>Ga0302315_10002742_pt1 | contig 16400 bp, 14 predicted proteins | sample III_Palsa_N3_1_FD_200532 | JGI IMG/M metagenome (GOLD analysis project Ga0302315, IMG submission 200532) | Peat permafrost microbial communities from Stordalen Mire near Abisko, Sweden - III_Palsa_N3_1 | ecosystem: Environmental > Terrestrial > Soil > Palsa > Peat permafrost | place: Sweden... | reverse complement strand
AAGGCCCGACATCCAGATGTCCAGTAGCAGCAAATCCGGAAGGTTGCTTTCCATGTTTAATAGTTCTGCGCCGTCGGGTGTGCAATACACGTCGTACCCTTCAAACTCCAGCATGATGCACACGGCATCAAGAATAGCCGGGTCATCATCAACCACCATTATTGTTTTTGTTCCGCTCATTTTAAAATCCCTTCACCAATTATAAATGTCTTCAATAATTATTTCTTTATTTTTTTAACGGCAAAGCAAAGCAAAAGGTTGAGCCCTCGCCATGTTTGCTGCTTACCCATATCCGGCCGCCTTCGCGTTTAATGATCTCCGACGAGATATATAAACCCAACCCGAGCCCCGGAAAGGTATGCTGCATATCGCCGCTTACCCTGTAAAACTGCTCAAAAACTTTGTCCAGCTTATCTTTCTCGATGCCGATGCCGAAATCCTGCACGCACAGGTTAACCTCGTTATTTTTCAAACTGGTATGCACGATGATTTTATCAGCCTGCGGTGAGTACTTGATGGCATTGGTGATGAGGTTGGTTATCACCTGGCCAATCCGCTCCTTATCGCCGTGAACGATCCCCGTGGGAACAAGATTTTCCACCAGCGTATGCTTGTCGGTGGTCCGCTGAAGGTCTTCGATTAATTCTTTTACCAGGTCGTTAAAGTCAAAGTCCCTGTCGTTGAACTGGAGCTTGCCTGAATTGATCTTGGTAACATCTAACAGATCACCTATCAAACTCGTCAGGCGGTTCAATTGGCCGTCCATTTTGTTGATCATTCCCGCTTCCCGCGCTTCGCCTTTTTTCAAAAGCATTCGCTCCAGTACCTGTGTATAGGCTTTAATGCTGGTAACCGGTGTTTTTAGCTCGTGACTGGCAATTCCGATGAAATCGTCTTTTTGCTGCTGTAAATTTTTTTGTTCTGTTATATCCACACAGGCGCCGATATAACCCGTGAACGTCCCGTCGTTACGGTATTGAGGACTGCCGGTGACAACGCACCAGTGCATGATGCCATCAACGTGATTGATCCTGAATTCAGCTTCGTGAAAATTTCTATTTGCTAAGTCGCTAAGGAATTTATCGCTGGCTTTTTGCCTGTCCTGTGCAACGATCGCATTGGTCCATCCCTTGTCCAGGCTTTCCTCAAATCCTAAGCCGGTCCAATCTATCCAGGTTTGGTTTACATAGGTTATATTTCCCAACTCATCGCTCATCCAAAGGCCGGTCGGCGCTGCGGTGGTTATATTTCGTAATAATTGTTCACTGTCTGCAAGCAAGGCCATCAATTTCTGCTGATCTTCTTTGGCCTGTTTTTGTTCGGTAATGTCCAGCAGCGTGCCCAATATGCGGACCGGTTTTTTGTTTGCATCATAATAGGTCTTTCCTTCTACCCGGGCCCAATGTATGGACTCGTCCGGCCAGATCACCCGCGCCTCATAAAATAACTTCCCGGTAACCGCGGCCTCTTTGTGGGCCAGGTCCCGCAACTCACGGTCGTCCGCGTGAAAAACGCTCACATAATGCGCCCTGGGCACAGGCTCAGCAAATCCAAAAATGTTCGCGAATATTTTTGTGGTTATCATTTCGCCTGTTTCCAGGTTTAAATCGTAGGTGCCAAGGCCAACCGCGTCCACTGCTAATCTTGTCCGTTCCTCCGCCTCTTCTATCAGTTGTTTTGCCGTGATCTGTTCGGTCACTTCTGTTGCCACCGCAATTACCCCGCTGATCGATCCGTCCATTTCGCGAAAGGGCTCGTAAACAAAATCAAAGTACACTGTTTGCAACTCCCCGTTGCGCAACAGCGAGGCAGGATAACCCTGCCCTTTAAAAGGGATCCCGGTTATCCGTACCTGGTCGAGCAGCTTATCAAAACCTTGCCCTTCGATATGCGGCAGCGTATCAAAAATCGATTTGCCCATCATTTCGTAGGGAGTTTTTGCATAAATCTCGCATAGCGAGGGATTGATCAGGTCGACAACATAGTCTGTTCCGCCAAAAATTGCAATGCCGACAGGCGCCTGCATAAAGGTGGAGAATAATTGCTGGCGCTGATTTTTGAGCGCCTCGACACTGGTCTTTTCTTTTTCGCGCAGCTTGATCAGTTCGGTAACATTTGCGGGCGAGTGGATGAAATACGCCACATTTCCATCATCGTCCAATACCGGTGAGTTGGTAGTGGTCCAGTAGCGTTCTTCAAATTGATCTGTGCCCCTGATTGGAATGTCATACCTGTAGTCGCTCATGGTATGGGGCATTTTGGTATGAATCGCCTGCTCGAACGAAAAGATGGTCATTTCAATATTTTTGGCTTCTTCGTCCGATGGATTAGCGGGGAACGCACCAAATACCGATTTGCCCAGCAGGCCTTCGCGGTTACTGTTTGTCGCCTTCAAATAGGCGTCATTAACATCAAGGATGGTATAATGGGGAGCGTCGGTATCAATCAGAAGCAGGGCTGCAGAAATGTTATTAAAGGTCGCTTTATACCCACTTTCAGGAATTATTTTGGCCATACCTCTGTCTTGGTTATAAGGTGATTTACAGAAACCCGGATTAACTTACAGGATTGCTAAATTATCAAAATTTATTATTAAACAATTATTTCGTTGCAGCAGGCTTATTATCGTACTATTTGCCCTAAAAAGCCAATTAATAAGCACTAAACTATCAAACCCGGACATTGTTTTATAGTAACCTTCGTATAATAACTTCGTTGGGAATAATAGAACCTGGTTAGCTTGAAACAAAAAGCCATTCAACCTTTTGGAGAATGGCTTTTTTATCCCTGTTAAGGATCCGGTTGCTGGCGGTGGGGAAAGGATCACTTAGCCGCCAGGTTTTTATATTTATCGTCAATGGCTTTAATGGCCGATAAATGAGCCTTTAGCGTCGGCAGCATTTTTTGTGCAAAAGCCTTCACCCGTGGGTCTTCACCGGTGACAGCATAAGTTTGGAACATTGATACCGTACTGCGGTGGCCGTTTAGCATTGCATGGATATACATGCGGTCAAAATCGCTGCCTTTGGCTTTCGATAACTCAAGGTCGGGCACCGGCGTGGCGGTTGCCTCAGGCGGGATCTGGTAGCCGCGGCTGTTTGCCAGCTGCATCAATTCATCCTGGGCTTTGCTGTGATCGGTGACCATCATGTCACCAAACGATTTTACGTCGGCCATGGTGGCTTTCTTTTCCGCAAGCTTGCCCGAACTTACCTCCTGCAGGTTGCCGATGCTGGCCATGATGATGAAATGCCTGGCGGTGGTATCCGGGTCGGGCGCCTGCGCCTTACTTATGTTGGTTGCTAAAGCGCCAACAAATATTAGCAGAATTAATTTTTTCATAGCTGTATTTTACAATAGGTGAGTGATTAGGGTTGGCCAACCCCGCCTGAGGAACCGTATATCTGTCCGCTGGCAAAACTTGCATCGGCGGCAGCAAGCTGCACATAAATAGAGGCCAGTTCGGCAGGCTGACCTGGCCGCCCCAAATACGTCCAGCCGCCAAAGGTTTGCTGTTTATCGGGCGTGGTGCCGCCGCTAACCTGCAGGGCGGTCCATACCGGGCCCGGGGCAACACCGTTAACACGGATGCCTTTTGGGCCAAGCTGCTTGGCCAATGATTTTACGTAGTTCATCGTCGCGGCTTTGGTTTGCCCGTAAGCAAAAAGCCAGGGATCGGGGTTATAAGCCTGTTCCGATGTTGTTGCCACAATGGCCGAACCCGGAGGCAAACTGGGTACGGCCTCCCTGATGATCCAGAAGGGCGCATAAATATTCGTTTTCATGATCGCGTCGAATTCTTCGTCGCTCACGTCCAGGAGGGATTCGGCCGACTGCTGGCGCCCTGCATTACTTACAATAATGTCCAGCCCGCCCAAAGTACTGATGGCTTTTTGAACCAACGATTTACAAAAGGCTTCATCCCGAAGATCACCGGGTATAGCCACTCCTTTACGGCCTTCTTTTTTGATGAGCGCTATCACTTCCTGCGCATCGGGCTCCTCGGTAGGGTAGTAGTTGATGGCTACATCGGCCCCTTCGCGTGCATAAGCGATAGCTGCTGCCCTCCCCATGCCCGAATCACCGCCGGTGATCAGTGCCTTCCTCCCCATTAATCGGCCGGAGCCCCTGTAGCTGGTTTCCCCGCAATCAGGCACCGGGTCCATCTTGCTTTGCAGGCCCGGCCAGGGCTGGGGCTGATAGGTAAACGGTGGTTTGGGATACATGGTGGTAGGGTCCATAATTTTTGCGGTCGTATCAGCGAGCTTTTTTGGTTCGCCAACCACAGCGAATGCCGGGGTGACTGCAGCTGCGGCGATCGTCGCTCCAAAACCGGCGATAATTCTTCGCCGGCTGAGTTTGTCTTGTTCGTTCATGGTTTTTGTGTTTAGGGTGATGTTATTTTTTCTTTGGCACTTTAGCGCCTTCCTTCCGTGCTTCGGACAAACCGATCGCAACCGCCTGTTTTTTTGAAGTTACTTTTTTACCGCTGCCGCTTTTTAAGGTGCCCTCCTTCATTTCGTGCATTGACTTTTCGACCTTGTCGCCAGCCTTTTCTGAGTACTTTGCCATAATTGTTTGTTTAATTGGTGTATCGCTAAATTGTTGTATTGATTGATTGTTGTATTGATCGATTGATGTATTGTTAGTCTTATTGTTATTCATTCGAATCAAGCATATGTTCTTCACTCCTGGCTCTTGATTCTTGACTCTTCCCCCTGCTACTGCTACTGCCACTGCTGCTTCCTTCCTGGCTCTTGATTCTTGACTCTTGGTTCTTGATTCTTCCTCCTGCTACTGCCACTGCCACTGCCACTTCCTTCCTCTTGGTTCTTCCTCCTGCTACTGCCACTGCCACTGCTACTGCCACTGCCACTTCCTCCCTCTTGGTTCTTCCTCCTGCTACTGCCACTGCCATAGCTGGCCGACAGATCCTTTGGTTTCTTCGCTTTAGTTTCCATGAGGCGTTTTTTTATAATACCATTTTTGGGATTGAAGGTTTGAAATATTATTTTTTTTATTAGACAATGATTAAAGTAAACATGTTGTTGGTTAAAATAATTATCTGGTAGTTTATTTAATCGACCATTAGTATGAGCAAGCAAGTCAGTGATTTTGTAGTGGAACGTCTTCATGCCTGGGGTGTCAGACGGATATTCGGCTATCCGGGCGATGGCATCAATGGTGTAATGGGTGCGCTCGACCGCACGAAAATGGAAATGGAATTTATCCAGGTTCCGCATGAGGAACTGGCTGCCTTTATAGCCTGCGCCCACGCCAAGCTCACCGGCCAAAAGCGCCAACGCGACCCGTGCCACTGCTGACAGGGTGCAAACACTACGTTTTTAATCCCCTCAATTTCTTGCCCCTAAAAACGCCCAAAAACCGTCAAAACAACCCGCCAGGCCACAAAACAAGTTGTTATTGAGCTATTTGACGAATGAGGTAGTGCGATTTATTCACTTCCAAAACTCGCACACCCCAACATTTGACCGAAACACAGGGTCGTGAGCGGGCGTGGGCACTTTGCGGATATTTTCATCCGTACGGGGCCTTTCCCCCGGTTTGCCATAGTTCATATCATATTCCCGCCCGTCCGGGTAAGCGCCGATGCAGCCCACATCATTTTCGGGCCCGAGATTTTTGTGCGCCACCCCTGCCGGAATAACCAGTACATCGCCCTTTTGGACAAATACTTTTGGGCCATTCGCCCCGCCTAATTGCAATTGGGTATGTCCCTTATAAACTCCCAGCACCTCGTGGGTGATGCTGTGGTAATGGTGGTATGTAAAAATTCCTGCGTCCCAGCTATTTGTCCATTTATTCCGCTTAAACAAGCTGCTGATATGGGCAGCGGGGAATAACACAGGAAGGTCCAGTACCCCTTTATACAGCAAAGCAGGGAGGCGGCTATTGGGGAATATGCCGTCGTCCTGCAAAGCTATCTGTTCGATGTGTTCCGTGCCTGACGTACCCATCCTGAAAATTCTCCTGCTCACTATTGATGATCTATAGGTTTTTGTTGTATTCGGGCCTGGGATACATGCGGTGTTCAATTCCAGGCTGGCGGTGTTGCTTTTTTGCTTTCTTGATTGCTGTTTCCATAACGAGGTGTTTTTTGGTTTTTTGGGATTGGTCAGGAGCCGGGTTTGAGTACCACTTTGACGCAGTTATCCTGTTTTTCATCAAATATTTTGTAAGCATGGCTAACCTTGCTCAAAGGGAGGGTATGGGTGATGATGTCATCAAGCACCACTTTTTCTTTTTTTACCAGGTCGATCAGGCGGTCGATATAAGTCAATACCGGCGCCTGGCCCATCTTTAGGGTTATGCCTTTGTCGAAAAGGCGGTGCAACGGAAAATTGTCATAGGTTGAGCCATATACGCCCATTATACTGACGGTACCCATGCGGCGTACAGCCTTGAAGGCCATTTCGAGCACTTTGATACTTCCCATCTCGAAGTGAACGGCAGCCTTTACCTTATCCAAAATATTTCGTTCGGGTTCAAAGCCTACGGCATCGACGCATACATCCGCGCCGCGGCCGCCGGTCATTGCCCGGATGGCTTCCACCACGTCCACTTCATGCGGGTTTAGGGTGTCGACATTGTTTACGGCTTTTGCCTTTTCCAAACGGTAGTTTAAAGGATCGATGGCGATCACCCTGCCCGCGCCGTTTACCCAGGCCGCTTTTTGGGCCATTAATCCAACAGGGCCCGAACCGAAGACAGCTACCACTTCGCCGCCTTTCAACTGCGCCCAGTCGATGGCCGACCAGCCGGTAGGGAAGATATCAGTTAAAAATAATACCTGTTCGTCGCTCAGGTTATCGGGAACAACCCTCGGACTGACATCGCCGTAGGGCACCCGCACATATTCGGCCTGCCCGCCGGAGTAGCCGCCGTACAGATCAGTATAACCAAATAAGGCTGCGCCCTTTTGGTCGAGTAGGTCGCCATCAGGACCATAATGCTTATAGTTGGAATGCTCGCATGCAGGCGTGGCGCCATGCGTGCAAAAAAAGCAATGCCCGCAAGCTATCGGGAACGGCACCACCACGCGGTCGCCCTTTTTCAGCCGTTTTACTTCGGCGCCAACTTCCTCAACTATCCCCATAAACTCATGACCCATGATCATGGGTTCCTTTTGGGGAACTGCGCCACTGAGAATATGCAGGTCGGAACCGCAAATCGCCGTGGAGGTGACCTTTATAATAACGTCGGTTGCGAGCTCAAGACGCGGATCGGGCATCGTATCATAAGTGATTTCGCCCGGTTTGTGGAATACTGCTGCCTTCATAGTGGATTTAATTTATAATTAATATTATTGATTTGTGGATGGATTTATTTGTTACCATAAATTATTCCAATCGGTTTTGAAAAAATATTTTTTGATGGTTACGCTTAAACCGGCTGGCCCGCCAGTTCAGATACGGCTATTTTTTGGGATGGAAAGTATTCATGGCGTTTAGTAAACCATACAAACCGGCCGGACGAAAAAGAAAACCGGACAAACAATTTAAAAGACAATCTATTTATCTTCTCCAAACGATTAACATTTAAAAAATGAAAGACCTTGCGCGCCGTTTTCCGGAAAACCCTTTACTGATGCCTAAAGACCTGCAGCCCGAAATCGCCGGGTTGCAGATTATCAGCCTGCTCAATCCCGGCGTTTTTGAATTTGAAAATAAGACATGGATACTGGTAAGGGTTGCCGAAGGAACAGTCGCAAAAGAAGGCGTGATCTATTTTCCGGTATTGAATGAAACCGGCAATATGGAGGTTATTGAGGTGCCGTTGAACGATCCGGACCTGGTTGCTACTGATGCCCGTATAGTAAATTATAAAGGGCTCGACTACCTGACCACCATCTCGCACCTGCGGCTCCTTTGCAGCGATGATGGTATAAAATTTTACGAACCGGACGGATATAAACCGCTAACGGGCACGGGTTACTCCGAAAGATTCGGGATTGAGGATTGCAGGGTTGCGCAAATAGGCGATACTTATTATCTTACTTATACGGCTGTGTCCGACAGCGGCGTGGGCGTAGGGTTGAAAATCACCAGGGATTTTAAAACTTTTGAAAACAAAGGCATGATCCTGCCCCCGCATAACAAGGACTGCGCAATTTTTGACGAAAAGGTGAATGGGAAGTTTTACGCCTTGCACAGGCCGAGCAGTGTGGATTTAGGCGGCAATTTCATTTGGCTTGCGGAGTCGCCCGACGCTGTGCATTGGGGAAACCACAAATGTATCGTTAAGTCCCGGCCCGGAATGTGGGATTGCGCCAGGGTAGGGGCGGGGGCGGCACCCATCCGGACCGAAAAAGGCTGGCTGGAAATTTACCATGGGGCCAATGCAGCCCACCAATATTGCCTGGGTGCATTTTTAATGGATTTGAATGACCCGTCAAAAGTAATAGGGCGGACACATGCCCCGATAATGTGGCCAACCGAAAACTATGAGCTCAGCGGATTTTTTGGATACGTGGTGTTCACTAACGGGCACATTGTTAACGGGGACCAACTGATCATGTACTATGGCGCCGCGGATGAGTTTGTTTGCGGCGCCAGGTTTTCGATTGCGGAAATATTAAACGCAATCGATGGTATTTAAGACAGTTTTATTTTTCAGCATAGCCAGTATTGATCTTATCCCGGACGCAGGTTTTTAAAGCGTAAACTTTTTAGGTTACAGCGAATATTTATCAGGACAATGACTGTTGGCCTCCTTGGTCGTTTTTGCCAATACTTACGTATGGGGAAAAAATATTTCATAGAATTTAAAAAATAATGACGAAAATGGAATAAATATTGCCTGAGACCAATCAGCTATAATTTATACCGGCCTCAGAAACCTGAAGGGTTGGTACTAGTCAACCTTTCTTTCGAGCCGATACAAAAAGCATTTTTTATTATTAACCCGGTTGTTGAACAGCCGAATTTGAAACCATTAAAATCTACTGTAATGACAACAAGATCAAAAAAGACTGCAACAGCAGCAAGCCGCACTCCTGAAGCAGAAAGTGCGCTGAAAGAATTATTTATTGACGAACTAAAAGACATCTATTGGGCCGAGCAGCATTTAGTTAAAGCCTTGCCGAAGATGATCAAAGGCGCCACAGCGGAAGAACTGAAGCAAACGATCAGTGATCACCTGGAGCAAACCAAAAACCACGTAACCCGTTTGGAAAGCGCTTTTGAATCAATCGGCGAAAAGGCAAAGCCAGTTAAATGCCTGGCCATGGAAGGTTTGTTGAAGGAAGCCGACGAGTTGCTATCTGAAACTGACAAGGGCACCGAAGTGCGCGATGTTGCCATTATTTCGGCTGGACAAAAAGTGGAGCATTACGAGATCGCATCTTATGGCACGTTGAAAACACTGGCAACTACTTTAGGCTATAGCGAAGCCGCGGACCTGTTTGCCGCAACCCTGGAGGAAGAAAAAACAGCCGATTCGCTGTTAACCAAAGTTGCTGAAAATTATGTAAACGAAGCCGCATTGGCTGAATAAAACAACAAGTATGGAAACCACAGAAAAAACAATCGATGTTTTAAACGACCTGGTGAAGATCAATAACGACCGGGTTGCCGGATTTGAAAAAGCAGGCGAGAACCTGGAAGAGGATGACTATGGCTTGCGCGCGATCTTTGACAAACTTTCCGGCGAAAGCCGCGACAATGCCGCTGCACTAAGCGCAAAAGCACGGCAATTTGGTGGCGATGTGGCAGAAGGTACCAGCGTACCTGGATCGCTTCACCGTGCATGGCTCGACGTTAAGTCCACTTTTACGGGCAATGACCTGGAAAGTATATTGAATGAATGCGAGCGCGGCGAAGATGCGATCAAAGCGGCTTATCGTTCCGCGTTAGAAGATTCAGGCGAGTTGCCTTATGAGGTGGTACAGTTGATCACCAGCCAGCAACACGGGATTATTGAAGGTCATGACCTGATCCGGTCATTACGGGATCAGGTGAGGCAAGCTAATGAAACTGAACAGAATGAAGCCAATCCGCAACCTGGCTATATTTCGAATGGGAGAAATGGAGATTGGGAAAACAAGGAATCTGATTTCAAGCCTTTTGGATCTGATGAATCGTCGACCAGGGCAAGTGGGGAGGATGATTTTGTGGACGAAAATGAACTCGCCCTGGCTAACGAAGTACCCGCCGGTGCGGCTGTTGACAGGGGACCGGTTGACGTTGGCGATTACCAAAGTCTGGACGAGGAAGTAAATCAAAATAATTACGACCTGCCCGGAAAGACAGCAGCGTCAACGCCGGCTTCAATCGACTCCAAATTGCAGGAATTTTTTGTTAATGAATTGAAAGACCTGCTTTGGGCCGAAAAGAAACTGGTGGATACGCTTCCCAAAATGGAGGAAGCGGCAACCAGTACCGAATTGCGCGAAGCCTTCCATAGTCACCTGGCGGAAACAGAGGAGCACGTGCACAGACTCGAGCAAATCTTCGGTACGCTTGGCCTGGAACCTGATACGACCAAATGCGACGCCATGGATGGCATTGTGGATGAAGGCGAAGAGATCATAAGCGACACGGATAAAGGAACTGCAACCAGGGATGTCGGTTTGATTTTTGCAGGGCAAAAAGTTGAACACTACGAAATCGCTTCGTATGGCGGCATGGTAAACCTTGCAAATACCTTAGGGTACACCCAGGCTGCCTCGATTCTAACTTTGACTTTAGAGGAAGAGAAAGCCGCCGATGTCCTGTTGACGCAAATAGCAGAAAATAATGTCAATTACGAAGCAGCGGGAGAAGAGAAGGAAAAAGGGTTCTTTTCATAATGAGAGAGCCAGGAATCAAGAGCCAAGAGTTAAGAACTTGACTCCTGATTCTATTTTGACACACACACAAATAATTTAACCATTTAAAATAAACACTATGTTTCATCACGTAAAAGACTTACAATTTAACGCCAGGGTTTCGCGCCCTGATCCCCGCTTTGCCAACTTATTGTTGGAGCAGTTCGGCGGAGAGAACGGCGAACTGGCCGCAGCTATGCAGTATTTTACACAGGCATTTGGTGCAAAACAGCCGCATCCTGATAAATATGATATGCTGATGGATATTGCCACAGAAGAATTCAGCCACCTTGAGATCGTAGGGGCGACCATCCAGATGCTGCTCAAAGGAGTGAACGGCGAACTGAAAAATGCAGCCGACAGCAGCGAGATCATGCAGGTTATGGACGGAAAAGCCGCTAAGGAAAACATTATCCACCAGGCGTTGACGGCCAACCCGCAATTCTGCATTATTACCGGTGGCGGCGTAACACCGCGCAACAGCCAGGGTATCCCCTGGTGTGCTTCTTATGTAAATTCAAACGGCGACCTAACGGTGGACCTGCGCACAAACCTGGCCTCTGAGTCGAGGGCCAAGCTGGTTTATGAGCATTTGATGAAGTTTACAGATGACCCCTATATCCACGAAACTCTTTCTTTCCTGATGACACGGGAAGTTACTCATTACAAAATGTTTGAAGCCGCCCTGGAAAGTATCCAACCGAATTTCCCGCCGGGGGTCTTAGCGGCCGATCCGCGGTATGTTCAAAAAGTATTTAACATGTCGCAAGGGATAGTTCGCGGGCCATGGAATGAAGGTGAAATACCAGGTATGGGCAAAAACTGGGAATATATTGCAGAACCTGTCGCTTATGTAAACGAAAGCGATGGTTTATCCAAACAGGAAAAAGGGATGGAGAGACCATTAGCGGATGCTGAACAGCTGAATAAAAAAATGAGCGAGGAGAAAAGTGAAGAGGTTAAAAGTACAGAGCCAAAAGGCGTTGCGCAATGGAGCGATTATGAGGCGGTAGTTTAAGCTATAGAGGGCGGAGTCCGGTAAAAATTCCGCCCTCTAAACCCGACAAAGGAAAACAATATGCCTGACACAAACACTCACAAAAAACTACTGATCATTGAAGACGATGCAGATATATTATCAATTCTTGACTTGATATTTAAGCAGGAAGGTTACCATGTGATCTTATCCGAATCCGGTGCTGAAGCAGAGGAAATCCCGGTCATCAAACCTGACCTTGTGCTGCTCGACCTACGGTTAACAAGCTACGGCCGGGAAGGTGAGACGATTTGTGCCAAAATAAAATCGCAGGCCGCTACCCGCCACATACCGGTCATTCTTTTATCGGCCGAGATGGATATCCGGGAAATATGTGAGGAATGCGGGGCAAACGATTACCTGAGCAAGCCTTTTGATATTGAACAACTTTCCCAAAAAGTAAAGAGTTTGGTATTTGCCTGATTAGAAGCGCCGTGGTCGAACCATACCAAACATTAATGCCAGCTAAGGCGAACCGCCTGGTTGCCGCTTAATTCATATTCCAGGTGGCCGCCTTTGGTCACTTTGTTTTTTGTTGTCGGTTCAATTTTTACAGATGGCAATTTCTCCTCCTGCTTTACCACCATCAGCTTACAGTTAAGTCTTGCATCGCCTAAAATATTAAAGAATGCCTTGTTTTTTCGAACCCTGAAGTGGGCCAACGGATACTCGCAGTAGATCATGAAATCGTGTCCCGGTATTTTAAAATAATGTCTCGGAACTATCCCGAAGGCATTGCCGGCCCCGTACACTTCCTGTCCAACCTGTCCGCATTGTTCCCAGCCATCCTGCATATCCTCCAGCGCGATCCAAAGGTTAGGATCCACCTCACCGATCTTGGGCTTGTCGGCCAGTACTTCCTTGGCAAGCATGGGCGGATAATAATAGATCGCCCGGTTAACCAGGTGACGCAAGTATTCAGCGATCAATAACGATACAGAGGGCAATATAGGTATGCCGTCGGCCAGCAGCAGCAGATCGTGCAGGGCGCAAAACACTTCCTGTTCTTCGTATACCGCGGTGTACGGGGCATCATTTAAGGGGAATAGCGCAAAAAACGATGGGAAATGCTTGCCATAGCCGTAATTACAATCCCATAAATGCACATTTTTAAAAATATTCGCCAGGCACAGATAACTTAAGTCGAGGTATATCTGCTCATTCGTTTCTTTATAGAGCCTTAGCATTGCTCCCGCGCCGAACGAGGTGTTGTTGGCCTGGTAAAACAAATTGAACCCCAGGCCTACCAGTTTCTTCGCAGATTTTTTCGCTTCAGTTAGATATTTCCCATCCCGCGTTAGTTCCCATGCCTGCAGCATTATATGGGCATAAAGGCCGGGAACATCCTTTTCGCCGCCTGCGCCGGGTTTCGTTTCCGCTTTAATAACTTCCAGGGTATCCATCCTGTAAAACACCGGCCATTGATAATTGAAATGATGCGCCACTTTGATAGCGAAGTCCAGTGAGTCCAAAAAGAGTTTTTTCGCCACCTTATTGCCCTTAAGTGCGAGACGCGATAAATTGAGCAGCGGATGATGCAGATACCAGGAGTCCATCACCATCGGCTTCTTCTGCTCTTCCTCTCCTTCCATCTTGTCGGCTACGGCTGGATGCCAGCGCATGATGGTTCCTAATTCCTTATTGTAAAAGGCGGGCAGCCCCTCCATTATTTTTTTCATCACCTCCAGCTCGTGGGCACCCCAGTCAATATAGTCCTGCAACGGCATTAATACAGCGAGCTGCACCATGATCTCGGGCGGTGTCGCATAATCGCAGGCATAGGCGTTCAAATAGCTGTGGCCGGCCACCTGCGACCAGCAAGCAGGATTGTGGATAAGATCGTGCAGGCCTTTGCCCACCGTTTCGGGCCAGGGTTGGTAATGGGTTGGCTGCACGGGCAATTGCAAATAAACGGCGGCCAACAAGTCCAGGTATTGTTTCGACATGGCCGCTTCGTTTTTTGGAGCCTCCGCCCCAAATGCGATATAGGCGTCGCTTAGCATGGTTTTCACTCCCTTTTTTAACGCCCAATCAGTGGTTGCCGGGAGGGATAGGCCCATTTCCGGCCAGTCGCCGCCGACGATATCCGCGCATGAAGTTCTGGTTTGCTGGTTATATTCGCCAAGCGAGGTGAGGTTTTGAAAATAAAGAAAGGAGCCATGAATTTTGGAACTTGCATACACCAGGCCGGACCGGGTGCCGACCTGCTTTACGTGGATTTCACCGTCGCCGCGGGCTACGACGTCGCGTGGCCAGAATGGTATGGTTAATTCCGTCGAGGGGGTGATTGATAATGTGTAATGGAGTATTTCACTTTCAATGCTGACTTTAACATGAAAACTTCCGGATGATGAGTCGAGCTGAATTTCAACTCCGCTATCCGATTTAGTGGTCTTCGTAATTTTAAGATCACCTCCGGGTGCATAGGCCAGGCGCATAGCTAAAAAAGAACCCTTTAGCAGCCAAAGCGCATCAGGCTGTAAATAAATATCGCCGTAAGGCCCGCTATCGACTGGCGTATATTCTTTTGCAAAGAATTTAACGGCAGCTGACGCCCAGGGAGAGTATTTTTTTTGCATGATTAAATAACCAATCCATTAACGCAATGTTTTTATTAGCTGTAACCCGCCGCCATAAATGAGCATTTAGACATTGACGTTATCCCTGCGTCCGGTTTGGACGACGCCCGGTTAGCTTAGACGTAGTTACGGTTTAATATCGTCAGCGTTTGCTGATCCGCTTTTCCCTGGAAGAATTTGTCAATGACTTGTTTGAACACGGGATCACTGTCCTTTACCGCGGCAAACAACGTCATGCTCGATCGGAGTTTCAGATCATCAGGGTTCCCAAATATCTGGGTCGCATTTGCTCCTTCCCCTGCCAGCAAGGCCTCGCTAATGGCAATGAGACGCTTACCCAAAACAGGGTGCCGAAGATAGGCCTCAGCTTCCTGCAGGTCTTTTATTCCAAAATGCTGAGCCATTGAACTAAACCCAAGTCCCTTCACCTGCGGAAAAATATACCACATCCAATGGCTGCGCTTGCGGCCATTCCTTATCTCGGCAAGAGCAGTTTCGTAATCACGCTCTTGCGCTTCGATAAACCTTTTTAGCTGTGAACCTGCCGCCATAGTACATTAAACAAATCGGCCGGCAATAGTTTTATGAGAATTCTCAAAACCAATAAAATTCCGAAGCCATGGCGGATTTTCATGAGACGATTTTGCCGAAACAAAAACAACATTATTGAGTTGTTGGGGGTAAAATCGATCAATTGAAAACAATCATACGAATTGCCATTGCAGGGGGTGGTCCCGGGGGCTTGTTTATGTTCAAGAGACTTGTTGAAACCAAAAGACAAGACATTCAGATAACAATATTCGAAAAAAATGGGCGACTGGGAGCCGGGATGCCTTATAGCAGGGAAGGGGCGGGCGAAGAGCACATCACCAATGTCTCCGGGAATGAAATACCGAAGTTGATAACGCCGTTGTCCGATTGGATCAGCACGGTGCCAAAAGATACACTCAAAAAATTCCATATTGATCCGGATCGCTTTAATGACTATAAAGTGTTGCCCCGCCTGTTGTTCGGCCAGTATCTGGCGGATCAGTTTGAACTACTGCAGCACCAGGCGACCGAGCGCGGAGTTGCGTTTGAGGTAAACTACCACAGCAAGGTTACTGATATCATCGATTATCCGGACGAGCGGGTAGTATACGTGGAAATAAACGGCGAAAAGAGATTTGCATTCGACCACGTGGTCACTTGTACGGGCCATCACTGGCCTGTAAAATACGAGGGTAAGGTGCCGAATTTTTTTGACTCACCGTACCCGCCCGAAAAGCTTTCGCTCCGGCTTGACCATGCCGTTGCGATCAAGGGCTCATCGCTTACCGCGGTCGACGCGGTAAGAACGCTGGCCCGGCATAATGGAATTTTCGATAGGAATAAGGATGGAAAACTAATTTATAGCCTTGATACGGTTAGCCCCAACTTTAAAATGATCATGCATACCCGGCACGGAATGCTCCCGGCCGTTAGGTTTCACCTGGAGGATTCACACCTTACCAATAAGTCGCTGCTAAGCCCCGGCGAGCTGGCAGCGCATATCGCGGCAAACGGTGGCTTTTTATCGCTTGACTTTGTTTTTGAGAAGGATTTTAAATTACCGGTAAAAGAAAAAGATCCCGCCTTTTATGAAAAGATAAAGGACATGCGCCTGGAGGAGTTTGTTGATGCGATGCTGGAACTTCGCGAGGAGCTCGATCCGTTCCAGCTGTTAAAAGCCGAATATGCAGAGGCGGAAAAATCGATCAAACGGCGGGAATCTATTTACTGGAAGGAAATGTTGGGCGTGCTTAGTTTCGCCCTCAATTACCCGGCGAAATACCTGTCGGCCGAGGATATGAAAAGGCTTAAAAAGTCGCTAGCGCCATTGATCTCCCTCGTGATCGCGTATATGCCTCAAAGCTCAAGCGAGGAATTGATTGCGCTGCACGACGCCGGCGTATTAGGATTATTTACGGTGGGAGAG
>Ga0302315_10002739_pt1 | contig 16403 bp, 12 predicted proteins | sample III_Palsa_N3_1_FD_200532 | JGI IMG/M metagenome (GOLD analysis project Ga0302315, IMG submission 200532) | Peat permafrost microbial communities from Stordalen Mire near Abisko, Sweden - III_Palsa_N3_1 | ecosystem: Environmental > Terrestrial > Soil > Palsa > Peat permafrost | place: Sweden... | reverse complement strand
ATGACGGAGCCGGCGGTGAGCTCCTTGTTGTCCATGTTGCCGCCGTGCATCCAGGGGGGCGCGGAGTTCCACTTGCCGGCGGACTCGGGGGGCGCGATGCCCATGGAGCCGAAGAAGGGGTGGAGCGGGATGGTGATGCCGGGGGCGAAGTCGGCGGTCATCTTCTCGCGGTTGAGGGGAATGATTTTGGTGCGGCCGTAGGGGAAGTCGTCGGGGAGGAAGCCGCGGCCGGCGCCGAAGCCGTTGCAGGCGAAGTTGGTGGTGATGTCGATTTTGAGGACGCGGACTTCGAGGACGTCGCCGGGTTCTGCATCGGCCACTGCAACCGGGCCGGTGAGGATGTGGCCGCCGGGGCCGCGGTCGGTGGCGGGGACTCCGGCGTAGAGGGGGGCTAGCCAGGAGGGGATTTGCGCGGAGGCGACGCCTTCGGACTGGAGGCGCTCCGGTGGGCCGCAGGTGGAGGCCGTTTGCATGATGACGGTGTCGCCGGAGTGGACGGTGAGGACGGGCTTGGCGTGCGCGGAGTAGTAGCCCCAGGCTACGGTGGTGGGGGTGGCGAGGAGGGTGTGGGTGGTCTGGGCGGAGAGTGGGATGGAGAGAACCGCGGCGGCTAGGAGGAATCGGCTGGGGCGCATGAGTTGGTATAGCACGGGGGACAGCCCGTGCGTAGTAAAGATGCTGGCGGAACCGTTAAAGCAGCGGTCTATTCCCCGATCCCTCGAACAATCTATAGGTCGAGCGTGCAGGTATCTAATCACATACTGGTGATGCGGACGCTAGGCGTGGCTGTGACATCTTCAAAGAAAGCGGATTTAACTAACAAGTCAGATTCGTGGTTCGAGGTAATGTCTTTCGGACCATATTTTTTGTATAGCTTGCGAAGATGTTTATAGCCGTCTTGGTTGAACTCATCCAGCTTTCCGTCTTTGTGTAAAACATAAATCGAGACATATTCTTTTCCAACTCCCGGTACAGATTCGCTAAGGCGGTTTGCTTCCCAGATGTTGTAGATTGTCTTTGAAAGCGAATCCGTTGATTCCTGCGAGCGACGATAGAGCGTAGACAAAGCGGTATAGCTGCCGCTTCCAATCGCAGCAAACTCCGTTTCTATTCTTACGTACTCCTGACTGCTTGATGCAGACTGATATTCGTCAATCAGCCCAAGAAACGGTCTCGCGGAGACGGAGTTGTCGGCGAAGTTTGTCTCATCCAAAAAGCCACAGATTAAGAGACTCGCGTCGAGCTTAATACGTTCTATATCGAACGCGACTTTAGTGATAAATGTTTCAGGGAGATGTTGTGCCCCGTCGCCGTAAAAATAATTTCTGTCAAACGCATAACTTTGCCGGAGATATTCGTCGACTAACTTTTCTTTTTGAAGATGTGCGGGGGCTCGGAGATGATCCATCAATGTGTACTGATTAATGTCTTGCTGTGCATTGCTAAAGTGGGCGGCATACACGTTCAATAGGTCGTTTGCGCGAGTAATCGTTCCTGCGATTAAGGCTGGCCAGCCATGCTTAACAAACCCAACCTTATCCTCTGTCTCGCATTCGCCGATCCCTTCAGTTTGCTTCTGGAAATCAGCGCAGAGGACAATCTTAGGGTCGTTCTCCGGTCCATCGTCACAAACGGCCGCAATACAAAGGGTCATAGATTTCCTCTTTTATTAGCAACAGGGGCCGTTGATTTGGCTGATGCATCATTCCACACAAGATGCGATCACAAATACTTTCGCAAAGTTCAGGATAGTGGAAGACGTTGCAGTGGGAGAATAGAAAATATGAGTTTGCCGGAACATGCTATGTTTGCGCCTTCGCAGAGGGTGCACTTTATTGGGATTGGTGGGATTGGGATGAGTGGGATCGCGGAGATCCTGCTGACGATGGGGTATGCGGTTTCGGGGTCGGATTTGCGGGGGTCTCCGACGACCGAGAGGCTGGAGCGGTTGGGGGCTACGATTTTTTTGGGGCATGCGGCGGGGAATGCTGCGGCTAGTGATGTGGTGGTGACCAGCTCGGCGGTGGCTAAGGATAATCCCGAGGTGGTGGAGGCGCGGGCGCGGAAGATTCCGGTGATTCAGCGGGCGGAGATGCTGGCGGAGTTGATGCGGCTGAAGTATGGGATTGCGATTGCCGGTATGCATGGGAAGACGACTACTACGTCGATGGTGGCGGCGGTGCTTGCGGGTGGGGAGCTTGATCCGACTGTCGTGGTGGGTGGGCGCGTGGATGCTATGGGGTCGAATGCGCGGTTGGGGAAGTCGCAGTATTTGGTGGCGGAAGCGGACGAGAGTGATCGGAGTTTTCTGCTGCTGTCGCCGATTTTGGCGGTGGTGACGAATCTCGATCGCGAGCATATGGATTCGTATGCGGATATGGCCGATGTCGAGAACTGCTTTGTGGAGTTTATGGATAAGGTGCCGTTCTATGGCGCGGTGACCGCTTGCGTGGATGATGAGCGGCTACGGGGGATTTTGGCGCGGGTGCGGCGGCGGGTTTATACGTATGGGGTTAGAGCGGAGGCGGATTTTCGGTTGAGGATGCTGCCTGCAGACCCAAGTCCCAAGGGTGGGACCTGGGGCAGCCCGAGTCTTGGCGAGGCGCATGCGCGGTTTGAGGTGAATGCGCGGGGGTTGGTGCTGGGGCCGTTTGAGCTGCATGTGCCGGGGCGGCATAATGTGCTGAATGCTACGGCGGCGGTGGCGATTGGGGTGCAGTTGGGGCTGACTCCGGAAAAGATTGCGGCGGGCCTGGCTACGTTTCGGGGAGTCGACAGACGGTTTCAGGTGCGTGGTGTGGAGTGCGGGGTGACCGTGATTGATGACTATGGGCATCATCCGACGGAGATTCGCGCTACGCTGCAGGCGGCGAGGGAGTGCGGGTATGGACGGGTGCTGGTGCTGTTCCAGCCGCATCGGTATACGCGGACGAGGGATTTGATGGAGGACTTTGCGGGCGCGTTTGGGGATGCCGATGCCGTGCAGGTATTGGATATTTATGCAGCCAGCGAGCAGCCTATTGAGGGGATAACGGGCGAGACGCTGGCGGCGGCAATCCAGGCGAAGAATCGGGGGCGGGTGATGTATGCGGCGTCGATGGCGGAGGCGGTGGGCAGTTTGGTGGAGGATGCGCGGCCGGGCGAGATGATTTTGACGTTAGGGGCGGGGAGCGTGTCGCAGGCAGGGCCGATGTTGTTGGACGCGTTGCGGTCCCGCGCGGACGGCGAGCGTTAAGGCAGTGGCCGGAATGCGCGGTGGAGCGTTCCTGATGCGATACCCCGGGGCTTAGTATTTCGGCGGTGGGGGTGGGGGTGTTTATAGTTGTCATAACGGCGATTCTTCCGCGGCCTTGCTCAGGGCCTTGCGGAGATGAAGAAGACAGGTGCGAAGCGCGTGTCCGGGTATGAATCCGGACTGGGCTCGGCGGTGCTGACGGCGCCTGAAGACAGCTATGCTTCGGAGGGTGACACGCGGAAGACGCGGCGGGCGCCGGCGCCGGCGGGCGCGCTACAGCGTGGCTATGGCGAGGACCGCTATGGGGAATCGGGGGCTGAGAGTTCCTATGCGGATGAGTCGGAGTATGTTCCGCAGCGTGGGAAGATTCTGCGGTTCCGCAGTTTGCCGCGCAGTGTCGGCGGACGAATCGTGTTGGGGTTTGCCGCGTTCTCGTTGCTGGCAGCGGTTGTGGTGGCGTTTGCGGGTGTGCGGTCTTACCTGATGCACGATGCTCGGTTTTTGCTGGCGAGTTCGGATGACATTCAGATCACGGGGGCGGACCACCTGACGCGTGAGCAGATTTTGAGTGTGTTTGGCTCGGACCTGGAGCGGAATATTTTTCGGGTATCGCTGGGAGAGAGGCAGGCGGACCTTGAGCGCTTGCCCTGGGTGGCGCATGCGACGGTGATGCGGCTGCTGCCGGATGTGCTGCGCGTGCAGATTACGGAGCGGACGCCAGTGGCGTTTGTGCGGCAGGGATCGCAGATCGGGCTGGTGGATGCAAGTGGCGTGTTGCTGGACATGCCGGCGGATGCGGCGGGTGATCCACACTATTCGTTTCCAGTGTTGACGGGGTTGCCGGCGGATGAGGCGACGCCGGAACGCTCGGCGAAGATGGAAGTGTACGAACAGTTCCTGCATGAATTGGATGGCTCGGGACAGCGCTTGACGGACTCAGTGAGCGAGGTGGATGTTGCGGATCCGGAGGATGTGAAGGCGCTAATTACGTCGGGAAGCTCAGACATCCTGGTGCACTTTGGGCAGGAAAAGTTTTTGCAGCGGTACCAGGAGTTTGAGCAACATCTGCAGGAATGGAAGCAGCAGTATCCCAAGCTGGCGTCTGCGGACATGCGGTATGACGGCCAGATTGTGCTGGAGATGCAGGGCGACGGGAAGCCGGTTGCGGCTGGCGCGGTGGAGAAGGCAAGCCTGGCGATTCCTGCGCCTGTGATTCCGAAGCCGGTGGCGGAACCGAAGCCGGTCGCGAGAGTGAAGCCTGCGGTGAGCGTTGCTGCGGCGAAGACTCCAGTGCCGAAGCCAGCTGCGACGAATGTTGCTGGGGCGAAGGCCGTTGCGCCGAAGACTGTTGCGCCGAAACCTTCTACGCCGACGACGGAAGCGGTGAATGTTGCCGCAGCGAAGTCTCCGGTGACGAAGCCTGACTTTTCGCATGCGGATATGCCGAAGGCTGCAGCGCCCAAGCCGGTGGCGATAAACGCGCCGGCAACGAAAGCTGCTGCCCCGAAGGCTGTTGGTGCGTCAAAACTGACGACGACGAAAGCGAGTCCGCCGGCGGCGAAGAAAGCAGTGGCGAAGCCGGTCGCTGGGAAGGCGAAGCCGGGGTCGGGGATGAGCGCGGCGAATGAGAAGGTGTTTGCGCGGCTGGCGGCGGAGCACCAGGCGGAGTTGGCGAAGCAACATAAGGATAAGGCGGGAACGGGGAACGTCGCGAAGAATGCTAAGCCGACTGCCGGCAGTTCGGGTAAGAAGACTGGAGTGACGCCGTGAATTCAAGAGGAGTGAATCCATGAACACAAAGATGGACAACCTGATCACGGTGCTGGACGCGGGAAGCTCGAAGAGCTGCGTGCTGGTGGCGGAGTTGATTGATGGCGTGCTGCGGTATCGGGGGCACGGGATTGAGGCGTCGCGCGGGATGCGGCGCGGCGTGATCTCGGATTTGGGACCGGCGGCGAAGGCGATCAACGAAGCGGCGCTGATGGCGGAGAAGTCCGCGAAGGCTCCGATTGAGACGGCGGTTGTGGGGGTTGGCGGGCCGCATGTGCGGGGAATGAACTCGCAAGGCGGCATCAGCATGGGCAGCCGGATGAAAGAGATTACGCGCGAGGATGTGCGGTCTGCGATTGACCGGGCGCGGAGTGTGGGACTGGCTCCGGATCGCGAGGTACTGCACCTCTTACCTCAGCAATTTATTTTGGACGATCAGAACGGGATTCATGATCCGGTGGGGATGGTGGGGAACCGGCTGGAGGTTTGCCTTCACCTTTCTACGTGCTCGGGGAGCGCGGCGCAGAGCGCGGTGACGTGTGCAAATCGGGCGGGGCTCGAGGTAGTGGACACGGTGTTCGAAGGGATTGCGGCGGCGGAAGCGGTGCTATCGGCGGACGAACGCGAGCTGGGCGTTTGCGTTGCGGATATTGGCGCGAGTTCGACCGAGCTGGTGGTGTTTTTCGAGGGCAGCGTGGCGCATACGGCGGTGCTGCCGATTGGCGGCGACCATTTTACGAATGACCTCGCGGTGGGTCTGCATGTGAGCGTTGAAGAGGCCGAGCAGTTGAAGCGGATGTATGGCAACTGCGTGGTGACGTCAATTCCGCAGATGAACGAGATTGAGATTGGGAGTGACCTGGCGGTTGGCGGGCAATCGGTGCGGCTGGTGCGGCAGCGGTTTCTTGCGGAGATCCTGGAGCCGCGGGCGCGGGAGTTGCTAACGATGCTGCGCGACAATCTGCGCACGGGCGGCGTACTGGAGGCGATGGGAGCGGGCTGCGTGTTCACGGGCGGCGGATCTCACCTGGTGGGCTTCCTGGATAACGCCGAAAGCCTGCTACGGGTGCCCGCGCGGATTGGCTATCCGGTGCCGTTGAGCCGCATGCCGCCGGAGCTGGCGAAGCCAGAGTTTTCCGCAGCGATTGGCATGTTGCTATACACGCACCGCACCCAGGTACGCAAGGCGAGCGAAGAGCAGGGGCTGGCGCAGAAGCTGAAGTCGATCTTCGCGGGCAGTTTTTAGGCTTATCTGGCTATGTATGAAGGGCTGAAGACGGTAGACTGGGTGTATATGAGATTTTGCACAAGGTTGGTTGTAGTTCTGTTCGGAGTTTTTGGACTTGGGTGTGCCGCGGCGGCACATGCCCAGGCAGGTGTGTATATCGGGTATCAGGCGACGCAGTTGCATGGAATTACGTGCTTTGAGCCGGCTCCACTGCAGTGCTCGAGCACCGGCGGCAAGGTGAACCCGGCAGGCTGGCAGGCGGGTGCTTATTACGATTTTCGCAACGTTGGGCCGATCCGGCTGGGAGTGGATTTCCGGGGTGGCGTAATGCACTCGAACAAGTCGGCGACAAGTTCCGCAGGTGGGGGCAACACGACGGTATTGGACAACGCGCTGCTGGGCGTGAGAGGTACGTTTCACACGCCGATTTCGTGGCTGAGGCCCTATGCGCAGGTGTCCGTGGGCTATGGACGCAGCAATGCGACGCTGCCGTTCGGCGAGGACCAGACACCCCCGCTGCAGCCCCGGCTGGAGGACAGCTACATCATGTATGAAGGGTTTGCGGGGTTGTCCATACCGATCTTTCCGATGATTGATTTACGGCCGATAGAGCTGGGCATCGGGAACATGAACCGCGTTGGCAGCAGCGGCGCGACGGTCGATGGGCCGAGCTCGGTTGGCGTGCTGTCGATCGGTGCTTCGGTCGTGTTTCATTTGCCGTCTTCGCATTAGGTTTGAGCGACAGGTTTGCATGAGGTAACTAGTGCACGAAGAGGTGCGCCGGTAACCGATGTAGGTGCGCGGCGGATTTCCTGAATGCACTTGAGGCGTTCGCCGTGCAGAATGAAGAGAAGCAAATCGCCAACGCCGAAGGAGATACGCTGATGCCCATGCCGCCTGAAGATGCACCCGGCGTTCCGCAGGACTCGCACGAGGAAAAACAGGATTCGCTTCGGATTCAATATCACGACGAGACGCGGCGTAATGCGCGGATCAAGGTGATTGGTGTGGGTGGCGGCGGCAACAATGCCATCAACCGCATGATCGAGGCGAATGTTCAGGGCGTCGAGTTTATCTCCGCCAACACGGACGTGCAGGCGCTGGAAGGGTCGCATGCGCCGGTAAAGCTGCAGCTGGGTGTAAAGCTGACGAGCGGTCTGGGCGCGGGAGCGAATCCGGATGTAGGACGGCGCGCGGCGCTGGAAGATTCAGACAAGATTATTGAGGCGCTCGAGGGCGCGGACCTGGTATTTGTGACGGCCGGCCTGGGCGGCGGAACGGGCACGGGCGCGGCGCCGGTGATCGCGTCGCTGGCGAGCGAGATGGGGGCGCTGACGATCGCGGTGGTCACGCGGCCGTTCGCGTTCGAAGGCAAGCGGCGGGCGATGCAGGCGGAGCGCGGGTTGCAGGAGTTGCTGGAGTCGGTGGATACGCTGATCGTGATTCCGAACGACAAGCTGCTGACGACGGCGAAGGATGCGGGGTTCTTTGAGAGCTTCCGGATCGCCGATGATATTTTGCGGCAGGGCGTGCAGGGGATTTCGGACATCATTACGATTCCGGGCGTGATCAATCGCGACTTCGCCGATGTGAAGACGACGATGGCGGGGATGGGTTATTCGGTAATGGGGACGGCGGTACGGTCGGGGCCGGACCGTTCGAAGGAAGCCGCGAAGGCCGCGATTGCTTCGCCGTTGCTGGAGGCTGGAGCGATCGATGGAGCGCGCGGGATCCTGATCAACATTACTGGGTCGAGTAGTTTGAAGTTGAGCGAGGTCATCGAGGCGTCGTCGATTATTCAGGAGGCGGCGCACGAGGACGCGAACATTATCTTTGGCGCGGTGCTGGACGAGACATTGGGCGACGAGGTGAAGTTTACGGTGATCGCTACGGGATTCCGGGAGGCGATGCCTGCGCGACGGGAGCGCATGATGGCGGCTTCTGCGCTGCCGACCGCACACCATGAAGTTGTGGCGCCGAGGATTGTGTCGCGGCCGCTGGTGCCGGTGTCTGCGACGGTGGAGAATTCTGCTGAGGAGGCGCAGCCGGTGATGTTTGCGTCACAGGCAGCGCAGCCCGCGATTCGGTTTGCGAGCGAGACAGAGGTTGAGGAGGCGCTGGGCGCTGCGGCCGTTCCTGAGCAACATGCGCCGCCTGCACCGGCACCGGTTGCTGCGGCGCCGGTAGTTCCGCCACCTGTCGCTGCCCCGCCGGTAGCAACGGAGTCGGCAGCCGAGGCGTCGCCAGCTCAACGGCCGACGTATCCTGTGTCGTCGTACTACGAGACGGCGCGTCGGCAGGCATGGCATGAGCTGCCGCGGGTTGAGTACACGCCGCATCCGGCGGAGAGCGTTGAGCGGGTCGTGCCGCCTGCTGCGGAGGTGGTCGAGGAGCCAAAGGCTATCGAAACTTTTCAGACGGCGAGTGCGCCGGTTCCCGTAGTTGTGGAGCATATTGCGCCGGTGGCTGAGCACGCGGCGGCGGATGCGGAGTCGGCGAAGGGCTCGGTGTTTGACGATGACTTTTTCCGGAAGCCGAAGGAAGAGGTTGGGGAGGCCAAGGCGGCTGAGGATACGGCGGCCAAGTCCTGGCCGGATCCACGGGTTCCGTCGTTCGCGGGGTACGCGGGTGAACCTGCCGCCGAGAACGATGAGCTGGATATTCCAGCGTTTCTGCGGCGGAAGCAGTAGACGGTTCGTCGCGGAGCGATCGAGAGAAAGATGCTGGAGTTTGGGGCGGTGTGGCCGATGAGAGGTAGCAGGGCGCGATAGTTTCAGTCGACGTGTTTGTGGTCACGGACAGAGTGGCTGCACGGCATGAAGGTAGCAGATACAAGAATTTTCGTAGGAAAGAGATTCGATGGGACGCAGGATATCAGGGCTGGTGATGGTGTTGGTGATGTTGGCAGGCGTGCTGAGCGCGCATGCGACGATCACGCCGGTTCGGCATAAGCACAAGATGGTTGCGGCGAGCACGTCGCATCGGTTGGTAGTGCACAGCGCTGGAGCGACCCGCAAAGTCAATTACGGGCACGCGTCGAGCGCGCATGTTGTGGTTCACGGGGCGAGGCGTGTCACGGTTCACGGACGCCCGGCGATGGTGCGGGTGAGCGGTAAGCGCGGACGGGTTCGGTATTACGGGGAACGGTTTACGGCCAGCAGCTTTACGGATCAGAATCTGCTGACGATGAATGATGTGACGGCCGGCGAAGATCCGGTGGTGCGGGCTGCGGCGATTGAGGCTCTGGGCAATATGAACGGGACGGTGCTGGCCATCGATCCTTCTGACGGGCGCATCCTGGCGATGGTGAATCAAAAGCTGGCGCTGAGCGCGGGCGCGGAGCCGTGCTCGACGATCAAGGTGGCCGTGGCGCTTTCGGCGCTGAAGGAAGGGTTGGTGAAGGCCGATACGCCGGTTAACCTGGGCGGACATTATTCGGTGGATTTGACCCATGCGCTGGCGCGGTCGATCAATTTGTACTTTGAGGTGCTAGGTCGCTCGATGGGCTTTGAGCGCGTGAAGCACTATGCGAACGAGTTTGGGTTGGGCGAGCTGGCGGGATATAACATTCCGGGCGAACACCTGGGGGTCTATCCGGATACGGAGTTGCCGGCGGCTAGTGGTGGGGTGGGCCGAATGTGTTCGTTTGGCGAGAGCATCAGCATGACGCCGCTGCAGTTGGGTGCGCTGGTGTCGGCGATCGCAAATGGCGGGACACTGTATTACTTGCAGCATCCGACGACGCAAGCCGAGGTCGCGAACTTCCAGCCGCAAGTAAAACGGCTGCTGGATATCAAGGACGTGATTCCGCAGATCCTGCCCGGCATGGAAGGCGCCGTGGACTTCTCGAATGGCACGGCGCGGTCGCTGCGGACGAACTTTGTGCAGTTTCCGGTGTTTGGGAAGACAGGTACGTGCTCGGATAACGGGACGCGGTTTGGCTGGTTTGTGAGCTACGGCGACGCGCCGACAGGACGGATTGTTACGGTGATCTTCCTGGAAGGTGGGCGGGATACGTTTGGACCGAAGGCAGCCGAGTTGACGGGGGCGTTCTATCGGGCGATGTTTGAGCGGAACTATTTCCTGCAGTCCAAGCCCGAGACGGCTGCGTTGGTAGGGAGTGGCGGGGCGGCGCAGCAGTAGGGGTGTGCATACAGCCGGAACTGTTGCATCCTAATGGATGAGGCAGTTTTTCACGATGAAGATTCTTACAGCGGAAGAGATGGGTGCGGCTGACCGGCGGTCGGTAGAGGCGGGTGTGTCCGTACGGACGTTGATGCAGCATGCGGGCGAGGCGGTGGCGCGGTTTTGCCTGAGGCGATTCGGTGGAGACGGGCTAGTGGTGGTGCTCGCGGGTAAGGGAAATAATGGCGGCGATGGGATGGTCGCGGCGGCGCGGCTGGCGGAGGCTGGGCGATCGGTACGGGTGGCGCTGCTGGGGAAAGCGAGTGAGCTGAAGGGGGAGGCGGAGAAGGCGTTTTGCCTGGCGAAGATCGATAAGGCGGGGAGAAAGCCAAGTCGCGTCGAAGTGCGAGAGATCAAGGATGAGGCGGGGATGAGGGCGGCGCTGGAGGGTGCGGCGCTGGTGATCGATGCGGTAGTGGGGACGGGGGTCAAGCCACCTTTGCGGGGGCTGGCGGTGGTAGCGCAGGGATTGTTGGCGGAGAGTGACGTGCCGGTGGTGGCGGTCGATCTGCCTAGTGGGTGGGATGCGGATTCGATGGAGGAAAAGGCGGAGGGGGCGTTTCGTGCGGATGCTGTGGTGACGTTCACCGCTCCCAAGCTGGCGCACGTGTTTGGGCACCTGACGGCGGCTACGTTTGGGCCGGTGGTGGTAGCGGAGATTGGGACGCCGGAGGAGGCGATTGAGTCGGCGACGAGGCTGACGTGGGGCGGGAGCGCGAAGGCGGTTGCGGAGGCGCCGCGGGCGATCAATGGAAATAAGGGGCGGTTGGGGCATGTGCTGCTCGTGGGCGGGGCTTATGGGAAGGCGGGAGCGCCTTCGATGGCGAGCTTGGCGGCGATGCGGGCGGGTGCGGGGTTGGTGACCGCTGCGGTGCCGCGAGAGATTCTGCCGCTGGTGGCGGGGGTTGCGCCGGAGTTGATGCTAACGCCGCTGGAGGAGCAGGGTTCGGGAGCCAGGGTCCACGGCTCGGGGTTTGAAGTCGGCGGATTGGCGTTGGACCAGTTGGAGAGCGAGGAGTTGAAGGCTCTGCTGAAGGGGATGACAGTGGTTGGGATTGGGCCGGGTTTAGGGCAGGAAGGAACTACGCCGCAGTGGGTGCGGTCATTTGTGGGGCGGGTGAACCTGCCGATGGTGATTGATGCGGACGCGCTGAATGCGCTGGCGGGGAGGACGTCGCTGCTGAAAGATGCCTCGAAGAAGGGGCGGACGGTGGTGCTGACACCGCATCCCGGTGAGATGGCGAGGCTGGTGGAGATGAGTGTGAAGGAAGTGGAGGCGGACCGCGTAGGATTGGCTCGGCGTTTTGCTACGGAGCACGGAGTGACGCTGGTGCTGAAGGGTTGGCGGACGCTGGTGGCGCATCCGGATGGTCGGGTGGCGGTGAATACTACGGGGAATTCGTCGATGGCCAAGGGTGGAAGTGGAGATATTTTGACGGGAATTGTGAGCGCTATGCTGGCGCAATATCCTGAAAACGTTGCGGATGCTGTGGAGGCGGCTGTCTTTCTACATGGTCTGGCTGGGGACTTCGCGTGCCTGGCTCAGGAGGAACATACGGTGCTGGCGACCGATACGGTGGGGCATCTGTGGGAGGCGTTTCGGGCGCGGGTGAAGGATGCGGATGGCCTGACTTGGATTGCGGGGACGGCAGCGAATGGGGAGGTGCGATGAAGGTGTGGGCTCGGGAGAAACGGCTGCGGACGCGGAGTGAGAATGGGACGCTGGCGCTGGGAGAGATGCTGACGGAGTTGCTGCCGGCTCCGAAACTGGTGGTGTTGCGTGGGGATTTGGGGATGGGGAAGACGACGCTGGTGCGCGGGATGGCTGCCGCGTTAGGCGCTGATTCTACGGAGGTTACTAGCCCGACGTTTACCCTGGTGCATGAGTATAAAGGGCGAAAGACGCGGCTGATTCACCTGGACCTTTATCGGCTGGAGGAAGAACGGGAGATCGAGGGGATCGGGTTGTGGGAGATGGCGGAGGCTGCGGATGCGTTGGTGGTGGTGGAGTGGGGCGACAAGTTTGCGAGCGTGATGGAGCGCGCGGACGCGGAGATTTCGATTGGGCAGGGCGAGGCGGAGAATGAACGGCTGCTGACGGTGCGATGGTAAGGGTCCAGGTGGAAATGGAAAAGGCCGCGAGTGATCGCGGCCTTTGGTTTGTTCGGGTTACGTCGAATTACGAGCGGCCGTGCCAGTCAGCGTTCGTACGATCGCGGATGGCGATGAAGCTGGGAACGAAGATGGTGGAAGCGGAAGCGAGTGCTACGAGTGCGAGGTACATAGTGTTTCTCCTTTGGCGCGCGCGACCGGGCAGGCCGGGATTGCGGCGCTCTACTAAAGCGTTTGATATCAGTGAATGTCGTCCGTGCGGGCGGTGTTGAGATCTTGACTCAGCCGTCGCGTTCGCGGGAATAAGGTTGTGGCTAGTGCGATCCCAGGAGCTCACCGGGAAGCTTCAGCCGCCGGTCGCTCGCTCAGTTTGAGGGAGGGCATCCGGGTATTGTGCACACAACCTGTTACGTATAAGACTAGCGATTGGTTCCTTTGGATGCAACCTTTTATCGCTCGGTCTGTTTCGTTATTCGCACAGTACCCTTGATTTGTTGGGAAAAGTGGTGCGAATCAGGTCTGGGTTGTAGTACGGAAGGCCAAGGGAGTTGGTTCCGTGAAAGGAAGGTGAATCGAATTTATTTGATTTTCGGCTGCAATTCTTCGCGACTAATGTAGGAATTATCGCGGTTTTCGGCCTTTAAAGCGGTAGATGGCGCAGAGTTCGTCGCCGGTGGAGCCGTATTCCTTTTGTTGGGCGATGGCGGCTAAGTCGGCGGCGTGGTCGGCGGCGGACATGGGGACAAGGCCGGTCCAGAGGCGGGTAAAGGCGGGGTGGTGGTCGAGGTAGGAGTCGTGTTCCGCGTTGACGTAGAGGAGATCGAAAGGCTTTGGGTTGTTGGAGATAGAGGTTTCAACGTGGCGGAGGTAGCGGCGCAGGATGGGGAATTCGAAGGGGTGGAAGAGGAAGGCAAGGGTGGGTTCTGAGGGGAGGGGGTGGGTGGTCGCGTCCGCGTGGTGGAGGTTGAGGGGGGCGAGGGCGTTGGCTTGTAAGTCATTGTGCCATAGGGAGATATTGGCATTGGCGATGGCTGCGAGGTCGGCGTTGAGCTCGACGCCTTCGACGCGGCGGAAGGGAAACTGGGAGGCGAGGAGCATGGCGCGGCCTTTGCCGGCGCCGACGTCGAGGAAAACGGTTGACTCGATGGGTTGGGGAGCGGTGCGCTGGAGCCAGATGTCTAACAAACCATGGAGGATAGAGGGTGCGACGGCGTAGTAGGCGGTGAGCTCGGAGACGGGGATAGAGGTGCCCTGGGCGATGACGGAGCCGGGAATGAGGCCGGAGGTGTCGGTGCCGTGGAGCTGGTCGAAGGGGTGGATGGCGGGTTGGGGCTTGGGTCTGGGCATGATTTCGGGTGCGTTTGGTGTCGGTTTAGCCTGGTTCCGAGTAACGCGGTGCATACACAGCCCGGTTTCGGGTGTCGCGAATTTCAGAGGATGGGAAAAAGTGCGGGGAGGAGGTGGACCTCGACGCGGGAGATGGAGGGAAGGCCGAGCAGGCGATTTTCGATCTGGGCAGAGAGTTGGGCGGCGGCGGCCTCGTCGGTTGAGGGGGAGTGGAGGGTGATGGCTGCGATGAAGCGTGGGGGAAGGCCGGGGATGGAGGCGCCGGGGGCGTCGAGGTCGGGGGTGAGGGTGGCGGAGCGGACGAGGCCGGCGGCGACGATGTTGGGGCCGGCGGGGGTGTAGCAGTCGCGGAGGAGGTGGAGGAGTTGGGCGTCGGTCATGGTGAGGTAGGCGCGTTGAGGCGCTGTTCTCACTGTATCGTTTTGGACGGCGGGAGGGAGAGCGGGTTGCGGCGCAAGGGGTACGAGAGCCAGCATTCCCTGCCTCCGGGACCAAACGATGGGGCAGAAATCAACGATCCCCTGCCCTTGTTGAAACCTCGGAGCAAGAAACCGCAACAAACTGACCAAGGAACGTGTCTAATCTGACGAGAGCCGATTCGGGAACCAACGAGCCGGGACTCTCCACGCCGCATTCGCAGTCCTGCTGGACCATGCGAACGGCGGACGGAAGGATTCCATGCAACTCACACGCGCAATTCGCACCTCACTCACCACGCTCGCCCTCGGCTCAGCGACACTCGTAGCCGCGCCAGTGTCGCATGCGCAAAACTATCCGGACCCTCAGGCTCAAACCTACCAGGGCCAGCCTCCTCCGCCTCCTCCTCCTCAGGGCCAGTATTCTCAGGGCCAGTATTCTCAAGGCCAGGACCCTCAAGGCCAGGACGATCAGGATTATCAGGTTCCGGGACCACCCGCCATCCAGGCCAACGTCGCTCCTCCCGATTACCCCACCTACGACCAGCCCGAATGCCCCGGCGACGGCTACCTCTGGACCCCGGGCTACTGGGCCTGGGGCGGTGGCAGCTACTACTGGGTCAACGGCGCCTGGGTGCTTCCTCCCTACTCCGGAGCGCTCTGGACCCCCGGCTATTGGGGCTATGGCAGTGGCTACTATGGCTGGTATCCCGGCTATTGGGGGCTGACCGTCGGCTACTACGGCGGCATCAACTACGGCTGGGGCTACTTCGGCATCGGCTTCTACGGCGGCTATTGGAACGGCGGTCACTTCTGGTACAACCACGCCTACGGCCACTATGGAGCCGGCTTCCATGGCAACTACTATAACCACACCTACGCCGGCTACAACGGCGGACGTCCCACAGGCGGAGCGTCTTACGCCCACACCAGCTACAACGGCGGCGGTCAAAGCTACCGCGGTTCGGGCATCAACGGCGCCAGCCGCGGAGGCTACAACGGCGGCAACGCAAGCCACTACAACGGCGGCGGCAACCCCGGCGGCAACGCAAGTCACGGCAGCTACAGCGGCGGCGGCGCAAGCCATGGTGGCGGCTACAGCGGCGGAGGTGGTGGTCACCCCAGCGGTGGCGGCGGCGGTGGAAGCCACGGCGGTGGTGGTGGCGGCGGCGGAAGCCACGGCGGTGGTGGGGGTGGCGGCGGACATCACTAATCACCGAGTCTGCTGACCAAAACCAATTCAAGGGCTGAGGATCAACTCCTCAGCCCTTCTTCTTTTGTCCTGAACTTCTTGGATCTATCGCCCCGCCAGCCGCAGCACCATCTCCGCAATCCGCTGCAGCGCTCCCGGCCTCGCCAGCGAGCGCGCCTTCTCCGCCATCAACGCCCGTCGCTCCCCATCCTTCAACAAGCCCTCCAGCGCGAAGCGCAGCGTCTCCGGCGTCACATCGCGTTGCAGCAACATCTCTGCCGCGCCGGCTTCCACCAGCACCTCCGCGTTCTTCCGCTGGTGATCATCCGCAGCGCCCGCAAACGGCACCAGCAACGAAGGCTTGCCTGCCGCGCACAACTCCGCCACCGTACTTCCCGACCGCGCCAGCACCACGTCCGCCGCCGCATACTGCTGCGGCATATCCATCAGAAACGCTTCCACCACCCATCGCGCAGGATCCGCGCGACTCTGCGCATACGCCGCCCGCGTGCCCTCCACCGCCCGCGGCCCCGACTGGTGCACAATCGTCAGCCCCGGCACATCCTCCAACAGCCGCACCGCAATCAGCGGCATTGTCTCGTTGAACACCAGCGCCCCATTACTCCCGGCCGTCACCAGCAGCCGCGGAGCCGCACCCGCCACCCGCGCTGGCAAAGCAAAAATCTCCGGCCGCACCGGAACCCCCGTCACCTCGGCATTCCGAAAATACTTCGCCGTCTGCCCAAAGTTCACCGCCGCCGCGCTCACACGTTTTCCCACCACCCGATTCGTCATCCCGGGCACCGCATTCGGCTCGTACGCCAAGGTAGGAATCCGCAACAGCAGCGCGGCAATCATCGCCGGCCCGCTCGCATACCCACCCACCCCTACCACCACCTGCGGTTTGAACTCCCGCAG
>Ga0302315_10002737_pt1 | contig 16411 bp, 12 predicted proteins | sample III_Palsa_N3_1_FD_200532 | JGI IMG/M metagenome (GOLD analysis project Ga0302315, IMG submission 200532) | Peat permafrost microbial communities from Stordalen Mire near Abisko, Sweden - III_Palsa_N3_1 | ecosystem: Environmental > Terrestrial > Soil > Palsa > Peat permafrost | place: Sweden... | reverse complement strand
ACCTTGAACGGAGCAAACATATCACTACTACTATAATAACAGTAGCAGCGTCTAGTAGAGTAGAGGAGCAAACTCGACACCCTCAGCCTGACCATCAAGCAACCAACAGATAGGTTTAGAGGCCAAGCCCAAATACGAACAGTACTCCAGGCCAAACGAGACATGAGATAACTTAAGAGTATCCCGAAGCTTGTTGAGATGCGGAGCTAACTTATCAAGACAAATTTCTATATTAACTTGATTGTTACCAGCCACGGCAGCCCTCAGTTGATCAGCCGTACTACACATGTCAAACCACCAGTCCACCTCCTCTTGACTAATAAGTTCATTGTGAAGCAACTCAACAGCAGCTTCACAGATGTTGATGTGGTAGGGGACATCAACCTTCTCATTACTAACAGCCAGTTGCGTCAACACCTCCAGCACCAGACCATCTATGGTACCTGGTACACAGTCATGACGTTTAGCGAAACTACCAATGACCCTGTTGAGCTCGACTTCACCGTGGTCATACACATACGTGCTGATATCAAGCAACAGGAACCTATAGATGTTGCCTGAGCTGGTAACGGCCGATGTGTTAGTAATTGGGATAGCTCTGGTGGCAGTAGTGGTATATGAGGTAGTGGAGACTGTCGAAGTTAGCGTCTTAACTGCCAGCTTAAAGCTGCTTAGACTGACACGATGTTCATCCTTGAGTTCCGCAACTAGGTCTACTATCACGATAGGATGAGACTGCTGCTGCTGAGGTGCCGATGTCATCTTGATTTTTGATAGATGATAGTTATATTAATCAAGTATTATAACAGTGTTACGGTAGAGATGTATCTGTTGTGGTCATCGTTATCAACAATCGTGACAAAAGTGCTGCTGGTATGGTTAATACCACTACCTCCAATAGTTGCGTACCATCTAACAGTCAATATTTCAGAGATAGTTATTATTATATGACTTATAAGTTATAGAGGTCTGTCTGTGTGCTGATTGACAAATAGAACAATACCTACCCAGTAGGTATTACTTGTTGCTGCTGTTGTCTGTTACAACAACAGACAACAATAACAATAACAGTGTCACGCTTAATAAGCCAGAGGAGCATACTTGGTCCCAACAACACGATCATCAAGTAGACGGCTGGCTGCACTAGAGAGTAGCTCCAGCTCTGGACTACACTCTAAACCAAAAGGTACATAAGAACTCTTGATGATGTGACGGAGTTGGTTAAGATCTGGAGCTAGGCCATCTAGTTGAGCAGAGACAGCTGGCTCATCCTCAGACTCTACCACCCCAACTGGCAGCTGACAAATCTTATGGAGTAGACCAAACCACCACTTCAGCTCTGACTTGGTAATAATACCAGCATCTAGTAGCAGTAAGTAGGCAACATCTGAGCAGCCAAGTTCATAAGGATCGTTGATTGACTGACCTGTCATTTGGTTGTCAGCGTCTTCATCTGTAAGACTTGACAGCAAAAGCTTTGACATTGCCATCTCAGTAAGAGTGACTAGACCATCAGGATCACCACCTCGAGTGAGGATGATATCAGTCACCTCAACAAGTTCAAGATCGGCTCGGAAGTGGACTTTCTGACCGAGATCAGCCAACAAAAACTTGTAGCGGTTAGTGTCCGGTGACCTAATAGAGGTTAGAGATTCGACTGCCGATTTGAAATCAGCCAGACTAAGTCGATGTCTGGCTTTAAGCTCATCAACCAACTTTGCCACTATCGCAGTGGTCGAGTCCAACATCTTCTGAGTCGACGACATCTTTTGTTGGTATATCATTCTCAACTACTAATGCAATATTCAATTACTACGGTCTTTCAGCTTAGTAACTAGTTACCACAATTTTTAGGTGCGATAACTAGTTATCGCACTGGAAGACCTATCGTGATGCGCTAACTTTGTTAGCACACTACTACTACTACTACTACTGTTCCAATCAACGTCTCTGAGATGTTGTTTAATACTTATTACTTGATAACTTGCATCAAGTATAACTTCTAGTCTAAAGATCAGTTACACAATAGTGTACTTGGTGTTGTTGTGATCATCATCGGTTGAGCTCAATAGCAAAACCTTGCCAGTAATGATGTGGGCGAAGAGGTAACTGGCAATGTTGTTGGCTTCTGGGGTCGTGGCCCTAAGTATGACTGCCAGATGCTTTTTGTCTTCATCATCCAAGGCTGCTATGTGTGGTGGCGCTGGGAAGTTGACAGACCCTCGCTTCATACCGAACATGTCAAAGTAGACACGATCTCGAATACAGACTGCCGTAGTGAAGTAGATACGGTGATTACTACCGCTAATCTTGCACTCCAGCAGACATTCGTCATCCAACTTGCCCAGCAGATTGTACTTCTGTTGCTCTAGAGATGAGAGAAATCTATCTGACATAGTCTTTTGATTAATATATTTATTTACTTCACTTATTTCTGCTTCCTCCTGTTGCGGGGGTAAAAGAGGTTTTGTCTTTAGTTACTGCTGTCGTCCTTAGCTCAGTAAAAACTGTTATGATAGGACTACCTTATCATTAATATCTTCAACATTCCTTTTGTCCCAATAGTAGGTTTGAGGTAAAACTTTGTTTACCTCTTTGATACGCGAACTAGTTCTTTGACACACCACCTGACATGACAACTAGTTGTCATGTCAGGTGGTGTGTTTGATAGTTAGTGTGTTTGATAGTTAGTGTGTTTAATACCAGAGCAAATCACCACAGGTCTAATAATTTATAAGAGGTTAACAGTGATTATTACTATTAACAGTAATAAAAATGTCTGTTGAGCTTGTGGCACAATTGTTGAAAGAGCAAAATGGTGGTCGAGGTCTGCCTCGGGAGCAGTTAATTCAACATATGATAATCAACAAATTAGCAGTTAGCCGGCAGGACGTGTTGACAGCTCTCGATTATGGTGGTAAACACAACAAGCTTACAGTTACACCCTTTAACTCTAATATCAAGGATGTAGTAGTTATGCTCAAGGATGAGGTCAGCACACTAAAATCGTCCTCTATAGGTAACAAGTTATGGCTTAAAGGGCCAGCTTCAGTAGCCCTAACGGAGCTGCTACAGTTGACAGTCTCTAAGGAGACTAGCTGGTCACGAGTTAGTCAGGCTCTAACTGAACTACATTGTCTGTATAGAGTCGGTCTAGTGGTCATTGACCCTATTTACATGACAGTTAGACTATCACAATATCTTGCTACTATTACTGCTAAAAGGCGACAGCGACGCGGGTTCCTAGGCAAGTTTAGACAGCAAAATAATGGTATAAATGAGTCAGACATCATAGACAGTTTACATACTGTACTTAGACTCGGTGTCAGACTATCACTAGCTGACATCCACAGTGCAGTGCTTAAGCTCTTGCAAGTACAAATGCAAGAGTCCAAGACTGTAGTGATGACCTCGAGTGACTGTCACTCGGCTATTAAACTAGTTGACGACCATATTAAAACCGCCACTAGTCAAGGTTGGCTGACAGCCAGCAGACATCCTATCAAAGTAGACACTGTTATCAGCTTGCATGTGAGTGACAATCTTAGTGGCAGTGACAAACTGCTGCTACGCTGCCTCCTGTTGCCGTCAGCTGTTGTCAGCAATGACACAAGCAGTATTGATACGATCAATCAGCATCTTCTTGATTATAATGGAGACAGTGGTGTCCAACGGCATGATCATGATAGTAGGTATCTCAGTCTACGTTCCACCTATAGTAGCGGTAGCTACAACAGTGATACTATGACGATGACATTGGCTACTGCACTTCACAATTTCAGTGTTAGATCCTGTCCGAGCTTCGACTGGTCTAACGTAGATTGGTCTGATGTTGACAAATTTGTCACTAGTCTACGACGTCTATACTGTCTTGACTTGGTGAGATCAGATCATCATGGACTATCCCTAACGGCGGGTGGGCTCTCAGCAGCCATTACCTCCATTGGCTTTGACAGCTCTACCGACACATAGTGGTGGTGGTGGTGGTGGTAGTAGAACATAGTTGTAGCTTGGCTACAACTTCCAGTTATAACTCTTATCAAAGATAACCTTAAGTTCATAGTTCTCTTCAGAGACCATGTGTTATAAGCCTGTTAATATTTTTGGTTATAACCTTAAGTTACAACTTCTGCTAGAGGCTACAACAACTATTGTATTGAAGTGTTTTATTACATGACAAGATAATCTTGTTACATGACAAGATAATCTTGTTACATGACAAGATAATCTTGTTACATGACAAGATAATCTTGTTACATGACAAGATAATCTTGTCATAAGCATAACTGCATCTACTAGTACATGATACAACTACAAAGATATCTAGTTAAAATTACAACATATACTCAACATATGGATACCAGTCCCGTTCGGTTATGTAGTCCGTAGCCAAACCATAGCAGCGGTAACACATTATCATCTTAAGCTCTACTGGTAGCTGGCTAACTATTCTAAGAAAACGCCTGGCTTTGGCCTCCTGGTCATGCTTTTCTTCATCTGTCTTCTCATCACGCTTAAAGCGTAATTTGTCATCAGTGACCAACATTGTTAGACAAAGCAGTTTGGCTGGCCATGAGTAGCTCATACTGTAGGTGTGCAGGCCCGGATCAGCTGGAAATCTAACATAGAGATTGCCGTTATTACAGTAGCGTAGATCTAACTGTTCTGTTAACAGCGCTTTAGGTACCAACTCTCTACTACTACTACTACTACTACTACTACTACTACTACTACTACTACTAAGGCTGTAGTAGCGCTCGCCGTAATAGCGACAGTGGTCGGGTACCACTAGCAGATCATTGAAGACAAGTAGCCTATCTACAACTTCGGCTATATCAGCTATAATAACTTTACTAACTACAGTTAGTTTCTGCTTATCTAACCCAATCACTATAAGGTCTTTGTGGTTATCAGAGAAGAAGAGGTAAAACTTGTTGTTGGAGACAAGACTACGCACCAAATTATAATGTTGGATGTCTGTTGGCATCCAGGCTATCTGCTGAACGGTCTTTTCGTTGAGATTGCAATAGCTAATACAGGCTACAGACTGTAACTGCTGATCAAAGAGGTAAAGTTTATCTCCGTCGAAGATCTTAACAGCTGAACGGTTAAGCATTAACTCCTGCTCAGGCTTGGCAACACTGACCAACTTCTGCTGTGAGTCAGCGTTTGTCACTATCCATAGATTATCATGGTTATCAAAGAACAGCCTGCTAATTAGAGCTTGCTCATAAACTATTTTATTACAGTATACTATCTTACAACCACTTAACAGTATAGCTACTGAACCCTTGGAATTTACACAGATCTTGTCCACCTCACTAAGGTCCAGTAAGACTACATTTTTACCTCTATAAGAGCTGTAGGTTATTCCTGTAAGAGGTAAAGATACGTCTATAAGTAGTGGTACAATCATTTTATCTTAAGTCACACTTTTCAACTTTCCTATAAGTCTTACTCTAGCTCATCGCTATCAGCGTTACAGTGGTAGTTATGCTGAGACAGCTGTTATAAGCAAAGTTACAGAGCAAAGTTACAGAGCAAAGTTACAGAGCAAAGTTACAGAACAAAGTTACAGAGCAAAGTTACAGAGCAACTTAATTGTTATAAATATCATGGTAGCAGGTAGAGATTGTAACCTAATTACAACCTTGCTATAGTTAGTAGTACTAATAAAGTTACAGGTGTTGCCTCTGACAGCCAGAATCAATCTCAAGACCTATTAGACAGTTAAGGTAAAACGAGGTTTTGCCTCAGGTCTAAATACTACTTCAGACATAAGTGGATAATAACATATAGTTATTATGTGTATAGAGTTAGGCTGTAAATTATTATTATCTGATATTTTCTCTGTCCTAAAACGCAACTATGGCTACCTCAGATAACAGTGCAGGTACGGCTAATGGATTCCCAGTGATTGGTTTTGACCTTATCGTCAACGATACTGTTAATCACAATACGGCTGCTGGCAACGGTGCTACTGCTCCTACAGAACACTCTTCGGCTTTTGGTACCACTGCTGCAGCATCTGGACTATTTTCATCGGCTTTTGGTAATAATGCTGCAGCGTCCGGGGCAAGTTCGTCAGCCTATGGTTATACCTCTATCGCGTCTGGAAATAGCTCTTCGGCTTTCGGTACTGCTGCTAAGGCAATCGGAATTGATGCATCAGCCTATGGTATTAACTCTAACGCATCTGGAGATGGTTCATCTGCCCTTGGTAGCGTGGCAAAGGCATCCGGCACTCAGTCTTCAGCTGTTGGTGTTGAGTCTAACGCATCTGGTACTAACGCCTCCACCTTTGGCTTTCAATCTACAGCGAGCGGAACTAACTCTACAGCTCTCGGCAGTGAGGCTACGTCAACAGGAACTAACTCGGTAGCACTTGGATTCGGTAGTGATGACAATGGTACTACTAACGTTATATCTGTTGGTAACAGCGGCCTTCAGAGAAGGATTACTTATGTTGCAGCAGGCATTGACCCTACTGACGCCGTTGATGTGGCTCAACTGACAGTGGTCGCAAATGTCGCTAACCAAGCTCTGGCTCTGGCCAGTGTCCCATCTTCAGCTCAGGCCACAGCTAATACCGCCTTAAATTTGGTACTTCAACTGCAGCAGACTGTTGCTCGTCTTGAACAGTGTTTGCATCGACAGCAACTCTGTAGACACGACTCATCACACTAGTCACAAGCTCCTATTAGGTCACTAGATGATGGGAGCTTGTACTACAAGCACACTAATAACATATGGTGACCATGTGTTATAACATATGGTGACAATACGTTATAACATATGGTGACAATACGTTATAACATATTGTCACTATGTGCTGTAATACCGCGTATAAATAACAGTTAAGTCACAAACCTTCGCTGTCTGTCTTATAATTAGAAAATACATGAGTTCTGAACCAAGTTATGATAGCTAAAATAGTTAGAACTAGCTAAAAGAAAAATGCTACAGCTTGAAGCCGTCAACTATGCCTGCAACTTTATGCTGTTCCGGATTATTCCAGCTTATGTACTGGGTTATATGTCGCTGCCACTATGGTTAGGCTACAACTTCTGCCTGACTCAGTCAACCGGTTGCCAACTGACTAAGTCAACTGACAACCAGTTGCAGCGTGCTAACGACAGCAACCTCAAGTTCATGAAGTACATTTTTGCTGCGGTCTCTACCAACTACTGCTGTAGCGCCTTCCTAATGGTAGATTTGAGCGCTGACCGCTTCAGCCTACCTTTCCTCACGGCCAAGATCATTGCCACAGTCGTCGAGACCGGTTTCTACTTCAAGTCTATGGGTTTTGTGACCCAGCTGTATCGTTACAGTGTGCTACTGGCCATCATCATTCGTGTTGTCGAACTAGCCACCCTCCTTGCTCTAGCTCAGGTCTAGCTCAGGTCTCTAAAAAGCCCATGTTAAATTCTTACAACTTCATGGAAGTTGTAACTTAACCTTGTTATATACCAGTGACTATTTTTCTCTGGTTGAGATTGTGAAGTTTAGCACCTAATAAGCTTGCTGCCTATAATCTCCTCATAATCTGTATCTTAACAGATACTGTACAAAACAGTATCTGTGGAGTCCATCTTTGTAACTCCTACATAACTTGTATTTTTAACAGACATCTGTTACATATTAAACCAGTATAAATTGTACCGATTTACACTTAGTGACAGGATGTTATTACTATTACCACTACTATTACAAGCTTAACTTGTAGTTATTATTGTTACTATTACCATTACAAGCTGAGCTTGTAATTATTATTGTTACTACTACCATTACAAGCTTAACTTGTAGTTATTACTATTACTATTACTACTACCATTACAAGCTGAGCTTGTAATTATTATTGTTACTACTACCATTACAAGCTGAGCTTGTAATTATTATTGTTACTACTACCATTACAAGCTGAGCTTGTAACTATTATCATCGTAGTCACTACTACTACTACTACTACTACTACTACTACTACTACTACTACTACTGTTAGTGTGTTGCAGTTCCGGTTACACCAGTCTCAGCAGACACAACACTGCTCGGCATCAAGACCAGCTCTGTCATATCGAATGATGGACGGCAGCTGTACTCAACGCGAAGTTCAGATCCGTCACCTACCCTGGTTGCTGTGACGGTATAGCTGTGGGGTTTGACAAACTTGTAGCTGGCAATCATGTTAGTTAGACCTTTGCTGATGGCAGATTCGAAATCACAGATGTTGAAGTCGTAGCGGTAAATCGACTCTGTACACACTGGCTGGAAGTTAACCCTGACTGTGAGCTCACTAGGTTGCACAGCTAGTGCAGCCAGACAGGTTTCAATCTGCTTAGTTCGTTTGAAATCGTAATCTTTGACATCTCCACCACTGCTAAGCTTGATGCTTCGAATACCCTGGAACGCTGTCTTGCAGTTAGCATAGCGGACCTTAACTAGCCAGTCAGCTACCAGTCTCATGTTATCATAGTAAGTCTCCTCAAGCTTAATAGCAACTTTCTTTCTGTTATTACTACCTTCAACGTCAAGATCGGTAGTAGCAGACTGTCGTCTCTTACTGGCGACAGCTTTGTTGTTGGCACTGTTACGAGTCTTGGCACCAACGTCAGCAGCGGTAGTAGCTAAGTCATTGTGTGATGACCTGTCAGCGGCTACAATCTTGTTAAAGATGTTGACATTTTTAACTTCATTGACATCAACAGACAGTCGTTTGCGACCAGACAGTTGCTTGCAGCATCGCAGTATATTCAGCAGTTCAGGAGTCCAGATGTCCATGTTGACATCTGTCAACCGATAGGTGTGGTCTATATTCACTGTCTTACCGTCCCACGACTTGCTACCAACTGTTGTGTTGTCAGTCTGATCGGCCCAACTGACAGCGCTGGTTGACAGCAGGGCAGACTTAATAGCCTCGGCGCGTGGCAACGGTGCGGCAACCCTAACCAGCACTTGACCTTGACAGGAAAAGATCACAACCTTCATACTTTTGGTAGCTAGTAGTATATTAAAAAATCATTCTCATGCCGCCGTTTATGTTGACCTCTTACTATTGTAATTTTATTACCAACCTTGTCCTGTTATGATGTTGGTAACAAGACTAGGCTGGTAACAAGACAAGGCTGGTAACAAGACAAGGCTGGTAACAAGACAAGGCTGGTAACAAGACAAGGCTGGTAACAAGACAAGGCTGGTAACAAGACTAGGCTGGTGACAAAATTACAACGGTAAGGATTAGGGTTATGAACTAACCAAACTCCTGATAAACGATAGTAAACTAGAAAGTAAGAAAAATATTATGAGCCTAGAAAGATGGCTAACCTACCTACCATTAAGGATCTGTTAACTGGTCTCAACCTCAAGATCGGCGACAAGTTGGTCGATGCCAAGTTCACACTAGTAGATGTTACTGGTGCCGAGCCACTGCGCAATCACGAGGTGACTGAGGTGGAGGCCTACGAGGCTGGTCTGGTGCTAATCTTTGAGCACAGGCTGGCTAGCCAACAGCTTGATGCTGGCATCTCTCAGCTACTCTCCGTCCTAGCCAATCTCTCAGCTCAGCCACATAAGTTGGCCCTGGCTGGTGGCAGCAAGAGCTTTATCTACGCACTTGATGATGAGGTCGACAACTGGGGTATCTCGCTAGCATCCGGCAATGCTGTCATGGTGGCTATCGGTCTTCCCTGCTATGTTGTTGACTCTAGTACACGTAGTGACGATATGGAGATGTAGTAGTTAGTAGTGGCGGTGGTACTAATAGTACAATAGTTACCTAGTAACTATTATTACACTTGTTCTCAGTATATATATATATATATATATATATGTATAGCTATAATGTCTACTCTATAACTATGACAAGTTGTAGTTACTTAGTAACTATTGTAAGTTATAATTTTATACCTTCTAACTATACTTTTGTAAGTCGTTATTATAACGTACAACTTATAATTTATGTAGTTACTAATTAACTAGACCTACTACAACCTATAAGTTATACTTTATAGCTTATACAGGTTAAAATTTATAGTAGTTACTTAGTAACTACTCTATAGTCATAGTCTCTCTAACTATTGTAGATTATAAGTTATAACTTATAATCTACACAAGTTAGAATTTATAGTGGTTACCTAGTAGCTACTTTATAGTTATAGTTATAGTCTCTAACTATCTGTATGTTATAACTTATAACTTATAATCTATACAGGTTGAAGTTTATAGTAGTTACCTAGTAACTACTTTATAGTTATAGTTATAATCTTTCTAACCGTTATAGGTTATAACTTGTAGAGACTATAAATTGTAGTTAGAACAGTCTGTCTGACTACTTACAAAGAGCAGTGTTTTATAGCAGACTACATCATAAGGGAGAACAAACCAGGTTTGTTCTAATCACACAACTTCTCGCTACCAAATTACTCCAGCAGTTCACTGATGTCACCATATTCAACCTCATGGGTAATGGGCTGATAGACCGGAGCAGCAGCGCCAGGCGCAGTAGGCTCCACCCTGACCTCGACACCAACAATGGTAGTTGTAACCTCAGCTACGTAAGGTTTAGCTGGCACTGGCAGCTCGGATGGTTCCTCGATCTCGGGCAGAACTAGAGTGTTCTGAGTGATCACAACACCGTTGGCATCCACCAGGTTGCCAGCCAGCTGATCGACCAGGCTGTTGAACACATCCTCAGGATACACGACCTCATCGCTAGTCAAGTAGTAGACGAAGACACTGTCTCCTTCTCCCTCTCCTCCTCCTCCTCTGGAGGAGGAAGAAGAAGAGGAAGAGGAAGAAGCAGGTAGGACTACTTCAGCACTGTAGATTAGGAAGTCAGCTGGAATATCTGGGATAGCACCGATGGTATCAGTACTCTTCACTACTAGCAGACATGAGAATGGTATTAACTCTAGCTGAGCGAAGAGATGATCCAGGTAGTAGTCAAGATAAGGTTGGAAGTTGGGTGGGGCCAGCAGCCAGAAGCTACCTTCAGCTGGCACAAAGGTCAAAGGGTTAACACCACCTCCCACACCTCCAGGGTTGGAGGCCAGCGTGTCGACATTAGGAAACAGTGACAAGTACTTGTCAGCATGCAGGCTGTAGAAGTCGAAGTTGCTGAACTGTTGGCCTCGAACAGCACTCAGCCAGGAGTCAGGCAGCTCAGCATGACGCACGTAGTTGCCAAAGGCCAACTCCAGAATGTTGCGGGCCAACTTAACGTCATCATAGGCTGTGATCTCTCCACTCACTGGAGCAGGGTAGTTAATCTCATACTTGTCATCACCGAAGACACCGGTGGCCTGGTTGTAGCTTGGAGACTGGTCGACCGATCCTGGCTGACCAAAACGCCTATTGAGCTCTTCGTCTAGCTGTTCCAGTGTCAGGCTGATAGCATTGCTGGCCAACACCTCATTGAGATACTGATCCTGCACCGTGGTATCAATCACAGTTGACTCATCCATAATGAGATGCTGCTGCATCACCTGTCGCAGCGTGGCCACCTGCTGCTGGCTCAAGTAGCGACTGTAGTTGTTGACAGTCTCTGTCAACACCACGTAAAGGCGATAAGCTTCAACAGCTGCCACAAACATCACCCTCTTCCTCTTAGGAGCGGCTGCTGCTTTAGCTTTAGCTGCCTTAGCTGCTCCTCCTCCTCCTACAGGAGGAGGAGCAGTAGGGGCTTTAGCCAAAGCCGTCACAGGGTTAACTGACGATGCTACAATGTCGGCGGTTGAACTGTCAGTCAGGTTGCTGATATTTTTGGTGGGCACTGAAGGAGCGGTGAGGTTGGCTGACATCAGACCTTGCTGAGCTAGAATAGCGTGGAGTTTGTTGAGGGCAGCATTAGGGGCTGCAGCGGTACCGAGGGCAGTTTCAGGCCCCAACGTCGGGTTGACAACATTGAGTAGTGTAGTACCAACTGTCTGCTGAGGTCGGTTGTAGCGACGGGTAAACTTGATACCACCGGTGCCGGACTTAGGCAGCGAGCCGGTGAAGACACTGGCTGCGTGACCTTTGATGTCCTCACGACCACCCACAGTAGAGGCCAAGGTCAAGGAGGCCATAGCCTCGGAGTTGGTGGCTGAGGTGATGGCACCCTGGCCACGAGCTGTCATACTGGCTCGTGACATCTTACCCACGGTACCGAACATAGTCAGACCATCAAACTGTAGCTGGACGTGAGCAGGGTTCATGCGAGGCTTGGCTTCACCACCAAAGGACGACGTGTATTTATTGAACATATACTGGTTGGCTGCTGAGATACCAATATGAGCAGCCATCAAGTGAGGATTACCCATTATCAGGCGATACTTATCAACGTCCTCACGCCACACCATATCTTCATAGTTAAAGCCATAAACCTTCATGTAGTGGAAGCCCTCCTTACGCAACTTGTCCTTGATACCCCTGTCCAGATCGATAGTCAACTCCAGATGAGCTGACCTTTCATAAGTCTTGCCCATGCGTTCTAGGGCCACCTCCAGATCGGCCATAGAGGGGCCAGCCAGGCGAGACAAGCGTTCAGTGGAACGAAGGATGGTCCTGTCGTTAGTGTGGCTAATCTCAGATAGCAGCTTGGGCAGTGAGACGAAGACAGGCTCAATACGCTCAATACCCACCATGCCTTTGACCAGCCACTCTGACATGCTGGCCATAATAACGTTCTCCAAGAACATCGAGACCGCCATACCATCTAACACTAGACCCATTGACAAGTCGTCCATCTCATTGACCAGTACATACATCAGGCCATCATTCTCATTGTCCCAAATACAGACCACCAGCTTTCTCCCGTCCTTGGCGTTAGTCCCGTCACGCTCAATAACCTGGGCCACCATTGACATAGTAATACGATGGGTAAACATGCGGAGGGTGTCTAGTCTGAGCTGCAGCACGTTTGACATAGGAAACTTGTCATCAATATCCTCACCAAACTTGTCGGGGTACAAAGCCACATGCAGATCTCTAATCTGTTTCAGGTTGAGGGCCAACACGTCCTCGTAGGCAAGGATGTGCCTGTCACGGATAGGTGACAGATGCCTAATACGGGTTTCCTCAAACTCATGCTTCATGGCGAAGATGCTGTCATTAGTACCAACGTGAACCTGATCTTGCAACTTACGACCAGACAGCTCAGGATCGATAAAGTAGACCATCATGATCACATCCTTGAGCGACGTTGAACCTGTTAGCAGTCGTCTAATCTCCTCGAAGGCTAGAGCGGCACCGGAAGTCTGACCTGTGGTCTTCTTACTGTTGAGAGTGTCCTGGGTGGCACCTTCACCAAGAGCCTGACCAGCCTTGATACCAACAGTGTCATGAGGTGAGACGTAGCCACTGATTACACTTTCAATAACTAACTGCTTGAACTCCGGTAGCCGCTTCTTCTTGAGCTGTACAAGCTTGAGTTCCCGACGGAAGATGGCCAAATTGTGTTTGTGACTTAGCTCTCTAGCCGTCTTACCTGTGCCTGGTGGCAGCGGGATGTCCTTAAGGATCATGTCTATCTCCTGATCTGTCAATGGTTGCGGCTGCCTGTTTGCCGCCGCACCTTCTTCTCCTCCTGCTATGGAGGAGGAAGGAGGAGAAGAAGGACCAGGAGGAGGAATGACAACATCGGTACTGGCGGACATGTATCTTTATTGACTTTTAGTGGCAACAAATCAGATTCGTCTTCTATTTGTAAGCAACTACTTTTCAACTATTCTGCTACTCTGTTGTTCTGTTGTTCTGTTGTTCTGTTGTCAACAACCAACAGCCAGTCGATTATAGATCACAAATTTCAAAAATCAAGAAATTTGTAAAAGAGAAGAGAATAGTGTGCTTCTGATATAATAGTTAACTACAACATTGACAGACACTGTATATGTCAAACTACCGCACATGTCAAACTACCGCACATGTCAAACTACCGCACATGTCAAACTACCACACATGTCAAACTACCGCACATGTCAAACTGTCAAACATGTCAAACATGTCAAACATGTCAAACATGTCAAACATGTCAAACTGTCAAACATGTCAAACTGTCAAACATGTCAAACTGTCAAACTGTCAAACATGTCAAACTGTCAAACATGTCAAACATGTCAAACTGTCAAACTGTCAAACTGTCAAACATGTCAAACTGTCAAACATGTCAAACATGTCAAACATGTCAAACATGTCAAACTGTCAAACATGTCAAACATGACAACTAGTTGTCATGTTAGAGCCATGTCAGATGACGTACTTGAAAAGGGGTAAAACGAATCCCTCCCTAGTCTATTGTATACAGTTAAGACACACATGTAACTATTACATGTGTTATGTAGAGTAAACGATGAAACTATGTTGATTACTCAACTAGTCAACTAATCAACTAATCAACCCTAACGGCGAGTCAGAAATAACTGACTTCAGTCATGCGTTCTGCTAGCCTGCTACTGTTGCCCTTAACCAGGGGATAAGTACATCCCGGAGATAGCAGTCGTCAAGTTCACCGTTATACGGCTGCTCAACCAGCATGCAGTTACTGCTATAATTGGGTTCCATACTAAACTTGGAATCGTCAATCAGAAAAGTACGGTTGGGATCGGCGTGGAAGTCACTGAAGATCCTGTTAAGAGGCTTACTGAACTTACCGTTGGCCAGCTTAACACAGCTGTCCCTAGCCAGTATAATGTTGGGTACATATCCTACAGTAGAGAACACAAAGTAGCAAATATAGTTGACATAGTCAGTGGTACCAGCTGACCATACGATGATCTGATCGAAGTAGTCCGGTAGCAGTCTCAAGAAGTCTACCATGTAAGGACGGAAGTAGCCAAAGTAGTTGGAATAGTGCGGCTCATTGATGAAGAAACTGTAGTCATAAGGTTTGTTATTATTGCTAATAGCAGTATTACTATTGCTACTAACACCTTTGCTGTTACCACTAGCAATATTACTACTACCAATGTTAGTGCTACTAACACCGTTACCACAACTAAGTAGTTGCCCATCGGAGGCTGTATAGATCAGAGTATTGTCCAGATCTAGAACTACAGTTGACAACTTCTTGCTGACCATCAATGACGCTATATTTTCATCTAGTAATTTTACTATATCTCAACGAATCCCCTACTATTATAAAGTTGTTGGCTATGGAGTGGATGATAAGGTTTTTAGAATGACAACAGTAAAGATTGCTCTTTAGCATGCAGCGTGCAACATCAAGATTTTTTTGAAGGTTGAAGGGTTGACTATTTTATAATGATGATTGAGACTAGAGCGCGACTTAAGAGCTGTCAAGCCGTCAACCGTCAAGATTTGAATCTCTAAAATTATACCAACCGAGGATGTATCTTGACGGTCGAGTATAAAATTGAAATTTTTTTATAACTTTGTCACTCATAGCAAAAGACTAACAGCAAGCTCTAAATTAGATAATGGCTGCCACTAACGATTACCTTCAGTACGTGATTGATAGCCTTGACATGCTGAGCGGCGGTATTGGCAGTGAGGAGGATGCTGTTGTTGATGACGTTCTCGTTGCTCACACTGAGCTGTCTGAGGCTGACAACGGAGACATCTTTGCTGCTCTCGACGCTGCCCTTGCCGACGGTACTCTGATGCGCCCGGCTGAGGGAAGCAGCAAGATCACAGTCGGCGCCACCTACGATAGCTACATTCTGCCGCTGCTGAATGTGGCCGCTGATGAGTTCGAGGACATTGATGCTCTGCTCAACGCTCTGACTCTCGGCGACACTGCTGATGATGTCAAGAGTACAGTGGCTGACATCAGGCGTTCAGTCGATGCCGGCTACCTGGAGGCCAACAGCAAGCTGCAGGTCAGGCTGTCTGACAGCAGCTACCTTGCCAAGTATAACAAGGCCAGGCCGAAGCCAGTTGAGCCCAGGCAGAGGAGGACACTGACTAGTGCCGCTGGAGCCAAGGCCTCCACTGCGGCAGGAGGTAAGGCTGCAGCTGCGGAGGGTGAGAAGAAGCCATCACTCTACAACCTGTACGTCAAGAGTGAGGGTCCTCAGGTCAGGCTGGACTTCCCTGGCATCTCACCTCAGGAGGCCATGTCTGAGATTGCGGCTCGTTGGAAGGACGCACCTGAGAACCCCAAGAACCAGCCCGGTGGTGGTGCTAAGAGCAAGGCCGCTGCTGCCAAGAAGAAGTAAGGAGTTCATCTTGGCTCATCTTGGCTCATCTCGTCTCGTCTCGTTTCATACACATTAGAAATTGCATGCTGAGCATGCAATATACATCTATCACTACTTACACTACAGACTAACACAGTTAGTATTAACACTATGATAACCACTGTTGTTATGTTTATAGTCTACTGTTATGTTTATAGTCTACTGTTATGTTTATAGTCTACTGTTATGTTTATAGTCTACTGTTATGTTTATAGTCTACTGTTATGTTTATAGTCTAC
>Ga0302315_10002736_pt1 | contig 16423 bp, 17 predicted proteins | sample III_Palsa_N3_1_FD_200532 | JGI IMG/M metagenome (GOLD analysis project Ga0302315, IMG submission 200532) | Peat permafrost microbial communities from Stordalen Mire near Abisko, Sweden - III_Palsa_N3_1 | ecosystem: Environmental > Terrestrial > Soil > Palsa > Peat permafrost | place: Sweden... | reverse complement strand
GAAGGAAGCGCTGAATGGGCGCCTGGATAATGAACAGTGCGGTCGCGCTCAGGATCAGAAATGGGACGAGGTGCGAGAATTCCGAACTCGTCATGTGGACGACGATCCGTGCTCCTATATATCCTCCTAACAGACTGGGAATTCCAAGCTTAATCAAATCTGCCTTGTGAGCTTTGATTTCGTCGAAATACTTCAGGAACGAGCTGATAGAACCGGGAACCAGTGATACAGTGCTCGTTCCATTGGCTATAACCGAAGACATTCCTGTCGCAAGAAGAGTTGGAAAGGTGAGAAGCGTGCCGCCTCCAGCGACAGAATTAATCGCGCCGGCTACAAACGCAGCGACTATGAGCAAGACAACGTGCATATCCTCAATTTAACACAAATTTTAATCGAATCAATCCCGATCCCAAGAAGGGTATAATCACGACATTAAATGAATGCTTGCTTGCTTGCCTTTTGCGACAGCAGACCGGAAAACAACCAATAGGTGATGTCTTGAATCCTAGAATTTCCATAATAATCCCAGCTTATAACGCTGAGAAATTTCTGACCCAGGCCATTGAAAGCGTATTGTGCCAGACTTTTTCAGACTGGGAGCTCATTATTGTAAATGACGGATCAAGTGACAAAACAGCCGAGATCATGCAGACCTACTCGTCTCAAGATTGTCGCATACAGTCCGTTTCGCAAACTAACCAGGGCGTCTCTAAGGCAAGAAATACGGGATTGGCACTAACCAAGGAAACTCCCTACGTTATTTTCCTGGATGCCGATGATACCTGGGAGCCGGATGCCCTGAACATCCTCTACTCGACATTTCAATCGAATCCGGAACATGTCGGTGTTTATGGATCCGCCCGTTATATCGATGCGGAAGGCGCGCGAATACGTCCTGGTGAATTGGAAAAAGCCTGTCGCAATCGGAAAAGGTATGTTAACCGCCGATTTGTTCCCATAGGCCCAGATGAGCCCACTTCATTTTGTACGCTGCTCTATGGCAACTGCATACATACGCCTGGCGTTGCTTTACTTAGCCGCGAAGCGATACGCCGAATAGGTAAGTTCGATGGAACCGTGACACATCATGAAGATTTAGATTATTTTATCAGGATGTCCAGACTTGGCACATTTAAGTTCATAGACCAAGTGCTCCTGAACTACAGACGGCACGGAAATAATCTCTCCTCCCAATTCGATCTCATGGCCAGCACATATAAAAAAGTCACGAAAGCACTGTGCGATAGCTGTGACAACAACCGGGAGCAGCGAGAGGCAGCTCTTGGCAGCTATCCTTTGATTCAAAACATCCAGCTCATCGGGAAACTAGAGTATTTTGTATCCTGTATGCGTAGCAGGGAATGGGTGTCGGGAGCCCTGCAGCTTAAATATGCGATGGGGCACTTCGCTCGATCCGTGCGCGGCAGGCCGTAACTAAAACGCCCTAGAACCAAGCGAAGATCTCCTACCAGCGCGCCAGCGGGTACAATAAGAGCGATTTTCGCTATGAATGACCGCAAAGCATTCGGGATGGGTGCTGTTGATGCAGTCTGGTAAAGGAATTGTTCGCTTCTTATGATCAGTGTTAATGGTGTGACAAAGAGCTACGGCACGCGGATCCTGTTTGAGAACGTCAACGTAAAGTTTACGCCAGGGAACCGCTATGGCTTGACCGGTCCAAATGGGGCCGGCAAATCGACGTTTATGAAGATCTTGACCGGTGAGATCGACCCTACCAATCGTGGAACGATTGGCCGCCCGCGAAAAGTGGGCGTATTGCAGCAAAATCAGTTTGCCTTTGATGACTGCCGAATTATCGATACCGTCATGATGGGGAACTCGGTGTTATGGGAGGCGCTTTCCGAGCGCAATATCCTGTGTGAATCGGAAGAGTTCACCGACGAGATGATGGATCGCCTTGGTCATCTCGAAACGACCATCGCCGACGAAAACGGATACGAAGCGGAAGTCGAAGTTGCGGAGATCCTGCGCGGAATTGGTATAGAGACAGAATCTCACGCAGACAAGATGTCGTCCCTCGCCACCGACTATAAGTTCCGCGTTCTGCTCGGACAGGCGCTCTTTGGCGGGGCCGATGCGCTGCTCCTGGACGAACCTACCAACCACCTCGACCTGGACTCCATCCACTGGCTTGAAGAGTTTCTGTTCAACTACAAGGGAACACTGATCGTCATCTCCCACGACCGTCACTTTTTAAATGCCGTGTGTACGCACATCGCCGACATCGACTACGAGACCGTCATTACCTATCCAGGCAATTACGATGACATGATCGAGCAGAAGATGCAGGCCCGCTCGAAGATAGAATCCGAAAACAAAGACAAATCGAAAAAGATCGCCCAACTTCAGGAGTTTGTAAACCGATTTGGAGCCGGCCAGCGCTCGAGTCAGGTGCAATCGCGGCGCAAGGAAATGGATCGCCTGGCCCCTGCTGAAATGAAGCGGTCGAATATTGCGCGTCCGTTTATCCGCTTTGAGCAGCGAAAGCCGTCCGGCAAAGAAATTCTTAAGACTGCGGGACTTACAAAGAGCTTTGGCGACAACCACGTTCTCAAAGGCCTGAACCTCGAGATTATGCGCGGAGACAAGGTCGGAGTTATCGGCGGAAATGGAGTAGGGAAGACCACTCTTCTGCGAACCCTGATCGGTGAATATACCGCCGATGCAGGCTCAGTGACGTGGGGGCACGGCGTAAGCTGGGGCTACTACGCTCAGGACTACCGAGAAGACATCCCCGGCGGCATCACCGCACTTGACTGGCTTATGCAGTTCGAAGATGGAGAAGGGCAGCAGATCGTTCGCGGAGTGATGGGCCGCATGCTCTTTGCCGGAGACGACGGACTTAAAGTTACCGATACTCTTTCCGGAGGCGAGGCAGCTCGGCTTCTTATGGCAAAGCTTATGCTGACCAAGGATCCCGTCCTGATCTTCGATGAACCTACCAACCACCTCGACCTTGAATCGGTCTCTGCCCTTGCGGAGGGATTGAGCGCCTATCAGGGGACCGCCTTTGTCGTCACCCACGACCGAGATCTGGTTTCCGAGGTCGCAACCAGAATACTTTCCTTCACTCACGATGGAATTATCGACTTCCACGGCACGTATGAGGAATATCTGGAGACACATCCGCTCACTGAGTTTCAGAAGAAAGCCGCTTACAAATAACCCCGGAGCTCCTCTATCACGCCACACCGCTGCACTACCTTCCTCGTATTCTAGGTGATGGGGCTCTTTACCCAAAGAGCGTGCTCGATGAGCGAGGGATTGAACCGAGATCGACCGCGAAGAAGCGCGATCGATCTCTGGGTTTGGCCAACTATGTGCATCTAGCCATGAAGATGCACACGCCGCTCCTTGAAGACAAGCTTAGGCAGGGCTTTGCTCATGCGGTGCTTGTTCTGGATGGAGATGCTATTTTTTCCATTCCTGGAGTAGGACTGCTCGCGCAAAACACCAAGGCGTGGAGGGCGCGTGCTGCCTACGAGCCGGCCACAGAACCTGTGGAGCGAGATGGGCTGCTCAAGCAATGGTCTCTGGGGAGGCGGCGTGGCCTGGAAGTTCTCGTGCCTTACGGCCTTTCTCTGGGGTGTCTCAAAGAAATTGTGTTTTTGAATCCAGAACACCGGGACATTCTGGCGCAATATATCTCAATTGCCCATCCAGAAAAGAACTGGACGTTAGTTCTGGATTCCGGAACCGATCGGTACGATGCCGCGGTTGTAAACACCGAGCTCACAAAATACCTGGAAGCCTGCATAGAGCTTGGAAGCGCGCCACTGCCGCCGCATATTCCGTTTGATTGACGTAGTCTGGTGAATTGGAACTACCCTTTGAAGATACTTGAGTTCTGGCATTATATACTGGCTAAAGGCGCCCATTTCGGTGTCAACCCCACGGTTTTTGCCGTCCTCTATCTTATTCACCATCCTCTGTTCTGGGGAACCGTGGCCTGGATCGTGGTGCGTGTAAAAAAGCACCTCATCATCTGGCCGCATTGTGTTGTGGCTGCCGCATTTTGGCTTATGCCCTACACCTATGTCGCTTTGAGTGTAAAGCACCTACCCTGGTATGTGGAAGTCATTATAGGGATGGCTTTTCTCTACGGAGCTTACCATGCGGTTCAGGAAGTCCGGAAGAAAATCAAAGATATCTCCAGTGAAGCAGCTCCGCCTTCTCTCCAACGATTAAAAGAAGAGAAGGCGAAAATGGCGGAATAGTCTATCTTGGGGACTGGCGGTTTGGATCCACGATCAATCCGTTAAATACGGCGAAATTGGTGCCCACCGTGGCGTGAGCCCCGACGATACATCCTTCGAGGCGTGTGCCTGCCTCAATCGTTGCATGGTTCCAGACGATAGTCCTCTGTAATACAACACCCTCGCCGATGTGGCAGCCGTCTCCGATGATCGTATCGGACTGCAGCTTAACTCCAGGGCCAATCGTAACATTACGTCCTATCACGACCCGCTCTTCGATTTCCACGTCGGGAGCAAGAACACTACCTTCACCAACCCACACCTTTTCAGATTTGAGCGTTCCGTGGATATTCAGCTTGACCTTGCCGCTCATGGCGTCAAAGTTGGTGTTCTTATAAACCTGGATATTTCCGACATCTTTCCAGTACTCTTCGGTAATGAATCCGTAGACCGGCTCACCTTCTTCTAGGAGCGCCGGGAATACATTGCGTCCAAATCCCCACTGTACGCCCGAAGGAATTGTCTTTAAGACATGGGGTTCGAACAGGTAAACGCCTGTATTTGCTGTATTGGAAAATGCGGCGCCGGGTTCCGGCTTTTCCTGGAATTTGGTTATCCGTCCGTCGTCTTCCGTCAGAACAATCCCGTATTCCGAAGGATCATCCACAATGGAGAGGGCCTGGCTTGCCGCTGCACCGTTCTGGCGATGAAATTCCAGAAATTTGGTCAAGTTGATATTGGAGATATCATCTCCGCCCACAACAAGGAAAGTTTCGTCGTCAAAGAACTTTTCGGACCGTTTTACGCTTCCGGCATCGCCCCAGAGCTGGTCTTCCTTAACGTATTCTATCTCGACGCCTAGCCGGCTGCCGTCGCCAAGGCACTCTCGTATCGTATCTCCAAGATAATGCAGGTTGATCTTAATGGTCTTGAAATTGTGCGCCGCAAGCTTCTCTACGATATGTTCGATGACGGGCCGATTTACTACCGGCACCATCGGTTTGGGAATTGTGCGTGTGAGTGGGTCCAGACGCGAACCTACTCCCGCTGCGAGGATCATTGCCTTCATGTGTTCTCCTGAAAAAACGCTCGGAGTGTATTTATAACAAAACCCACCTGGTCGTCTTCGAGGCCCTGATGTATCGGGATCGATAATACTTCCCTGCAGGTCTCTTCGCTGATGGGCAAATCGTTGTCTTTATAGCCCAGTGAGTTGTAGGCTTCCTGCAAATGCAGAGCTAAGGGATAATAAACGCCGCATCCGATTCCATTTTCCTTAAGATACGCCAGGAGCTCATCTCGACGGCCATTCAGGACACGCAGAGTGTATTGATGGTAGACGTGGTGTCCGCCTTCAATCTCCGTTGGAAGAATGAGATGCTCTTCCAAGCCGCTCAAACCTTCCTGATAGGAAGCCGCGTTAGCTCGTCTTGAGTCATTCCACTGCGTCAGGTAGCGCAGCTTAACGCGCAGAAACGCCGCTTGGAGCTCATCAAGGCGGGTGCAGTAGCCGATCTTTTTGTAGATATACCCACCACCGGAACCATGAAACCTGAGCAGTCGGACTTGTTCGGCCAGGTCGGCGTCATCGGTCAGTATCATGCCTGCATCGCCACAGGCTCCCATGTTCTTGGTCGGGAAAAACGACAGTGTGGTGAGAGGGGCGAGTTCGCCGATGGGCTTTCCGTTAAAACTTGCACCGATCGCCTGTGCTCCGTCAGCTATAATCGGAATGTTGTGTTCGGCTGAAATCTGCGCGAAGGCCGCCATATCCGGCGTCTGGCCAAAGAGATGGACGGGCATTATGGCTTTCGTACGCGGGGTGATCTTAGAGCGAACCGATTTGGCGTCCAAGTTGAACGTTGCTGCATCAATATCTGCAAAGATGGGGGTTGCCCCGGCAAGGCAGATGGTTTCAGCCGTGGCGACAAAGGTGAATGGAGTGGTGATGACCTCATCGCCCGCGCCAATTCCTAACGCCAACAGGGATAGCAGAAGGGCATCGGTGCCAGAATTCACGCCTAGACCGAACTTCGTTCCCGACAAGGCAGCCGTCTCTTTTTCAAACGCAGTTACATTTGGTCCCAGAATGAACTGACAGCTCTCCATCACTTCATTATAGGCCTTGTCCAGCTCAGGCCGGAGCTCTTTATGTTGCGTCTGCAGGTCCGCTAAAGGCACGCGCATTTCCAGGGTACTTCCTCTCAGTAATTACGGCAGGCAATAAATTACAGTAGATCGTGCTTACCCTGTTCGCGCAGGGTGTCTACTATTTTTTTGATCTCTTCCGTCCGGTCCATCGGACAAATGAGGAGAACATCGGGGGTATCTACGACCACAAGGCCGTCGATACCCAGAGTAACAACAAGACGGTTGGGGCTGTAAACCAGACTGTTACTCGTTTCAATTCCAACATGATTTCCAATGATGGAGTTGCTGTCCTGCTGGCCTTCAATCTTCAGGAGATCGGCAAGACGCGCCCACGAGCCCACATCGTTCCATCCTATATCAACGGCTACCACGGCAACTCGGTCCGCCTTTTCGGCGATTCCATAGTCGAACGACAATTTCTCGAGCGTTGGAAACTCTTCGGATAAAACCAGGTCCCATTCGTCCGTCCCATACGCCGCGGTTATTTTTGCGAAGGTCGGCTCATACGATGGAAGATGGGTTTTGAAGAGAGATCGCATGGTTGCGACGGTGGATATGTACATCCCGGCATTCCAGTAAAAGCTTCCCTGAGACAGGTATTCCAGCGCAGTCTCGTGGGTCGGCTTTTCGTGGAACCGCTGCACAGCAACGGCGGAAAGGCCCGTTTCGTCTTCCGCAAGGACGTCGCCTGAATGCTGTATGTAGCCAAATCCGGTCTCCGGCCTGTCTGGGACTATTCCTATGGTGACCAGATATCCGAGATTGGCCGTATGGACCGCAAGACGCAGAGCATCCCTGAAACCTTCGTCATCTTTGATGGCGTGGTCGGCCGGGAGAACGATCATTACGGCATCAGGTCCAAGTTTTTTTTCGAGGATGGCCGCCATAAGGCCGATAGCCGGAGCGGAATCGCGCCCGACAGGCTCTCCGACGACATTGTTGGGTGGAAGTTCTGGAAGCTGCTCTCTTACCGTGTGTGCGTAAGTGCCGTTAGTAATAACAAACACTCGGTCTGCATGGGTAAGAGGGGTTACTCTGGCCGCAGTTTGCTGCAGCATGGTCTGGGAGCCCGTAATGGCCAGTAATTGTTTAGGCAGCGCTTGTCTGCTGTGCGGCCATAATCTCGTGCCGCCGCCCCCAGCGGGGATTACAACGGCTATCTTCTCGTTGGTCAAACAGGGCTTCTCCGATTGGGCATTTCGTTAATAATCGTTTTTAAGTGTACCCGACGGAGTGTTGGTATGGTCACGGGGAGTGTGCCATAGTGTGTTAAATTCTGTATTGAGTGTGTAGGAAATACCTACGGGCTTACAAGTGTAGAGCCATGCTTCGTAAAGTGATATACGGCCAGTCCTGCCAGGACAAGGGCCAGTCCGCAAACGATGATTAGAACTCCGCGTATGCGCTTTTGCTTACTGAGTAATTCTTCCCGGTTCGCCCTGATCGCTATCGCAGCACGCTCCAGGTATTCGGGTGGAATAAGCAGCCCTGTTGCTGCAAGCAGGTTAAACTTTGCCTTAAGTTCCTGATACTTCTCCAGGTCACCGTCCGCTTGATCTTTGCTATAAAGTCTTACAGCAAGCGAGGTTACTTCGTGGGCATCTTCCCCATATAAATCAGATTGTTCCATTGTCTTTTCCTCACAGGATATCCCACAGTAGGTCGGCTGTATGCCTCTGTGGCAATCATATTATTACATAAACCTGTCTCAGCTTCCTCCTTTTTCTGGGTATTTGGTGCGAATTGTCGAAAATGCAAGCATATAGTTGAGTTTAAGGTCTGTCGTTTTGGACACAGCGTCTATCTCTGGACACCCAGTCTGAGTGGCTGAAACTAGCACCTTTGTGGCTTGATCTTATATGCTAAAACATTTGTTTGATTTGTACGTGATTTCTTAGTATGCTCATTTGCGCCTCATTCATACCGGCCAGTTCGTACCCCAGATCCCGGCCGGGGATCTTCTCGGTTGCCAGATAAGCGAATGGGTATTTCGCGAGGGTTAAGTCACTGGAAATGACAGTGGGAACGGGCAGGCCCAGCTCTCTTAGAAGCCTCAAGTTGCGCTCTGTTGTAGCGAATACCTCTGCCTTAGCGTTGGTGCGTAAAATTACTGCCCGGCCATCGAGTTTAATCTCGTAAGTCTGGCTCATGTGGCCGTAGTGCATGCGAGCGATTTCGCGCGGCGTCTCTCCGAAGAGGTCAAAGGCAAGCTCTGAGATTACTTGGTTCATTCTCTTACTATATCACGGCAAGTAGAACTAGGTACAATCCCTCCTATGCAGCAGCCGAACATCAATATCACCGAAGCCATCCCTGAAGATTCAGCCGATATCTCGAGAATCCAGAAGGACGGTTGGATTACCACCTATCCCAACGACGAGTTCGGAATAACAGTCGAGGATATTCTGACCAAAGACTTCGACAGCCCGGAGAAAATCGCCTGGCGAGCAGAGTTGATCAGGACACAGCAAGGAACAAAAGTCTGGGTGGCACGGGTAGACGACAAAGTCGTAGGATTCTCAATTGCGAGCGAAGGGGATCTCGAGAATCGCCTAGGCGCTCTGTATGTTGCCTCTAATAGCCGGCGAATAGGTGCAGGCCGTCGTCTCATGGAACAGGCGCTCTCGTGGCTCGGAAGAGAAAAGGACATTTCCCTCGAAGTTGTCCCCTATAATGAGACCGCCATAGCCTTCTACGAACAGTTTGGCTTCCAGCGCGGAGACGCTCTGCCTGCATCAAGGCCTTCATTTCCAAACGGCAAAGTTCTGCCGGAGATTGGGATGAGGCTGCCGAGCAGCGCTACTGCCGCTTAGAGAATCGGCGGCAATGGCATCGGGTAGGGCTAGTCCGCCTAATGTAGTATAGCCAGGGCGGAAAACGCGACTTTCGGCGTGCTGTGGGTGAAAATACGAGCGTCTGGCTCTGCAACATAGGCTATGTTCCAGGCTTCGTGGCGGTAGAGCCATTCCATGTCGCCTCCGAAGCGCCCGTTTGATAGGATTTGCACCCACTCGCCTGGGGAGACTCTGATGTCTTTGCGAATCCCGTTTCGTTCCGGGGCGCCCATGCTGTGGTTGTAGCGCACCGAGACAAGAATGTCGGGTCCCAATTGCTTGATGCTGATGCAGTCTAGCGTCATCGGGAGGAATCCATCCGTCGAGAGTTCGCTACTCGGCGTTAGGAAATTGTCTTCTTCTTTGTAGCTTAGCGTATGGACCACGATCTTGGCCCTGGTCTTGGGAATTGGCAGTCTGGCTACAATTGGTACAGCGTTGCGTCGAGTCGCGGCCTGTCCACCAGTGGATTCTTTAGTCCATGACGTGATTATATGTTGGATTACGAGTGTTGTCATTGGGGGATTGTTCCTATTTCCAGCATAGAATACCCCTTTCACTTAGTTCGCTTAATCATCCAGCCGTTTTCTATCGCTTTTAGGCCAATCTTTGGGTAGAACGGCATTGCTTCTGGAGCCGATACAAGAACAAGTGTGGCCTCCTCGCCAATCGCATTTTTTATTCGTCTGACAAGTTCCCTGCCTATGCCTTGTTTCTGGTAGTCTCCGTCTACTGCCAGGTCAGACAGGTAGCAGCAGTAAGAGAAATCTGTAAGCGCCCGTGCCACACCAACCAGTCGCTCTCCGTCCCAGGCCGTTATCGTCAGGTTGGCGTTGTCAATCATACGCTGGATGCGGTTCAGATCGCCTATCGGCCTGCGAATGCCTGACTTGCTAAATAGAGATGCAAGCTCGTCCGCCTTCAAATTGACATTGTCACGGTACTGGATTGCCATGGGATATTTAAGTCTTTCTTTGATGCCGCCCGAATATGAGCTGCTGGAACCTATATACCCCAGACGTACATTATCCAAATGCTAAACTCAATTTATGAGACTTCAACTATGTACGCAATCACACAAAAGACGTTCGGTGGACCCGAAGTCCTCGAATGGGCCGAAACACCCCGGCCGGTGCCCCTTCCGACTGAAGTCCTTGTTAAGGTGCGCGCAACAAGCGTAAATCCTGTAGAGCTCGCTGTCCGGTCGGGGGCCTTTCCTTTGCTTGGCAATCCTCCCTTTATCCTCGGATGGGATATCTCCGGGGTGGTCGAGGGAGGGATAAGAGGGCGCAGCTCCAGTCGCCGAAGAGTATAGGACGGCGTCTTGCGCAACGCCCCTACCACGCTTGGCGCTCCTGTGTTTGGTTTTATTATGGTCCACTTTGAGAAACTATAGTAAAAAATAGTACTTGACGTCCGGTCCAAAGTATGATAATCTTGGACGATGATGCCGTGAGATGGCTTTGTAGGTTGCCTTAATAGATATAATTGCAATCTAACCCGCGGTTCATAACCCGCCGACATACATTACTTAGGAAAGAACATTACCATGAATAACGTACTGAAAAAACCGGTAATTGCCGTATTATTCGCCCTGTCCGCCCTTCTCTTGGTGCCCCTCGCCGCTTCTGCGGAAATCTCTGTATCCGGGCAAACCGGAAGCAACTGGATGTCGTATTACAACGATTCGACGTATCTTTCGCAATTGACCATCCCAGGCACGCACGAATCCGCATCTGCAGACGGCGCAGTATCTGCCGTGCCTGATGAGGCTCAGTGCCAGGACGAAAACATAAGCCAGCAGCTAACCGATGGTACTCGCTATTTTGACTTTCGTTGTGAGAACCAGGGACACGGCTTACCGGATGCGCTGGCTATGTACCATGGCACCTTCTACGAAGGGAGCTTCCTCGATAGCTGTTTGGCGTCCATCTATTCGTTCCTTGCCGCCCATCCTACCGAAACGGTGCTTGTATCCTTCTTGGAGACGGGCACCAGCACCGGGAATGCGTTTGCTGACGACATCAGTGATTATATGCAGCAAAATATTGGCTACTGGTACTTTGGAAACACCTGTCCAACTCTGGGACAAGTCCGTGGGAAAATAGTCCTGTTCAATCGCTACGGACAACAAACCAACGGACAATATCCGGGCATCGATTGCCTGGGCTGGCAGGATAACAACGCTTCCTTTAACGCAGACTCCGTCCACTATATGGGTGGTCCTAATGTCTATGTTCAGGACGAATACGAGCCACCCTTTCAAGTGATCCAGACTACCGATGAATCGGAAAAGTGGACCCCCTTCGAGAATCAGATCCTGGCCGCCTGGGGCGACAACAATATGAACAATTTCTACTTTAATAACCTCAGTCTTGCGTGGCGAGTGGGTGATACTTATACCATACAGGACTTCGCGAGTGCCTTGGACTCGGAACTTGAGAGTTACTGTACGGGCAGCTACAGTCCGCACAGGTACGGCGTTATATATGTGGACTGGAGTAATTCGACTATTGCGTCAGATATCTACAAGCTAAACAATGGTCCGTTTACTTATGACACCTCCGCAAAATTTGTGAATAAAAATAGCGGACTGGTTCTGAACGGATCGCTGGATAAGGCCAACGGCACTCCTGTGACTCAGTATGACTGGGCCAACGCTTCCCAGGAGGAATGGACGATTTATCCGCTGGGCGGAGCACTCTACGCCATTGGCAACGACTACTCCAACAACTATCTGGACATTGCCGGAGGCAGCACATCCAACGGAAGTACCGTGGATACCTACGCTTACGAAGGCTCGATAAACCAGAAGTTCTATATTCAGGCCGATTCTGACAACGCTGGTTGTTGGGATATCATCAGTTTACTGGACGGAAAGGTGATCGAAGTAGGCGGGAATTCGACGGCAAATGACGCCGCCGTAGACCAGTGGACCTGGGTGGGACATCCGAGCCAGTGTTGGGGAATCGAAGCCCCTTAGACCGGGACGGCAATGGAGTCGCCTTGTATTAATAACCGAAAGAAATTTGCTTTGAACAACCTATTGAAAAATCCCGTCCGAACGATCGCCGGCCTGATCGTTATTTCCGGCCTCCTTTCGATTCCCCTGGCCGCGTCCGCAGAATACAATTACGGGGAAACCGGAAGCAACTGGATGTCGTATATCAGCAATTCGGCTCCATTGTCACAGTTGACCATACCAGGCACACACGAATCCTCGTCCGCGGATGGGGGAGTGTTCCCGTCCGAGGCTCAATGTCAGGACGAAAACATAGCCCAGCAGCTTGCGGACGGGACTCGCTATTTTGACTTTAGATGCGAGAACCAGGGGCACGGCCTGCCGGATGCGCTCGCCATGTACCACGGCGACTTCTACGAAGGAAGCTATCTGGATACGTCCCTAGCTTCCATCTATACCTTCCTTGCCGCCCATCCCACGGAAACCGTACTCGTGTCCTTTCTGGAAACCGATACCAGCACCGGATCCGCATTCGCCGACGATATCAGCGACTATATCCAGGCCAACGAAAGCTACTGGTATTTCGGAAATACCACGCCAACCCTGGGCAGTGTCCGTGGAAAAATCGTCCTGTTCAATCGCTACGGAACACAAAGCAACGGACAGACCATAGGCATCGACTGCCTGGGCTGGGAGGACAACGTATCGTTTTGCAACGCAGGCTCCGCCAACTATAACGGAGGCCCTAATGTTTATGTCCAGGACCTGTACAATCCCCCCGGCGGTATCAACTCCGGCACCGTAGAAGCCAACAAATGGACCGCCATCAGCCAGCAGATTACCAATGCCTGGGGCGACAATAACATGAACAACTTCTACTTCAATAACCTGAGCATCGCCTGGGAACTCCCGGATACTCAGAGTATTGAAGGCTACGCACAGGCAATGAATGGGGATATAGAGCCCAACTGTACCGGTGTCTACAGTCCGCACAGGTACGGAGTTATCTATGTCGACTGGAGCAACTCCACGATTGCCGCGGATATTTACCGATTGAACGACGGTCCCTTTAGCCAGGCAGCCCACCAGTTTGTCAACGCCAACAGCGGCCTGGTTCTCGACGGCACCCTGAACACGTACAACGGCGCCCTTGTGGACCAGTACCAGAACGTCTCCGCAACCCAGGAATACTGGACGCTTTATCCCCTGGGCGGCGGCCTTTACGAGATAGCCAACGACTATTCGGGCAACGCTCTGGACATCGCCGGAGGCAGTAAATCCAACGGCGGCGCCATCGATACCTACGGCTGGGCAACCTCAATCAACGAAGAGTTCTATCTCAGCCCGGACACCTACGGCACCTACGAAATAGTTAGCCTGCTCGATGGAAACGTCGTGGAAATCGGCGGAAATGCGAAGAGCAACGGCGCCCCTGCCGACCAGTGGAGCTGGGCCGGCACGGCAAGCCAGCGGTGGACGGTGAAGTAGAGCCGTAGATCGGAGGGGCAGCAGCGGTTGTATCGCTGCTGCCCATTTTTATTGCCTGTGGAACTCTTGTACAAGCGCACAAGATCGTGTCTTAGATGGCGGACACCGAAATATTACCTGACTAACGCGAAATATGGTACCTTGCGTCTCCAATATGGGCCAGTTTATACCACATTCTAGAACTATTTTTACTTATGGCACAAATATGGTACTAAATGGCTTTGACAGATCGAAAAGAGTGTAGTATAATTAGGCAGTGAAATCGTCCGTTGGACGGAACTATTTATGGAATGAGGAAAACATGAGAAATTACAAAGGGTTTACTCTAATCGAGTTGCTAGTTGTTATTGCTATAATTGCAATCCTTGCCGCTATCCTGTTCCCGGTATTCGCAAAGGTGCGGGAAAAGGCGCGACAGACCTCGTGCCTGTCGAACGAAAAGCAGCTTGGCCTGGCGTTTATGCAGTATTCCCAGGACAACGACGAGAGATTCTATACAGGGCTTCCATCACGTGAATCGTATGGTGAAGGCACAGGGTGGGGCGGTTCAGTCTATCCCTACATTAAAAGTACCAGCGTCTTCGTGTGTCCAGATGACCAGACTGCACCATACTTCGGCGGGGCGGTTCCTGTATCCTATGTGTTCAACGGCCAGCAGATCTGCCGTCCTGCTGCCAACGGGGGAATCAACGGATCCACTACAGCATACACTGCCCCAGCGGTTACCGTTCTTTTATGCGAAGGATTTGGCATGCAGGGAGCCGTTACGGTGCCTGGCGAAAACTGGCCCGCGAATGCCTGGTGTTCTGCGTCCACCGACGGTATAGAAACCTACAACTGCGCCAACAACGGCGCCGGCTGGCCGACCATGCAGTTCGGGTATCTCGGACCCGGATACACCGGCAGGAACTGGAATACCTACTCGGCTCTGGTAGGGGTCCACACGGGCGGAGCGAACTTCTTGATGGCGGATGGTCATGCGAAGTGGCTCATGCAGGGTTCTGTGTCCACCGGAATTAACGCGGCTACTCCCACGTCCCCACAAAATTCAAGCGCATCAGCCATCTACAACTACGGCGCAGCCGGAACGGGCAACTTGACCGGCCCGAACGGAGCCACCTACCAGGTTACATTCAGCGCGATCTAACATCCGCCTCTAACCCGAACAAAGGGCGACGCAGCTTACCAGAGCTGCGCCGCCCTTTCTATGTCTGAATGTAGTGAGAACCATTAAGTACTAAAGTCGTGGCTCCATTATTTTTATTTAGTACCACATATGGTACTAAATGGTATTGACAGATCGGATAAAGTGTAGTATAGTTTAAGTGTGAGTAGAAATCGTTGGTTGGACGATATTATTTAAAGGAATGAGGAAAGTATGAGAAGTCAAAAAGGGTTTACCCTAATCGAATTGCTAGTTGTCATAGCCATTATAGCTATCCTGGCCGCCATCTTGTTTCCGGTGTTTGCGAAGGTGCGCGAAAAGGCGCGGCAGACATCGTGCCTATCGAACGAAAAGCAGTTGGGACTGGCGTTTGTACAGTATTCCGAGGACTATGACGAGCATCTCCCAGTAGGTCTTACAAACGTGCATGGATTTACTGACGGCGAAGGCTGGGCAGGCACAATCTATCCATACGTCAAAAGTACCGGCGCGTTCAAATGCCCGGACGATCCCAGCAATTCCCTGAATTACTTCGGCGCTCCTTACATATCGTACGTGTACAACGGCCAGCAGATCGCTCGCCCAACCTCTAGCGGCGGGATCAACGCTTCGGTGGCCTCGTACGTTTCTCCGTCGGTAACTGTCTTGCTGTGCGAAGGCTTCGGTGAGCCCGCGAACATCTCGCAGACCAACGAGGGCGTTCAATCGATAGCAACCGAAACCGGCAACGGCTGGTGCTCCGCCACCTCAGACGGGGTCGAGGAGTACAACTGCTGGGATGGTTCCGTGGCCTTACAGTTGGGCACTGGAAACGGCACCCGCAACTACAACGTAACCTGGGCGCCTGCCGGCGGCGTGCACTCGGGCGGATCCAACTACCTGATGTCGGACGGCCATGCCAAATGGCTGCAGCTCTCAGCAGTGTCGACAGGAACCATCGCTGCGTCTTCGACAAACAGCCAGGGCGCTAATAATTCCTACAACAGCGTTGCTGCTGGAACCGGTAACCTTACAGGCCCGAACGGCGCCACGTACCAGGTGACGTTCAGCCCAGTCTAGCGTAGTAGGGCTCCATCCTTGCCTCTTCCATTCTGACGGTGGGAGAGGCGAGGATGCCGGACCAAGGCCCGCAGGGCTCTCTTACTCCTCTCTCCATTCTTATGTGGGAGAGGTTTGGGTGAGGGGGCGGCCTTTCAGCCAAGTAATGCTTCAATAGTCCCCATCCCACGTAAGACTTCTGCACACATCGTAGTGCGAAAATGCAACGCTCGAAGACCCCTCATCTCAATCTTCTCCCACATAAGGCAGCGCGGCTCAATGAGAGCTGCGCCGCCTTTCTATACGGGATGTGGGTCTATTTCTGAACGGGAGACAGAGTAATCCGGCGCAGGTTCATCACAGCATACGTTATCTTTATGGGCTTCACGCTCAGGATATGCCTGCCCGCCTTAAGGAACACGGTATTAGCAAGCACGCTGTCTTTATAATCAGACCAGCCTGTGGTGCGGGCCACTGTTCCGTGGGCCCCCGTCGCAGCGCCGTCGATGTCTATGTCGAACGTCGATCCAGCGATGAGCGGATCGCAGGAGTAGTTAAGATCCACCCT
>Ga0302315_10002733_pt1 | contig 16442 bp, 16 predicted proteins | sample III_Palsa_N3_1_FD_200532 | JGI IMG/M metagenome (GOLD analysis project Ga0302315, IMG submission 200532) | Peat permafrost microbial communities from Stordalen Mire near Abisko, Sweden - III_Palsa_N3_1 | ecosystem: Environmental > Terrestrial > Soil > Palsa > Peat permafrost | place: Sweden... | reverse complement strand
AAGCGCTGAAAGCATCTAAGTGCGAAACTAGCCACAAGATGAGACTTCCATTGAGGGTCGTAGCAGACTACTACGTTGATAGGTTACAGGTATAAAGGTGGTGACATCATAGCCAAGTAATACTAATCGCCCGAAGCTTTCTTCGTGTTGAAAACAGGTTAATAGTGAATGGTTCATAGTTCATAGCAATATGTGCTATTATCCATGATCTATTAACCATGAACAAAACAACAAACAGATAATGAATACTACGGTTGTCTTTTCTTCAAAATACTTCTTTCAATAATATGTCATTGTTTAGCCTGAAGCTAACAGCAAGAAGCTGGAAGCAGAAAGTAAAACATAAAATATTGAGCATAAAAAGCTTCAAGCTACCCGCTTCCAGCTTCATGCTCAAAAGAAATTCAGGTGCCTATATCGGCGGTGTCCACCTCTTCCCATTCCGAACAGAGAAGTTAAGCCCGCCAGAGCCGATGGTACTGCAGTAATATGTGGGAGAGTAGGTCGGTGCCAAATCTTAAATCCGCTTTATGCGGTTGCTTAAGCCCTTGTCAAACGACAAGGGCTTTTTGCGTTCACAGACCATATTTTCTATGGTTTATATTTTCTAATCCTTTTTGGATTTTGCCTGTTATCGATAAATGAAATCAGTTCTATTTGTTTTAGTAAGGGTTTTTACCCGGTAGATGACCGAAACTTGTTTAAGAATAAGTCCCGGGTGTACATTTTTAAGCCTGCCGGCTTTTTTGCCATAAGGGGCTCGACCTCCAATACCTTTAAATACTCAGTAACCCTTTTTTTGAAGTTTATTATTTCCTTTTTGGCTCAGTGGATTTAGATAGGTAATCCTATCTTCAAAGGTGGACAGCGCTTCTTCTGTCCACGTTATGATATAGCTCATAAACCCAACCTTGAAATTGCTTCTTTATGTGAGATTGTTTCACCCCGGTCTGCCTGTTCTAAACCTTTGACTATGGAATGCTGCTGTTCTTCGCTTAAATCGTCAAACCAGTCTTGCTCACGGCTTTTTATTAAATCTTTAACCTGCTTTATCAATCCTAAATCGTCAATGTTTAGTACAGCTTGTACCAGTTTCAATTTTTGGCCTGTAAATCCATGATAAATTTTTAATAGTACCAAGTTACTGAAGATTTTATAGTTTTATAAAAGGAAATTTAATTCTTATCCCTAACCGGGTAATTAAGCCTGCCGGTGCCGATGGTACTGCCCGCATAACAGCAGATGGAAAGCCGGCCGGTGCCAAATCTTAATGGAAGCCTTTATTCTAACGAAAAAGGACTTTTTTGTTTTTGGCCCCATTCTCGTTCTTATGCGGACATTTGTAAAAACGCCCGTTAACTATTATGCATGCATAGCATATTTAGTAATTTAATTTTGGTTAATTTTGCATATCAATTTCGTGGTTATGGAAAGTGTTGCATATCAGAGTACCAATAAAATACGTTTTGTTACAGCAGCATCGCTGTTTGACGGACATGATGCTACTATTAACATTATGCGCCGCATACTACAAAGCAGCGGCGCGGAGGTAATTCACCTGGGCCATAACCGCAGCGTGGATGAGGTAGTGAATTGCGCTATACAAGAGGATGTGCAGGGCATCGCACTAACCAGCTACCAGGGCGGCCACGTTGAGTACTTTAAATATATGCACGACTTGCTGCATGAACGCGGTGCCGGGCATATAAAGATATTCGGTGGTGGCGGCGGGGTATTCCTGCCCGCCGAAATTGCCGAGCTGCAAGCCTACGGTATCAGTAAAATATACTCGCCTGACGACGGTCGGACCATGGGCCTGCAAGGCATGATAAACGACATGCTGCATCAATGTGACTTTAAAACGATTACGCATTTAAACGGTGAATTGAAACATTTGCCGGAAAAGGACGCACATGCGATAGCTTCACTCATAACCCTTGCCGAAAACGAAGGGCTTACGTTTAACCCTCCTGCCACTGCCACCGCCGCTGCTATCAAGGCCCCCGTTATCGGCATTACCGGCACCGGCGGCTCCGGCAAATCATCTCTTGTAGATGAGATTGTTAGGCGGTTTTTAATGGAGACGGATAAAACACTGGCCATTATCTCTGTTGATCCCTCCAAACGCAAAACCGGCGGCGCATTGCTGGGCGACAGGATACGAATGAATGCCATTAATAACCCACGGGTTTATATGCGGTCGCTGGCAACCCGGCAGGCCAATTTGGCGCTGAGCAAGCATGTGCAGGAGTCGGTAGATATTTGCAAGGCTGCGGGGTATGACCTGATCATTGTTGAAACATCGGGCATAGGCCAAAGCGATACCATGATAACCGATTACTGCGACCTTTCACTATACGTAATGACCCCTGAATTTGGCGCTGCAACACAATTGGAGAAGATAGATATGCTTGACTTCGCCGATATGGTGGCCCTCAACAAGTTCGACAAGCGCGGCGCATTGGATGCTATCCGCGATGTGCGCAAGCAATACAAACGCAACCATAAACTGTTTAATGCAAAAGACGGTGAACTGCCTATTTACGGCACCATGGCCTCCCAGTTTAATGACCCGGGGATGAATGATTTGTTTGCCGCGCTTATAACAACTATAAAAGCAAAAACCGGGGTTGAGTTTAAACTGAAATCGGTAGAGGCGCTGGGCTTTGGAAATGAGCAAGCGGAAAAGACCTACATTATTCCGCCTGATAGGACAAGGTATTTGGCCGAAATAGCCGAAAACAGCCAGGCGTACGGCGATTGGGTGAACGGGCAGTGTAAAGTGGCGCAGCAGTTATGGCAGGTAAAGGGGGTAATGGAATTGAAACGCCGTACAAGCCCCGCCCAACCCTCCCCGGAGGGGAGGGCTTTAATTGCCGGTAAATCAAAAGTCTCCCCTACTGGGGGAGATTTAGAGGGGGCTTTAGACGATCTTTATACCCATTTAGAACAACAACTTCACCCCGAATGCAAGCGCCTGCTAAAAGACTGGCCGGGCGTGGTTGAACAATACAAGGCTGAAAATTTTATTTATAAGGTTAGGGATAAAGAGATAAAACAACCGCTGTTTTATACCTCATTATCGCAATTGAAGATACCTAAGATCGCCTTACCTAAGTATGAAGCCTGGGGTGATATTTTACGCTGGCTGTTAACTGAAAATGTGCCGGGCGAATTTCCGTATACAGCAGGGGTATTCCCGTTAAAGCGTGAAGGCGAAGACCCGACAAGGATGTTTGCGGGGGAAGGCGGCCCTGAACGCACTAACAAACGTTTTCATTATGTATCGCTGGGGCAACCTGCGCACAGGTTATCTACCGCCTTTGATTCGGTTACGCTTTATGGCGAGGACCCGCATATACGACCGGATATCTATGGCAAAATAGGTAACGCCGGCGTAAGTATAGCCACGCTTGACGATGCCAAAAAGTTGTATTCGGGGTTTGATCTGTGCAGTCCGTCAACCTCTGTATCCATGACTATCAACGGCCCCGCGCCGATGTTGCTTGGGTTTTTTATGAATGCGGCAATAGACCAGCAATGCGAAAAATATATTATAGAGCATCAACTTGAGCGTTTGGTTGAAGCGAAGTTTAAGGAGGTTTATGAGGACAGGGGATTAATCCGCCCAGGGTATGCCGGTGGCGAACTACCTGCGGGCAACAAGGGCTTAGGTTTAATGTTATTAGGGCTAACCGGCGACCAGGTTTTACCTGCCGACGTATACGCCAAAATAAAGGCCTATGCCATTGCTACCGTACGCGGTACGGTGCAGGCTGATATTTTGAAGGAAGACCAGGCCCAAAATACCTGCATTTTCAGCACAGAGTTTGCCCTCCGTATGATGGGCGATATGCAACAGTATTTTATAAACGAAAAGGTGCGCAACTTTTATTCAGTATCTATTTCGGGCTATCATATTGCCGAGGCTGGTGCCAACCCGGTTACGCAACTGGCGTTCACACTGTCAAACGGGTTTACCTATTTAGAGTATTACCTGAGCCGTGGGATGCATATTGATGATTTCGCGCCAAACTTATCGTTCTTTTTCTCAAATGGAATTGATCCCGAATATTCGGTGATTGGTCGTGTTGCGAGGCGGATATGGGCCAAGGCCGTAAAAAATAAATATAAGGGCAATGACCGTTCGCAAAAGTTAAAATACCATATACAAACAAGTGGACGCTCATTACATGCGCAGGAGATAGATTTTAATGATATCCGTACCACGCTGCAGGCTTTGTATGCTATTTATGATAACTGCAACTCATTGCATACCAATGCCTATGACGAAGCTATTACTACGCCTACGGAGGAATCTGTACGCCGGGCAATGGCAATACAACTCATTATTAACCGGGAATTAGGCCTGGCTAAAAACGAAAATCCTATACAGGGCGCATTCATTATAGAAGAACTTACCGATTTGGTAGAGCAAGCCGTATTAGCCGAATTTAAGAACATAAACGACCGCGGTGGCGTGCTTGGCGCAATGGAAACCATGTACCAGCGCAGTAAAATACAGGAAGAGTCGCTTTATTACGAAACCCTTAAACATAACGGCGAATACCCGATTGTAGGCGTAAATACGTTCCTCAATAAAAAAGGATCGCCCACTATTACGCCATCCGAAGTGATCCGCGCAACTGAAGAAGAAAAACAATACCAGATACATACCCTGCATGAGTTTCAAAAACGGAACGAACACATTATTGCGCCGCTGTTGAAAAACCTGCAGCATACTGCCATTGCCGGTGAGAATATTTTTGAAAGCCTGATGGAAGCTTGTAAGTATTGTTCGCTGGGGCAAATATCAAACGCGTTGTATGCGGTTGGCGGACAGTATCGGCGAAATATGTAGTTTGGTGATTAGTTAATTGGTGATCTGCTTACAAAAAGCAATATCTTTAATAGCATAAATCAAAACATTCTTCCCCATCCTATCCGGCGAAAAAAATTGCTCAAAAAAAACATCCGCCTTTTGGCGGATGCTCTTCACACGATATAAAATAGTTTTTTTAACTTACTTTTACATTTACCGCATTGATACCTTTTTTACCTTGTTCTACATCGTAGGTAACGCTATCGTTTTCACGAATAGTGTCGATCAGGCCTGAGGCATGAACAAATACTTCGCTGCTACCATCACTTGGAATGATAAAGCCAAAGCCTTTGCTTTCATTGAAAAATTTTACTGTTCCTTGCATTATATTATTTATTAATTTTTATAAAGATATATTAAATAATCATACACTTCATAAAAAAAATTTCAGCAGCTGCAAAAGCAAGCATTTATTATGTATAAACCGGTAATAATTAGCCAATTACGGATGATGCACTACCACTACCCTGCGGCGGTAATGCCGTTTAACTACCACGCGGCGGTGTGCCGGAGGCGGCGGGGGCGTGTGTATGTTTAAATGAATACGCGGCAATGGCGGATGATTTGGCGGTGCCGGCGGCGGCGGCGGAAGCCTTACCTGGCCTTGCGCGGCAGCAAATGTGCATGTGGCAGCTAAGGCAATAAGCAATACTTTAATGATCTTCATTGTTAACTTGGGCTAAGTAAAATTGAATAATACTAAAACGGAAAACAAAATAAATAGTTTGATTATAAGTAAAACGAATTTATAAAACTGAAATATTTAAATATTCGTTTTATATATAATAGCTAAACATAAAATAATTACCACAAATATGAAGATAATACCCGGATGGTTATTGATGCTGATTGGTTTACCCGCCATAGCACAGCCAGGGCAAATAAAAGGACAAATGACGGTTGATGGCATGAAGCGGACATTTTTAACTTATATACCAACTACCGATAAACCCGAAAAAATGCCTTTAATTATTTCATTGCATGGCGGTTTTGCCAGTCCCGGGGGAATGTTTCACCTGGCGGATTTCAGGCCAATTGCCGAACGGGAAAAGTTTATAGTGGTTTGCCCGGCATCAAAATATATATGGCATGACGGCGCTGATATTCACGGCATTGACGATGTAAAGTTTATTGACCAGCTGATAACTTATATTATTAACACCTATCACGCCGATGCTTCAAGGGTATATGTTACCGGTATATCTAACGGTGGGTTTATGACCTCGCGCCTGGCCTGCCAATTGCATAAACGCATAGCGGCAATTGCCGTTGTAGCCGCTTCATTGGATGTAAATGAAGGGTACGGACCGGCTGCCCCAATGCCGGTAATTTATATGCATGGTACTAAAGATCATATAGTTCCGTATAACGTAGGTAAAATGTTTGGGCGGCCGATATACTCGCAACAGGAAATATTAAAAAAATGGGTGGCGATAGATCATTGCGACCCCAAACCTGTCATCACCAATATACCTGATGCAGCGCATGACGGAACAAGTATAGTTAAGGAAGAATACAGCAATCCGTCAAATAACCTGAAAGTAACAGGCTATACCATTATTAACGGCGGCCATACCTGGCCCGGCGGCTGGCAATACGCGCCTAAGTTTATTGTAGGCAAAACCACCAAAAACCTCAATGCCTGTCAAACCATCTGGGATTTTTTTAAGACCTATAAATTGAATATTTAACGTATTCGGCGATTAAAAACCAGTAAAAAAAGCAAAATCTCATGGAATTGATACCAGCAGGCCGCCGCTTATGCCTGCGGATTGCTCATGTCCGTGGCCAAAACTGTAACCGTAACCGGGTTCAAGATACCAGCCGAAACGGTGTTTTGCGAATGGCCAAAACATAAAATCCAACGCAATCTCGCCACCGGCAGAGTTTGTTGTCACATTGTAGTCTTTTTCGTGGCCCCACGCCAAGCCGATCCCAAACATAAACTCAACTTTTGGGGATAATGTCCAGGGTTTCTTGAACAAAATATCTGCATCCTGTTCTTGCAGGTGATTGGCATAAGTTGGCGTAAAACCCACTTCCAGTTCAAGCCAGTTTTCTATTGGGGTAGCTTCAACAGCAACGCTATAACCAAGGCTTGACCTGCCGCCTTTGATATTCCCCGAGGCAGCGGCACCAAATTCAGCCACTGCAATGCCTTCCTTCTCACCCACACTATCCTTTGATACTGTCTGTCCGTGCGCATTAACAACAAAGTATAGCAGCAATATTATGGGTAAAAATGCCTTCATTCAATATAGATGTACATTTCGTACATAAGATAAAATCATTTAATAGCCGGGGTGTTAAAAGACTTACGAAGTTCTTAAACTTCGTAAGTCTGTCAGGTGTGATTATTCAGCCGGTTTTGCCGCCGCATGTGGCGTTGGCGATACATCAAACGGCACAATCACCTTAAAGCTGATATTACGGCCCATATTAAAAATACCGGGTTGTGTTACGCCGGGACCTGGGTTGGGGTTATCAAAATATTTTAACCGGCTCATGTTCGACTGGTAATTAACATTAGCCAGGTTAGTGCCCTCAATAAATAAACTCATTACGGTATTGCCCGCTTTATTAACAATGTTTCCGCCCAGGCCTGCGCTTAACAGATTATAGCCTGCGGTATAGGTTTCCGTTCCGTATGCGGCAAAAAAGCGGTTTTGTGCGCTGTAATGATCAAAGCCAACAAAAGCATATAACCCTTTTAGCCTGTTATAGTTTTTGGCAAGGTTTCCGCGTAATTCAGAGTGGGTATGCAGCGGTGGTATAAAAGGCAGATACTTTAAACTATCAGGTACTTTTGCGCCTGTACCCAAATTGGTTCCATAGGTTAACGACATTGAGTTTTCAAAATGCAGCCATTTTGTGGGGTGAATATCTAAACTCAATTCGCCGCCCTGTATACGTGCCCTGCTTTGTACATAGGTAAATTTACTGTATTGTCCATTAACATCCGGGGTGCCGTTTTCATCAACTCTTTCCGGATTGCCTGCGGCATCCAGCATTTGCTCCTGGAAGATATAATTTTGGATATTATTGGTAAACAGCTCAACACTTGCCGAAACATTTGGCAGGGTTAAAAAAGCGCCTATATCTTCCTGGGTGCTAAACTCGGGTTTAAAGTTGCTGTTACCTACGTGATATATTTGTGAACCGGGGTCGGCTCCGTTGGCTGACAGCTCGGCAATACTTGGTGCCCTGAAACCACGGGCTATATTCCCCTTCAGCAAAAATGCGTCAGAGAAATTATACGTCGCCCCAAAACTTCCTGATGTACCGGTAAAAACCTTATTCAACGCCGGAAACTGTTGGGTAACGCCGGGTGTCGTAGTGGGGTTAGCGCCTGTATAAAGTGTTGGATAAGTGGTATTGTTATTTACATACGCCGCTTGCCCGTTAAACGACCGGCTGTCATCCCTTATACCGCCCGAAAGGTCCAGCTTATCAAAGCTTTTCTTTATGGCCACAAACGGGCCAATATCAAACTGGTGATAGGCGGGTATCGGAAAATCTGTACTATAGCCCAACTGGTTCATCTGGTACATACCGTTTAGGCCAAAGGTAGTTTCCCAGGTATTGGCTATATTAAAAATGTATTTTACATCGTACGTATAGGTGGTCAGTTCCAGGTTTAACCCCGGTATATCCGCGTCGGTTGGATGCGTATATTCCCTTCTGTGGCTGTATTGATAGCCAACGTTAACAACCAGGTTGCCGCCGCCTAAATTAAAATTGCTGTTATCATAAATACGATACAATTGCACATGCTGGTGCAAAACGGGTATGCTGTATGAATTTAATTCGGCCTGCGATACTACCGGGCGAAAAAGATCGGCCTCGGTAACTTGTTTGGTAAACTGGCGGGTAATTGAATCGCGGCTACCGTCGGGGATAGCCTGCAGGTCGTCAAATACCGATGCCGTAAGATGCGAGTAGCCCCAAGATTTGTTTAAGCCAACCATAGCCCTTGCATCTTTTTCCTGGAAATTTGTTGCCCACACGCGGCCATCATGCTGATCCTGGTAATCTTTTGATTCTTTAGCAGACATTACGGTGCCCCATATCCACCCATTATTATTGCCGTATAGCCTGAATGATGTATTTATCAATCCGTTATTAGTGCCGTAGATCTGCTGAACCGAACCCAATATTTTACCGTCAGGAACTGCGGGGGGCGAAATCAGGTTAACCACACCGCCTATAGCATCTGAGCCATAAGTTAGGCTTGCAGGGCCTTTAATAACTTCTACACGGTCAATTGAATTTTGGTCAACTTCAATGCCATGCTCGTCACCCCATTGCTGGCCTTCCTGGCGTATACCATCCATTAAGGTTATAACCCGGTTATAGCCTAAACCATGTATAAACGGCTTAGAAATATTTGGCCCGGTAGTAACAGCGCTTATGCCGGGCAGGTTGGCTATTTCATCAATAACATTGCCCGATGCCGACCGCTCATCTAAAAAGGCCTTGCTAACCGCCACCATAGGCACCGGGCTCCTTTTTATTTCGGTAGCCTTGCTAACACCTGTTACAACAACCTCAGCGGTTTCAATGTTTGAAGTTTCTAACTGGATGTCGAGTACATTTGGTTTTGAAAAGTCAACACTGCGGCTAACGGTGCCGTAGCCTACAAAGCTAAATTGCACCAGGTAAACGCCATTGGGTACGTTGCTTATGGAATATTTACCATCGGTATTTGTAACAGTACCCATTTTCAGGTCGGGGATGCTGATGCTCACACCCGGCATGGTTGATTTGTCGGCCTTATCGGTTACGGTTCCTGTTAGGGTTCCCGTCGGCGGGTCAATATGTAATTTTGCCATAACCGCCTGTGACAACGCAGTTAAGCAAAGTATATACAGTAAACTGAAAAGTTTGAGTTTCATAAAGAAAATTTATTGGGAATGAACCAGTGCCGATAATAAATAATAGGACTGTTTCAAAAAAATAGTTAAATATTGAATTAAGTTTTAGTGGAATTATAAAATGTGCGCAATAATGAATTTTACAGCGCAAACACCGTTGTTCCTTAGCAGGAAAAAGAGTTGAGAGGGGGCGCGCGCCCGGCAGCAAGAACAAGGGCAATACTTATAAAATTATAATCGCCTGTTTTAAAAATATGCATGGTAACCACAACAGGATTAAAGTACATGTTTTGGCTAAGTATCACAGCATTATGATGCATGGCATCGCACATATAACATTTTTCCAGAAGGACAGTAGCCGGTTTGGGCTGGTTTTTAGAAACGCTGTATACAACCCCCGAATTTTGAGAAATTTTATGCTGGTGTACAGCAACCATGTACTGGCCTGCAACAAAGCAAATCAACAATATCCATGCCCCAAAAGCGGTATATTTATTCTTTTTCAAACGGGTCAGTTTGCATTTTTGGTAATGCAACGTAAAATTAGCTAATAATTTGGTAAAAAAATTGCAACATCGTAACAATCTTGTGCAACTATGTGGTATAACGCCGATTGGCATAATAAATTTTAAAGGGCCTAATTAAAAACTCAACAAAAAATGGACTATCAAACATAAACTAATGGGGCGCATTTCAAATTGTCGCTTTGGCATCAAACGTTCCTAACGGAACATGAAAATATTTTTTCATTGTTCTTTTTCTACCCGTCCTTACCGGACGACACCGGCTATAATCATCCCGCAGGGATGTTTGGTTGGTAGAAAAAGAACAATTGATAGTAGCGTGCCGGAAGAACGCCTGGTAAAAATGCGACAATTTGAAATGCACCCAACTAATGGTGTATATTTGTATTTATGACCCCGGCAGAAATAAACATAAAGTGGAGCGCCTTACAGGAACGTATAGCTACCGAGTTTGATAGCGAAAAGCCTGATATAAAGGTAATGTTGTTTTTAATTGGTGTGCAGGAGTTGGGACAGGGGCCTCAAAAATTTAGCAAGCGCCAAAAGGAAGAGCTGATGCATATTGCAAACTGTAAATTATTCAGCATGATGGGGTTTTATGAGTTGGAGGGATTGGACCAGGACGGCTGGCCGCATTGGAAGCTGGTAAAAACCGTTCCTAACTATACCCTGCTGGAGCAGGAGATGGTGTTGAAATCATTAATTGTTGATTATTTTGAGGAAATGGAGGCGATGTAAGAGCATGTCAGACTTACGAAGATTTAAAATCTAAATAAGTCTTTACCATAAATAAACCACACATGAAAAAACTCTTTACTTTTAGCTTTCTAAGCCTAATTGTAGTAACCTCCTTTGGTAAACCCAAAAACCAATATGTGCGCATTAAAACCGCGTATGGCAGTTGTATTATTCGTTTATACAACGAAACGCCAAAACATCGTGATAATTTTATCAAGCTAACCAAGCAGGGCTTTTATAACGGGACCTTATTCCACCGGGTAATACAAAACTTTATGATACAGGGCGGCGACCCCGATTCGAAAAATGCAAAGCCCGGCGTTGAATTGGGTAATGGCGATCTGAAATATACTATCCCCGCTGAGTTTAGGGACAGCCTGTTCCATAAACGCGGGGTATTAGCTGCGGCGAGGGATAATAACCCCGCTATGGCTTCAAGCGCCACCCAGTTTTATATCGTAGAAGGCAAACGCCTAACCGATGAAGACCTGGATAAACTGATTGCAGGTCGCTTAAAAGGCCGCAAAATACCTGATTCAGAAAGAGAATATTATAAATCGGTAGGCGGCACACCGCAACTGGATCAAACTTATACCGTTTATGGCGAAGTAGTATTTGGTTTGGATATGGTTGACAGGATAGCAGATGTAAAAAAAGATAAAAAAGACCGCCCGCTGGTGGATGTACCGATGACCGTGGAGTTATTAAAGCCACGGGAGTGCAGGCGGCTGGATAAAATACTGCAAATAACTAAGTCTTAAAGGAATAACGGACACCGAATATCGAACATTGAATGATGAAGTGTTTTGAATTTCTGATATTTTATACTTCATAATTCGATATCCGGCGTTCATAATTCGATATTAATTAACTTTAAAAAATTTCTCCGCCCACTGGCGGAGGTTAGGGGGCATGAAAATCATCACATATAACGTAAACGGCATTCGTTCTGCCATAAATAAAAACTGGCTGGCCTGGCTGCAGGCTACTGATGCTGACGTGGTTTGTTTACAGGAAATTAAGGCAACGCCTGATGTGCTTACCGACCTGCACCTTGTTGAAGCCATAGGTTACCAACATTACTGGTACCCGGCAGAAAAAAAAGGATACAGCGGCACGGCCATTTTTACCAAACGCACCCCCAACCATATTGAATACGGCTGCGGCATTGCCGATTTTGACCGGGAGGGGCGCTGTATCCGCGTTGACTTTGACGAGGTATCGGTAATGAGTGTTTATTTTCCGTCAGGCTCAAGCGGAGAGGACAGGCAGATATTTAAATACCGTTTTTTAGATGAGTTTGGTAAGTACCTCACCTTGTTAAAAGTAGAACATCCACGCCTCATTATTTGCGGCGATTATAATATTTGCCATCGACCTATTGATATTCACAACCCAAAATCAAACGCCAATTCATCCGGCTTTTTACCCGAAGAACGCGAGTGGATGGAAAACTTTATTGAATCGGGTTTTGTGGATACTTTCCGTCACCTTAATAAAGAGCCGCATAATTATACCTGGTGGAGCTTCCGCTTTAACGCCCGCGCTAAAAACCTGGGCTGGCGCATTGATTACGCCATGGCAAGTAAAGAGCTGGAAGAAAATATTAAACGCGTAGCCATACTGCCCGAGGCCAAACATTCAGACCATTGCCCTGTGTTACTGGAAATGGAGTTTTAGTTTACCGGGATTAGATTTGACAACTTTTCAAAAGTTGTCAAATCTTTTGTAGAAATCAAACATGGAAAACTTACCCCTCGTCGGCGGCATATTTTGTTTAATAATAGGCATATACTTTGTAAAGGCCCAGGTAAACCGGTTAATGAACCGCAAGCCGGGTGGCCCGGGCTGGAATTTCAGGCTGCTGCTTTATGGCATAGCGTTTATTATAGCCGGTGTTTTGCTTGTTTTGAGGCGATTTTAGATTTGACAACTTTTAAAAAGTTGTCAAATCTTAGCCGCCAACGTATTCCTTACCAGCGTTAAAATAGAATTTAACCCGTTAATTTTTATCTCGTAAACACTGCCAAGCATCATGCCCAGCTTTCCGGGCGGAAAGCCTTTATTATGCAGCCATTCTAAATAATAAACCGGCAAATCGGCAATTAAAGTGCCTTTATATTTGCCAAAGGGCATTTTGGTACGCACAATTTCTATGAGAATTTTAGAATCGACGCTTACGGGCTCCATGTGGGTAAAGATAAGGATTATTAACCCTTTTGTCATTGCGAAACAAGGGTAGTGCGAGGGGAAATGAGCGGTTGAAGCAATCTCGTCACATGGTTAGCAAAGCGGCGAGATTGCTTTGTCGCCCCAACCCGCTAAGCCAATGCTGCTCCGCGCAATGACAATTCGGTTTTAAAAAGAAAGCCTCCAATCAGAGACTTCTTTATAACTATACTAATAAAAAGCTCCCGCTTTAGGGGGTTGGGGGGCTAACTAACCCTTCACCCGCTCCACATAACTGCCTGTCGTGGTATCCACCTTCACCTTATCGCCAATATTCACAAATAGGGGTACATTAATTTCGGCATCGGTTTCAACTGTGGCCTTTTTCATGGCACCAGTGGAAGTATCGCCTTTAACGGCGGGCTCGGTATAGGTTATTACCAGTTCGGCTGAGCCGGGGACCTGGCCCATGATAGGCTCGTCGCTTTCAAAGGCCACAATAACGTTCATCCCCTCTTTCAAAAACTTAACGGCAGTGCCAAATAAAGCTTTAGGCACGTTATACTGATCATAAGTGACATTATCCATTATCACCAGCGAATCGCCTTCTTCATATAAATATTGGTAATTATTGGTTTCAACGCGGGCAATATCAACTTCTTCATCCGTACGGAAACGGTATTCAACCAGTTTGCCACTCCTCACATTACGCATACGGGCCTGGTAAAATGCGCGCAGGTTGCCCGGTGTGCGGTGTAAAAACTCTTCTACCTGCAACAACTCTCCGTTAAAGCGGAGGATGTTGCCATTCTTAATTTCGGATGCCTTAGACATAAAAATTTATTGAGGCGCAAACTTAATTAGTTATACGCAAAGAAACAAGTTGTGTAATTATAACCGCTACTACTTACCTTTTAGCGTAGCTAATGAATAAAAAGTATCGCGCCAGTAAATGCCCCCTTGTTTAAGGGTTAAGTATGCTGACCTGGCTAAGATGTAAGCCATCAGGAAACCGGCAAAAGGTACCATTAAGGCGTACCACCATTTATTAGATGGTGTAAGTATAGAATAAACTATTTGCATCAAACATAACAGGCCGGCCATAAGCCGTATGCTGGTGTCACCAAAAATCAGCATGATGGGAATGGGTAGCGCTATGGCCAGCAAGGTGGCTAAAACATCAGCTATTGGCCACATGACATTATAATTCCTTACTGCAAATGTGTTTTTCATTAAGCCGTTTATAAACTGGCCAACATTTTTATACCACTCCAGCCGAATATAACCTTCGCCGTCAAGCACATCTTGTCGCAGGTGGGCGCGTTTTATATTTTGGCCCAGTTTCAGGTCATCATCGGGCCTTAGTTTTATTTTTACATGGGTGCCTGCCTGCTCGTAGGCAGTACGCTTAACCAGGTTAAATGCCCCAACACCGATTGATCCGCTTCTGTTAGGTTTGCCCGCATCCCACGGGCGGGTAAATACCGATAACATAATACGGAATGTTGCCAATACACTATTTAATAATTCCGACCGCGAGCGTGTAAATGGGATGATACTCAAATGATCAAGCTGTTGTTTTTCTACATAGCCAAATGCCCTGCTTATAGCATCCGGGTGATATTCAATATCTGCATCGGTAAACAGCATCCATTCTTCGGTACTATTTTTATAGCCCTGGTACAAGGCGTTATTTTTACCCAGCCATCCATCAGGTAACTCTGTAAGCGTAATAACCTGCAGGTGCGGATGGTTAAAGCGTTTTAATATTTCGCCGGTCCTGTCTGTAGATCTGTCGTTCACTACAATGAGCCTGTGATTTTTGTAATTGATATTACAAAGGCTTTGCAATGCTTTTTCCAAATCCTCCTCCTCATTGCGTACCGCCACAATAATGGCTACGGCAGGTTCATTGGTAACTATAGGCTGATCTTTTAATTTTTTGATGCGGTGCAGGTTTACAAGAACATACAATATCATGATGATACCTATTGTGGTTACTGTAACACTGTAAATAAATATCATTTCTTATAATCAGTTATGTTTAATTGATGCTTACAAAAACCATATTCATGTTCCTGGTTAGAGCATATAATAGTTAAGCGATTTTGGGCGTATTGCTGTACCAGCCCCAAATACCAATCAACGCCTTGCGTATCCAAATTGGATGTAGGCTCGTCAAGCATAAGCATGGGGGTGTCAGCGCAAAAGGCCAGCGCCAGTTTAAGGCGTTGCTTCATGCCGGAAGAAAAGTATTTTACAGGCTTGTTTTTGCTGCTGTGCATATTGAGCAGTTCAATTACACCGACCGCATCTATGCCTGACTTGTAGCGTTTAAACTTAAAATGGAAATCTATTACTTCGGTAAGCGTAAATTCTTCGACCAATTCCAGGTATGGCGCGGCCAAACTTAGGTGCTGAAACACATTTTCGGCCTCAACTTCGCTATCCCCATAAAAATAACTGAGCTTGCCTGCCGATGGCGATAAGCTACCGTTTAGTACCTGTAATAATGTTGATTTGCCCGAGCCGTTTGGACCTAATATGGCATAGGTTTCGCCCTGTATAAAAGTTTGATCTATCCCTCTGAATATCCACTCGCGGTTAAAGCGGCGGCCAATTTGACTTAGCTTGATGGATATTTTGTCATTTGTCATTTGTCATTTGTCATTAGGGAGAATAGATATTGATCGGTCATACACCAATGACTAATGACCAGTGACTAACTATTTCCAAACCCCTTCATAATGCCCCGCTGCGAGTTCTGCACAAAATTGATGATCTCGTCGCGTTCAACAGTCGGGTTAAATTCGGCTTCAATAATATCAAGGGCTTTGGTCATATTATATTTTTTCAGGAATATAATACGGTAAATTTCTTGTATCTCATTAATGGTAGTAGCGGTATATCCGCGGCGGCGCAGGCCAACCGAATTGATGCCGATATAGGACAAAGGCTCGCGCCCGGCTTTTGTATACGGCGGTACATCCTTACGTACCAATGAGCCGCCCGAAACCATGCTATGTGCGCCGATCTCAACAAACTGGTGTACAGCCGAGTGGCCGCCTATAAAAGCATAATCATATATGTTAATATGCCCGGCCAATTGTACCGCGTTGGCTATGATCACGTTATCGCCGATGACACAATCATGTGCCACATGCACATAAGCCATTAAAAGGCAATTGCTGCCAATGGTGGTGGTGTTTTTATCAAGCGCGGTGCCGCGGTTAAGGGTAACGCATTCGCGTATAA
>Ga0302315_10002732_pt1 | contig 16444 bp, 10 predicted proteins | sample III_Palsa_N3_1_FD_200532 | JGI IMG/M metagenome (GOLD analysis project Ga0302315, IMG submission 200532) | Peat permafrost microbial communities from Stordalen Mire near Abisko, Sweden - III_Palsa_N3_1 | ecosystem: Environmental > Terrestrial > Soil > Palsa > Peat permafrost | place: Sweden... | reverse complement strand
GCTATGACAGAGAGAGGACGGGCGGGACGTTGGTTGGAGTTGTTGTCGTATGGCCCGGTGCGGACTGTGTTCCATACACCTTCTGTATTGTGCTCCGAAGTGAAGGTAGGGAAGCGAACGGCGCTTGGGTTGGCAATCGTACCGGACGCTGAAGCGTTGATGCCGCGTGCGCGACATGGAGAGATGGGTCTTGAACAGGCGTGGGCACTGTCAGCCTATCTACGTTCGTGGCTCGATGAGCAGCGGCGGCTGGGACTGCGCAGCCCTGTGCTCGCCATTGTCGATACGCCGGGCCAGGCATTCGGACGGCTGGAAGAGCAGCTTTGCATCTCGGCGGCGTGTGCTTCCGCTGTGGATGCTTACGTGGCTGCACACGAGGCAGGACATCCATTACTGACTCTGGTGGTAGGACGCGCTATCTCAGGATCTTTTTTGGCTCACGGTTTGCAGGGAGATAGGATTCTCGCATTGGATGTGGACGACGTGCTCATGCATGCGATGAGTGAGCAGTCGATTGCGCGCATCACCCGGCGCACGGTTGATGAGGTGCGTGAGGCTTCCTCGAAGGTTGCGCCTATGTCGTACTCGATTGCGGAAGCGTATCGTCTTGGCATTGTGCACAAGCTGATTGAATGTGGGAACGCAGAGCAGCCGACAGCCGTGGATGTGGCGACGGTGCGGACTGAGTTAGACTCCGCGCTTGCCAGCATAGACGACGGGTACGTACCCTCTCTCACAGGCAACCCACTGCGAGAGGCGACGCTGACAGTGGAGCGGAGGCTACGCGAAGAATGGAAGGCCAGCGAACGCTGGGCCCACGCAGGATAGTCCAGGGCTGTCCAAGGAAAGAGCGTTGTTCATGTCGTCTACCGTTCAGGTTCTGCTGGAAACATTGGCACCCGTGTTCTTCGTGCTGCTGCTGGGCTATTACGCTGGCAGACGCAGGCGGCTTGGCGCGGGGGACACACACGCCCTGACTGTAACGCTGATGAACTATGCCTTACCTTGTTCGCTCTTCCTGGGGGTTGCAAGGACGCCACCCGCCGTTTTGCGCTCGCAGATACCGCTCCTGCTGGTGCTCGCGACTTCAATGCTCGCGATTTATGTGCTTGCCTACTTCGTGGCTAGACGATTTTTCGGGTCGACACCCAGCAAGGCTGCAGTCCAGGCGCTCACCGTATCGTTTGCGAACAACGTTGCCGTAGGTTTACCTCTACTACAGAGCTTTTATGGAAATGTGGGTTTGCTTGCGGTGGCAGCAGGTATTGTGGCGGGCGCGTTGATCATCTCGCCCATTACGCTGGTATTGCTGGAGTGTCATGCGAGTACAGACACTGAACTAAGGCCCACCGTGAGGCAACGCCTTGGACCAGCCCTGCTGACGGCCGCAAAGCGACCCATCATTCTGGCGCCACTGCTGGCGCTGCTGGTGCCGATCACAGGTGCGCATGTTCCTCAGGTTTGTATCGCATCGATGGATCTGATTGGCAAAGCAACCGTAGGGCTTGCGCTGTTTCTCACGGGGCTCATCCTTTCGGCGCAACGCATTCGGTTCCAAGGCGAGGTGTTACTGGGTATTCTTTTCAAGAATTTGCTGCAACCCGCACTCGTAGCCTTAATGGTGATCGTGTTCCGCATCCACGGACCAATTGCCGCGGAAGCTTTCCTGCTTGCAGCGGTTCCAGCAGGATTCTTTGGTACTGTTTTCGGGGCCCGATATGGCGTGGTTTCGGAGGAAGCAAGCTCTACGCTGTTGTTGAGTACCGCGTTGAGCGTTGCGACATTGCCATTGGCCGTAGAGCTGTCGAAACACTTTTTATGATGCCTATACATCTACGTCCGCATGACCTGCTTCGCGTGCTTACCGCACGCGCGTACTTTGATTTTGTAGACGATGCCGAAGTGGCGTTCAAGTATATTCGCCGCGATGCATTGGTCGTAGTACGTCGCGCGGCCGATCTTAATGCGTCGATTGCTGTTGGGATTCGCGGAGATACACGGTCAGAACGATATGCCGCGACAATGTCGTGCGAAGCGATTCTTGAAGTGATATCTCCGGTCGGATTGCTGCATGTCGCCACAAGCCACAAATGCGCCGCGTTTGATAGTCTCGCGACACTCAAGGAACGCTGGCCTAACCTATCGAACACGTGGGGACCAACGGGTAGCGTAGCCTTTGAATTAGCTTCGGGGCGACCCACGGTGAATGACAAGAGTGATCTGGATATCCTGATGAATATCGATTTGCCCATCACGAAGGACGAAGCGTCGCGGCTATTGCAGGACACTCGCGATCTTCCGTGCAAAGTCGATGTGCAAGTAGAGACGGCTGTTGGTGGGTTTGCGCTGGAAGAGTATGCGAGTGGCACTGGCAAGGTTCTTATGAGGACCTGCGCGGGAGTGAAGCTGACCCGAGACCCGTGGGATCTGCGAGAGGGAGCATGAAGATTGCATTGCAGTTTCCTGGACAGGGCTCTCAGGCTGAAATGTACTTGCATGCCTTGCCTGCGCATCCGGCTGTGCTGTCAGTGTTGCAGGACGCGACTGAAGCCCTTGGTTATGATGTGCTTTCGCTGGATTCACGAACAGCCCTGCAGTCCACTGTGTCAGTCCAGTTGGGACTGTTGGTGGCTGGCGTTTCTTTCGCGCGGTTCCTGGTTAGCGAGGGCGTGAATGTTGAGGCTGCTGCGGGGATGTCAGTGGGTGCGTTCTCGGCTGCCGTGGTGGCAGGTGCGCTGACGCTTGATACTGCACTTCGCTTCGTTCAACGCCGTGCTGAGCTCATGGAAGATGTGTGTGGTTCCGGTTACGGCATGGCCGTTGTGTCTGGTCTGCGTGAGAGTCAGGTGAAGAGTCTAGCTGCAGACGGCGGAGTGAGTCTTGCGAACTTGAACTCGCTTACGCAGTTCGTTCTAGCTGGAAAGCGGGATACTCTGGAGCGGATATTGCCAATGGCAGTTGCTGCTGGCGCCACGACGGCCAGAATGCTGCGCATGTCTACTGCCTCCCATATCCCTGAGCTAGAGGGGGCGGCGGCTGAGTTGTTGGAGTTTGCAAAGGGACTCCCGATGCAGGATGCGTCGATCCCACTTTTTTCCAATCGAACGGCACGACCCATCCGCAAAGCAGAGGATATTCGTGAAGACCTGGCTATGAACATGGCACATCCTGTGCGCTGGCTCGATGTGCAGACTGCGCTACAAGGGTACAGCCCAGAGTTGCTGCTGGAGGCACCACCAGGACACTCGTTGACGCATCTTTCGCAGGAGTCGTTTGCGGAGTGCGTTGTCCTTGCTGCGGCAGATGTCGGTTGGGATCTGCTGTTGCGTGAGACGCGGAAGGTCACATCTGCTTAGCTGCGACCCAGAATGACGAAAAGCTAGTTTCCTGACCATTTAAACGTTACTGCGGCGCCTGCAGGTAATGTGTAATCGAAAGTTTTGCTGTTCCATGATGTGGTGAAAGTAGTGCTGGAGGAGCTACCGTTGAACGCCACAAGCACGATCGTACCGTCAGAATTAAGGAAGCCCACGGATTGAATGCCGTTCGTTGTCTGTGTGCTCGTGCTGATCACTGACGCTCCGGGAGTGACGAACTTTCCTATGTGGCCGAGCGCGTAATACATATTGTTGAAGTAGATCGATGCCGGCGATGTGCTGCTATCGACAGTGACTACACCGACGCATGTGATACATCCGCCGTTTTGTGGGCCTTCGTTCTGGTTGAGGGCGATGTTCCAGGAAACAATGGCACGCCCGGAGTTCTGCGGAACACCCATGACCAGGGTCTGCATGTCTGTTTTGAAGCCGGATGCGGAGAAGGTGGAGGCGGTAAGCGCCGGACAGGTGGTGCCGCAAGTGACCGTGCCAGTGGCTTCTGTGAACCACACGCCTTTGGTTGCATCTAGCGCTTGTATCGTCGACATCGCGCTTACGTTGCCCGCATACCAATGAAAGGATGTGCCGGCAAGATACTTCGATGCGCTCGCTGTTTGCAGCAGAGTCGTTGCGTAGGCTGTATCGGCCCAATTGTCTTCAAGGCCAAATATCTTCGTTGTACTAAGGCCCGCAGTCGCCATCGCTGGGCCGAGATAGGTACCGATGAAGGTAGCTTCATCGGCCGCGGTGAGGATTGCGGTGGGATAGCCGCCGTTGGTATTCAGCGGTTCGTTCTGTGGAGATACCGCGTAGATAGGTAGACCCGCTGCAGAATATGCCTGAAGGAACTTCACGAAATAGTTGGCGAGATAGGGCAAGTCCGCCGTATAAATCTGGCTCGTCGACATCGACGCTCCGCTTACACCTTTCATGGAGCCGTTGGTTTTCATCCACGCGGGTGGACTCCATGGTGTCGCAATGATCTTGACGTTGCTGTTGATGTTGTAGGCCGCCTGCAATAGGGGGATGATGGCGGTCTTGTCATGGGTGATCGAAAAGTTGGAGAGTGTGGGGTCGGTCTGGCCCGCGGACACGTCATCGTAGCTGTAGTTGCCGGAAGCGCTCAGGTCACTGGCACCCATGGGTAGCCGGACCATGTTGAGTCCAATGCCGTCGGAAGAGCTGAAGAGTTGCTGCATCACAGTAGCTTGTTGGGTGGAGGGCAATGCGGCAAGCACCGTTGCGGCGGAATCGGTCAACGCAGCGCCGACGCCATCCCATGGTTGCAGAACCGTGGTGGGCATGACCTGGATGGTGTATGTGCCCGCGCCCGTTGTGTTGCCAAAAACTTTGGGGCTCTGCTGTGCCAACAGGTTTGCTCCATCTGCCGTCGTCTCATAGACCTGCACGGTGGGGGACGGCGCCGGTGCGATCGTCGTCGTCGATACATCCGTTGCAGCGCTGCCGCAGCCCGCCAGCATCGCGCAACTGGCTAACAGCATTTGAGTTTGAGTCTGTTTCATGAAACCTCGTTGACCTCACACACTATTGAGAAGGGAGAAAGCGGCTGTCAATGCTTGTACATTGGGATTGAAGCCGGTTTTTATAGACCGGAAAACATAAATTGCGAAAAGCATCGCAAATGCTGTCATTCGCATGCTTGTGATAAGCGAGACGAATGAATGTATCAAGAACAAATAATGTTCCTTCGCCGAACCGGACGAAAGAATCTAGATAGATTTGGAGATATGTCCTTTGCTTTACGATCTCCGATTCTTAGTCTCGCAGCTCTTTTTGTCCTTGCTCCAAGTACCAGCTTTATCGCTCAAGCCCAAACTGTGACCATTCTGGAGACGACAGCGGACGAGCACAGTTTGCTGGTTCACAAGCAGTCAGCATTCCGTGAAGGACAGCCTGTGACTGGGACAAGCATCACGATTGATCCGGCTGTGCGTCTGCAAACGATGGACGGTTTCGGAGCGTCATTGACCGACAGTTCCGCGTCGGTAATTCACCAACTGGTGCCTGCACAGGGCGATGCCTTGATGCATGAGCTGTTCGATCCGGCCGGGCCGCTGGGACTTACTTTATTGAGGCAGCCAATCGGCGCGAGCGATTTCTCCTCGAAGGGCGACTACAGCTATGACGATCCTCCGGCATCCGCTGGGAAAAGCGGCGATGTTGGTTTGAAGTATTTTTCCGCATCCGTGGATGATGGCTACCTGTTCCCATTGCTGCGCAAAGCGGAGCAACTGAATCCTCAGATGCGCGTGATAGCTCTGCCCTGGAGCGCTCCTGCATGGATGAAAGTAAACCGGACGATGCGTGGAGGTAAGCTCGACGACAGGTTCCTCGAAGCGTATTCAAACTACTTAGCCAAAACAGTAGAGGCGTATAGCGCGCGGAGCATTCCGTTATTTGCTCTTTCACTGCAAAACGAGCCTCTCAACGACAATCCGGGCTACCCGACGCAAGATATGCAGCCCGAGCAAGAAGTGAAGTTAGCGGCCATCCTGAGACCTAAACTAGACTCGGCCGGACGAACGCCGCTACTGTTTGGCTACGAGCACAACTGGGGCAATCTTGACTATCCGACGAAACTGCTGGATCTAACCTCGCGCACAACTCCGGCTGGTGCGCCAGAGTTGTTTTCTGGGATCAGTTTCCACTGTTATCAGGGCTCAGAAAGCGCGCAGGCCGTGTTTCTGCAAACGCATACGCGCACTTCGCTCTGGTTTACGGAGTGCTCTGCTATCAACTCGTCGTCGTTCGCGGAAACGTTCCTCTGGCAGGGCAGGCATCTCTTACTGGGCGTTCCTCTGAACGGCGCCCGCAGCGTGATGCTCTGGAATGTCGTACTGAACGGCAACGGCGGGCCGCACAACGGCGGATGTTCCCAATGCACGGCGTTGATCATGGTGGACAAGCACGGCTCCGACACCACGCTACGACGCACCGCGAGCTACTATGTGCTGGCGCATGCGGCTCCGTTTGTGCATCCAGGAGCTGTGCACATCGCTGCGCATGTTGGATCGCATGTCCCCGGCGAAGGCCCGTTACTCGCAGAGGCGTTTGAGAACATAGATGGCACCTTTGTGCTGATTGCCTTGAATACCGTCCCCTTGCCGGCGGAAGTGAACCTCAGAGCAGGAACAGCGGCGCTGACCTATACTCTTCCAGGTCGTTCGATCGTGACGTTTACGTGGGGAATCCCACGCGCGACGGTTGCGGAGGGGACCTATCAACTTGACGTTTCTTCGGGGACCGGGCCACTTGCACTGGAGGCAAAGGTCGGCGTAACTGCGCTCACGCTCGAGAAGCCCCTCGGCGTTGCGCGACAGCTATGGAGCATCACGCGGTTGGCAACTGGTAAATACGAGATTCGCAATGTGGGCAACGGGCAAGCTCTCGCGGTAAGCACAAGCGGTACTCTGACCGCGTTGACGCTGAGCGGAGCCCGTACAGCGGCGTTACCTCTGCTGGCCAAGCCAGAAGGCTTTTGCATAGAGATGACGGTACACGCAACATGCAGTGCCGGTGCGGAATTGGGTGCCGATGCGACGCTTCCGGGAAACCTTTTGCTTGTTCCGATGCCTGCTTTTGCCCAGGGAGCTGGTGATAAGTAAATCGGATACAAAGCATCGGAATATTGCATTTTACAAATATGACTCGCACTCTCTAGAGTTGCTCGCGGCTTCCATGTTCTGTTTTTGCCGGTCCGAAGTCTGGAGAAACCCAAGATGAAATTGCACCACTGCACCAACCGCCTATCCGGAAGCGACCCGCGATATGCCATGCAGCAACGCGTTTTCCGTATTCTGCTCCACGCTCTTTGCGTTCTATGCCTGGCTATTTCCAGCGCGAAGTCCTTCGCCCAGGTGGAATCAGCGGATGTCCTGGGGAGTGTGGTGGACAGTACCAAAGCCGTCGTTCCGAATGCAGTTGTCACGGTTAAGAACGTGGATACGGGGGTAGGCCACACGACAAAAACAAATGGGGCAGGGGAGTACAACTTCAATGCTCTGCCGATCGGCCGTTACAGCGTGATGATCACGAGTCCCGGATTTGAGACGTATACCGTCCCGGACCTCGCGCTCTCGCAGGGCGACCGCACGCGCGTTGACGCAACTCTGGCCATAGGCGCCACCGAGACGGTTGAAGTGGGCAGTGCAGCACCGGACATACAGACAGACAGCTCCGTACTCGGCACTGTGGTCACGGATAGGCAGGTAGAAGACCTTCCTTTGAATGGTCGCAACTTTATGGAGTTGGCACAGCTCGTTGCCGGCGCCAATGAAGGGCCACCGGATGCGCTGAGCAGCGGTCAGCGGCCTGACGATCGACGCCTGACTTCCTCCGTTTCGGTGAACGGGCAACCGGAAAGCACGAACAACCAACTCATCGACGGGCTGGACAATAACGAACGCATTATCGGCACGATCGGTGTGCGTCCCTCTGTCGACGCGGTTGCGGAGTTTCGCGTTTCCACCAATCTCTACACCGCGGAGGTGGGACGCGCGGCGGGTGCGCAGATCAATATCATCACCAAGTCCGGGACGAACACGATGCACGGCACGGTATACGAGTTTTTCCGCAATGACATCTTCGATGCGACAGATTACTTCGCCCTGACGCATACTCGCTTGCGCCAAAACCAGTATGGTGCATCCATTGGAGGGCCCGTCCTTCAGAACAAGCTGTTTTACTTTGCGGATTACGAAGGCTTCCGTCGGGTGGCTGGCGTGACGCACACATCGACAGTACCTACGCTGTTTGAAGAACAGAACATAGGCAACTTCTCGGATATTGGTCACACTAGTGTGGCTTCTACCGATATCGATCCGGTCGGCCTCGCTTACTTCAAACTCTACCCTGCTCCAAATCGTCCAGGCACGGGCACCGGCGGCACGGCGAACAACTTTACCTACAGCCCGAATACCTATCAGATCACGCAAACGGGCGATGTCCGTCTCGATTATGCCTTCCCAAAGGGGCATCGCTTCTTTGCACGCTACACCATCAACGAGGCGGACACCTCCGTACCCGGCGAACTGCCTGTGGTCAATGGCGTTGCGCCAGGTGGCAACCCGTTCGCATTCGCCGGTTCGTCGGGGCAGCGGGCAGAGAACGTTCAGCTGAACTACCTGCGTGTTTTTACCCCGAACCTGTTGGGCGAGTTCAAGGGAGGATATACGTACATCAACAACGCGTCCTTTCCGCTGAACTATGGAGAAGACCTCTCCTCGCAGTTCGGTGTGAAGGGCGCTAACCTCGGTACCTCGATCACGTCGGCGCTTACGACCATGTCTCCCATTGGTTATGCATCCGTTGGCGACGGTATTTACCTGCCGCTGCGCGATACGGACAACACCTATCAGGCGGCCACGCAACTCACGTGGAACCACGGAAAGCAAAGCATCAAAATTGGGGCTGCGCTGATTCGCCGACACGCGACCAGCGAGCAAAGTACGTATCCCGCGGGCTACCTACAGTTCAACACGCATACGTCAACAAGCGGCGGTCTGTTTGGCACGACCTCATGCGCACCTCTAGGTTGCCTGCTTCGCGGAGCAGTCTGGATAGGACAACGTTCTAACCAGATCGTGGTGCCTGCTTTCCGGGTCTGGGAACCGAGCGGCTATCTGCAGGACGATTGGCGACTTTTCCCTAAGTTGACGCTGAATCTTGGAGTTCGCTATGACGTGTTTACTCCCCTGACGGACGCGCATAACCACCTTTCAAACTTTGACCCATCCACTGGAAAGCTGCTGATAGCGGGCGTGAACGGTGTCTCGTCCAGCGCAGGTGTGCGTACTGACTATAGCAACATCGCACCACGCATCGGGTTTGCTGCTGCTCTCGAACCGACCACGGTAATTCGTGGCGGTTTCGGACTCACTTATATTCCCGTTACCCCTGGGGCGAAAACGGCGCTCGGCAATGCACCGTATACCTACAATTACCGTTCTCTTCCGTTCACGTCCTCGATTGCACAGGGCATTCCGATTCCCGTGGTTCAGGCTCCAGATAATCTGAATGCCACTGCAGCAGCAGGCTTTACGCTGGCTGGCATCGACACACACTACCGTTCGACCTACATCGAGCAATTCAACTTGACGCTACAGCAAACTCTGGCAAAGAACAGCACCTTTACTTTGTCCTACGTGGGTGAAATCGGTAAACATTTGAGTCTCAACCCGAACCTGAATCTGACCAACCCAAGTACCGCTTGCCCGGCTGGTGTAACGGGGCCAAACATCGCGTGTTACACGTCGCGTCTCCCCTTCTATAGCTTGTATCCCACGCTTACCACGGCAAATTTGCTCGTGAGTGAAGGGTACTCGAACTACAGCGCCCTGCAGGCTACGCTGTCCCATCGGTTCACCAAAGATCTTGGTTTAAATGCGAATTACACATGGGCTCACGGCTTGAATGATGTGCCAAACTACGCTACGAGCCAATCGTCGAACGGTGTTATCCCGAGCCTGATCTCGAAGCAGGACTATGGGGACTCGGATCTCAATATCCGTAATCGGTTTGCGATGCTGCTGAACTACTCTCTGCCTTTTGGGCGCAGCGCCAGGGGGATCACGAGGCAATTCATAGCGGGTTGGCAGACGAATGCGACCCTCGTACTTTCCGGAGGAATACCATTCAGCGTTGTTGATGGAACTGCTTACTCGAACACAGGTGTCACCGGCGGCGGCGAACGGGCTGTGCTTGTTGGCAATCCTTCCATCGTGCCGGTAAAGGGTATCGATAGTTGGTTCAATACCGCCGCGTTCCAATCGCAAACCTTCGGAACGTATGTGCCGAGCCACCGCAATCTTCTCTACGGCCCTGCCTACCGTGTGCTTAACTTCTCCGGCTTCAAAACGTTTTCCGTTAGCGGACGCATAAAGCTGCAGTTCCGCGCAGAGGCGTTCAATCTGAGCAATACCCCGAACTTTGGACAGCCTGACTCGGAGATTGGCGATTCGTCTTACGGCACGATCAACGCAACGCGGACTGGCAGCAATCCCCGGCAGCTCCAGTTCGCTCTGAAGCTTCTTTTCTAAGCTGTACATGAGGACGGAACGGATCAATATGTTTCAAGCTTTATCGCGGAGAATTCTACTGGCGGGCGCTGCCTGCTTTTGGATGACTTGTTTCTGCCTGTCGGCACAACAGCCAGTGCCGCCTACTGACGCTGAGGTCCACCGCTTTGCCTCGGATCTATTGGCGAAGATGACGGTCGCAGAAAAGTTAGGGCAGATGGAGCAGGCCGCAGGACAGTACTTTACCAAGGAGCAAGCTGATACGTTGACCCGGCAGGGGCAGGTGGGGTCGTTCCTTTTCCTCACTGACCCGGTGCGCATCAACGAGTTGCAACGCATCGCGGTGACCGAGTCACCGCATCACATCCCGCTGCTCTTTGGCTATGACGTGATCCATGGATTCCGGACGATCAACCCGATCCCTTTGGCGCTCGCGTCTTCCTGGGATCCGTCGCTTGAGCAGCACGTGCAGTCCATGGCAGCACGGGAGGCGCGTGCGGCGGGAGTCAATTGGGCTTTTTCTCCGATGGTGGATATTGCACGGGACGCGCGCTGGGGTCGCATCATGGAGGGCGCCGGCGAAGATCCATTTCTGGGTGAGCAAATGGCTGTGGCACAGGTGCGCGGTTTTCAGGGCGATTATGTAGGAGCGCCCGACCATGTCCTCGCCTGTGTGAAACACCTGGCCGGATACGGCGCGGTGCCGGCTGGGCGAGACTACGAATCGGTCGAAATCTCAGAACAAGACCTGAACAATGTTTATCTGCGGCCTTACAAAGCAGCGGTGCATGCCGGGGCGGCGACCGTTATGTCGGCTTACATGGATCTGAACGGTGTACCAGCAACAGGGAATCGCTGGCTGCTTCATGATGTACTTCGATCGGAATGGGGCTTTCGCGGTTTCGTAGTCAGCGACTGGGATGCGGTGAAAAGCCTTACGGTACATGGGCTAGCTTCCGATCCCTCCGACGCTGCTGCGCGGGCCTTCCATGCGGGCGTCAATATGGAAATGACGAGCTCGCTTTATCGGGAACAATTGGGCCCGTTGGTGGCTGACGGGCGCATCTCCGGTGCAGAGCTGGATGAGGCCGTGCGACCCATTCTGGAGATGAAGTATCGCCTCGGCTTGTTCTCGGATCCTTACGTTTCGCTGGAAAAGTTTAAGGCGGAAACGCTGTCGAAGGCACAACGCGATAGCGCACGGCAAGCCGCTGAACAGAGCGCTGTGCTCCTGCGCAACGAAAATAGCTTGCTGCCGTTGAGCAGGTCGATGAAGACGCTCGCCGTGATCGGTCCCCTGGCGGACTCTGGGATTGACACACTCGGGTCGTGGAGTCTGCATGCCAACCCCGCAGATACTGTGACGATCGCACAGGGCCTACGCGAGAAGCTTCCGAACACGCGTGTGCTGGTCACTACAGGCGTAGAGATCCATCGCGAACAGCCTTCCATCTTCGATGAGCAAGCGCCGGAGCCAAAACGCACATTGCTTACAGAAAATGCTCAAACTGCAGAGTTCAACCATGCGATTGATCTCATCAATCAATCGGATGCTGCGGTGCTTGTGCTGGGAGAGCAACAGAACATGAACGGGGAACGCGCCAGTCGCGCTACGCTTGATCTCCCAGGAAGGCAGGAGCAGCTTCTGGAAGCCGCCGTCGCGACAGGGAAGCCGGTGGTGCTTCTGCTCATGACGGGCCGACCGTTGAATATTTCATGGGCAGCGGCACACGTCCCCGCGATCCTCAACATCTGGTATCCCGGGACGGAAGGGGGCCATGCGGTGGCGAATCTGTTGTTTGGAGACGCGGTCCCAGGCGGTAAGTTGACGGTGAGTTGGCCGCGCTCGGTTGGACAAGAGCCTATGTTTTACAACGCTAACTTGACGCAGATTCCTGAAGAAACCAGCGGTCGATATTGGGACGAAGATGCTACTCCGCTGTACCCCTTTGGCTACGGCCTTAGTTACACAGCCTTTACGCTAAGCGATTTGCTGTTGAACAACAAGATCCTTGAGAAGGATGGAACCCTGCTGGCAAGCGTTCGTGTCGAAAACACAGGAGAGGTCGCCGGCGATGAAGCCGTTCAGCTTTACACACATCAACGCGCCGGCAGTGCTTCTCGTCCCGTTCGGGAGTTGAAGGCATTTGAGAAGGTACATCTTGCTGCGCATGAGAGCAGGGTCGTGACGCTTCATTTAGCAGCCAGCGATCTCAGCTATTGGAGCGCGAGTTCGAGAGTGACCGTCTTAGAAGCTGGTGTATTTGACCTCTGGGTTGGTGACAGCTCCAAAGCCACCTTGCATGTTAACTTCGACCTGGCAAAATAGTCCTTTGAGGATCAGGTGACTGTACTACCTGCGTCGCGCTTCTCATTCCCCACATCCTGCGCGTATGTGCCAAGCGTCACCTTCGGTGTGGAGTGGCGCATACGCTCCATGTTCACGCGAAGGCTTGCCACACTGGGGCTATGAAGACACAGATGGAGCGCGTACGGAGAGTTGCCGCCCTGGAGCGTCTGGCTGTCGCTCGAAATTACCTCGGTCGTGTGTGTTCTGGCAAGAGGAGGGTCTGATTAGCTATCGCCTTGTCTGAAGAGTCCCCAGAATGTACGAAGAAGTGAGCGATGAAGCGGGATGCGCATCCTTATTATTTTGTGTGTGAGGAACGGCGTGGGGAAGACTATGGAAATCCTTTATATCCATCTTGTTTGCAATGCCTGTGAATCCCTGAGGGCAGCCAAGCGAAATGAGTCATTTATGATGAATGGCTTACAGCTTTGCAATAGGGATTCATGACGGAAGGTCAATCTGGTATTTATCCCTGAAGTTCTTTGTATACATAGCGTAAGGGCGACGTCTATCAGCTTCCATTCTGTCCTTGGCAGAACACGTGATTACTCGGCGAGCATTTCTTTCTGTTTAACTTTCGATATTAACGGCGGTCTAGGAACCGTACGCAAATAGTCGATACTTTCATCGCATAGGCCGATGAGCATAATGCGATACCGCAGATCAACTGGCAAAGCCATGCCCTTCAGGCACTGATGGTTTCATCAATCCTAAAATCACATCTACGGTGCGCTCCGTCGCTCCTTGCCGGTCTTCTAAAGCTTGGCGGGCTCGTCTGCCCATAGCCTGGGCCACGTTCTGATTAGTGAGCATGGCTAAAAAGCCGTTCGCCAACTCATCCTGATTATCAACAATCTGAATTGAGTCCGCTAGACTGATTTCTCTGACGATGTCACGAAAATTCTCGAAGCTGGGTCCCATGAGAATGGGGACGCCAAACTGCGCAGGCTCCAACGGATTATGTCCACCGCAATCGACCAGAGAGCCACCGACAAAAGCGACGTCGGCAACGGAGTAGACGCAACTCAAATCGCCGATGGTATCGAGCAGAATAATGTCCAACCGCTCATTTCCCTGTGGGATAGAGTTACAGTCGCTGGCCCGCATGTAGGAATACTTGTCGACGAGCGCTTCTACAACCTTGAATCTCTCAGGATGCCTCGGTGCCAGCACTAACAAGGGATCCAACTTAGCAGCGACCGCGCTCTGCCAAGCGTCGAGAATAATTGATTCCTCAAAAACACCATTGGCCTCAGCAGTGCTGCCCGCGACGATGATTGGCCTTATGCCAGCCGCGTTACGAATGAGTCTTGATAAGGGGCTATCACTCGGCGAGCAAACATCGTACTTCAGATTTCCGCTCACCTGCACTAATTCTTTTGGAACGCCCATCTTTGTCAGCTTGTGTGCATCTTCCTCGCTCTGTGCAAGCCATAGCGTTGCGCGGCGCAGCCATCGCGACCACAGCCCACGCATCTGTATGGCGCGCTTCAAGGTTTTGTCGCTCACGCGCGCATTCGCAACAATTACGGGGATGCCGCGCTTGTCGCACTCATGCATCATCCGTGGCCACACACCGCTCTCAATCAAAACGACGGCTGCTGGCTGTAACGCATTCAGATAAGCCCTCATTGAAAATTCGAAGTCTATAGGCGCATAAAAGACATGTTCTGGGCCAAACTTCTGCTGAGCCAGTGCTCGGCCTGTGTTTGTTATCGTTGAGACGATTACCACTGATCCTTCACCCATTGCTTTACTCAAATCCTTCACAAGCCGTGAAGCAGCTAACACCTCGCCTACACTCACTGCATGTATCCAGACCACGCGTCGCCTCGTTACTGCCGCAGCTAAATCGGGACGCACCCTGCCAAATCGCTCACCCAGAGCTTCGAGAGGTCTCGGATGCCGCAGCATCGAAATTACCGAGCGCAGTCCTAGCAACACGATTACAAAAGTCAAGAGTGCACTATAGGCAAGCAGCAACGTCTCAGCAATTATTGTCGGGCGCGTTTCTGGCTTCACACTTCTTGGTTGAGACTGATGAGATCTGCTAGTCATTGGAGAAATGGCAACGTCCGCTATAGAAAATCACCTTTGCATTGCTCTGAAGTTGATGGGCTGAGGGTCTATTGCTTCCTTTGCTGTCGAGAGATAAACCTTGAATCCTGTACGAACGATTATCTCGATATCGAGGCTCAGAGTAGCTGTCTTGCTATATCTCAAATCGTAGCGGCGTTTTAGCGGACTCAGAATGTCGGCATGATATTGCTCTTGAGCTTCCTCTGGGACTGTCTGGAGAATGCGTTCCTCGTGAGCGAGCATCAAGGACGCTATCCCTGTCAGTCCAGGGCGGATAAAAGATATTTGGCGTTCTTGTGAAGGCACGCGAGGCCTTGGCCCGACAACACTCATCTCTCCTCTCAAAATATTAATCAACTGGGGAAGCTCGTCCAGTTTTGTCTTGCGAAGGATGCCACCTATCTTTGTGATTCGTGGATCATTTGCCAGGGTAACGAAAGAACTATTGCCATCCTGTTCGTCTTTCATTGTGCGGTATTTGTAGATGGTGAAAAGCCTTCCATTGCGGCCTGTTCGAAGCTGCCTAAAGATTACGGGTCCCTGACCACTGAGCCTAATCACGGTGCAAATCAGAATTTGAAGTGGCGCAGAAAGAACAAGGAACAAGCTTGCTAGAAGAACATCGAAGCAGCGCTTTCCTTTTGAAGTGCACCATGGACAGACCGTATCATTCCCAGCGCACGATGTTTCAGTCAGCGGTTGTGTCAGTACGTTCATCGAGAGTCCTTTCTATATAAGTTCGAAGTGAACAGATCAGCTGATATTCGGCTCGATATTGCGCTGTGGAACCGCTGGCGGCGACGCATAGCGGCGCAAACCAGTGAGTTGTAGAGTGATGTGCAAGAGGAAGGTGGGAATGATGAAGAGGTTGCGTCGCCAGAGTCTGCGTGGGTTCTGAAGTAGGCGGTGCAGCCAGTGCAGGCCAGCTCGCTTGATCCATGGTGCACAGGGATGAAGCCTGCCAGTATGAAAATCAAACGCAGCTCCGACACCAAACATCAGGCAGGTTTCAAGCAGCGGAAGATGCCGTGACATAAACAGTTCCTGCTTAGGGCAACCAAGGCCAATCCAGATAATGTCGGGCTTGAGAGCGGCGATGGTCGCAATGAAAGCGTCATGTTCAGCGGAAGAAACATCGGACAAAGGAGGCATCGCCGCACCCACGATACGTATTCTGGGAAAATCCCGTACGACCTTCTCGTGGAGTTCGACAGCTACACCTTCCACACCACCATAGAAAAAATGAGTGACTTCGGCGAACTCCGGATGACGAAAGATTTCGATCATGAGGTCAGGGCCTGTGACGCACTCCATTGATTCATGACCCTGTAGACGCCCAACCCAAGTCAGTGGTGTTCCATCCGGAAGGTTGAGGGCCGCCGACGCATAAACCTCCGCGAGTTCGCGTGAGCGTTGAGCTTCGACCACTCCGTGCACACCCGTGACGCAGACGTAGCCCTTACTTCGCTCGCGCAGCATTGTGGCGATTTGCACCAAAGTAGCTTTCATATTCAGAGCATCAATATCGATACCGAGGACATGGGCGAACGGGCGTGGGCTCTGGTTCATCATGAGTAACTCTCGGCATCAGTGATCAAATG
>Ga0302315_10002729_pt1 | contig 16451 bp, 17 predicted proteins | sample III_Palsa_N3_1_FD_200532 | JGI IMG/M metagenome (GOLD analysis project Ga0302315, IMG submission 200532) | Peat permafrost microbial communities from Stordalen Mire near Abisko, Sweden - III_Palsa_N3_1 | ecosystem: Environmental > Terrestrial > Soil > Palsa > Peat permafrost | place: Sweden... | reverse complement strand
CCAGCACGCCGCCCTGGATCGCGGCGCCGACGGCGACGGCTTCATCCGGATTGACGTCCTTGCGCGGGTCCTTGCCGAAGAATTCCTTCACCGACTCCTGCACTTTCGGCATGCGGGTCTGGCCACCGACGAGGATCACTTCGGTGATGTCGGACACGCGCAGGCCGGCGTCATTCAACGCGGTACGGCATGGATCGATGGTGCGCTTGATCAGCTCTTCGACCAGCGACTCCAGCTTGGCGCGGGTCAGCTTGATGTTGAGGTGCTTCGGGCCCGAGGCATCGGCCGTGACATACGGCAGGTTGACGTCGGTCTGATGATTGGACGACAGCTCGATCTTGGCACGCTCGGCCGCATCCTTCAGGCGCTGCAGCGCGAGCGGATCCTTGCGCAGGTCGATGCCTTGCTCCTTGTTGAATTCCTCGACGAGGTAATCGATGACGCGCATGTCGAAATCTTCGCCGCCCAGGAACGTGTCGCCGTTGGTGGCCAGCACTTCGAACTGCTTCTCGCCGTCGACTTCGGCGATCTCGATGATCGACACGTCGAACGTGCCGCCGCCCAGATCGTAGACAGCGATCTTGCGGTCGCCGCCTTTCTTGTCCATGCCGTAGGCCAGCGCGGCCGCGGTCGGCTCGTTGATGATGCGCTTCACGTCGAGGCCGGCGATCTTGCCGGCGTCCTTGGTCGCCTGACGCTGGCTGTCGTTGAAGTATGCCGGCACGGTGATCACGGCTTCGGTCACCGCTTCGCCCAGATAATCCTCGGCGGTCTTCTTCATCTTCATCAGCACTTTCGCGGCGATTTCCTGCGGCGCCATCTTCTTGCCGTCAGAGGTCTGCACCCATGCGTCGCCGTTGTCGTGCGCCACGATGCCGTAAGGCACGATGTGCAGATCTTTCTGCACTTCCGCATCGGTGAATTTGCGGCCGATGAGGCGCTTCACCGCGTAGAAGGTGTTCTTGGGGTTGGTGACGCTCTGGCGCTTGGCCGACGCGCCCACCAGCACTTCGCCGTCCTTGTTGAAGGCGACGATGGAGGGCGTGGTGCGATCGCCTTCCGAATTCTCGATGACCTTGGCCGTGCCGCCTTCCATGACGGAAACGCACGAGTTGGTGGTGCCCAAGTCGATACCAATGATCTTGCCCATGTCTGTTACTCCAATATTTTTACTAGCGGCCCCCGCGGCCGCGACTGTTTATCAGGTGGGGGGTTTGGCTCGGCGATTCAATGCCAGCAACGCCCCAAATGCTATTTCACTCGATTTGCCGGCACGCCATTCAGGCAGGCGCCAGCAAGAAAACGTCAGTCCTTGGCGACGGCAACCAGTGCCGGACGCAGCAGGCGATCGTTCAACACATAGCCTTTCTGCAGCACGCTGACCACTGTGCCCGGCGCCTTGCCCGGCGCCTCGACCATGCTCACCGCATGATGGCGTTCCGGATCAAGCGGCTGACCGAGCGGATCGATCTGCGCCATGCCGTTGTTTTCGCCAACCTTCAACAGCGCCTTCAAGGTGAGGCTGATGCCCTCGCGCATTGAGGCAATGTCACCACCTTCCACCGCCAGGCCACCTTCAAGGCCGTCGTAAACCGGCAGCAGTTCGTTGAGCAGTTTCTCATTCGCGAAGCGGCGCGCCTGTTCCAGATCGCGGTGCATGCGGCGACGCTGGTTTTCCAGTTCGGCCCGCTCGCGCAAAACGGTTTCGCGCAGCTCGGCGTGACTGGCCTCGAGCGCGGTCAACTGGCTCTGCAGCGCTTCCAACTCGGTATTCTCCGAACCAAATTCGCCGCTGTCATCCTGCGCGTCATTAGGTACGTGCGGATCGTTGTTATGCATTGAAACACTCCAAGACTATTCCATGGCCGGCACCTTGCGGGTTGCCAACCGTCAACATTCACGGGAAACCCCTCCTCCCGCAGCGGTTATAAGGTCGTCGCGGCGTGATTCAAGGCGTCGCTGAGCAATGAGGCCGTCGCCTGCACCACCGGAATCACCCGTTCGTACGCCATGCGCGTCGGCCCGATCACGCCGACGGCACCCAGCACGCGACCCTGCGCACCGTAACTGGCTGTGACCACACTGCAGCCATCCAGTGCGGTAAAGCCGGATTCTTCACCGATGAAAAGCCGCACACCAGGCGCACGCGCGCAGACTTCCATCAGCTGCAGCAATTCGTTTTTCTGCTGAAACGCATCGAACAGCTCGCGCAAACGCTGCAGATTGGACAACTCCGAATACGCCATCAGATTGGTCTGGCCGCTGACCAAAACGTCGTTGCCGCCGGCCTGCGGAGCGAACGATGCCGTGGCCAGCTCCATCGTGCTGGACAGCAGACGGTTCAGCTCACTGCCCGCCTCGCGCAGTTCGGCCAACAGATGCGCGCGAATATCGTCCACCCGAAAACCGATGAATTGCGCATTGAGATAATTGGCCGCCTCTTCCAGCTCGCGACTGTCCAACGGCTTGGCCAGCTGCACGATGCGGTTCTGCACCTGGTTGTCGGAAAACACCAGGATCACCAGCACGCGCGCATCCGGCAGCGGCACGAAATCAATATGCCGCAGCGGAAAATCCGCTTGACGCGGCACCGTGACCACGCCGGCAAAGTGCGTCATCGCCGACAACAGCGTCGAGGCGTTTCCCAGCAGGTCGAGCGTATTCGTCGAAGTAGGGCTCGGACCCGGCGGCAGTTCACGCTGCAGACGGGCCAATTGTTCATGCGGCAGCGGCTGCAGCTCGATCAGGCTGTCGACGAACAGCCGTAGGCCACGCGGTGTCGGTACACGACCGGCGGACGTATGCGGCGAAGACACCAGCCCGGCATCCTCGAGATCGGCCATGATGTTGCGGATCGTCGCCGGACTCACATCCAGCCCCGACGAACGCGACAACGTCCGGGAACCCACCGGCTCGCCATCGACCAAATATTGGGAAATGAGCGTGCGCAGAAGGCGTCGCGTGCGGGCGTCGAGATCGGGGCCGAGCGGATTGATCATGGGCTGTAGCAGTCCTTGAGACTGCACAGAAATAAGGTCTGCGAGCGCGGCTTGCAAGTAAAACCGTATTTTGCATCGCCGGCGTGCCGTTACAATCCCTCGATCACATCATCGTTCTGACCATGCTCACTTCGCTTTACGTTCGTCATTTTGCGGTCGTCGAGGCTGCCGAGATCGCTTTCGGCCCGGGCCTGACTGTGGTCAGCGGCGAAACGGGCGCGGGCAAGTCGCTGCTGGTCGACGCGCTCATGCTGCTGGCCGGCGCACGTGCCGACAGCGGCATGGTGCGTGCCGGCAGCGATCGGGCCGACCTCACAGCAGAGTTTGACCTCACCGAACTGCCTGAAGCGCGCGAGTGGCTGGCGCGCGAGGAGCTGGACGAAGATGGCCAGTGCCAGCTGCGCCGGGTCATCCGCGCCGAGGGCAGCTCCAAGGCGTGGATCAACGGGCGTCCTGCCAACGCGCGCCAACTTGGCGAGCTGGCGGCGCTGCTGGTGGAAATCCATGGCCAGCACGAACATCAGGCCCTACTGTCGCGCTCGCACCAAATGGCCTTGCTCGACGCTTATGCCGGCCACGACGCATTGCTGGCGCAGGTGCGCGAAAACGCGCTGCAGTGGCGTGAACTGGGCGCACGCGTACGCAAACTCAGCGGCGGTGACGATCGTGATCGACGAATCGAGCTACTAAGCCACGAACTCGGCGAACTGGAAAAGTGGGCGCTGCCTTCTGCCGAGTTGGCTGAGCTGGAGTCCAGTCACAAGCGCCTTGCCAATGCAGGACGGTTGGCTGAAGGCGCTTCCGGCGTGGTTGAGCTGCTCGACGGCGAAGGTGAGTTTGCCCTGCGCCGGGCGCTCGGCCGCGCGCACACGGAACTGGGCAAGCTGGCCGTGATTGACGATCGACTGGCGCCCCTGCTCGAGCTGCTCGAGAACGCCGAAATCCAGCTGAGCGAAGCCGCCGATGGCCTGGGCCGCTATGCACAGGATGTCGATCTCGATCCCGAGCGTTATAGCGAAGTCGACACGCAGCTCGCGCATCTGCATGAACTGTCACGACGGCATCGATTGCCCGTCGCCGAACTGCACGACAAGCTCGACGCCCTGCGCACGGAACTGGCCGAACTTGAAGGTGCCGGTGAAGCGCTGGAAAAACTGGCGACGCAGCGCGAGCGATTACAGAACGATTACACCATCGCTGCCGCTCAACTCAGCGAGGCACGCGCGGTCGCGGCGACAAAACTCGACGCGGAGGTCAGCGCGTTGATGAGCGAGCTCGGCATGGCTGGAGGCGTGCTGCGCATCGAGCTGGAATCGCTCGACAATGGCGAACCCGACCCGCAAGGCAAGGAACGATGCGACCTGCTGGTCAGTGCGAATCCAGGCCAGCCGCCACGGCCGCTGCGCAAGGTAGCCTCCGGCGGTGAACTGGCACGCATCAGCCTCGCGATCGAAGTGGCCACGCTAGGAAAGGACACCGTCGGCAGCATGATTTTCGACGAAGTCGATACCGGTATCGGCGGTGCGGTCGCCGAAGTGGTCGGGCAGAAGCTGCGCTCGCTGGGAGGGCAACGCCAGGTGCTTTGCGTTACCCACCTGCCGCAGGTCGCCGCTCAGGGCCATGCTCACCTGCGCGTCAGCAAACAGAGCGAAGGCGATAACACCCGCACGCAAATCGAAAAACTCGATGCGGCTGGGCGACGTGATGAACTGGCGCGCATGCTGGGCGGTGTCGAGATCACCCGCGAGACCCGCGCACATGCCAAGCAGATGCTTGAGCGCGCGCAGAGCAGCTGAATTCGCTACCGAGGCCACTTCACAAACGAAGATGGCCGAAAACTCAGGTATTGACGGGTAGCAGTCCGCGGTCGGTCGCCATCCGATAAAGGTCCAGCTCCGAGCCAGCACCGAGCTTGCCCATCAGACTGGCGCGGTGGATGTAGACGGTTTTCTGGCCAATACCCAATTCAGCGGCAACTTGTTTCGGCGTGAGGCCCCCGGCCAACAGCAGAAACACTTCGCGCTCGCGTGCGGTCAGTCGACTGATCGGATCAAGCCCGGCATTCGTACGCCCGGCCCGGCGTTCCTGCAGATCCGAACTCAGAAAGATCTCACCGTCCATAACGGCGCGCAGGCCGGCGACCAGCTCTTCCGGCGCCACGCCCTTGGTGACGTAACCGCTGGCGCCGCGTCGAAGCGCTTCGGAAACATACGGATCGCCATCGTGCATGCTCAGCACGACGATTCGCGTTTTTCCGGACACACTCAGCAGGTGTTCGATAAGCGGCAGCCCGCTGCCATCAGGCAGCGACAGATCCAGAGCGACCAGGTCGGGACGCCAGTGGCTCACCGCCTCCACAGCATCGTCAGCATTGCGACATTCAGCCACGACCTCCAGATCGGGCTCAAGCTCGATCAGCCGTTTGAAGCCCTCACGAACAATGGCGTGGTCATCGACCAAGACGATGGTATGCATCCCGCTACTTTACACAGTGGCTGACAACTTAGGCAGATACAAAACGAGCAGCGCGTGGCCGGATATCGCCGCATGACCGCGGACCACGCATGTAACATCCGCAACATGCGACTGAAATCCCTCCGTGTTCCCGATTCCGGCCCGTTGCTGGGTCTGTGCTATGTGGTGCTCTGGCTGTTGCTGTGGATGACGGTGCAGCCTTACTGGATGCTCCCTTATGGTCTGAGGTTTGGTGCACTGTTGCTGACGCCGGTGCGCCACTGGGGCTGGCTACTCGGAGGCGAGCTGGCCGCCACGGCAGGTATCGCCATGTCGCAAGGCATGCCACTGGGATGGAGTGGCTTTCTCGTTACCGAACTGCCCGAGCCGCTGGTGATGGCTGTTGGTCTGTGGCTGCTGCGCCGGCTCAATCTGCATGCAAGTTTGAACAGCCCACAGGAAGTGACTCGGCTATTGCTGTCGGTTTTACTGATTGTGGCGGCGACCACGGCTGTCGACGCCGCACTGCTGGATCTGATCCACGAACCGGGATCGCCCGAGCTGATCGTCAGCATCCTCGGCGAAGAACTGCTAAGCCATTACCTGGGCATTCTGCTCATCGTGCCGTTGATGATTCTGCTGCTGCGCACGCGGTTCGATCATCGCTCGCTGGCCAGCCTTTCCATGGATGGCCTACTGGTTATGTTTCCATCGATGATGATTCTGCTGGTGCTATCCGAGCAGGCGGCACCACAGCCTCAATTTGCGCGCACACTATCGCTGGCGCCCGTGCTGTTTTTTGCGTTTCGCCACGGCTGGCGCGGCGCAAGCTTGGCCATGATCATTTCAAGCTTCGGGATGAATCTGGTTGAACAGCATCTCGGGCATGCGCCATCAAGCGCAGCGGCCTATCTATTTCTGGCTGTGGCAGGTACCGGCGCCATCATGTTGGGCTCAGCTACCGATGCCCTGCGCCGCAGCAGCACGAGGGTCGCCGAACAGAACGTCTATCTCGGCGCCGTCAACCGCCGGCTTGACCAGCTCGCCCAGCAACTGCGCAGCGCAGCCCGCGGCAATCTGCAGGCCGATGAAAATCAGCGCCGTCATCTAGCGGCCGAGCTGCACGACGAGCTGGGCCAGAACATCACCGCTATTCAGACACATGTAAAACTGGCACAAGCCCGTTTACGCGATGCGGGCATGCAGGACATCAGCGCTTCGATCAATACCATCCTAGGTCACATGAGGCGCGCACTTCATCGTCTGCTGGATGATCTGCGCCCTGCTGTACTGGACGAGTTCGGACTGATCCGCGCACTCGATGAGGGCCCGATCCGGGATTTGTTGCATGCCGCCGGCATCACCTACTTCACCGAACTGCATGGCGATCCCCGTCTGCTCGATGACGACACACGCACCGCGATTTACCGGCTGACCCAGGAAAGCGCGACCAATACCGTCAAGCATGCTCAGGCCAGCGAATTCAGGGTGCGCCTACGTATTGGCGAACGGCAGGGCCTGGCGCTTGCGCTGCTGGATCTGCGAGACAACGGTACCGGCCTGCCCAACCGTATGCCGCGCGGCGGCCGTGGCCTGCAGGGCATGCGCGATCGAGTGACGTCCTTGGGCGGTCAATTTCGCCTGCGGGCAGACCATGCCGGCGTACACCTGCGGATTTTGTTGCGTGGCAACAACAGCTTGCCCGACTCGCATCGGCTGAACTAGGAATTTTTCTTATACCTGGAACGTAAAGACTTCGTTACGATCAAGCCATCGATGTGGGGGAGCCACCATTGCAAGATGGTGGATCAGGGTCACCGTGGGGACGGTGGTTCTGAAAAACGGCAGGATGCCGTTTCGCCGCTATTCGGCGACGAGCCTCGGCAAACAGCAAGATATTGCTTGAGCCGGTCGTGAGTCAGGGTAGCGGAGCAGCCGTGAGTGGACAGGAGTCCTCCTCGCGGCTTTTTTATGGGCGTTATCCCGACACTACAGCCTCTCGGCAACGTCGGCATGCGTTCGCCGGACATCGCGAAAAGTGCGGCAGCGAACTTACTGATTTTTACGATCAGCCTTTTCTGGGGCGACTCTTGGGTCGAACGTAGATCACCAGGCTGTGATCCTCGATGACATAGCCATGCCGCTCGGCAATCTCGCGCTGCAGGCGTTCGATCTCTTCGCTAACGAACTCGATCACGGTTCCGCTGTCCACATCAATCATGTGATCGTGGTGCTTGCCACGATCAAGCTCATAAACAGCCTGGCCGCCTTCAAAATTATGTTTGACGATGATACCGGCGGCTTCAAACTGGGTCAGTACACGGTAGACAGTGGCAAGCCCAATGTCTTCCTGATGGGCAAGCAATTTTTTGTAGACGTCTTCCGCCGTGAGGTGCTGTACATCTTCCTCGTCAAAAATCTGCAGGATGCGCATCCGCGGATGAGTGACCTTGAGGCCAACCCTACGCAGTTCTCTGGTTTCCTGTTCCATACCCTACCCTTCGCACGCAGCGCTGCTGAGCCTGTAGTGTATCATCCGACACCTTTACGATCTGGACGTAACACGCATGCAAAAGCTGATCACCCTGCTGGTTTTCGCCGTGCTGGCGCTATCCATGGCCGGCTGCCACTTCGTCTATACCCCAGACGTGCAGCAAGGCAATCTGCTAGACAAGGACATGGTGGGCCAACTGAAGCCAGGCATGACCAAGCGCCAGGTGCTGGTGTTGATGGGCACGCCGTCGGTCAGCACGCCATTCGACCAGAGTCGGTGGGATTATGTGTCTACTCAACAGCACCGCGGCGGTCCCATCAAGCTGCGTACGTTTACGCTAACCTTCAATAACGACACGCTGGTTCGGACCCAAGGCGATTTCTTCGCTCAGGACGCCGTGCAGCTCGTCAAGGACAGCAAGAAGTACCACGCCAGTTACCCGGTTAACGAAACCAAAGGTGATAAGAACACGTCGGCGGATGACAAGAAGGATGCCGGTGGCTTTGGTTCTGGCACGGATAGCAGCGGCGCACCTGCCTCAAGCAGCTCTAGCGGCAATTAAGTCATAACCGGTACGGTCGCCGACTTGCTTCAGCGGGCGCGTCGGCGGCGCGCTTCCATCGGATCAAGCATCAACGGCCGGTAGATTTCTATGCGATCGCCCGATTGGACGACGTGATTAGCTGGTACGCGCTTGGAAAAGATGCCCAGCCTGTTCGGATCAAACGCTTGGGTGGGCATGATTTCAACAAGGCCAGAGGCTTGGACTGCCTGCAAAGCCGTGCTGCCTTCCGCCACCTCGATACGCTGCAACCATTGCTGCTGGACGTCGAGGTGAACCACTTCCACGGTGATCATGCGCTCAGCCATACACGCGCTCGGCTTCACGGCAGAAGTCGTCAACCATTCGGTTGGCCAAGCCCTGAAAACCAAGCTTCAAGGCACCACCGCCCAGTCGGCTGGCATAATCGAAATCCAGAGCGAAGCTGATCTTGCAGCCGGCCTCGCCCAAGGCAAGAAAATCCCAGACGCCATCGAGGCTACGAAAGGGACCGTCGACCAGACTCATGTGCAGGCGCACGGGCGGATTAACCGAATTTCGCGTGGTAAAGCTCTGGCGAAAGCCCGCAAACTTGAGATCGAGCCGCGCCACCAGCACATCTCCGGTACGCTCGATAATCTCGGCGCCAACACACCAGGGGAAACGCTTTGGGTATGCTTCGATGTCATTAACCAGGTCGAACATCTGCGCCGGCGAATAATTCACCAGGGCGCTGCGACGAATTTCGATCATGGCTGCCTCTTCATATCACGCAGGATTGGACCCGTTATGCGGTCGATTCGGCATCAGGGCAACGAAGCCCGAGTTTAACGGACATGGCCAAAGCAAAGGACAAAGACACCAAGGGCGGCGGCACTATCGCGCTCAATAAACGCTCGCGTTTCGAATACCACATCGATCAGCGTTATGAAGCCGGCATTGCCCTGCAAGGTTGGGAGTTGAAGGCATTGCGGGCCGGCCGGATCAACTTTGGCGAGAGCTACGCTGTCACCAAAAACGCCGAAGTATTTCTGGTCGGCGCATCGATCCCGCCGCTTATCAGCGCTTCCTCACACGTTATCGCGGAAGACCGGCGCACGCGCAAGCTGCTACTTCATCGCAAGGAGATCGATCAACTCGTCGGTGCCGTCGAGCGCAAGGGCTACACTCTGGTGCCCACGGCGATGTACTGGAAGGGCAACAAGGTCAAGGTCGAAATCGGCCTCGCCCGCGGCAAGCAGGAACACGACAAGCGCAACACCGAGAAACAGCGCGACTGGCAAATCGAAAAGCAGCGCACCATGCGCTCACACAACCGCGACGCTTGATCGATAGCCAATGAAACCATTGGTTCGGATCGGTGGAGGCCGCACGATGATCGCTGACAGTCTGAGTCACGTGGCACGCAACGATGGCACTAACTGGAACGCACGCGACGGTAAGTCGCCGGCGGAAGGCCCGACCATTTTGAGAACGACTTGGTAAACGTTGTGCGATCGGCAAAGCCCAGCTTGAGAGCAATGGTGTCGATGTCCAGCTCACGATCGGACAGCATCTTTTTGGCCGCCTGAAACCGCGCCTGCACCTGGATGGCGGCGAATGAGCTGCCGGTTTTCTTGAGCCTGCGTTGCAAGGTGCGTGTCTCGATACCCAAGTGCTTCGACACCTCCGCGATAGTCATCGAAGGTGCACGCCTCAACAAGCTGGAGAGCGCGTTTTCCAGGCTATCCAATTCTTGTAGTTGCTTCAGTCGCAGCTCAAGTACCAGTCGAATCCTGGCGTGCAGTGCCGGTGAACTGCCAGGTATGTGACGATCGAGCAAAGCCAGCGGATGGCTGGCGCCGTCGAAGCCGCCACCGAAATGGGGTTGCGATCCGAACTGCTTTTCGTAGGCAGCCAGATTCGTCATCGGTTGATGTCGGAAAGTGATTTCGGGGCAAGTGTGTTGTCCCAGCAACTGGTTCAGCACGCGGTTGAGCACCACAAGCATGGTCTCGGTCAGGCCTGGGGAACTGATGACAGTGCCTGAAGCGTCGTGCAGTTCAAAATAGATCGTGAAACGATCCCCATCGATGTCGTATCTCGACGTCATGCTTGGATGAACGAAATGCGGCAGAAAATCAAGTAGCCAGAGCGCTTCGCGCAACGAGCTGCAGGTAGCGAGAAAGGTCTGTACTTCAGGTGTGTGCTCAAAGCCGTAATGTTCGCCAAGAGCAAAGGGGAAGTAAGCCCTCGTGGATCGCCGCACCCCGAGATCCATCATGGTTGTTATCAGGTCCACATCGCCATGGACACCTTCGTCTTGCACGTCGGATACGCGGATGCCGACATCCGACAGCACCGACCCGATGTCGAAACCGCAAAGCGCCGCGACCCTCGCCAGAAGGGAGACGTCGCTAAAGGAAATAGCGCGCGCTCTGCCGGTGTCCTTTCCAGGCAGAACATCGGTCTCTGGTGTCATGAACCACCTGCACTTGTGCGTGTCATCGGGGCTGGACTTTAGCGCGATTGTCGTGAAAAGACATATTTTGGCATCGCGCGGCATAGCCGTGTCGCCGGCGACCGCCTAGCCTGTGACGATAGGAAATAGCAGAGGAAGATGCGCCATGAGTACCGCGATCAGCTACAGCGAAACGATCGTTCCTCGCGAAAATCTGGACTTCGGCCTGGATGCGAGCATCCCCCAATATTGGTATCGCGGCGATGCTTACAAATCACGCTACGTGGATGCCGTGCAGCTGAGTTTTCCGGACGGCGAGCGATACTTCATCACCTGCGTGCGGGCGTTCCGCGATCAGATCACGGACCCGGCGCTGCAGGTCGCCGTCCGTGACTTTACGCGCCAGGAGGGTCAGCACGGCATGGTGCATACGCGCTACAACAAGCTGCTGGAAACGCAGGGCTTGCCTGTCGATGCGTTGCTCGATCAGATCAAGGCCTTGATCGCCCGGCGCATGCGCATCTATTCGCCCCAGTTCAATCTGGCGCTTACCGCAGCCGCCGAGCATTTCACTGCGATGCTGGCGGAGGCGTTCTTCGCCAAGGCAGCGACTACCGAAGGAATGAACTCAAGCATGCGAGCCATGCTGGCCTGGCATGCCATCGAGGAAATGGAACATAAATCGGTAGCCTTCGACGTGATGCAGAAGATCGCCAAGGTCGGTTACTGGAAGCGCGTTGCTGCGATGGTGGTGTTTACCAAAGACATTTTGGGCATCTCGTATTCCATAACCAATCGCATGCTCAAAGCGGATGGCTATACCGGGCCACAGCGGCTGTGGTTGCACATCAAGAATCTTCTCTGGATCCACGGCCCCAGAAAAGGCGTCTTCGGATCATTGACCCCAAAATTGCTGGCCTACTTCAAGCCCGGCTTTCATCCCAACGACCAACCGGTGATCCACAACTACCGCAGCTGGGTGGATGCCTACGAACGCACCGGCAGCCCGGCCATTGCCTGCGATGCTCTGCTGGCCGCGGCGTATCGATGAAGGATTCACGCTGGCGGAAGATTGGGATACCCAAAGTTTGATACGTTGCTCTGGCGCTTTCCGATCGGATTTCCGGACTTGCCGCAAGAGAACACTAGGCGCAAAAAAGGCCGGAACCTTCGCTTTCGCTAGGGTTACCGGCCTTCGTTGGATGCTTTGGAGCTTTAATTCGGTGGCGTCTATTGAACTAGCCGGCGTAAGCCTTGTATTGCAAAGCTTTTGTGCTTATACAATTCCAAGATGCCCCCAAATGTGCCCCCAAGATATGCTGGTACGCGTAGTGGGAATTTGAGAGTGCTGGCACTCACGCGCAGAGGTGCAAAGAGGCTTGAATATAGCTCTATGGGTGCAAGGGTGGCTTCTGCACAGATGCAGCCGGCATTGGCTGCAGCGCATACCCCGGAATCTGAACTACGACAGGCGCTTGCTGAGCCGGCATATTAGGGGCAGCCGGCTGCTTTAAGACGGCTGATAGTACTAGCCCGAAAATGGCTAGCAAAGCAGAAAGTGCCCCACTGAGCACCCAAGCCTTCATCGTGTGTACTTCGTTTGCAACCGACGCAAGTGTTTCTGACGAAGAACGGAGCATTTCTTGGCGGAACGCATTCATCTCTGCCTGCGCCACCGACCCCGCCGCGTCGATCTTGTTGGCCGATGATTCAAAGCTTGACCGGAGGCGATCATTATCTGCACGCATCCCCTCAGCCATGGACTGGACGCGCGCTTCGGCAGCCTCGAGGCGAGCCTTAACCTCTTCGCGATTCATTTCAGTCATAGCTTCAGTGTGGGGCTTAGTCACGTCAGCTTCAACTGACGGTGTCATAGCTTCATCGACAGAGGCCGCTAAAGAGTCAATCGACTCTTTGACCGCTTCCCAATCAGTCATTGTGGTGACGGCGGCCTTAGGTCGTTCCGACGTCTGAGCGACCGCAGCCTGGGCCACAACATCGCTAAGTCTCGCTCCTTGCTGTCCTTCACCCAGCGTGACCTGCCATCCAGAAGAATCCGAATTCATTTACTTTCCTTTGCGCTTTCTGGTGCAGGGTTGGATGCGCACCAGCTGCTGACATTGCGTTTAGCAATCGGCCAAAGGTAGTAGCAATTCAAACAAAGCAGCACTAGGACGGGCAAATGGCGATTCATAGTAGTTTCGTCTTTTTCATCGAGACTAGCCCAAGAGACTCCTATAGATTTAGTTTCCTCATGACTTATGAACGCCCATGCATTTGTCGCGCAATGGGGGCATATTTGACTTACTTTCTTTGCAGTAAAGAATCTCGTCAGGTCTGCGTAGCTAACACTGTCATAGCCTTTCGGAATCTCTTTTTTATTGTTGTCTTCCACGCAATTCCCCCAATTGTTCCGCAGACGAATTTTTTGACTCGTAGCAATTTACAGAATATTGCGTTCGATTGCTGCCAGCGCATAGTCCCATGAGGCTGTAGCAACCTACCTTACCGCCATAATCCGACTGCTCCACCGTTCTCGTTCGACCTACTGGCCGACTGGTTAGCCTTTGCCGTGCGGAGGTGTGAGAACGTACCGCGGTTTCCGCAGGCCGCTGTGCTGAGCAACACTCATCAGCCATGCGGAATACTGGTTGCCTGATCACAGTGCTTAGCGCTTATCGAGGCTTGCGAAGTTGCTTGAGCCGTCCTGGAGGATCCAATACTGAAATCGAAGGTAATCCTCAGCGTCTCCACGCGTATCGTCCTTAATCTCAAGAACTTTTAGAGCAGCATAAATGCCATGTGTATTTTGCAGAACCACGATTCTGCCAATCTCTGGCGTTCGCACTCGGTTTGTGAAGTCAAGTTTCTCGATGGAGGGTATGGATTTGAGTTCAGCCCCTCTTGGAACCAAGGCAATTCCACGAAGGTTAGTCGAGTCCGTGTAGCAGTGGATTGAAGTGTTGCTTGCTTTAGTCCAATGGGTATCAAACTCAAGGTAACCCTCACCGATTCGAAAGTGCCCGTTGTGACTTGAATAGTTGAAGCTGGCTTCACCATCTAGCGTGGGGTTCTTTGGAGATGGCACTTGATCCGCTTTCATCGAAAGCGGACGCACACCCAATTTTTCGCAGACTAGAAGCGCAACTTCGACTGGGGAATTGGTGCGCAGATCGATGAAGCCCACAGTCGGAAGAACCCCAGGTATATCTGTGTCATCGAATCTCGCGGGGAGGATGTACTCCTCACTTTCTTCGATCGCTCTTGATTGAGCAGCTCGCCGCTCATGGTTTGTCCAAACCTTATCTTTGTAATGTTTTGATATGAACATTAGGGTGTAGCGCGCCTTGCTCCTATACACCTCGGTCAGGTGAACATAGAGATCCTTTCCCCAGAGGTCTGCCTGCTCGTAGCGGTCATAGAAAATTGAGACGCCACGGGCTTTCAATTGCTCCGCAACCATCTCGACGTATGCGCGATCCTCTCCTGCAAAAGAAAGGGCAACGTCATGTTCGTGGGAATCTGTCATATGAGCGCTAACGCTGGAGTTAAGCGGCGGCGAAGCCGTCCGCCTTGAACGAATTGTTAGGCATCCAGGCGACACCAGAATGCCATTGTGAACTTGTTTAGCTCTATTGACTCCCAATCGCCGGACTCATGAACAGGCATGTTGAGTGCAACTCTTTTGAGTCCAACTCGATCAGCGAAGCCGTCCAAAGTTATGTCGGCGGTATCATTGACCAACTGATGATGCGCTTGGAATAGCTGAAGCGAACTGGTTTGCATTGCTGGCCCGACAGAGATGCGGGCACGCTCCAAAAGCACGTCTCCGTCAAACAGTGCTAAATCGACGTGCATAGAACTCTCTGCTTGATATCCGGTGGCTGGCAAGACGTGAGCGTGCTGCAACGGCTGCGCCGCCCGTAATTCGGTTGCTGTTTGCATAGAATTCTCGACGAATGAGTTGTAATCCGGCGATGCCGGATGCCTTCCACGTTTCGAGGATGCGAATCTCGGTACAGCATTTACCGGACGCGATCCCGGCTTACAGCTACGTGGCACGGCCTCTATGCAAGTCGGACAGGTGGAGAGCACGAATCTCCTTGCAGTGCTAGGTGCGCAGTACGGTTGTAGGCGCGCCCGTTCGGATCTTTCACGGCATGCGCTAACTGATGCTCAATATAGTCAGGCCGGAAGTGCAGCACTTCGTCCAACACAGTGCGCGCCATGGCCCGGAAACCGTGCCCGCTCATTTCCTCAGTGGCATAACCCATACGGCGGAGCGCCGACAACACGGCGTTGTTGCTCATTGGCCGCTGTGGACTGCGGGCACTGGGGAACACGTAGCGCCCTCGCCCAGTCAATGGATGCAGTTCGCGCAGGATCGCCACCGCCTGCGGGGCCAGCGGCACCAGATGCGGCTCGCGCATCTTCATTTTCTCTGCAGGAATGTTCCACTGCCCACCGTCCAGGTCGAACTCTGACCACTCGGCCTGCCGCAGTTCGCCGGGCCGCACAAATAGCAGAGGTGCCAGGCGCAGAGCGCACTTCGTCACCAGCGAGCCGTTGTAAGCATCCATCGCGCGCAACAGTCCGCCGATAGCTTGAGGCTCGGTGATGGACGCGTGGTGAGTCTGTTTCACTGACGGCAGCGCGCCCTTCAGATCAGCCACGGGATTGCGTTCGGCGCGGCCAGTGGCGATCGCATAGCGCATCACTTGCCCGCAGTTCTGCAGCACACGATGCGCAGATTCCGTGGCTCCGCGGTCGACGATACGGTTGACCGTGGATAGAAAATCTTTGGCAGAAATATCGGCGATCGGTCGGCTACCCAACCAAGGGAAGATGTCGTTTTCCATCCGCAGCATGATCCGGCTGGCGTGCAGATCGACCCACGTCGCCGATTGCTTGGCGTGCCATTCTCGAGCGATCACCTCGAAGCTGTTGGCGGCGCGTTCGTTGCCGGCAGCCTTGGTCGCCTTGCGTTGTTCGCCAGGATCTACGCCGGCTGCCAAAAGCTTACGAGCCGCGTCGCGCTTCTCACGCGCATCGGCAAGGCCGGTGTCTGGATAGGTGCCAAGGGATAAGCGCTTCTCCTTGCCCCCAAACCGATACTTCAATCGCCACCACTTGCCCCCAGCTGGCGAGAGCTCCAAATACATGCCCCCACCATCAAACAGACGCTGCGTCTTGTCGGTGGCCTTGGCCTTACGGATGGCAACATCTGTCAGCGTCATTGGGGGCAACCCTCGCACCGCCTGGTGCTCTTGCCCCCGATGTTGCCCCCTGTTGCCCCCGGATTGCAACAACCCTTGTTGGACACTATCGACCACAAAAAAGGCCGGAACCTTTGCTATTGCTAGGGTTACCGGCCTTCGTTGGACTGCGTTACACACTTAATTGGTGGAGGTGGCGGGAGTCGAACCCGCGTCCGAGAGTGTTTAATGCCCAGATCTACATGCTTAGCTCAACGTTCGATCTCGTTCCGCGACAAGCACGATGGGCAAAGCGCACCGCGGAACC
>Ga0302315_10002723_pt1 | contig 16466 bp, 15 predicted proteins | sample III_Palsa_N3_1_FD_200532 | JGI IMG/M metagenome (GOLD analysis project Ga0302315, IMG submission 200532) | Peat permafrost microbial communities from Stordalen Mire near Abisko, Sweden - III_Palsa_N3_1 | ecosystem: Environmental > Terrestrial > Soil > Palsa > Peat permafrost | place: Sweden... | reverse complement strand
GTCATTTGACGCCGGTGATCTTTTAGATTATCTGTCAGTAATGGCAATGACAGAATAGGTGAATTGAGGAGGCTTCGGCCTCCTTTTTTATTACTAATAATAAATACAAAAAGATGAAATATATAGTAATCCCTTTATTGAAAGGGAAATACATAAGTGAAATAGAGCCTTTTAAGACAAAAGGATTAGATACAGATAGTATTTATATTAAGGAAATAACAGGATGCGGAATAACCCAATATGCCATCAGGGATTTTAAGGAAAACCTTATTGAGATATTACCAAATGTTCCGGTAATTGAAGGTAAACAAGCGGAACATAACAAAAAGTTCCCTGATAAAAAGATATTGGGCGTATATAAAGGCGTAGATGTTGACGATATACTCGAATACTTAGCAAGTGACGTTGAATACAAAAAGATATTAACCACTCCCGAGGGCTTCATTTATAAGGTTCTCAAAGCATTTGATAACTTAAATGATTTATACAATAACTTCTTTCTTCTTTACGATGAATGTGAACGTATAATAACAGATGTTGACTATCGTGGTGATATAGCCGCACCGATTGATGATTTTTTCAAGTTTAAAAGGAAAGCAATGGTATCAGCAACAGTTCTGCCTTTTAGTGATGAACGATTCAAAAACTTCAAATACTACAAAATAGAACCCCAATACAATTACAGCAAACCTTGTAAAGTAATCGCTACAAATAGCGTTGTTACATCGTTGGATAAATACTTAAAGAAACTTAAAAGCGATCATGTTTGTGTTTTTTTCAACTCTATCATCGGTATATATTCGGTAATACAAGCATTAAACATTGAATCGAATAGTAAAGTTTTTTGTGCCCAGGAAAGCGTTGCCAAATTACTAGTAAAGGGTTATAAAAATGCCAGCAGTAATTTTAATGTTAAGGACTTAGTCAAATACAATTTTTTTTCAAGTAGGTATTTTTCTGCATTGGATATGAAAGTCAAGTACAAACCTGATATTGTTATGCTTACCGATGTGGTTTTTGCTGAGCATAGCATGCTTGATCCTCATACAGAGTGCATTCAAATAGCTGGAAGATTTCGTAATGGAATTAACAGTTTAACGCATATAACTAACTTTAACAACGAACTTGAATCCATGTCGCATGATGATTCGCAGACCTATTTAAAAGGGTGTTTTGTTATCTATGAGGGGTTCAAACAAAGCTATGACCGAGAGAAAAATAAAGGAGGCCGGGATATGCTCAAAAAAGCTATTGACAATTCCCCTGCTGCTGCATTTTTTGTTAATAATAAAGTTAACACATTTATGGTCGATAACTTTATTAATGAAGAAAGGGTAAAGGGCTATTATCAGGAATTTGAACAGTTGAAAGCGGCCTATAAGAATAAAAAACGATACTTTAAGTCTAAATTCAAAACAGATGAATGTGCCTTATCTGATCAAAGCCTGTTTAAATTAAGCCAGCGACAAAGCAAAAAAGAAAAAGCCATGATTGTTTATGGCTTATTTGAGAGCTGGCGTTCACGGGTTAATAAATTTGTATTTCCCCCCGATGAACTTAAAAACACGCTTATTTCTAATTATCCTGTTGTTTGGCAAGCACATCTTTATTTAGATAAGGGGATAGTTTATGAAACTGACTTTGTGACCAGTAAACTTATTAGCGCGATTGAAAAGGCTAAACGCATTGATAAACTTCGCTTTTTAGCTATAAAAGTTTATGAGATTTTAATGATTACACCAGTTATGAAGAAACCTATATTAAAAATCAATTACAAAAAATATACAACAATGAAGGGCTTACTTCACGAGTGGGCGCCGGCACAATAAACACTTTTTTTGAAGCACAACGTAGCACAGAAAATGGAAATCGCGTTTATAAATTGAAAGAAAAAAAGTTTGTTGACTTAGTGGTTTAATAATCCAGTAATTATTGATTTTTTACATTTATAAGGGGTGTTAGTTTTTCTGGATTAATTATTTATCAATCGATTTACCAACATAGAAGGCTGCCATTGAGCAGCTTTCGTTGTTTGCAGTCGCTCGTAAGCTAAGCAAACCTTGTGAATGGCCTTTTGTGGCCAATGGCACTTCTAAAAAGACAAGCAACCTTAGTTAGCAACCCTAGCTCACTTCTGCTTGATTCTTTAAAAGCTAAGATGGTAAACTATCTGCCGAATCTATGGGTTCGCCAGTCTTGCCTACATGAGCAAACTGATTACGATACCACCATACACTCACACCAATAACTAAGCAATGACAACCCATAAGGACGTAGTATGAGTTTTTCTCAAAGCCCGGAAACAGATGTAAGAAAAGTACGAACGTTAGGACAACGAGTACTTGTGACGCAACCAGTGTCAAGATAACTTGATACCTGTTATCTAACCTTGTCTTTCTAATAGCTACCACCGCAAGGAAGAACATAACTACAGTTGGCAATGACACAATACAGGTACAGACTACTATAAAGATATAGAGCAAAGGTAGCGTGAGCAGATCACTTGCGGGATGAAGACCTTTTGAATGAAGCCCTTCCTTAATTAGCCCGATGACGAAGTATATAACTGGTGAAAGCAACGAGCTAGTCAGCCACACCTTTAAGCTATATGTGAATGCTTGCTTCATTGTTGAACTTCAGTAGTTATATCTGACAGCGACTGATTCATAGTCGAAGGTAAATCTAACTTATAAAACCATACACAGGTAAGTACGACCCCAACATTACATACTAAACTCACTACAATACGGATAACCACATTTCCAGTATAAGTGTGGTATGATAGGATATACCATAGATATGGTACCAGTAAATATGCAAGCGCATCTATAGAGAAGTATAGCTTATATCTGTTCATGGATGCGTGGCTTTTGTTGAGAAGCCATGCCGTTAAAAGGAATACTAGTACTAACACTGCATACACCGCCAAATAGACACCTACTCTATATATTGGACTCAGCAGTATAAACGCAACCCTACGCCAACTAAGAATCACATAAGAATTATGATTCACTAACGACAGGAAACTATATTGAAGGATATTGCAAAGTGCAGGTGCTACCAATACAGTAGTCAACCATACCTTTAAACTATACACGAGTGCTTGCTTCATTTTGTTGTGTTGTTATTTAGTTGCCTGCTATGCTTTCTTTGAAGTATCAGTACGATCTCACCTTCTATGTTGCCTGGTCTAAAGTCAAGTGTATCACGCTTTAATACATTGTACCGTAGCGTGTCTGATACTGGAAGCGAGTCAATATTACCAGTAAGTTCACCTCTAAAATCTTGAAGTTGAACATAGCCGAAGTGAACAGTTTGTTTATTATTCATTATAGTGAGGTCTGTAGTGTCACTCTTCTCTTTAGTATAGACTGCGATGATATTATAATAGGCATCACTTCCTGTGTCTTTAGTAGTTGTCTCATACCAAAACCCTCCCCGCCATGATTGCTCTATCCAACCTTGCTTTAGAGTCAAGATATGGTTGCCAACTCTGAAGGGGTTAGTCGGAAACTTAACATCACAGACATAAGTGCCCCGATGCATTGCCTCCGCCTTTGTTGAAGAGTAACCTGGTAAATGGTCGTTACCATTAACGATGTCGCACTTGAATGCATCTACATGGTTACTTAGGTTACAAGTTATGATAAGGCAAGCAATTAACAGGATGCCACTCCAATTAACCACCCTTCTCAACAAGGTTTTCTTTGGCTTCATTGATATGGTTTAGCTGTGCTAATATACAATTGTTACTTCTAAAAGCATAGTTTACTCTACTTCCTTTATTTAGATAGAAATTGTTTCTATATAGGGAGTTACAAAGAATTGCAATTTACTGGAAATGGTAGTTAAGCTGTTACTCAGAATATGGTACCCTCATAATAACCTACCCTCCCCACCAACTTCAACTGCCCCTCTTTCATTTTTTGAACTTCTGTTTAAGCTTTGAGCGGGAAGACAGCCTGACAGAAGCCCCGCCCGTGATCGTGAAGATGAAAGTAAAGATATATCACCCGATCTCTGGCTGTACCGCTCTGCACTTTTAAATAAACAGTTCCACTGACCAACAATCACATCTGCATTACCTATAAGCAGTGCCCGGCAATGAACTACCCTTTGAACTGTTGTTTTAAAAGCAGCGTAAGCCAGGATCAGTGATTATTTAACCTCTGTCAATTCACCAACATAAACCCATAAACAACCACACATCATGAACAAAGATCAAGCACCAAGCAGTAAAGCACAGAGTATTCAGCCTATACCCATGCAATACAGATTACCTAAACGATGGCTGCTAGCCAGGAAGAAGTTTGGTAACACCCAACAGCATCAACTTAACTTGAGCATTGAAGCACATTACAAACGCATACTAGCCAAGGCAAAAGAACTCACACCTACTAACCAAATGATCTTCGAGCGTGACTATCGTAACTGTAATGCGGAGAATGCTTTTGCAATGCACTCACTTATGAGTAACAGCATCTATCTATATCTAGAGTGCGACTACTCTTTCAACTATCGTATTGAGTATGCATTTAACAACTGCCCATTTGAAGCAGAGATCAAGAAGCTGCTTCGTCCGTTCGTGCTGGTTAATAGTTCGAAGGAGATACAGTTGAAGCCTGACTTCAACACTTACTTTGCTACTGTGCTTAACGTTCAGGATAAGAAGTACATCCATTATTTATAAGTGTACACTGCTAAACAAACAACAAGAGCTTGGTCGAATAGATCAGGCGCTCTTCATTTAATATCAACCCATTAATCACCACAGTAATGAAACGATCAATCACCAACACCACTGCCTACAATGCAGCAGTCCGGCAAGCCTACTTTAAGCTACTGAAGCACACTAAGCAGCAGTTAGCTACTATCGAACGGGATGAACTAAGGTTTACGCTACAACGGGAGGACAACTCACCTATCAAGCAAGGAGGCAAGATACATGAACTAGTTTCACCACTCATTTACCTGTCGCTTGAATGCAGGGATGGTGAACACCTTACTATCCATTGGGGATTTGAGCTGCTACTAAAAGATACTCAGTATGCACACATCACTCAGAACTTTGCACGTATGCTTTACAAGCTGACCTCTGTTGAATACACTTCTATCAACATTGAGAAATGCGTGAGTACAGACTACATTATAGTGAACTGTTCAGAACTTTACGAAGCAGTGGAGAGCCGAATGAAGCACCACAGGTTTGAACTGATAAAACATAAGCCAGCAAACAGAAGAAAATTACAGGCTGTAGCTTAGTGTCAGAGCAGTTTACTAACTTTACACCATTAACAAAGGAGGAAACAGCAAACAGTACCATTGTAGACATCAATTTATTAAGATATAAGTGTTAAGCTTATTGTTCTCGTCTTAGAAAACCGCAAATTTAATTAGACAACAGGAACAGATTAGTGCAACACCCACGCAAATAAGCGTGAGGTGCTGGCTGGTTTGTTGTTGTCGGGTTCTTTGCGGTACCTCTAAGACACAGACTAAGTTCAGTCCTTGCGCTTATTGTGTTTAAACCCTACCGATCAGGACTACTCGGTGCCTTAGATCATTAACTCTTACATGAAAAGACTTCTTATCCTAGCCTTACTTACAGGTACAGTGCTATTGTCATGTTCTAAAAAGAACAGCCCACAACCAACAACCCCATCAACTACAGTAACTATTAACGGCACTGCATACAGCACAGCCAAAATTGGTAGCCAGACATGGACTACGGTAAACTACAATGGTGCAGGTGGTGTAAATTTCAACAACAGCACTACCAACAATGCTTCTAACGGAAAGCTTTACACGCTTACAGAAGCCCAAGCAATTGTACTGCCAACTGGCTGGTCATTACCAACACAAGATGATTACAACACATTGCTTGCTTCATCATCAGCATTAAACTTAATGGGCAAAACAGGCTGGACAGTTGGCGGTGGTACAAACACATCAGGTTTTAATGCCTTAGCAGTTGGTTACTATGATCACAGTTCATTTGATGGCACTGGTACAGATGCAGTATTCTTAACATCATCAACCCTTATCAGTGAAGCCGGAATGCCTGCCAGCTTCGACATTTATCAGGATAACACAGGCACAGGTGCTGTGCTAACTGATATAGTAGTAACAGCAACTGACAGAGGTTCAGTCCGGTTCGTTAAGAACAATTAATTCTCATAGGCAGGCTTCGGCTTGTCCTATTGTATATAAGCTAAGTACTCATACATACAAATCCACCCCAATGAAACCACTTCTTATATCATTTCTAGCTATCATGCTTTTAGGTTGTAGTAGAAACACAAACAACTTTAAGTTGGCTGATTCAGCATCAAGTAATCCAGCCGTAGATACCGTCACTCATCATTTGCCAGGCAATCTTGTTAACGAAGCTCCGACCAATAGCAGTAAATCACCCAGTTTGGATACTACTGTTAAAGTTGCCGATACTACAACGAATACAGGTGCCAATCTGCCTTCAATCCTATCAAGTTCAACTATTAAATTTGATGAAAACTTTAATCCAGTTGCTACTATAACGCTTCATAACACAACTGGAAAAGAAATCGACCAGATACTGTTTAGATTTACGTTCACCAACCACCGCCTCAGCGATGGGCCTATCGACCTGGTAGCTGCTAGTGATTATTCAACTTATGTAAACTTAACAGTAAACCTAAAACCTCCAGACTATCAAACAGTGCAGATACAGATACCGGAGCCAAGGATGAAAGCCTTTGACACACCCAATATTTTCATAACGAAAGTTAGGTACTATAATGGCACAATTGATACAGATGATCGATAAACTACACTCGTTTGCTTGCAATATATAAACCACCACTGCCATAAGGAGGATCTAAGTAAATGATGTCTAATGATTGGAAGTATCAATTGATAAACTTAGCTTTGTTAAACAAGAAACCTCAGAGGTGCACACTCTGAGGCTCTTGCGGGCTTTACCATAACACTTACGGGTCTTATGTTTATGCCCTACGTCAACCAGTCTTGCCGGATTGGCTATCTGCTAAACATAAGGAGCTTTCGGGCTCCTTTGCCTTGTGGTAAATATACGAAGTGTTTCAATAAGTTTTTGAGGACTGATAGAACTGTGTCACTACAGTTAACTTACTATAGAGTAAATGCTCTTATAAGCTTCACTTACCTTTCCCGCGTTTGGTGCTTAGCCCGAGAAAGGTAAGCTCTGCTTATGCCTGTCGCTCGCACATGGCCATACCGCACAGGAAATAAGGTATTACGAAACTCTTAAGCTTTACAAACCTGTCGCCAGATTTCGCTGCGTTTAAAGAGTGCTACGCACACATTAAACTCCACTGCGCCTAATCGCAAGCCCGCACATTTATTTTATAAGCCTTATACGCTAATACCCACTGAAAATAAAATGTGCTGCCTTATAAGCCTGCGCTTCGCAATCTGTCACCTAGTTTGATTTAAGCAAAGTCGTTTCTTCATGAAAGCTGCCTCAGCCTGATAATTCAAAAAGCTGCGCTTCATCCATTTATCAGGCTGCCGCTTTCCATAATTTTACTCACCTACGCCTCGAAAAACGCTTCAGGCTTGTCATAGCTTTTGAATAGCCCTTGCTCTACCCTACAAATCAAAAGGCAGCGCCAAGCCTTTGTGAAGCATTCTGAGCAGTCGTCTTGCGACTGCCTCTGCTCAGACGTTTTTCTCTGTTCGTAGGCGGTTCGTATTAAGTCTAGCTAATTGAATTTACAAGGTTGTTATTAATTATCTCAGATAAGAAACTTCTAAAAGTGTTATCCCTATTGGGCTTTGAACTAAAAATTTTTGTTTTGGGAAAGTAGTCATTTTCAAGCTCAAATGAATCTTCTATATCGCCAGGATATAATATACAAAGATAATCACATTTTTGATACGGTTGATTATGTACACCGATATCCATTATATATCTATCCACACAAGAGTTCAAATGTCTACTTTTAACTGTATTGTAAGTACTATACTTAGAATCCAGAATAACATATGTTTCTAAATCATCTTTTCTAAAAACAAAAACGTAATCGGGTTTATAAAACCCTCCATCATCACAAATCTTTATCAAGTTCGTCATCTCTGGTTTAGATCGAATCATTGGTTCATAATAAATTATGAGATCTAATGATGAACTTAAATATTCAATCTTATCTATAACATTGTCCGAACGCGATGTTGAGTAAGTTGTTTGAAAAACAAGTTCCGGCATAAGTCTTTTAGTTTCATTTATAATAATATGTAAGTTATAAAGCTCATATAATTGGCTAAGTTTTTTTATATTCAAAAGTTCCATTTCATTATCAATGTTAACCTTAAGATTTTTTAAATCTCTAATTATCTGATACGCCTTTTGATAGTGCCTTTTATTAGCAAAAGTTGGAGTTAACTTGGGCGATTCTATCCTTGGTTTCACATCTTGAAAAAGTTGGAGGAACGCTTTGTTTAGATTATTAATTAATCTTTCGATGCTGTTGACCTTATCTAATAACCTGATAAAGGGCAATTTTTTTATATCTCTAAAATCAGAATATCTAGCATCGCTATAAGTAGCCACGTTAACATTGGATTTAATGAGACGCTTCAAATGTGTAATTTTATGTTTTATGAAAATGAAGGCGCCTAAAATAATTTCATTTTCGTAAGTGTTGAAGGATATTACGTTTTCATCTACTTCAATTTTATCGATTATAGCGTAATTATTGTTTAGCTGGATAGAATCAGGATGTCCTTTAAACCTTTGATCAAATGACAAAGCATCTAGGTTACCCATTACCCATTCAATACTTTTGTAACTAATTAAATGAGGTTCATAGCTAATTTTTGATGTCTGAGTTCTTAAAAGTGTGTGAGGTAGATTTCTGAAATTTTTATAGAGTTCTTTAAATTCTGAATAGAAATTCTCGATTGTATTTATAAATTTTGAAGTCAAGCCGTATTTTTGACCAATACTGCTACTTTTTGATTGTATCGAACTCCGTCCCATAAAATTGTGAAAAACGGAATTTTGATGCTCCCAAAGGTAAAGCATAATATTCTCAATCTCTGTCACTTTCAACTTCTCAACTAAAATATTGAATCTATATTCTCTAGCTAAAAAGCTTAATACTGTAAAGCCAAAATAATCTTCAAAGTATCTTCTTTTCTCCGATATAAGTTTATTTCTTATAAATTTATAGTACGTAGGATTAACAATCGTATCTTCCATAAATACCTGGACCATTTGCAATCGTTCATCTTCCTCTAAATCATATTCAAATTGATATGTCCCAAGTTCATATACGGTGTATATTCCATCTTTTGGGGCCACCTCTCGACTTTCGGCATTTATAATATGATACAGTTTAAACATTTGATAGGGTTAAAAAATAATTGTAATTATCTTCGTAATAACCCTCCTTTTCGCCTGACTCTAAAATATTCGTTAGTATTAATTCGGACACAGACTCATCTAAGTTAAATCCTTTTATGACTTCTAACAGCTTCAATAATTGGGCTTTATTACCCTGTATATTTATTAGTGGTAGCAACCTTTGTGCAACGCAATAATCCAGTGGCCTCATTACTTCTGTCATAAATTTTCGCGCTACCTGACAGTATCGTTTAATTGATATATCAATTCTTGGGCTGATATTGATTTTAAGGGCCTTAAAAATTTCTTTTATTTCATTATATTTTTCCTCGAGTTCTTCACTTGGAATAACTAAATCTAAGGGCTCTTTGTTATAATCTAAAAGCTTAAACAAATCAATACAATTCTGAAAGCTTATACTCAAAGCTGTTAATTCGTTTGTCGTAAGTTGACTAATTTCATATTCTGTTTGAGGAATTCTAATAATATTAACTCGATCTATTATCCTCGGTGACAATTCTTCTGTAGTTTGGTCATAATTTATTGTACCCAAAAATTTCAAATTATTCGGATATTCAAGTTCCTCAAATCCCAGATTAATCTTTAAAGGATTGTTTTGAACTGCATTACTATCAGTTAAGTTATAAAATGTCGACCAATAATGCTCAAGTGGACTTAAATTAGCTTCATCCAGTATAACAAAACTTAAAGGGCGATTGAGATACTGACCGGATTTATATTCGAAATCTAGTTGCTTGATTAAGCTATAAAAATCTGTATTTGAAGAATAAAATTTGCCTGTTAAAGGATTGGAGAAGCCAATTAAGTCTTTTTGCGAAGTCCAACCTCTACTTACCGATATTTCTCTAATTCTTTCTTTGGGAACTAATGAATTAGTCAAAATTTTACTCAAAGTGGTTTTGCCGGTCCCTGGGAGGCCTGCAAATAAAGTTAGAGTGTTTTGGTGAATAGAAATCAAAAGATTATCGATAAAATGATTAGTGAACTTACGTTGTTGAGATTTCATTTTATCATTTAGCTGATTTCTAAACGTAATATAATCAGTGAAATATTCACTTTGTGGTAAAGCCTTTAGTGGAACAAAGCTTGATAACTCGCTACTAGATAAATCCCTACCGCTAATAAAGTCAAAATGAGTTTTAGATTTTACTAGTTCTACTAACTTATCTTGTGCTGTCTTTTGATCACCTATGAAGTCTTTTTGCAAAGTCTCTATCGTTTTACTCAAGTCATCTTTTATTATATTTTTATTTTTTATTTCGGCTATGATATCATTTAATTCCGTCGATCTTTTCTCTTTTTCAACGTTAATTTCTCTGTCCAAATCGTCACGATAACTCTTCAATTCCAATTTTAGCATCTAGTTCACTAACATTTTGTTTTCTTTCATTTTCAATTTGAGTAGATAGAATATTTATTTCTACTTCAAGTTTATCTTTTTCTTCAAGTTTTCCAGCGTAATCAATTTCAAGCCGTTCTACTTTATTTAATAAACTATCTAATTCATTAGACGTCTGTAGCCTTTGTTCCTTTAAACTTTCAATTTCCGTTTTGATATCTTTAACTTCTGGTAACAGTTCAAGAAAATTCTTCTTTAATATTATTGAATCATGTGTAGACTGAAGTATTGAGAGTAGACGATTATTATTCTCTGCAGGATGAATTATAAAATCAGAATTTATAATACTACTTATATAAGGTGCGATAGTCTTAAGCGTGTCCAAATTATAAAGTTTTGGATTTTTGCTTATATCATTGTTAAATTGAGAAACAATTTCATCATCGCTAACGAACGTTAACTCATTCAAGAATTTAAGTTCGTTTACATCTTTAATTATAATCTTTCGTGTTATAGAGTTTGCTTTAAATTCAAAATAGGTATCATCGTCTATGTCATATTCTCCGTATTTTAAAAAAATATCATGTGTTTCTACAATGAATTGTCCATCACCATCTCTTGATTTTACTTTAAAAGGGCCGATTAATTTGTCATTATCTAATATAAATAAGGCTTTGCCAGTCTCTATATATGTTTGATTTATCAATTCAGATAACACAAGCACATTAATGTTTACCCTAGAACTTGACTCTTCGATGCTACCTTCAAATATTTCAAGTACTTCATCATCAGGAATATTACTTAAAAAGTTTTTAAAAATTCTTGTTTTAGGATAATTATAGTTTTCGTTACGTCTAATTGGACCTTGACTGATTCTGAAAATTTCATTTAAAACAAATCGTTGGTCTAAACTCTCAGTTAATACATCTGTGCCCTTATTTACTATTATAGCAGAGCCTATATCATCAATATCTATGTCTAAAAGTGTACCCTCCTGTGATTTATAAGCTATTGGGACAATATTTTTATCTGGGTAATCCTCATCTTTAACGGCCAAGATAAAATTTTCATCATTTAATAAATAATCGGAAATGTAACTATAGGTAAACTGACCTAAATTGTGTTGTTTCATATATTTGAATGTTTATGGTCTAGGAACAAGTGCACATCAATATGAATAGGTAAATCATATTGCTTAAAGCTTTTGAAATTAAAGATTTTTAATAGAAAAACCAATCTTAAGAAGGAATATAAACAGAATATATTGGAATCTCGGAATTTAATTCTCAATAGAAAATTTAGCAACGTTGTTAACTTCATTCCAAGATATATTTAGAAAATACAACTATCTTAGTTGTATGAACCGACTTATCCTTATTGGCAATGGCTTTGATTTAGCACACGGGTTAAAGACAAGTTATAATGATTTTATATTATGGTATTTAAAGAAGTGCTATTTCGAGGGGTTTGAAAGGCATTTTTATGAAGATCCTTTATTACAAATTACAAGAAACTTTGATTATAAGGATAAACGTATATACGATTTTGATAGTGTAATTGAATTTATCGAAGAGTACTATCAACAGGGATTCACTAATTTGGGTCAAAATGTACCTTTCAAAGGAAACGATTACGCTAGCCACTTTCCTTTTTATACAAACTTAAGTTCTTTGATGAGATCCCTGTTAGAAAACTGTTCTAACACACGATGGGTAGATATAGAGGGAGAGTTTTATGATCGGCTTAAGTTCATCCTAAAACGGCAGGATTCTAATGCTGAAAAGAAAGAGGACCTTATTGTGCTGAATAAATCTTTAGAATATCTGATTGGTCAACTTAAATCATACTTAAAGAGCCAAAAAGACTCAGAATATAACGAAGCATACATGCAGATATTTACTTCTAAAATTCTAAAATCTGACGTACACGGCATAGAATTGGAAATCGAGGAAGAGCCTCGAAACACGCTGATGCTTAATTTTAATTACACAGATACACTAAAACCTTATACTGCAAATTTCTATAGAAGGTCTAAAAGACCTGTACCAGCAATTAACCATATTCATGGTCATATCAACGAAGAGTTAAATCCACCAATCTTTGGGTTTGGCGATGAATTAGATGAAGCATATTTACAAATGGAACGCGAAAGGATTAGAGAATACTTCGTATATATTAAATCCTTTTGGTATTTCAGAACATCTAATTACCGCGATCTTACTCGCTTTATTGATAGTGATGACTATCAGATTTTAGTAATTGGACACAGTTGTGGTTTATCAGACAGAACTATGCTTCACATGCTATTTGAACATCCTAATTGTAAGTCTATTAAAATATATTATCACGGCGACAAAGAAAAGAATAATTTCACGGACGTTACATATGATATAGCCCGGCACTTTAAGCACAAAGGTGAAATGCGGAATAAAATAGTTTCACTAGATCTTTCTGAATCCATGCCACCAGTAGAACCATTTATAATAAGACGAAGTAGAATGGGTATCGACTAATGCCTAATCGTTATTGTTAAATTTATCTTTTATAATCATTTTGCTACAGTTGCAAAAAGGGGTGTAAAGAGCCCGTTTTATTGAATAAGGTAGCAATACGCAAATGTGTAATTTCAATTCAAAATGCTTCTTGGCTTATTGTTTAGAAATGTAAACTTTTAAATCATCAAGCAAGATCACTCTAACTTAATCCAAAGAATTCAACACCCTCTATAAATGTAAGTTTTCTTATTTTCTTGGATTAATATTTTGCTACACTTGATTAGAAGGGGGGGTATAGAACCCATTTATTATTAAAAGTGTAGCAAATACTGTTTAGAGAAATGAAGCTGTTGTAGGATAGAATACGCCCTTTTTGAATGCAATGAGAGGTTAGATAGAATCCCTATTAACCTTAGACACAATTCCGCTTATCTATTTATAAGGGTACATTTTTAAGTGAATGGGTATATACTATACCTTATAAAATAAAAAATGTACTACCTTAGAATAACCTATCAACCCAATGGCACAAGATCAATCCGTAAACTCAATTAACCAATCTGCGATGAACAAGCCGCCTTTTGAAGCGGAGCATGGTTGTATATGCGCCCCCGCAGACATAGCTATCATAGAGTTTTATAAGGGATATTTTGACTCGGTCTACATTATCCTGCATCCATTTTATAGTCTTAATGATAAAAAGGAAATTACAAATATGTACACATGGGCGAAAATGGTTTCATTAACAGGGTTTAATGATCTCAACCAACTAGATATAGCGATGAGGAATAGTATAGGCGGGCTTAATAAAAATTGGAAAAATGATGAGGATGTAAAAATTCTACAATCTGTTTGCACTTTAAATGATATATGGATTCCGTCCGAGGGGCTTTTCCAAGATTCATTAAGAAATGAAATGTTATTAGGAATACAAGAACAGGGACATCATTATATGTTCGTTGCCGATGAATATGGTTATGAGCGTAAACTAACCTATATATCAGAGTTCATGGTTAAGGACGATATAGTTTTGGAGTGGGGAGGTAGAGAGAACTGGTATACCAACAAGAATGAAATTCTATATACGAGTCATTGGGATAGTCATTTCACATTATTATGCTCTGATAAGAAAACTATTGAATCTATACTTTCAAAGCATCCCTTTGAAGGATTTTATTGTGATATTAAGACAGAGATCTATTGGAGTTGCCAGGCTTATGAAAAAAGGAAGTAATATATAATCAAACTAAATGGCACAAAATAAACCGATTGACACCGGAAGGTATGTTTACTTTATAAGATACAGGAAGTTGTTAACTGCAACGTCAGTCCTCGTCTTATTATTTATCCCTTTTAAAATATATGATGCACCTCCTTTTGATAATGCACATAAATATCAGGACATTGGTTACTGCCTGGACACTATATTGATGTGTGTTGCCTGCCCAATATGGATACTCTTTAATGTTCGAAAGGCTAATAAAGCATATAGCAATGAAGAGGAATGGAAAAAGATGTAATATTTATAACAAATACGATAAAGCGATTATCAATCATTTTACTTCTTGTCTGCATTTGCGGCTTGAATGCACTCTCACAGTGCATTGATAGCAAGAAAATCGTTTATGGAGGAGATTATGGTTTAACAAACTATAATTGGTTATGTCCTTCTTATGCATTTAACTATTCTGGTGACACTTCTAAACATTGGAACTTTCTCAATGATCCAATAGATATTAAACAAGCACCCGCAGGAACCCTTCCCGTTAAAAGAAAAGTAGAAGAAGCAATTAGGAAGTTTAGTGGGAATGAATTCTATTCAAATATAAAGTTTAACTCCGTTGACATCTTTTACCCTAAGCGATTAAGATTGTTTAAAAGGGCTGGTAGACCAGATGTGAGCCTTAAGAATTACGACCATAGGACAAAGTACTTCTTCTACTATCAATACTCACCCGACACCTCAGCATCATATCTTATAGGTATTGCTGTCACCAAAGATGGAAAGATAATTAGCCCATTCATGTTTCCACCCAAGAAGTGGTATCATCCAATTGATAAGAGCTATACGTACTGTAAACTTATAGATATTGCAAGAAAGATACAGCCTAAAATTGACCCCATCGAATCGATTAAATTAATGTTTGATACCAAATCACAAAGGTTCTTGTGGCTGATTACTCAAGAGCTGGTTAATTCACATGAAGGTATTAACTATCTTAATCAAGTAACTATTGATGCAGCCGACATGTCACAAGTTCAAACAATTAAAACTGAAGAAAGCATAGTTTACTAGTTGGTAATTCAGAATTTCAACTACCTCTATAAAGTTAAAGTATAAAAACTCTTAATTCTTGAATTGAAGAGGTGAGTGGATGGAGAGAGAATACATAATCATTACAGCAAAGGTAGGGCTGATGCTTCTGTAGCGCATGAAAGACTACGGCATAAACCCTCATGCCTTACACAATCCATTTATTCCGTTTCCTTTCTTGCTTGATCGCACCAAACCTGAGTGAGCTTTATAATTATTTATTCACTTAATCAATCAATCATGGAGTAATCATCATTAATCTAATCGTCACTATACAATGTGTGTTGGCAATTAAAAGTAACTTTGAACTAATTAACAATATTTATTAACAAGATTAGGCTTGCACGCAATTTGCACGTACAAAGAAGACAAATAGACTAAAAAGTGGCTTTAAAGGTATCTAAAGATGGTTACGGGTAAGCATGCCATGCAAGCGCTCTAGCCAGCTGAGCTAATCCCCCTTGTTTTGTGGGAGTGCAAATATATACCTTTCGGCCATATTTCGCAATGCTGTTTAAAATTCATTGAAAGTAAATTAATAGGCTATAATCTGTTGAAGAAGTAGGAGGGCAGCAATGATAAGGGAGATATTATAAATATAATTCTCCTTATAAAATAAAAAGCCTCCCAACCTTGCGTCGGGAGACTTTCAACCTAAACCTTATCACAATTAAACTGGCAAGGATGCCAGTTCGGATAGTATATTACAATTATTATACCAAAAGCAGTATGCGCTAATTTTTTTGCTTATTGATATTTAAACCAAAGGAAATTATGTGAATAATTGAGCAATTTTGGTATCAAAATATCTCACCCAAAGATAAATCTGGATACTATTGTGGTTTTTGTTGTCCACTTGTTTGCACACTTTCGTCTATTTTTGACAAACTCTTCTTGCGCAAATAGCAATCAAATAAATATAGGCCCAATACT
>Ga0302315_10002722_pt1 | contig 16467 bp, 14 predicted proteins | sample III_Palsa_N3_1_FD_200532 | JGI IMG/M metagenome (GOLD analysis project Ga0302315, IMG submission 200532) | Peat permafrost microbial communities from Stordalen Mire near Abisko, Sweden - III_Palsa_N3_1 | ecosystem: Environmental > Terrestrial > Soil > Palsa > Peat permafrost | place: Sweden... | reverse complement strand
AGTACTAAACGCGGTTGAGGGTAGGTTGAGGTCAATTGAGGAACAAGAGCCATTGAGCGGACTGGAACTGGTATAGCCATAACACGGGTTATTGACCATCGTGGTTGACGTAATTCCCGTGGTGCCAACAGTCGTCGCAGGCAAGGTCGTTGCGCCAGCCTGTATGGTATTAGTAAAGAAAAAATTCGCGTTATTCGGCGACATGTAATACACATAGGTCTGATAGGCCGACGGACTAGGTGTGTTATAGCTCACCAGGGCGAAGTCCGTGGTTTGCATGTAATCAGTCAAAATGCTGGTGATGGTTGATTTGGCCAGATTGAGCCGACTATCACTATTGTCATACAATATACCGCTGGTATCGACTGTATAGGGCGCAGTTCCAGCGGTTGGGCAAATGGTTGGCGAGCTTGCCAATACCGGTGGGACAAACCCTCCGGTCGGGGTGTAGCACTGCGGCGAACTGGATGCGTAGAATGGAGAAGCGGTTGCCGACCAATTAGGAAAACCAGAACCTGTCATGATGGCGCCACTCATGTTGCCATCCATCGATTCCGAATTACTTATTGCGAGCACCACTTGTGGCCGCACCGCAGTCGCCATCTCCAGGGGAATTTGCGAAATAGGAAGCGTGGGTGCCGCGGTTGATGCGAATAGCATGATAGACCCAGTCACGCCGACCGCTATTACGCCCAAGACACCGATTGCGCGCAAAATCCTGGCTCCGCGCGGTGTGTTCAGTACTGGTTTCATGTTGGGTCCTCCCCGTGTAATATATTCAAAATTCATTTATTCGATGCGACTGTCACGCTATACCGGCCCCAACACAATGGTTTGCAGCATTACCTGCGGCGCCGAACCGGAAATCGCGCCCCAAGCCTCGACGGTAACGCGATAAGGCCGAACTGAAGCAGTCCCGGGCGATGATAATGACGACGCCGGCGCCGATATCGGATGCAAACCTTCGACGATGTAACCTGCTGACTGAGAAGAGCTGCCTTTATAAGTCGCCGAGCCATTTGGGAGCGCGAATTGCCATGGCGGACTAGCCGTTTGCCAAAGCGGAGTTTCGTCCAAATTGCTCATCAATTCACAGGTCGCGTTGATTACCCCTGCCACCGCTGCGGTACCCATGGGCCTACACCCTACGCCAGCCATGCTGGCATTGCCGGTAGCTATGTTGTCGGCTACTTGCCGCAACACCGCTTCAGCTGTTTCAAAAGCAATTTGACCATCTTTGGAATTCGTCGCAATGCGGGTCTGCGTGCTGTTATAGGAAACGCCTGCCAGGGCCAGCAAGGTAATCAACAACACAATAATGATCGTCGAGATCAGGATATACCCTTGCTGCAACGGGCGGGTTCGCATGGGAGGCAACTTCATGACGCATTCCTCATAAAAACAGTGATTTCGAACAGATGACGCAGCCGGCTGTCTGCAGGAATATTAACGACGGTACCCAACATGTTATTAACGACAGCGGCAGCGCCTGCCGGGGGCGACGCAAGCGACCCCAATTGCCCGGCAAGCAGAAAGCTCATCCGCACCGAATGCACGCTTGCCCACGATGTGACTCCGCTGGCCGGGACGTATTCCACTACGGCGCTTGAACCGGCGGCCGAAATACCGTACAACACCTGCATGTTATCGACACCCGGCACCAGGGGAGTGACCGTCCACTGAACGCTACCTGTGGTGGTCAGCCCGAGGACTGCGCTCATCAAGGTGCTTTGCCCATTGTTCCCTTTAGCAACGAAGAATGCCGTTTGTTGTAAAGGTATCACCTGAGGTGTAGGAGAAGAGGCAGTGAGGGTTATCGGGATTGTGCCAAAAATGTTTACCATCGTTGAGACACTCGCGAGATCGGTCAAAGCTCCACTGCCAGGCGCATAAGGCAATGCGGCCGTCGCAGGCGTGTTGGCGCCATTGGTAATCTGGAATATAAAAGTGCTATTGCAGTCGGATATAGCGGCCCATTGGTTGTTTGAGAAATAGCTAAGATCAGATGCCGAAACCGAGGATGACAAAGTAAGGGAAGCGTTATTCGGGAATCCCACCACTACCACCGGTTGGCTACCCGGCACAGGACCCAGCAATACCAACACGTCGCTGCCCGGTTCGATCTTGCCTACCAGGGATGCATCAAGTGCCGGCGACCAATCGGCAGCGGAAGTATCATTGACGGCATTTTCAGCAATAGTCAGCGGGGTGCTTACAGCGCTAATCAAGGCGTCATAACCAAAAATGCCGGCGGGCGCATTATTAGGCAAAAAGGGCAAAGCGCCAAGCGGCGGCGGTGGACTAGAAGCAATATTGAGTTCGTTTACAATGCCGGTACCGTAACCCAGCGATGAACACCCCATGAAACCCGCAGAGCGTATGGCAGGCGCCACCAATGCGGAAATGGCATTCTCCGCGCTTTGAATGCTAGCCTGGGTACCGCTGGTCTTGTACAAACCGGTTTCCTGCACAAAAATCCCGAGTGCGATGGACATCAGGAACAGGGCGATGCCCAACGCGATCATCATTTCGATCAGCGAAAGCCCGGCCTGCGTTTTTTTCATGATTGTTTTCATGGTACGAATTCTCATGGTGTCGAACATACTGTAGTTGCGACAGCAGTACCGCTCCACGCGGCAATGCCCGCCTTGGCGGTTTGCACCGCACCCGTGGAGACAAGGTAGGCAGTGCGCGCGTAAGCCTCGCCCCGGCTGTCGCAAAATGCAAAGTTGGCCGTGTTGGTAGTTAGCCCATGCGGGTCAAAGACAATCCAGTTGGGGGTGACGATGGTAGACGATACCGCAAGCGTAATGGTTGTCGGCACGATGGTGTGGCTTTGCAGTAAAACCGGCGTGGTACCGTTGGTAGGCGCGGTCACCACCATCCAGCCGGTTGCCCAGTTAGAACCGCAAGTCGTCGAACCATTTGCCCCGACCGGGCATACCTGGACCGGGCTATTTTGGCTCAAGGCGGCGTTGCGCGCGTAATTGAGCATGCTGTTCAATTCGTCGACTTGCCCGCTCAACTTGGAGTTCTGGGTCATGCTGGAAAACGCCGGCAAGCCAATGGCAAGCATGATGCCGGTGACAACGAGAGTGATCATGAGTTCAATCAGCGTAAAGCCAGCGGAATGTGCGCTAGCAGGTGGCCGCGAGGGCCGCATACGCATGAGAGGTGTAATATCTATAGGGTTCACGAAGTCAACCTTTTCAGTTCATTTCAGTTCATGCTGCTGCAAGCAATAAATTCCCACACTGTTGCTGGGTATTATGAGCCAACTGAATTACCGGTGGGTGCCACTGGTCTGAAAATTCATGCCGTTCGTCAACTTTACTGCACTACGTTTCTTGAATTGGGTCAAAATAACACCGTCACCCTTGTGATTGACAAGCGGTATTGTCGAGCCTATAACGTGGCTAAAGTGGAAGCACTATCGCACATTCTTGCGCATGTTCTCGCTCATATTTTTGCGCTTATTTTTGCGCCTATTCTCGATCTAGGAAGAAACCAAATGAATCGCATCGTCCTTCTCGCTTCAATCTCCCTGGTTGCCAATCTTGCACTGGCCAATAAACAAACCAGCCCGATGCCGGCAACGCCATCGCAAGAATCTGCATGTCCGGCGGCTTTGCGCGCGCACGTCACTAAAGTTAACATGAATGCGAAAGGCACCGGCGCGAGTTCCGTTGTGCTCAAGATGGATGCCACCGGGTCAACAGTTGTGGTCTCATCTTCAGGCGACTTGCCCAAGGTGGGCTGGTTTATGTGCGGGCCAACAGCAGCATCGAATTAAAACTCTTCCGATTTGAGTATCATGGCATCGCCTTGCGTGCCGAGGCAGGTTAGATTCGCTGGAAATGCCGACCACGGAAACGGGTAGGAGAAACTACGCCGCGCCACTTTCCAGCTACAATTCACCTTTCTGCAACATTTTGCTCGAAAGGAATCCCATGATCGTATTCATCACCGGCGCAACGTCTGGCTTTGGCGCCGCTATGGCACGCAAATTCGTTAGCAGTGGGCACCGCGTGATTGCGACCGGCCGCCGAGTCGAGCGATTGAAAGATTTATCTGCAGAATTGACACCGAATGTGTTGCCGATCGCGATGGATGTCACCGATAAGGCATCGATCACCGCAGCATTGGCCGCCCTGCCCGCTGAATGGCAGCAAATTGATGTGCTGATTAATAACGCCGGCTTGGCCTTGGGCACCGAACCGGCCCAGAATGCTGCTCTCGAAGATTGGGAAAGCATGATCGCCACCAACTGCCAAGGCCTGGTAACGATGACGCGCCTGGTATTGCCGGCAATGGTGGCGCGCGGCTCCGGCACCATCATCAATATCGGCTCCACCGCGGGCGCCTACCCCTACCCTGGCGGCAACGTGTATGGCGCGACCAAGGCGTTTGTCGATCAATTCACGTTGAACCTGCGCGCCGACCTGGTTGGCACAGGGGTCCGAGCCACCAATATCGCGCCAGGCCTGTCGGGCGGCACTGAATTTTCCAATGTGCGCTTTCACGGTGACGATACCGCCGCTGCCAAGGTCTATGAAGGCACCGTCCCTTTGAGCGCAGAGGATATCGCCGAAAGCGCCTATTGGATCGCCACCCTGCCCAAGCATGTCAACATTAATTACATTGAAATGATGCCGACTTGCCAAGGGTTTTCGCCGTTCACGATCAAACGCAATTGATTGTGCAGATGGCGCAGTGAAATTAGTGCGTAAATGACAATTTAAAAATTGCAATTCGTGCGAATTGCCCGTTTATAACGCCGCTTCGGATGATATCCTGATCGATGTTGTCGAATCGACCCGATTGATTGCGTGCGTATGCTCTATGCGCATGCAATTTCAATAACATCTGCGCATTCGATTCAAAGCCTATTTACTATGCATTCAAATTTCAACTGGAACATCCGCGTATACTATGAGGACACTGACGCCGGGGGCATCGTTTTCTATGCGAACTACCTCAAATTCTTCGAACGGGCCCGTACCGAATGGCTGCGGACGACCGGTATCAGCCAGCAATTGTTGACACAAACACACGGAGTAATTTTTGTCGTCAAGAGTACCGCGCTCGATTATCATGCTCCAGCGCAATTAGATGATGAACTAAAAGTGACAGTTGTGGTCCGACGTTTGGGTCGCGCATCGATGCAGTTTGTACAAGAAGCCTGGCGAATTAACGGTGCGCAGGCGGAATTACTGGCAACGGGAGAAATCAAGGTCGGATGCGTCGGCGCTAAAACGTATCGCCCCTGCGCGATCCCGGATGAAGTAGCCATGAGAATAAAAGCGGAATGAATTTCGCTTGAAACAGATTATAAGAATATAAGAATTCGCAGAATACGTAGATAGACTAATAATAAATTAATAATTTTTAGGGCGCCGCTTTGGCACCTTTTTCCGATTCGATCAAATCAACATTGCCCATACTCCTATCCCCACATGAATGTCACCACTGACCTTTCCTTTCTATCCCTGATCACCGACGCTTCCGTACTCGTGCAACTGGTCCTGGCCTTGCTGCTGGGTGTATCGGTCATGAGCTGGGTGTATATTTTCCGAAAGATGTTTGCCATCAGCAGTGCGCGCAACCAGACCGAAGATTTCGAACGCACCTTTTGGTCCGGCGGCAACCTGAATGCGCTGTATCAAGATGCGGCGACCAATCGCAAGCACAGCAATTCCAAGATCGGCGCGCTGGAAAGAATTTTCGAGTCCGGCATGAGCGAATTCCACAAAACCAAAGCCTCATTGGTCAACAAGCCGGGCGGCGATGCCGGCATCATGATCGATGGCGCACGCCGCGCAATGCGCGCCGCCTACCAGCGTGAAATGGATGCGCTGGAATCGCATCTGGCCTTCCTGGCCTCGGTCGGCTCGGTGTCGCCGTATGTCGGCTTGTTCGGCACAGTGTGGGGTATCATGAATGCGTTTCGTGGCTTGGCGAATGTACAGCAGGCAACGCTGGCAGCAGTCGCGCCGGGTATTGCGGAGGCCCTGGTAGCAACCGCCATCGGCTTGTTCGCGGCGATTCCAGCGGTGGTTTTCTACAATCGCTACACGCACGATATCGACCGTCTGGCAATTCGCTTCGAGAGCTTCATTGAAGAATTCTTGAACATCCTGCAACGTCAGGTCAGGTAGGGGACGCAATGGCTAGAACCTCCAGCATGCGCGGCGGACGACCGCGACAATTCAAGGCAGAAATCAACGTCGTGCCGTATATCGACGTGATGCTGGTATTGCTGATCATCTTCATGGTCGCGGCGCCGATGACCAATCCCGGCGTGATCAACATACCGCGGGCGGAAAAATCGGCACTGCCGCCGCCTGAATATATCCAGCTGACCTTGAAGGTCGACAGCGCCGCCACGATCGGCATCAAGGGCCAGAAACACGGCGACAACGAAGTCGAAACCGTGGCCAACCATGCCGCCCTGATCAGCAAGTTGCGCGCCTTGCATGCGGATAATACCGACATGCCGGTGATGATCGCAGCGGAGAAGGACATCAAGTACGACGACGTCATACAGGTTATTTCCGAGGCAAAGAAATTGGGCATCAGTCGCGTGGGGCTAGCGACCAAGCAATGATGAGCAACAGTGTTCCTTATTACGTACCGCAAGAACCGGGCAAGTGGAAAGCAATCACACTGGCCTTGATCGTGCACGCGGTATTACTGGCATTTCTGTGGTTCGGCATCAATTGGGCCAACGACAAACCGGAAACGATTGAAGCCGAGGTGTGGAGTCCACAAGAGCTGGAAAAAGCACCTCCACCAGTGCAGCCTCCCGAACCTGAGCCGATAGTCAAACCGGCCCCCGAAGTCAAGGAAACGCCAGCAGTTGAAGATCCGGACATCGCGCTTGAACGAGACAAGAAAGCGAAGCGCCTGGAGAAAGAAAAACACGACGAAGAACTAGCCGCCGAGAAACAAAAGGCGAATGAGAAAGCGGCGGCAGAGAAAGAAAAGGCTGACAAGAAGCTTGCCGATGACAAAAAGAAGACGGACGACCAGAAAAAACTAGCCGATGACAAGCGCAAGGAAGACGCGTTGGCCAAAAAGATTCACGATGAGACGATGAGGACCATGAATAGCGACAACAAGAGTCCTGACAGTGGCAACTCCGATCGCTCGCAAGGCAGCCTGATCGACTCTGGATGGCTGGCGCACATTAAAGCAAAGATCAAGTCCAATACACATGTGCTTGTTTCCAGCGAAGACAATGCGCCGGTCGAATTTGAAATTACACTTTTTATTGATGGTTCGCTGAAAGGCCAACCGATAATGAAAAAATCCTCCGGCATTCCGGAATTTGATGATGCGGTACGTCGCGGGATTGAACAGTCACAACCTTTTCCGCCGGATAAAACTGGCACCGTACCTAAAAAGCCGATCACCATCGTTTACAGACCAAAAGACTAGCAGACCATGATAAAACGACTCGTTTCCAGCATCCTGTTCGTTAGCGGACTTACTTGCTGCGTGTTTGCTCACGCGCAGCTACGGGTAGAAATCTCGGGCGTCGGCTCGACGCAGATACCAATTGCCATCGCAAGCTTCGCCGATGAAAATCTGGCACCGCAGCAGGTCAGCGCCATCATCAAGGCGGACCTGGATCGCAGCGGCTATTTCAAGATCATCGACACCGGCACTGCGATGTCTGAAACCAGTGACATCAATTACGCCGACTGGAAAGCCCGTGGCGCATTTGACCTGGTGGTGGGTAGCGTCCAGAGATTGGCCGATGGCCGCTATGACGTGCGCTATCGTCTGCTCGACATTGGCAGGCAAACGCAATTGTCCGGTTTTGCCTTGACCGACATCGCCGACCATACGCGACTGACTGCGCACAAGATAGCCGACGACATCTATCAAAAATTGACCGGCATACCCGGTGATTTCTCCACGCGCTTGTCATATGTGACGAAATCCGGCGGCGAATACAAATTGCAGGTCGCCGATTCCGATGGTGAAAACGTGCATGATGCGCTGCGTTCGATCGCGCCGATCATTTCACCTTCGTGGTCGCCGGACGGCACCAAGGTGGCCTACGTATCCTTTGAGAACAGGAAGCCGATAGTCTACGTGCAAGACCTGGTTACCAAGGAAAGAACGGTAGTAGCGAACTACAAGGGCAGCAATTCGGCGCCGGCCTGGTCGCCAGACAGCAGTAAACTGGCAGTCGCCCTGACACTCTCCGGCTCAACCCAAATTTATTCAGTCAACGCCAATGGCGGTGGCTTGCAGCGCCTGACCAATAGCGGCGGCATCGATACCGAACCGCGTTTCTCACCCGACGGCCAAAGTATTTACTTCACCAGCGACCGCAGCGGCGGGCCGCAAATCTACAAGATGAGCGCCGGTGGCGGCTCGGCGCAACGCATCACTTTCAAGGGTGACTGGAATACCACTCCGCGCATTTCGCCAGACGGCAAAACACTGGCCTACATCTCGCGACGCGATGGGCAATACCAGTTGTACGCGTTTGATTTGACGAACTCGCAGGAATTGCGCCTGTCCGACAGCGGCGACGCCGAAGCACCAAGTTTTTCCCCGAACGGAAGATATATCATGTATGCCACAAAGTCCGGTGGTCGTGGCACACTAGCGGTTGTTTCGATCGATGGCAGCGTGAAGCACCAGTTGACTACGCAGATGGGCGAAATTCGTGAGCCCACCTGGGGTCCATTTATGAAATAATGCAGTTTTTAAACAGGAGAATAAAAATGCGTCATATCCCCGCCCTGGCACTTGTTGTTGCAAGTACCGTTCTTTTTGCCGGTTGCTCGTCGACAAAACTGGAAGAGAAGCCACCAGTTCAGGAACAACCAGTCGCTCCTGCTGTTGTCGATCATTCCCATGACGTCCAGACAGTGGTTGCACCGGCTCAAAAAGACGACTTGTTGACCAATCCGGCGCTCGCCAATCGCAGCGTCTATTTCGACTTCGACAGCTATGTCGTTCGCGAAGATGGCAAGCCAGTGGTCGAAGCACACGGCAAATACCTGTCCAACCATAAAGATCGCAAAATCCTGATTCAAGGCAATACCGATGAACGTGGCGGCAGCGAATACAACCTGGCCCTGGGTCAAAAACGCGCAGAAGCAGTGCGTAAAGCATTGACGGTGATGGGTGTTTCGGATTCGCAACTGGAAGCAGTGTCTTTCGGCAAGGAAAAACCGAAGGCAACTGGCCACGATGAAGCAGCTTGGTCGCAAAATCGTCGCGCTGACCTCGTTTATTAATCAAGAAAATAATCAAGATTATGGGTATTTCCAAATCTGCGATTGCTGCGGCCTTCATGGCCGCATTTTCGTTCGCCTCCTTCCCTGCGCATGCTGGAATATTTGACGACGACGAAGCGCGCAAGGCAATTCTCGACTTGCGCACCAAAATCGACAACCTGCAGCAGGATCTCAACGCAAAGTTATCCGACAAAGCCGACAAGAGCGGCACGCTTGACCTGGTCAATCAAAACGAGCAATTGCGCCAGGACATCGCCAAACTGCGGGGCGCGGTAGAAGTGTTGGCGAATGATTTGGCAGAAACCCAGAAACGACAAAAAGATTTCTACGTCGACCTCGATACGCGCTTGCGTAATCTGGAGCCGAAAAAAGTAACGGTGGACGGCCAGGAAGCGGAAGTCGACCCAAACGAGCAAAAAGCCTATGACAATGCGATGGGCCTGTTCAAGGATGGCGATTACAAGGGCGCCGGCGCGGCCCTCAGTGATTTTGTCCGACGCTTTCCGCAATCGGCGTTCGCAGCGAATGCCCAATATTCGCTGGGAAATAGTTTTTTCGCCCAAAACGATTATCGGGATGCCTTGTCTGCCCTGCAGGCAGTGGTCAAGAATTTCCCAACCAGTCCGAAAGCGCCTGAAGCGCTGCTGAATATCGCCAGTTGCTACATTGAGCTGAAAGACAAGGCCGGTGCCAAACGCGCGCTGGATACCTTGATCGATAAATACCCGGACTCACCGTCCGCGCAAACCGCCAAAGAGCGTTTGCACTCGATCAAGTAAGCAAGCTCCTAAGCCCACAACCCGCACAGTGGACAATCTCGCCGCCCTTTCCAGCCAGATTGTCTGGCTGGCGTTCGGCCTCGGCATTGTCTTCGGTGCGGTTGCCCGGCGCGTGCGTTTTTGCACGATGGGCGCGGTGGCCGACATCGTCCTCATGGGCGATTGGGATCGCATGCGCTTGTGGCTATTGGCGATCGCGGTCGCCTTGTCGGGCACCAGCCTGCTTTCTTACTTCAATATAATCGATATCTCCAAGTCAATTTATACGGCGCCGAGATTGATCTGGTTCTCGCACCTGGTCGGCGGCGCGCTATTCGGTTTCGGTATGGTGCTGGCAAGCGGCTGCGGCAACAAGACGCTGGTGCGCATCGGTGGTGGCAGTCTGAAATCGCTGCTGGTCTTCGTGGTGATCGGCTTATCGGCATTCATGACCCTCAAGGGCATTTTGGCGATCCCCCGCACCAAGTTGCTTGATGCGGTGTCTATCGCCCTGCCAAGCACGCAAGACTTGCCGGCGCTGCTTACGCACGTGCTTGGGCCTCAACCGCTGCTGCGCCTGCTGATTGCCGCCCTGTTAAGCATCGCGATACTCGGGTTTGCCCTGTCGAGCCGTTCATTCCGCACTCCCACAAACCTGTTGGCCGCATTGGTGATCGGCGGCGTGATCGTCGCGGCCTGGTATGTTTCTGGAAAACTGGGTTATCTCGCTGAAAATCCGAATACGCTGGAAGAGTCATTTTTGACAACCAATTCCGGCAAAATGGAATCCTTCAGTTTCGTCGCCCCCTTCGCCTACACCCTGAATTTGTTGATGATGTGGACCGATCAGAGCCAGGCGGTTTCGTTCGGCATTGCCGCTTCGCTCGGTGTGATTGTCGGTTCATTCATCGATGCATTGATGACACGTTCATTTCGTTGGGAAAGTTTCACGAGTGTGGCCGATACCGTCAATCATTTGATCGGTGCAATCCTGATGGGATTTGGTGGCATCACTGCGCTCGGCTGCACGATAGGCCAAGGCATGAGCGGCATATCAACACTGGCCATCGGCTCCTTTATTACCTTTACTGCAATTATCCTGGGGGCGGTAATTGCACTCAAAACGCAAATGCTCCGTTTGAAACTCGCTGCGTAATTAAATCGTACGACCTAATTGACAGCGGGAACCAAATATACTTATAATAGCGGTCTTTCGGGTCGTTAGCTCAGCTGGTAGAGCAGCGGACTTTTAATCCGTTGGTCGCAGGTTCGAATCCCGCACGGCCTACCACGAATACCAGCAGCAAGATTAAAGGGTTACGAGCAATCGTGACCCTTTTTTATTTTCTGAAATTCCCTTTTTGGCAACCTCGACTTATGCAGCGATACTGTTGACGGACGCTACCGTTTCTTCCTGAAAATCTTCGCGGAAAGGCCGGGCTTGTCCTGCGACCCATTCGTGTTCTGCCGTTTTTCCACGATAAAAATTCAGTCGCGCTGCACCTGACTCCACGTATAGCGTATTCGCCATTTCCACATGGTCCGGGAGGCCCATTCGGGAGCCGAGTTCATCGTGCAACTTCGCTAGTACGTATTTCGTCTGTATCTTCTCCCCCATGGCGATGCCTTGCTTCCAAAGTTTCTCTGCGCTGGCCGCGTCGCCCGTGAGCCAGGCATAGATACCGTTCAGCCTGAGCGCTTCGGGCGCGCTTTCGTCTTTCGTTTTTCGCGCTTGACGCATGGCATCCTGGCATTCTCTTTTCGCCAATCGCAGCGCTTCCTGGCGCAAATTCCGAGATAACGCATGCTCCGCTGCATACAGATACGCGGCCGCTGCGTTCATGGTTTTCTCGGCTGCAAACAAGCCACTGATATGATATTGCGAAACCAGCATCCGGCAGCGCGCCAATAACGCGAGCGCCTTTTCGATCTGTCCTTCATGCACCAGGCCGAGACTCCACCCCGAGAGCCCTATCGCCAGGAATGCGAAATCCGGAATCGCTTCTAGATAAGCGCATGCGTCTTCGAAATATTTGACGGCAAGGCGAGCGTCGCCACGGTATGAATAACGATCAGCGATCCAATACGTTGCCCAGCCTTTCATTTGCTCGTCCGAGGCATCTACGGCTATCTTCATATATTTGTCGATCCCGCGCATCCACGCAGGATCTCCCTTTGAACGCAACAATCGCATTCCAAGTGCGCGCGCGCTGGCCCAGTTGCGCAGATGCCCAACCGCGTTGAATCCCATTTCCGCAGCTAAAAAGGACTTTTCCGCCGCCGGCCATTGACCGATGCTGTACTCGTGAATACCTCTCATCAAGTAGCAGTAGCTCAGTGTCAGGTCGTCATTCAAGTCCTTGGCAAGGACAAATGCTCTGGCGTGCGAATTCCCTGCAATGCGGTAGAACCCGATTTCGTCACAGATCATTCCGAATGCCGAAGTGGCAATCACGTGCGCACGCGAATTCATCCGCCCTTCGGTCTGATCCATGAGCGTCAGCGCGCCCAGGGAAAATCTCATCGGGTCCTGGTAGTAATTAATATTAATGATCGTTACAAGGATCTGCGTAGTCAGCGAGCTCACGGCATCGTCGGGCGTCTTATTGCGTGACATGAATATCCTGAGTGCCGGACTCAGGATTCGCCGGCAAATCCGGCCGGCCAGCTTGAGCGCAATTGCTGCGTTGGGAAGGCCGCGCGAAGTGGGGTCGGGAAGCCCCAGCCGCGACAAAGCCGCATGCAAGTGGTCGAGCGCGGCGGCGTGGCGCCCCATCCGAAACAATGCCTCGCCCATGCGACTGTCCAGCTCTGCGCGGCGCACCGGATCGAGGGCACCGGCTGTTGTACTCGAAGCCGCAAGTGCCTTTTCATAATGTTCCATGGCTTCCGCGTCGGCGGCGATCCGTCCGGCTTGCTCGCCAGCCATGAACAGGTATTCTTGTGCTTTCCCCCAATCCTCGGCTTCTGCAAAATGGTGTGCCAGCACCGAGTAAAATTCTTCCAAGCGGGTCGCAAACAAATTCTCAATGCACTGACCGACCTGCAGGTGCAGCCGCCGGCGCCTCTCATCCAGTAGGCTTTCGTAGGTAGCCTGTTGAATCAACGGATGCTTGAACATGAGTTCCAATTCGGGCAATTGATGCTTTTCCTCCACCATATCGGCGGACTTCAGCTTCGCAATATCGGCATCAAGGCTGGCCTGCCCCTGGTTAAGTGCATGCAGCACCCGGTACAGAAAACTACGTCCGACGACGGATGCGGTCTTGAGCAGCTGCTTGGCATCGTCTTCGAGCCGATCGACGCGGGCCAGGATGACGCCTTCGATGGTATCGGGCAGCGGTATCGTGTCGATACGATCATTGCCTTTCCAGGCGCCGGTCTCCTCATCCCGCTCGATGGCATGAACAGCAACAAGCGTTCGCACCAGTTCACCCAGATAAAACGGATTACCGCTGGCCCGCAGCAACAATCCTTCTTCCACATTCTTTGGCAGATGCCCACCATCAAGCACGCGCGCGATCAACGTCCGGGAAGCCGTATTCGACAAGGGCGTCAGGGCTACCGGTTGATACAGCAGTTTGAGTTGCTCGTCCGACTCAAGTTCTTGCCACTGCGATGAAGTCACGCCCGATGAGTCAGGCCGACTGGTGACAATGAACAAGATCGGCACCTTGGGTGCGAGGCTCAACAAATGATTGAACAGAGCGATCGATGAATCATCGGCCCAATGCCAGTCTTCCAGCGCAAGCACCAACGGCTTACTCCGGGCCAGTCGGTCAAAGAGCTGCAGGCAGGTGCGAAAAATCTGATGGCCGACGGCCATGCCGTCCAAAGCCTTGACCTGCTCGCCATGCGCGCCGGAGACCGTCAGCGACAGCAGCGTCGCGACGTAGGGGAGAATTTCATCGGTCTCACGGCCGAACAATGGCAGCAGACCGGCGCGCAACTTATGAAGTTTATCGGTCCCGTCCGCATCCCGGGTTATGCCAAAACAATTGCGCAATAATTCCTGGAACGGCAAGTAACTGAGTGTCTTTCCAAATGACACGCTACTCCCCTGTGCCCAGGTCACCGGTTTGCCGCGGGCGATGTCGCGCGCCGCATCCAGCAGCCGGCTTTTACCAATACCGGCGTCACCAATGATGTGCAAAATACCGCCCTGCCCTTGAGACAGCAGTTCGAGTGCATGCGTGACGGCGGACGCTTCCGACTCCCGTCCGATCAACGTGCCCGGTCCAACGTCGTACTCAGTCGACGGATCTGGTTTGCGGGTTGGCAAGGCACGCATCACTTCGAATAGCGAGAATGGTTCGCTCTTGCCTTTGAGTTGCGCCACACCCAGCGGATGCACTTCTACAAAATGATGGACATGGCGCAGCACTTCTTCGCCAATCAGCACGGTGCCAGGAACAGCCAAGCCCTGCAGCCGCGCTGCAACATTGGTGGTGTCCCCGATCGCGGTAAAATACATGCGCAGGTTGTCGCCGATCTTGCCCACCACCACAATGCCCGTATTCAGGCCGATGCGAATCTGCAACCCCTCCGGCAAGCCCGTGAACTCGGCACTGTGTGCGGCAATTTCGTCGCGAATCGCCAGCGCGGCCAGCACCGCGCGCCTGGCATGATCTTCATAGGCCAATGGCGCACCGAAGAGCGCCATCAACCCATCTCCCAGGAATTGGTTAACCGTGCCTTCGAATTGATGCACCTGCGCCAGCACGGTCCCGAAAAAGGCATTGAGCACGCCATGCATCCGTTCGGCACCCAATCTTGCCGCTAGCGGCGTCGAGTTGGCGATATCGCAGAACAAAACCGTTACATGCTTGCGCTCCCCTTCCAGCGCGCTACGCATCTTGAGAATTTTTTCGGCGAGATGTGGTGGGGTGTAGTTTCCGAATGTGGGGAAATTTGCAGGCGCTGTCGATCCGGTCTGTTCAACATTGAACTTTGCGCCACACTCACCGCAATATTTTTGCATTGTGGTGGATTCATGGCTGCAAATGGGACACTTCATGTGAAGCTCCTCGTGGCGATCGCTGCCATAATGCTCGCGCTGCAATCCTCATCGTTGACCGTTGACCGTTGATCAGCCACGCGGCCCATAAAAGTATGGCCCTACGCTCAATCGATGTCAATGCAGCGCGCTGAATAGCCAATCACGATTGGCGACAATAGATGGCTCTTGCCAGCGAAATATAGGCCGAATTGAAGACGATATCAAGCTATCGACTAACGTGCTTTGTGGAAACTAAAGGAAATTTTCCGGATTCCACCCGCAAGCACCCCCACGATCATTCCCGATGCCCAGATAGAGAAAAATTGACGCTAGGTAAAACTACCTAGGCCATAAGGTATATCTCAGGATTGTTGGACTGCCCCTGCGGTCTTAGAATCGCCTCAATGAAACAGATTGAGCAAGGTCCGCAAGAGCATATTTTGGCAAATTGAATTCAACATTCTTCGCCGCGTACCTGCAACAACGTTTAATCTGAGCCAATCCATGCACGAACCGGAACAAACGGGAACATACACGAAATTGTTATGAAAATATCACATTGTAAATCGATCTGCACCTTGTTTCTGGCCACCTCGTTTGCCCTATCGCTGGGAAGCGCTGCGCAAATTGCGAATGCCGCGGAATTGAATATCTGGGTCATGTCGACCACCACCCAGCAACAGCAGGACATGAAAGAGTTACTGCGCCCGTATCTCGCCAAGAACCCCAACTTGCGCGTGAATGTTACGGTGCTGAATTGGGAAGCGGCATGGAGCAAGATCACGGCGGCAGCGGCTTCAGGCCAGGGACCAGATCTGCTGGAATTGGGTACCACCTGGGTAGCGGCGATTTCATCGATGGGTGCATTGGAGCCGCTCAGCGACCAGCAGCAAACCGCAGCCGGCGGCGCCAACGCTTACTTTCCTGCTGTGTGGGGCACCACCCATCGCTATGACGACGGCAAAATCTATGCATTGCCCTGGTATGCCGACGCCCGCGCCGCTTACTATCGCACTGACGTCTTCAAGAAAGCCGGTATCAATCCGCGCGATGCATTCTTGAACTGGGGCAGCTTCAAGCAAGCCATGCAGAAAATCAATGGGCAGGAAATCGACGGCAAGAAAATTGCCGCACTCGGTTATCCGGGGAAAAACGACTGGAACGTGGTACATAACCTCGCACCTTGGATCTGGAATGCGGGTGGCGATTTCCTGACTGCCGACAAAAAGCATTCGGCGGTCAATTCACCGGAAGCCTTGCAAGCCATTACCTATTACACCAGCTTTGCCGCAGAAGGCTTGGTGCCGTCATCGGCCCTGGAGAAGGACTCAATACAAATGGAGGCGGGTTTCTTCAACGGCCAATATGCCGTGATTTTCACCGGCCCCTGGCTCCTCAAGCAAGCGAACACGCCCAAGGCGAAAGGCGGACAGCAAGATACGCTGGC
>Ga0302315_10002721_pt1 | contig 16469 bp, 10 predicted proteins | sample III_Palsa_N3_1_FD_200532 | JGI IMG/M metagenome (GOLD analysis project Ga0302315, IMG submission 200532) | Peat permafrost microbial communities from Stordalen Mire near Abisko, Sweden - III_Palsa_N3_1 | ecosystem: Environmental > Terrestrial > Soil > Palsa > Peat permafrost | place: Sweden... | reverse complement strand
CTCTTCAGGCGTCAGCCCGGCGGCCTCGGCACGGTCCTTGTAGTGCGGGTCGAACCCCATACCGGTATCGGCGCGCACCGGGTCGAGGTCGGACACCGACAATTGTGTGGAGTCGTCCGTGTGCAGCGGCATCTCGCCGGTAAATGCCTGTTTGCGGGCATCGGCGTCGACCAGCAGGCGCTTGCGCTGCAGGTTGACGGCATCCTTGGCAGCGGAAAGCGTGGCGCGGTGGTGTTGATCGCCGGCCTTTTTTAACGCTCCCTGCGACAGTCCTTCGTGGGCTTTTTGATCGAAAGCGATCGCATCATGGTCCCAGCCCATCGCATCGGCGACGGTCTTGATGAACGCCTGCTCGGCGGCCTTGCGTTTGACGGCGACGTCGCCCTTGGCTTCTTTTTTGACATCGGCCACGCCCAACTCTTTATCCTTGATGCGCTGGTCCTTGTCGGCCTGGCGCCGCGCTTTGGCGCGTTCTGCCGATTCCCTGGCATAGTCACCGGCAGATTTGGTACTGGTGATTTTGAGGTAATTGAGTTTGCCGCCTGCGCCGCCGATCACATGGGACGTTTTGGAGTCGGGCGAAACCGGCTGCACCAAGACAGGCTGGCCCTTGGTTCCCGGCCCGTTCGGGTGGACCGTCATCCAGTGCGCGCCTTCAGGAATGGAGGCGGCTTTGAAGAAGAAAAGAACAATGCGCGGGCGCTGGGTCATACCGCGATGATCGCGTCACGACGCAGATGAATTGCTGCCTGAAACTACGCGCCTACCGCGAAAGTCATCTCGTCGTCGCCAACGCTGCAGGATTTGACAGGGAGAGGGAAAGGTCGATTTGATTTACAATCCGGCTCGGGCAATATAATGATGCCAATTCGCCAATTTAATCGAAGGGACATAACGGTGGGTGTGAGGAATCCAAACGAAAACGTGAACCGCTTGTTGGATATGATTATTTCCAAACTGGCACTGAAGAACGACTCGGCACTTTGCCGCTGCCTGAGAATTGCACCGCCGGTCATTTCCAAAATCCGCCACGGCAGTCTGCCGGTGGGTGCCACGATGTTGCTCCGTCTACATGAAGAAAGCGGGATGAGCATCCGCGAATTGAAAGACGTGTTGGACATTCCGGTTCTGCGCCCAGACGACAATGCGCGGAAATTCTGGAATGCCTGACAGCCGTTGCGATCGATGCCGCAGGCCAGGAAAACCCCGTTAAAATAACACTTTCGCGTAGTTGACCGAATCGCGCCGCTCTTCGATGCGGCGCCAAAGGACCGTGATGGCTGCATCGTCCCCCACAGCCGTGCCTGCCGGCGAAGAGCCGGGCGTCTGCCGTTTTTTCGACATCGGCTTTGCCACGCCGGGGCGTTCGTGTGAAAATTGCATGCGGCCCTGGCACTGCGAAGAGGGAAAACGGAAAGACCTCGGCCCCCGCTGCCTCAATTGGGCGAGAAAACCCGCTGAAACGATGCCGCTACCCGGCATGTGAAGTGCATCTGCACATCAAGGAACCGCATGAAAAAGCCACCTGCCAAAGCGACGCATGACGACCTCATACGGCTTGCCGTCGTCAAGATCCGCGAGGCGATAGTAAAAGGCCCGAAAGCGTCTGGCATATCGGTGGTGGACCGTCCAATGATTGCGTTTGCCACTTGCGAGCGCCATCTGTGGCTGCCGGACGCCACGCAAACTACGCGCGAGTTGTGGAAAACGCTCGACGACGTGCAGCAGGCAGCGGTTCTGCGTTATTTAAGCGGAGAGTGAGCGGAACATGGCAATGCCAGAATGTCGACAATCGACCGCCGTCATGAACTCGCGCAGACGCGCAACCAATAAAGGAAAAACTGCATGTCCGACAAACAGCGCGCGCCCATCAACGTGGAGGTAACGGCGGCAACGGTGGTTGCGACAGGACGAAGGTTCTGCAGCGACCACCAGGGCTTTGCCAATGCGGAAAAGGGGAGCGTCATTCCGCGCGGTAATTCGTCGCGCTGGGTGTGCTTCACCTGTCAGGAGATGCGCACCGCCGCGCTCGCCCGTCGTTAAGCGCTCGCGGGCGAAGACGCATGCCAACTGCCACGATTGACGCTTCAATCAACCAACCCCAACTAGGAAAATTGCTGATGCCGCCCGGTAGAAAATCCGTCGCCAACCCGTCGTCTCGCGTATCGAAAGAGAAAAGCAACGCACCAAAGACGCGCAAAAGGTACAGCGCCAAGTTCAAGCTCGGTGCCGTGAAAATGATTTCGGCAACCGACCCTTGCTTTGTGGTGGCAAGACGCTTGGGGCTACCGCAAAATACGCTGTACAACTGGTATAGGGCGTACCGCGAGGAAAGTGCCACATTCTCAGACGTGGTCAGGCTGACGCCCGAAGAGAAGACATGGGTGGTCGAAACGGTGCAGAGGCGGTTAGGCGAATTGAGCAAGAAAAGCGGAACCGCCGCGAACCTGCGGGAGATCGCGTTGCTGGATCGGCTCCGCACAAAGATCGCCCCCTATTGAGCGATGACGACTTCCACGAAAGGTCCACGAAAAAACAGCGGCAACGCCATGTCGACATGTTTCGCATCCTAGACTTACGGCGCGGCCGGATTTAATGCCGCAGATAGCCATGCTGCGAACTTCGGGTCGGCGGTCGGCTTTGCCTCGGGCAAGACGCGCCAGATCCCCCGGCAATGCGGGTGAACCGTTCCCGCCGGAATCCACCAGCGCTCGGCTGCAGTGCGCTCGATCAATTCGTCGCCGACCCGCTTGCGCGGGGCGCCGGAACGTCCGATATTGGTCTTGCCGACCCATACCTGGGTGGCGCCGTTCTTCTTCTTTGCTGACGGACTGACCACTTCCAGCACTGCCCCGTTGATCTTCTTGCAGTAGGGGCATGTGCCTTTGTACCTCTCCCAGCGTTGTACCTTTGCGCCAGGGGCCAGCGACGCGATCAGCCCCTGGTTGGCATTTTCTCCCGCCTCGGTGACGGCGATCCGGCGCCAATCCCGGTTAAGCGTGCCAAACTCATCGAATAGCTGCGTTGGTAGCGCGTGGGCTGGCGGCGCATCACCAGTCAGGACTTGTTCCTGGTAAGCGTAGATGAAGCGCTTCAGGCGATGCCGTACCGTCTCGGTGATCTGCACCACGGCATCGCAACCGCGCAGACGCGCGTATTCCAGCAGCTGATTGATTTGCGCGTTGCCGCCGAAATCGAAGGACTGCTGGACAGAATGAACGGTCAACGGCAACGCGCTCAGGATCGCATCGGCGTCGGGCACGCCTATCTTGCCGTCGAGACTCGCCTGCACCTTACCCATTAGCGTGGCGCGCACTGCGAACCATTCGGCCTCGGTCTGCAACTCGCTGACCGGCAGGTAGCGCTGCACCAGATAGTCGACCAGCAAACCCCAATCAGAAAGCGCGAAATCGGCCGGTGGCAGGCTTTCGAGATAGAGGCGCACCAGGTCCAGCTCGTCTGCCGTCCAGCGTAACGTCGAAGCAACGGGCGCGGCCAACGGGATGGCGGTCGCCGGCTTGTGCCGCTTACCGGCCAGCCATGCGTTCAGTTCGTCCTGCACCTTCTTGATCCGCAGCAGGCCGCGCGAACTGAACAGTTCGATCAGCGACTGGATAAACGGATTGTCGTGGAGCGCCCACATATCCGGCCCGGTGTCGTCCTCGCCCGACATGGCTTTGGCGAGCGATTCGAGCGCATGATCGGAGCAACCGCACGACAATCCGCCGATATCGATCAACAGAGGTCTATTTGCCATCTGCTGCCTGTTTTGCTTTGGCTTTTGGCGTGGCGGACTTCTTTGGGGCCTTTTCTTGTTTTTCCGGCGCGAAGTGCCCGGTGACTTCGCGCCAGTGAACCCGATGGTCACGCCTGGACGAATCCGTCACGCATAGCCCGTCGCGGCCGGTCGAGGTGACCTTGCCCGATCCGGTAAAATCGCCTGCCTTGAAGGCGACGTGGTGGTCGACTTCGACACTGTCAGGCCCGAAATCACCGCCGGCCTTGTGGCTGGTCAACAACCCCAATAAATCGTGAAAGTGGCCTATATCCGGGATGGTCTCTTTCGGTTCGGCGCCTTTCGCGATCCGCGTTGGTTTTGCAGGCGCTTTGATGGCCTTGATAAAGAGCGGCGTCATTTTGCTTTACATGTCCATGAGCGAATAGATGGGCGGCAGGCCGAACGCCTTGCCGAAGTCCGGTTCCTTGTTCTCGTCGCCGAACGGCGATTGCTCTTCCTTGTCGTCGGCCTGATCCAACGGCTTGCCCGTGGAATCGATGGCATGGCCCGATGCGTTGATCGGCCGGCCATCGGGACCAAGCGGCGTGCCGTCCGGCGCGGTCGGCTTTTCCTCGGATGGTTCTTGCGGCGCCGGCGGCGGATTGAATTGCAGCCACGGCTGGATCATCGCCGGATTGACCGGCGCGTCGCCCAGCGGCCCCTTCATCGCTTGATGTCCTTCTTCTGCGCGAACTTCGTTGACCGTCAACACCAGCTTGCGCATTTCCTGTTTCTTGTCGCCGTCTTCCGGGTCCATGCCGGTCCAGCGGAACACTAGGTCGGCAGAGAAGTCGGCAATCAGGTAGTCGGACAGGGTGTTTTCGTAATAAGACATCAACGGTCGCAGCCCCGAATCCTTGGACGCCGCCAGCTTTTCGGCGGTGTCGGAACCGGAGAGCGGCGAGCTGTTGCCGCCGGAGAACGAGTCGAAATTGATCTCGGAAGGCGACATGCCGTACAGCGCGCAAATGATCGACGTCAGGAACGTCATCCATTTTGCGAAATACATTTCGTTGAATTCAACGCCGAATTTCTCGAAGCTGGCCTTCGATTCCATATCCTTCGAGATCATCACGGGCAACGACCAGGCATTGTTGATGCCCTTGACCATCGCATTCCAGTATTGCTTAAACGCTTTCAGGTCGCGCTCGTCGTAGTTGCCGTTCAGGTGCAGCATGCCCTTGGGTATCGCATTGGAATCGAAACCCTTGATGTTGTAGACCATCGCGTTCAGGTAGCCGGTCACCACGCGAATCAACAGCTCGGTCTCGGACAGGCCATAGCCGGCCGCCGTGACGTCGGAGCGCGGATTGCGTGCCTCATAAATCAAATCCTCGAACGAATACGCGGTGCAGACCTGACCTTCGACCAACTGGATGGCGAAGATTTCGTCGTCGCCCCGGTAGCCGTCTTCCGTGCAAAGCCGGATCGTCGCGCCGTCGACCGGGTAAAAGCCATCGATGCCCAGCGCCTTGTTCCTTTTCCACTCCAGTTCCATCGGCGCGGAGTCCATCACCAGCGAATCGCGGACCGACTTCGCCATGAATTGCGCAAACGCGTCGCGCCGCAATGCCTTTCTCCGGCGCGGCTTGAACTCCCAACCGCAGTTCGACATGAAGCGATTTAAGAGGCCAACCGATTCCTGCTCCGACTTTGTCAATTGGTGGGCGCGGTCGCGATGGCGGATCTCGAAGCCGGGCGCATCGTTGCCTTGCTCGGCGATCCGGCAGAAGCGCTGGACTTGCCGCACGCGGGTCATGACGACCGCATTCAGCACCGGCACCTGATTGACCACCGTGCGCAGCGCATCGAAACTCATGGTGCTGGGGCGTTCCCAATAGTCGCCCTGGACGTTGACTTGCCACTGGTCGAACATCACCGACTGCATGCCGCGTTCTCCCTCCCGTGCGTTCTTCGACGGGTATGGGACCAGGTTCGGGTTGATCGACTTTTCAAACGCCTCTTGCGCATACGCGGCCTCCGCTTGCGCGATCAACTCGCGCACCGATTCCGGCGGTAGCATTTCGGAGGTGGTCGGGATGTGTGCTTTTTGCAGGACCGCCAACGCGTCGGTGCGCTCGTCGGCTGGCGCGTCTTCGTAGAACGCGACGAACGTGGCTTGGTCGTACATGGACTCCCCTGATGATGAATAGGGGGACAATACGGTCACGACCGTTTTGGGGGAGCCCGGCATTTACCCAGCAACCAACATTTTAGTCGCCACAGTTAAGACGGGATATCAATCTTGCAGAATTTTCCTCGCCAATTTTTATAGAGGGAAATTTATCGGATAGCCAAAAGAATCAGATGGGCACCATATGACACGATAACAATACTAATTAATCCGAATAGAATTAAGCAGGCGATATACCCAAACTGGGATGTTTCAAAATTAATGACTGGGCCACCTTTAAATCTGATTAATCTGCGTGTCTGCCATGTTTCAACTACCAGAAATAAGAAAATAGACAAGCCTGAAAATACAGCCAAAGCACCAAATATCCAATTACTCGTTTTTGAACCTTCTGCTGGATGCAGTAACAGAAAAAGTGCAAAAAAACCGAAAGATATCGCTCCCGTCACCCAGATTGCGATCGTCGTTCCAGTTTTCTTAGGATACTTATCGCCATAGAAGCCACCCACCATGATTTTTCTCCATTCGCTTATTCGGGACATCCACAAGGGCTTTCGGCTCCGCCGAACCCCCCCGAATCGTTACCGATATAGTTATTGCCCCCGGTTGTCGCTCCAATGCCAGCACCTACCCCCACACCTTCACTTGCCTCCACTGCGACCTTAGCTGCCGTTCCATTGCTAACAGAATTTAGAGCCGATCCAAGACCAGCATAATTCGCAACGACACCGCCGAGAGCTCCGACAACTACTTGCTTTACGACTTGCGATTTATTGATGCTACCATCTGTAATCACCTGTTGTACTGCGTTTCCGAGACCACTTGCAGCACCGTTAACCGCCATTCTGCCGACTAGACCTCCGATAACACCCCCAGGAAATGCTGCGACGATGGCACCATTTACTGCGCCGCCAAATGCTGCTTTCCATATTTTTTTGCTGGTTGTGCAAGGATTGCGCAACTCACCAATTACACCTATTGTTGCTCCTATCGCCGCACCAATCGGGATCCACACCCACTTTCCCGTAGGATCCCTGATGCTTACTGGGTTCCCGTTAGCATAGCTATACATGTTAAGGCCTGCAGCGAGCCCCATCGAATCGGAGGATATAAACCGCTGCAGCAGTGGTGAGTAATACCTTGCCCGATAATAATATAGACCAGTCCCGTCGTTCTCGCGTCCGGTGAACTGAAATGGATTGTTGATAGTGGCATCCGCCGTAGTGTTCCCGTAAGGGTCATAGGTATAGTCCACCAGCTTATTGCCATTGCCATCCGTCAACCTGATCGTGGAACCCAACGCGTCCGTCAAGTAACTATCCGTCTGCGCGATGGCCCCGCTTCCTGTCTGCATTGCCAGCGTTTCGTCAATTCCCAAGCCGGTTAAATAGGTCGTTCCGCTGTTGGTTTCCGCCACAATGTTGGAGCCGTCATATACGTAATTCGAGGTCACGCCATTGATGGTTTTCGTCTGCCTCCTGCCGATTGCATCGTAAGTAAAACTGGCCGTAACCGCACCACTGATTTGGGTCAACTGATTACGCACATTCCAAGTATAAGTGTTAGCGCCGTCGCTGGTGAGGTTTCCATTGGCGTCGTATTGCAAAGTTTGTGCATTGAGGGATGTAAGTCGATTGAAGGCATCCACCGTGCTGCCGCTCACCAAATTGGGCACATTGACACGCGCGAAGCTACCCCCCGTTTGCACCCGACGTCCGTCATTGTCGTAAGCGTAACCGAGATTGCCGATCACCGTACCGCCGCTTTGCGCATACACTATTCCTATTATTTGATTGGCATTATCATAACTATACTTCATTGTAATACCATTTGCCAGCGTGGTCTGGGTGCGTCGGTTTGCAGTATCGTACGCAAAGCTCACTATTTGTGGCGTCGAGTTGTTAATGCCGCCACCGGCTTGCGTGATTTGAGTTAGGCGATTCCCGTTATCGTATGTGTACGTGATCGTTGGCTGACCACTCACAGTCATCGTTTGGCGCAGACCATTGGCGTTATAGGTATAGGCTACAGTGCTCGTTGGCGTAGTAATCTGAGTCACGTTGTCCAGCCCGTCATATTGATAAGTCATGGTCCCGTTGGTCGAATCAACGATTTGGGTTACGCGGTTGCCAGCGTCGTATGTACTCGTCACGGTACTATTGTCAGCATAGGTGATAGTAATTGGCCGATTAAGATGATCGTAGCTAATTTGCGCGATTTTTCCGTTGCGATCAGTGACCGTCGTCAAGTTATGGTGCAAATCGAAACCATAACTTTCTGACTGATTCAGGGGGTTGGTGTAGTTCACCGGACCATTGCGCGTATCATAGGTAAACTGATGCAGATTGTTCTTGGGATCTTTGACTTGCGTACGATTGCTGTCCGGATCGAAAGTCGCTGCGGCAATGTTATGCAACGGATCGATTCCTTGCGTTGATCGATTCAAGGGATCATAGCTGATTGACGATTGATTACCCATCGAATCAGTCAATACGACAGGGCGGCCGACTGCATCGTGAGTAATGTTCACTGAATGCAATAGTGGATCAGTAATTTGACTCAGATCAGTGCCGTTGTATGTGAATAACGTCGCGTTGCCTAAAGCGTCCGTAACCCGCGTGGATTGACCGGCGGCATTATACGCAATCGTTGTAGAATTGCTGTTTGCATCAGTAATCTTAACTAGATTTCCCAACGTGTCGTAAGCAAACACGCTTTGATGAGTAAGCGGATCAGTGATAGTGGCAATTTGGTTATAGGTCGCTGTGTAAGTCATTGTGGTGGTCTGTGCATTGGCGGTGCCGGCCAGACGCGTCATTGTTAGAGCATTACCTAACCCATCATACATATAGGCAGTCTGCCTACCCAACGCATCGGTGCTTGAGTCCAGCAATGCCGTTACCGGATCCCATACATTGGTAACGGTCTGCTGCTCCGGTTGCCCCTGTGCTAAAGTTTCCTGAACAATCTGCCCAGCAGTATTGTATTGAATGCTTCTGACGCGCCCTAGTTCATCGGTTACATTGGTTTGGAGCGGATTGTTGTTCGCATCAAAAGTGTAAGTGAATGAGTTGGTCGTTCCATCGGCATAGGTTTGTTGCTGGACCCGTCCAGGGAGATTGGCGCTGGCAGTGGCACCAAAATACACATTTGTGACCTTGGGTTGTACAATTTGACCAGCATTGTTGCGCGGATCGTTGACGGTGAGCATATTGCTCGTGGCAGAATCGTACGTGTAGGTAGTGATACCGCCGGCCACATCGGTGACCTGAGTCAGATGGCCCGCACTATCGTATTGGTAGTTCACCTGACGTCCGAGATTATCGGTAGCCTGCGTAATGCAACTGGCACAACTGGTAGAACTATACTGGAAGCTGACGATGCGACCACTGGGGCTCGTAATCAAAGCGATCCGCCCACTATCATCACGGGTTATGCCAGTGTTGTTTCCGAAACGATCCTGAATTGCAGCGAGACTTGACTCATACCACCCGAAAACGTAGACAGTTCCGTCTTTGAGAGTCAGCAGAAAATTTGAATCGTAATCGGTAGTGGCTATTGTCGCCATGTAGAATTGGCCTGGCATCAAAGACTGGTACACGGCACCACCAATATAATCCGTATTGGTTCCCACCGCCGTGAATGGGATTGAGCCTCCATTGCCGAGAACCAAATCTATTTCCGGTTCGGTATAAGGACCACCCTGGCTAGGCGGAAAATAAAGGTAAAGATCGTAGCTGTGTGCCGCACCAACACCGAAACTGTGTTGATTTAGGTCTCCGCTGTGATAGCTGCGCTGTAACGAAAGCGGCGTAACATCTGCGATTTCGAAATCTGTATTGTTTTCCACAAACAAGCCATCATGGCAACTGACTGGGTCACCACCTGTGCCACCTTGCGGACATGCGCAGATCACGCTTCCACAGCCGCCTGGACCATTACCACCAGGACCACCACTAGATGCAGCCGACGAACCAGTAAATTGGTAGAGAATGAAGTCTTTATCACTGACGATCTTTTTGCCGTCCGACGACACTTTGGCGTCGCCATAGACATACCAGCCGCGTCCCGCAGGGTCGTAATCGAACAATTCAAAGTGCGCGCCCGCTTGCTGCGTGCTGTAATTGGGATAGATCACTTTGGCGCCCAGCGGCTTGCCGGTCACTGATTGAATGACTGCGCCACCCGGTTGAAGAGTGTAATACACCGGTAGTTCACCGTATGGCATTGGGAAAGGCAACTGATCTGACGGGACCGGAGTCAGGCTGACTTGGGTGACGATTTTTCCATCCGCATCGCGAATAACAGCTCCCGCTGGCAGGTGGACTTCCAGGCCGGGGAGCAATGGATTGCTGATGACAGTATCCATCGTGGTCGGCGAGGCGAGCTGAATAGCATGGGACGTATCGAGCTGGACCATCCAGATCGGTTGCCGCATGCCGTTGACTTTCCCGGCCTTGACGTGAATTTGGTAGAAATAGCGACCATATTGAGTATTCACAGTGCTAGCGCTACGGCCATCAATTTGCAGCACCGGGCTTTGCCCCGGCGGCTCGCCACTTGGGATGTTGGTGAGAAGGAATTCGCCGTTGTCGTCAGTGACGGTACTTTGGTTGCCCATGCTGACGGTGACACCCGACAAGGGTTGACCGTTAAGTTTCAAGGCCTGCCCGACTAGCGCAGTGACTCCAGGCGCGGCTGAAGGATTGATAACGGCAGGTAGATGCGCCTCGCGATCTTGCAACTTGATGCGACCGTCGCGTTTGATGGCGGTCAACAAATAAGCGCGTTGCAATTCGATGCGACGCGGTGGAGTTCGGCTAGCGAGTATAGCTTGTTCACTACGCCATTGACCATGATAATTATTCGCTTTCGGAATCCAAACGCTTCCGGCGTTGATCTCTACTGCCGCAGTAGTTGAGCCAGCGGTAGGCACAGAAGTGGTGGCTGCTGCATCGATGGTTGCGACCACTGTTGTCGCGGCCGCCGCTGTGCCGTTGCTAACACTGGTATTGCTTGTCGCACTGCTGGTACTTCCAGTGGCGCTTGCACCTCCCAATTGGCCGGTGGTGAAGCCGATTGCTGTAAATGGCAATGCTTGACCAGATTGATCGGTTGCACCATCAATAAACAGGGTGTAATGCGTGCCAGGAAGCAGATTTTGTTGTGGGGTCACAAATAACAATACGCCGTACTCTACCGGTATCGACTTGATAGCCGTAGGACCATTTGGGCCTAGTAGCGTAACGGTGGCAGTATTGAATGTGGACATCGCCATGCGCTGAGAAAAACGCACCATCAACGGCTGGTCGACACCGACCCCTTGCGCATCCGCTGATGGTTGACTGGCATTGATACTAGGAATGCCGGCGCTGACAAAGCTCTGGGCCATTTGCATCGCTGCTACGGAAGTGACGATACTAAAGCTCTGGCTACCTGGATCGGCCAGATCACCAGTGTTGAGAACTTGCGCATTGCTACTGCCCCATAACAGAACGGTAGAGTTTGGCAATAGCGCTGCGACTTGATTCAAGCGGGCTACATCAAGCTTTGCATTGAAGCGCTCAGAAATGCAAGACGCGCATGCCGGATTATAGAGCTCTACGTCGAATAACGGGTGTCCATAGGCATCGTTGCCGCCTGCTATCATAATCTGTCCACTGGAAAGTACCGTGGTTGTATGGCCAGTGCGAGCAATCAAACCAAGATTACCTAACGACGTGAACACGCCGCTGGCAGGGTCGAACTGCTCGGCTGTAGATATGACATTACCCTTGGCATCGGTACCGCCCAGAATAAGGACGACCCCGCTTGGCAGCAGCGTCGCGCTGTGATTCGCGCGCGCCTGCACCAACTGCGCCGAGAGCGTGATTGATTTTCCCGCTGTATCGACGATGACGGCAATTGGCAAAGCAAGCACGCCGCCGCTTTGACCTCCCGTCATTAGCCAGCTTCCATTCGGCAATTGAGTCGCTGCTTGCCCGGTTAAAGTCGCCGGATGCGGGGCTAAAATGCTCTGCAAATCACCACTGCCAGGAGGAGACAGCGTGGGAGCCGACCCTTGTGCATGAGCAAACATGCTCAATACGCAAGCCAAGGAGGTAAGCCATTGCAAGGTTCTCATGCACTTAGTCTTCATTGCGTTTTCTCATCCTGATTGTTTTGATTGTTTTGATTGTTTTGATTGTCTTGATCGTTCTGCTCGCACTGATATTTCGTTTTCACATTCAACCGCTACTGTAGTGTCGCCGACAGAGTTCCGGCGCCACCTCCCTGCGGTATGAAACGTAACGTATAACTGCCAGTTTCCGGCAAATCGAAATACCCCGGAAGGCCACCTATCGCAGTTGAGAGATAGTAACCGGCGAGTAAATATGTACCTTCGTAAAAGTAGAAATACGTGTTACCTGGGAAGGTATTCCCGACCATAGTTATCGTGGTGGATTGTCCTGATGTGCCGGTGAATGTATACGTGGCAGCTTGCCCTGGCAGGGTTGTGGTGACATTGAACGCTGGTCCATTAATGGCTATCGTGCCGGTGACGTCAGCACTAAGATACAAATTGAAGTTAGCTGTGTTCGCTTCTGGATTCACTACCACAGTGTAAGGACCTGAGAGGGTCAGAACCGGTATCGCATTGCTTCCGGCTGTTCCCGATACGGTGAAGGGTCCCAAGTGGCTCCCTGAATAGTCAAGCACCTGAGCGCCATTTGGGTCAAAAATCTTCACCGTGAGCGAGCCACCGGTTGGAGTCATTGCCAATCCTGTGACTCCCAATGCCAGACTTTGTCCGAGGAGGCCGTTGAATGTGTAAATCCCCGGTTGCCCGGCTGCCAAACTCACCACTGCACTCCCGTTAATGCTGATCGTACCGGTAAGTGTAGGAACAGCGGCTACCGAAACGCTTCCTGTTCCACCGACTTGCGGCATGATTCTAATAGTATAGGTACCTGCAGCCGGCAAAACGACAGACAATTCGCCCCCTGTTCCTGCTCCACTACTAAAGGCGTACGTTGTCGTGGCAATCGATGTCCCGTTCGATTCATATACGTTAAATTGTGTGCTACCCGGAATCGTATCGCCGCTGATGATGAAGTTCATGGATTGTCCTGCCGCGCCGCTGAATGTATAACTTGCGGCTTGCCCAAGCGTGTTTGATGTGAAGACAAGAGGTACGTCATTGGTCGCCAACGTCCCAGCGACATCCGAGCTCAATAGCAAGGCGAAAGTTGCTGCGTTCGCACCTGGATTAATCGACACGGTATAGGCGCCGGCAGTTGTCAACATGGGCAACGTATACGCTGGTTGGGTTGCTGTTGCCGCAAAAGATCCTATTTGATTGTTATTCGGATCAGTGATGGTCACGACGACCCATCCATTAGTCGGGTTAATTGCTAACCCCGACAATCCCAATGCCAGGTTTTGACCGATGGATCCGGTAAATGTGTACTGCCCCAATTGACCCGCCATCAAATTAATCGCTGTACCGCTGCCATTAAACCCAAGTGTGCCGGAGAGTGTTGGGACCAGCCCGAGTGTAACGCTACCCAAACCGCCTGTTGGTGTGGTCCGCAGTGTATAAGATCCGGTTGCGGGTAGATTGGGGAGTGGCATCGTTCCGGATACACCCGCACTAGTGCCATTCAAGCTGGAATTCGCAACGAGCGAGCCGTTCTGCTGATAAACAGAGAACATCGTGCTTGAAGGGAATGTATCGCCAGTCATGACGGCGTCCAGCTCCTGCCCGATCGTGCCGCTAAACGTATAGGTTGCTGCCTGCCCAGTCCTCGTTGGAGCAAATGTGGTGGGCGTACCATTCGTTAGCAAGGATCCGATTGCATCCGAACTCAACAATACGCTAAATGTCGCCGCATTCGGGGAGGGATTTACCAATACCGTGTAGGTGCCCGCCTTCGTCAAGGTGGGCAGCGCATATCCGGGTGTGGCTGCTGACACCGTAGTACTGCCAATTACGGAGTTATTTGGATCTTGAACTGTCACGTTAAGTGATCCACCGGTGGTTGGGGCTGTGACAAGTGACACGAAACCAAGGCCAAGATTTTGGCCAATCGCCCCTGTGAACGAGTAGCTCGCTTGTTGCCCCCCAGTCAGCGAGGTCGCAGTGGCGCTGCCATCGATATTGAGTGGGGCAGATACTATTGTCGAATTCAAGTTCAAATTGAAAGTCGCAGCATCCGCCACTGTATTAAACAATATCGTGTAAGTGCCGGTGGCCGGTAAGGTCGGCAATGCATACGAGGGCGTAGCTTCGGATAAACCAAAGCTAATCCCGAAACTATTCGGCCCCGTGATCGTTACACCTATCTCTCCAGAGCTAGGTGTGATCGCCAACGATGACAATGCCATCACAAGACTTTGTCCGGATGTTCCGACAAAGGTGAATTGTCCTAATTGATCGGTTGACAAATTAACCGCCGTGCCGACGCCATTGGACGTCACTGTTCCCATGACACCAGGAATAAATGACATTGTCACGCTACCAGTAGCGCCCTCCACCGGAGCTACCCGCATAATATAGGCGCCCGTCACAGGCAGATTTATCAAACTGGCCAGCGGTATAATGCCACCGGGTTGATATATCGAATATGTCGGACTTGCATAAGAGGTGGAAGGCGGAGGTGGGTAAGTATTATTGGTTATCTGCAAGCTCAGATCTTGTCCTGCAGTACCGTTGAACGTATACGTCCCCGCTTGCCCCGGTATGTTGGAAGCAAAGGTTACGGCTGGCCCGCCAACGACGATGTTGCCTGTCATATCCGAACTCAATTGCAAATTGAAAGTCGCTGAACTAGATCCAGAGTAAATTGATACTACGTAGGTGCCGGTCTTTGTCAATGTCGGTAACACGAACCCTGGAGTGCTGGCTAATGCATTAAAGCTGCCAACCAAACCGCCATTGGGATCAGTAATGGTCACAGTTAGCCCGTTAGCCAATCCACTATACGTGATTGCCAGTGCTGTAAGCCCCAGCCCAAGATTCTGACCCGCCGTACCACTGAAGGTGAAAACGGCATACTGCTCATTCCCAATACTAACTGCCGGAGGACTGCCATTTGCAATCAAAGAGGCCGAAGATTGTAACAATTGTAAATTGAATGTTGCAGCCGACACACCTGAATTAATTAACACGGTGTAAGCACCCGTCGTAGTCAAAATAGGCAATGCATAGAGAGGCATATTGGCGGATGGGCTGAAACTATCAATTACGAGGCCATTTGGATCGGCAATCGTCGCTGGAGGTAACGTACCACCGTTTGCGATCGTGAGGCCGTCCAATCCCAACCAAAGACTTTGACCGGCAATTCCATTAAAGGAATAGAGGCCATACTGCCCGTTTGAAATACTGATCGCTGCAGTGTTACCACTGCTATTAAAAATGGCAGTCTGCAAAGACACGACAACACTTCCGGTGCCCGAATTTTGCGGCAATATCTGAAGTGAGTACGTCCCAGTCACCGGTAAATTAGTCAGTTCCCATCCCTGTAAAATATTGGTTGTAACATTAGCTATATTGTCATACGTCGCGATAGTGGAACTTGCGGATGCACTGAAAACAACCGCGCCGTTTGGTTGCCTCACGACAAACTGAGTCCCCCCTGGAAATAAGACATTGCTGAATTGAAGCACTAAATTTTGCCCTGCAGTACCGTTAAATACATAGCTCGGCAAAGTGGAGCTCGATGTTAAAGTGGCTGTTACTGGTGGGCCGTTGATTGTAAGCATCGAGGGAGAATTCAAGCTGGCCGTAATTGTCGCTGGTATAGCTCCCGAGCTTAGGGTAATTGTGTAATTCCCGGGCACCGGCAAGTTCGGTAGCGTGCATAAGGAATTTGTAACAGTTGTAGTACAAGTAGTAAGAATCGTCCCACCAACTTGGGTGATGGTTGCCGTCACTGTACCACCTGAAGGTACAGTCGAAACATTTGAAAGATTGAGGGATAATTCATCGCCAGCAGTACCAGAAAAGGTAAAGCTGACCGACTCATTTGCAGATAAGTTAATTGTAACTGGGACATTATTCTCCGCCAACGCAGCCACAAAAAAATTCGCAGTGCTGGTCCCTGTACCATTTGCACTAACGACAGCGACCGAACCGGTGGTTGCCCCATTCGGCACAATCACTTGCAAAGACGTCGCCGTCGCCGCAAGAACTGTTGCCGCCATACCACTGAACGTGACACTATTGCTGCTTGTCGTCGCGCCGAATCCACTTCCACTGATGGTAATAGATGTCCCTACCGGCGCTGAGGAAGGATTGAATGACGTAATGGTTACGCCAGAGGTGGCGGAACTAGCATTCGAAAGGAGATTGCCATCCGAATCATAGCTGTACTGACTGGAAATCCCGGCTGGTGCAATCACCTGAACCAAACGTCCAAGCGCATCATAAGCATAGTTGACTACCCCGTTCGTAACTGAAGGGGATACCTTGAATGTCTGGCTCATCTGCGGAGCGGCACTATAATTGCCGTCGCCGGCTTGATTAGCCGTAATCGTGCAGCTACCAACGTTGACCAGCGTAACCGCAACGCCGGA
>Ga0302315_10002720_pt1 | contig 16473 bp, 11 predicted proteins | sample III_Palsa_N3_1_FD_200532 | JGI IMG/M metagenome (GOLD analysis project Ga0302315, IMG submission 200532) | Peat permafrost microbial communities from Stordalen Mire near Abisko, Sweden - III_Palsa_N3_1 | ecosystem: Environmental > Terrestrial > Soil > Palsa > Peat permafrost | place: Sweden... | reverse complement strand
GGGCGCTACGGATGTCTCGCTGATCGTCCCCGGGCCGCCGCATTCCGTCCTGGCCTGGCATCCCCGTAACAAAACCGCCCCGGCCCCAACCACACACAGACAAATAACAAAAATGCTAGGCGCCGACGTCTCCTTCCTTCCTGAACTGGAGAACCGCGGCGTCCACTTCTCCGACAACAAAGGTGAACGGGACGCCATCGCCATCCTCAAAGACCATGGCTTCAACTATATCCGGCTCCGTATCTTCAATGACCCGGCCCGCGATAGTGGCTATTCACCGGGCAAAGGCTTCTGTGACCTGCCGCATACCCTCGCGATGGCTAAAAGAGTAAAGGCCGCGGGATTGCGGCTGTTGCTCGATTTCCATTACAGCGACTACTGGGCCGATCCGGGAAAACAATTCAAACCCGAGGCCTGGCGCAATCTGGACTTCGCCACCCTCCTCGATTCCGTTTATGACTATAGTTGTCGTGTCATAGAAGCACTAAAGCACCAGGGCACGCTACCGGATATGGTGCAGGTGGGCAATGAGATCAACCATGGCATGATCTGGCCCGATGGTAGCATCCGTCACCCCGACAGCCTCGCGGCCCTCATCTATGCCGGTATCCTGGGCGTCAAAGCCGCGGACCCCGCGTGTCCGATCATGCTCCACATCGCCCTCGGCGGCCAAAACGACGAATCCCATTTCTTTCTGGATAATATGCTGGAACGTCAGCTGCCCTTCGATGTGATCGGGCTGTCGTACTATCCACGCTGGCACGGCAGTCTCTCGGATCTCCGTTACAACGTCGACGACCTTGCCCGTCAATATGGAAAGGATATTATAGTGGTGGAATATACTCAGCTCAAACGCGAGGTCAATGACATCGCCTTTGGCGCCCCCGATGGCCTGGGAAAAGGCACCTGTATCTGGGAACCGCTCAATACCTGGGAACAAATCTTCGAAAAAGATGGCAAGGCGAACGACCTGCTCTATCTCTATGACGACCTCAGCAGGGAGTTCATCAACCCGGCTATAATCCCTTCGACAGCATCCCGCCGTCCACCGGCAGGTCTATCCCCGTGATATACGAAGCCTTGTCCATCGCCAGAAAAGCCACGGCGCTCGCCACTTCTTCGGGTTGGGCTACCCTGTTCAGAGGTGTGGCGTCGATAATGCGCTGCAGCCTGTCCGGCCGCTTCAGCACCGATTCCACCAGCGGCGTATCGGTATACCAGGGCGACACGGTGTTGACCCGTATGCCGTGTTCCGCCCATTCGACCGCCAGACTGCGGCTCAATTGGATCAGCGCCGCTTTGGACACCCCATAAGGCGCCCCCGTTTGGACGTCCACGCTTCCCGCGACACTGGAAATATTGACCACGCCCGCACCCGTACCCAGCATCAGGAAGGGAAGGCAAAGCCGGCAAAGTTCTATCGCGCCAAAAAGATTGAGCTCTATTACCTGCCGTATTTCTTCCTCGGAATAGTCAGCCAATTTGCGCCGGATATTGGTTCCGGCATTGTTGACAAGCGTATCCAGCGCACCCCAGCGCTCCTCGATGGCTTCCCCGATCCGCTGCCGGTCCGCCGGCTTCGTAATGTCACCCGCGACCCCCGACACCTGCTTTCCCTCCTCCCGCCACACGCGCAGCAACTCATCGAGCTCATGCTTGTTCCTTGCCACAACGATCACCTCCGCACCCAACCCCAAAAATTCCTCCGCGATCGCCTTCCCGATCCCCTTCGTTCCCCCCGTGATCAACGCCCGTTTACCTTTCAGGTCCCAATTTGCCATGACTGGATATTTGAATTAACCAAGCGCGGAATTATTCTTTCCCAGGTCATCCCGGTTTGTCAGCGCATAGCGGATGGCCTTCTTTACGAAATCGTTTAGTGAGATGTTCTCGCTCGCGGCATAGACCGCAGCTGCCTTGTGCAGGTCAGTAGAGATACGGACATTAAATGTTCCCTTATAGGTCTTGTTCGGCTCTTTCCCGATGGATACACAAGTCTCCAGGTAATCGTCAACGGCTTCATGAAAGGCTTTCTTGAGTTCCTTCACGGATCCACCTTCGAAGTTCACCAGGTCGTCGATGGCTACGATCTTACCATAAAAGACATCGTCCTCCGAACTAAAATGAACGGAAGCATAGTATCCTTTGTATTCTAAGACGTCATTCATTTTTTATGTATCCTTTTTCTACAAGCAATTCGATCACTTGCTTGAGCGCATATGCTTTTACAAAATTACTTTATTTCGTAAATACCAAATTCCTCGACCTCCCCGTCGACAACAAAAACCCCGTCACGCGCTTGCGCTTATCCCGCACAAACTCCACCAGGAAAGGCCCGGTAAACGCATCCTTTATATACGGCTCAAGCTCCATCGCCTCAACCCGCGGCCCCTTTACCGTCAACTCACTGTCCTTCACCGCGATCACATAATCGACATCCAGCTCATGGCTATGAAACGTACCGACATACTCCCCCAACTCAGCCTTCGACGGAACGACCTTCGTCACCTGCTCATACACCCTGTCCTTTATCCCCGGCGACCGCCACACAAAACGCATCCGGGCGCCATCCTGCCGGAAAGTATAGGTCGGACCATTGGGCAGCGAAAAGACACTGTCATTCTCCACCGCCAGGGTCGTGCCATTTTGCACCAGGCTGCCCTCACTATACTTTATTTGCGCCCTGGCCTTGGTCACCGGATCAAAATACTCACCCGCATACCCCTTCACAGTGTATTTGTCGGCCACGGTGATCATCATCAGGTCACTCGCCCTGCCCGGCAGCAACAGATTGGCTACCTTGCGGCATAAATCCGATGGATTGATACTGGCCAGATTGGCCAGCACGATCACCGAAAAATGCCTGTCCGGAAAACGCAGGATATCGGCGCGATAACCCGCATCGGCGCCGGAATGTTCGACGGTCTTGTTGCCGCGGTAGTCGCCGATCTGAAGGCCGCTGGCGTAGGTCTGCAACTTGCCGTCATTCAGCACACCCGGTTCCAGCATCGCCTTGATAAAGGCATCGCCGCCCACTTGTTTGGAATAGAAGTTCTCGTCCCACTTCGCCAGGTCTTCCACGGTGGTGAACAAACTCGTGGCCCCATAATTGTCAAACACAGGAATGCTGATCGCCCATCGCCCGCCATCCTGTTTATCATATGCCGAAGTACGATTGATCACGATCTCCGTATGATCGCTGTGAAAGACAGTGCTGTTCATACCCAGCGGTTTAAAAAAAACGGAGTCGGCATATTTCCGCAGGCTGACTCCCGTCACCCGCTTCACGATGACACCGAGTAACGTAAAGCCGGTGTTACAGTATACATAGTCATCGCCCGGCACAAAGTTCAATGCCTGCTGACGCTTGAGCATATCCATGATGTCTTCTTCCGTGATGACGTCGTCATCCCGCCATCCGGCGAGGCGCTGCAGATCCCACTGGTCGCGGAGGCCGCTGGTATGGTGGATCAGGTTGGCAATAGTGATGGGGTGGCCAAGATCGGGCATCTCCGGAATATACTTCCGGATATCGTCGTGCAGCGACAACTTTCCTTCGAGGGCCAGCTTTTGTATGGCGGCCGCAGTGAATTGTTTGGAGATCGAGGCGACGTGAAATAGGGAAGCAGGTGTGATGGCAATATTGTATTCCAGGTTGGACATGCCGTAACCTCTTTTATAGAAGATCTTGCCGTCTTTTACGATGGCGAGCGCACATCCCGGCGAATTGGTCCTGTCCCACCGGCTAAAGATGCTGTCGATCCGCTGGGTAAGCTTTTCATCGGGTTGCCCAAACGCATAGCACGAGATCAGCAAAAGACAAACAAAGGTCAGCGGCTTTAACGGCATAGCTTTTACGGCTAAAGTTAATAAATTGCCCTATGCCAGCCGCCGTACGGCAATAATCATTAAATTCATGCCTCATTTCTAAACCACCCTGGTATGTCCATCGCAATTCGCCTGTCCGCTGCCATTCTTACCATCTTTTTCTCTGGCGCACTCTTCGCCGCACCACCACAAATACACATCATCCCGCAGCCGGTCTCCGTCACCGCTAAGCCCGGCCACTTCACGCTCAGCGCCTCCACCACCATCGTCACCGAAGGCGACTCCCTCGCAGCAACCGCCGCCTGGTTGGTGGACAAACTCCATATCCAACAAGGAAAAGGCGGCAAACAACGCATCATACTCAGCCTAAACGCCGATAAAAACGTCCACCGCGACGGCTATACCCTCGATGTCACCCCGGGCACCATCCGCATTTACGCCAATAACGCCGCCGGAGCATTCTACGCCGTTCAAACTATGCTCCAACTCATTCCCGCCGGGGCAACAGCCGCATCAGGCACAGAGATCCCCTGCGCCGAGATCACCGACTACCCCCGCTTCGCCTGGCGCGGCCTCATGCTCGACGTAAGCCGTCACTTCTTTACTAAAGAAGAGGTCGAACACTATATCGACGACATGGTCCGCTATAAATACAATGTCTTACACCTCCACCTCAGCGACGACCAGGGCTGGCGCATCGAGATCAAAAGCCTGCCGGCCCTCACACAGCACGGCGCATGGCGCGTTTCCCGCACCGGCCGCTGGGGCGAATTCCCGCCCGCACAGGTAGGCGAACTCACGCCCTACGGCGGCTTCTACACCCAGGACGACATGCGCGAGATCATCGCCTACGCCGCCAAACGTTACGTGGCCATCCTCCCCGAGATCGATATCCCCGCCCATAGCCTGGCCCTCATTTCCTCCTATCCAAATCTCTCCTGCACCCAACAGGGTTACGCCGTTAACCCCGGCGCCCGCGGCCCCGTACGCGAGGACAACGCGCTTTGCATTGGCAACGACAGCGTCTTCCAGGTGCTCGATAAAATACTCACCGAGATCGCCGCACTCTTTCCCAATCCCTATATCCACATCGGCGGCGACGAAGCCTACAAAGGTTTCTGGGCCACCTGCCCCAAATGCGCCAAACGCATGAAGGACGAGCACCTCAACAATGTCGATGAACTCCAAAGCTATTTCGTCAAACGCCTGGAAAAAATGCTCAAGGATAAAGGGAAGAAGATGATCGGCTGGGACGAGATCCTCGAAGGCGGCCTCGCCCCCGAAGCAACAGTGATGAGCTGGCGCGGCATGTCCGGTGGCGTCACCGCAGCGCGCATGGGCCATGCCGTTGTCATGACCCCCTGGGACTTTACCTATCTCGACCTCTACCAGGGCGAGAACGTCGTAGAGCCACCTACCTATGGCATCTGCCGGCTCAAAGACTCCTACACCTACGAACCCGTCCCCGATAGTGTCGACGAAAAACTCATCCTCGGCGGCCAGGGTAACCTCTGGTCCGAGTCCGTGCCCACCTTCCGCCATGCCGAATACATGACCTGGCCCCGCGGCCTTGCCCTCGCCGAAGTCTACTGGAGCCAAAAGTCGGCCCGCAACTGGGATGACTTCACCAGGAGAATGGAGATGGAATTCCAGCGCATGGATGCCGATCATATCAAATACGCCCGAAGCGCCTTCAACGTCATCCTCCTGCCAAAGAAGGTCGCCGGCGGCGGTAACAACGACTTCGCCATCGCCATGGCAACCGAGATCAGCGGCCTGGATATCTACTACACTTTTGACGATACCAACCCTGACAACACCTACGCCAAATATGACGGAACACCGGTCAAATTCCCCGTGGGTGCGGCCCAGATCAACGTCATCACCTACCGCGACGGCCATCCGATCGGCCAGCAGGTCAACGTAAAAAAAGAAGACCTGGCCAAACGCGTCGATCAGGGGCACCATGTTTATTGATCGACATCGGCTTGCGGCCCCAAACAGGACCGATCCCACAACAGGCCCCCAGGCTCCCAACCGGCGCGTGAGCCCCACAACAAACAACTATGAGCTTTTAAACAAACCCGAAGCGCCCAAACCATCCGATCTTTGTGGAGTAAAAAATCTCAAAGACAATGGAAAAAATTTGGTTCATCACAGGCAGCTCCCGCGGACTCGGCCGCAGCCTGACGGAAGCCGTTCTCAAGAACGGCGCAAAAGTCGCAGGTACGGCCCGCAACCCGCAACAACTCGACGACCTTAAAACAAAATACCCCGATCAGATCCTGCCCCTTCAACTCGACGTCACCGACCAGGTGCAGATCAAAAATGCCGTCGATCAGGCGGTAAAGGCATTCGGCAGAATAGACGTCCTCGTCAACAATGCCGGCTTCGGGATCACCGGCGCCGCCGAAGCCTATTCGGAAGAACAGGTGCGCAGTCAATTGGAGACCAATCTCTACGCACCCATCGCCATAACGCGTGCCGTCCTGCCCATCATGCGCCGCCAACGCTCGGGAAATATATTACAGATCAGCTCCATCGGCGGCCGCGTCGGCAACGCCGGATTGACCATGTACCAGGCGGCCAAATTCGGTCTCGGCGGCTTCACCGAAGCCCTGGCCAAAGAAGTGGCGCCCCTCGGTATCCACGTCACCAGCGTCGAGCCCGGCGGATTCCGCACCGACTGGGGCGGCGATTCCATGACCTTCGCCCCGACAATTGAAGGCTACGAGGCCAGCGTCGGCTGGATCATGAATCACCTCCGTGGCGGCACCTTCAAACCCATGGGTGACCCCGACAAAGCCGCAAAAGTGATGATCGAACTGGTTGAAAACCCGGAGCCGCCAGTCCATCTCGTCCTCGGGAGCGAAGCCGCCGGTTTTCTGCAGCAGGCCGACGCCGCCCGGAAAGCCGAATTCGAAAAATGGCTCCCGGTCACAAAAAGCACCGACGCCGACGGCGCAATAAATTTCCTCGAAACCGAAGCAGGTAAAGCGCTGCTGAAAAGATGACGTATATTTATATACTCAACTTTTCAATCATGCATTACACCAAAACTCTCCTCCTGCTAGGTTGCATTGCCCTATCGTCGACAAAACTGTGGGCTCAGCAACCCGATACAACAGCGCCGACCCTAAGGTCCATCCTGCTGCGGCAATTCCAAACAACCTGGAACCAGGAAGACTGGTTCGTCCCCGTGAGCATCGCCGTCGATGGCCTGACCGCCCAACAGGCCATGTGGAAACCATCCGACTCCAGCCATTCCGTCGGGCAGCTGACCTATCATTTGCTGTTCTGGAACAAACAGTCACTCGATAAATTTAATGGCCGCAAGCCTGACCCTTTCGATGGCAACAACAATGAGACCTTTACCAACTTCACCCAGGAAACCTGGATCAAAACAGTAAACCAGTTGAACCAGGTCATGCAGGATTGGGAGACGGCCATCAAACAAGCCGACGAAGCAAAACTCAGGAAGTGGTATTCGACCATCGCGAATATCAATACCCATAACGCCTACCATACCGGCCAGATCCTCTATATCCGTAAATTGGCCGGCAACTGGAACCCCGACAAAGGCGTGAAATAGCCGAAGGTAGGCAATACTACAAGCCCATTTTATTCCGTCCTCAGGCTATCGATCGGATTCGCAAGCGCGGCCCTGATCGCCTGAAAACTGATGGTCATAATGGTTATTGTAACGGCAATCAACCCCGACAACATAAAGGGCGCCGCCCCGATAGTAATATGATAGTTATAGTCCCTGAGCCAGTGCTGCAGAAAGTAATACGCGATCGGCGTCGCGATCACACAGCTCAGTCCCACCAACAACATAAATTCCGTGGAGAGCAGCTTCCAGATGGATAGCACCGAAGCGCCCAGCACCTTTCGTACGCCGATCTCCTTTGTCCTTCGTTCTGCAGTGTAGGCGGCCAATCCAAAAAGCCCGAGGCAAGAGATCAGGACTGCCAGACCCGAGAAGATCGCTGCGAGACGACCGAGCAATGTCTCGACCCGGAACTTGTCGGCATAGGCATCGTCTGCGAATTGATAGTCAAAAGGATAGGCGGGATTGTATCTATCGAAGATGGTTGCCAGCCGGGTGATGGCTTCGTGCGTGCCTACTGACGGCGAGAGACGATATAGGATCGCAGCTGAACCGGCCCATTTGGCATCCGACAGGAACATGACCGGATCGGCTGAGGAAAAGGGATTGTCCATCCATGCGTCCTTAACGACACCGACGACCCGTAAAGGCTGACCGGCAAAATAAACGACCTGGTTCAGCGGGTTCTTCAGCCGCATCTTTTCGATCGCTGTTTTATTGAATACTACCCCAAGCGTGTCGACGCCGTCCGCCCCGGTAAAACCTGGCCCGGCAACTAGCTTCATGCCAAGTGTCGCGAAATAATCCTTTGAGACCCCGATCGCACCAAAAATGATCTGTTCGTCCGGTCTCTTACCCGGCCAGCCGCTCAGGTCCGTGTGCCAGTAAATACCAGTGGCGGGGCCGGAAGATTTTGTCACAGCACTGACCACGCCGCTTCCGAGCAGCTCATTCTTAAGTGTAATATAGTTCTTGCTGAGCGCGGGATTGAGGGCGGACTGCAGCAACCGATTCACGCTGTAACCGGTGTCCCTATTCCTGGCATATTGTAGTTGCTGGTATACAATAAAGGTGCTTGCGATAAGAGCGATCGAACAGCTGAACTGGGTCACCACCAGGATCTTGCGGGCAAACGTCTGGCCCTTGCCGCTTTTCGACTTTCCTTTCAGGATATTGACCGTCCGAAACGAAGAGAGATAGAAGGCCGGCCGACTTCCCGCCAGCAAACCGGTCAGGAACAAAAGCCCTGTCAATATGCACCAAAATGGCGGTTGCCCATATGGAATAACAATGGAGCTGCTGGTAAGTGCATTAAAATACGGGAGGGCCAGTTGCGTGAAAAGGACGGAAAAGAACAGGGCGATCGCGGTGAGCACCAATGATTCCACCAGGAACTGACCTATGATCTGGCCGCGCAGGCCGCCGATGGCCTTGCGCACGCCGACCTCCCGGGCCCGTTTTTCCGATCGGGCGGTCGAAAGATTGACAAAATTGATACAGGCGATCGCGAGGATCAGTAGCCCGATGATAGTAAAGAGACGGACGTATTGGATAAAACCGCCGGTCTCCAATCCGTTCTCATACGTGCCATAGAGGTGCCAGTTCTTTAAGGGCTGAAACGTGAGGCCGTAGTTAACGGTCGTGTCGTGCCGTCCCGGCAGGTCTTTAGCCCGCGCCATTGTCTGCGCCAAGGTTGCGCCGGGCTGCAGTTGCACATACAATTGATAGGAGTTGGCATACCAGCCCGCAGCGCGTTGCTGTTTGATAGAAGGATTTGTCGCCTCGAGAAAAGAAAAAGGGATGAGGTATTCAAATTGAAAACTGCTATTCGCCGGGAGGTCGTCAAGAATACCCGTGACGGTCAAATTCTGCTCGTTGTCGAGGCGGACCGTTTCATTGATGACGTCTTCTTTACCAAAAAGACTCCTGGCAAGCGATCGCGTGATGACAATGGAATAAGGATCGTGGAGCACGGTCGAAGGATCTCCCCGCCATAAAGGGAAGGGGAATACCTGCAGGAAATTGCCCGTGGCGATCGTCCCCGGGCGATAGAGCTTTTTATTGCCAACCATCAGACCATGGGAGGCGTTCCAGTCCGACACCGTTACATTCTTTATTTCCGGGACCTCTGCCCGCAGTGCATCGGCCAGGGTCAGAGAGGTGGAATTGAAGGTTTGTATGCTCCCGTTGATCTTCGCATTTAGCCTCACCCGGTAGGCCTGCCGGTAGCCGGGAAGGAAACGGTCATAGGAATATTGTGTATAGACCCAAAGTCCGATGAGGAGCGCAACGCCCATGCCGACGGCAAGGCCCAGAATGTTGAGGGCGCTATAGACCTTGTTGGAGACAAGGTTGCGCCAGGCGGTCTTCAGATAGTTTTTGAGCATACCAAATTGAACCGCCAAACCTGTGCCGAAACACCGATTCGCTATAAATCAATTTTTTATCATGACATCGCACCGTTCGGTGTCCGCTTTCGATACATCAAGTGTTTGCTTTTTATAGATTACTAAAATCCCGGCCAAAAAAAAGCCCGGACACCTGTCCAGGCCTGACCCAACATTGACAAACCAAACTACCTGCCTGTTACAACGCTGGAATCTATCGCTCATCTGTGACCATTGCAACAACACTATTGTATCAGCTGCTCATGAAACGCTCCAATTTGCCGCTCCCTGTCCACAAAATGCATCTCCAGGATCCAGGATCTCCGCAGGCCGTCTTTTGCGGGCGCCCATAGATCTTTGTGGTTCTCAGGATGTATATCCAGACCCCAATCGCCGCGTGCCAGTTGCTCATGAGGGAAACGCCCCACAATATGACCCGCTATCTCGCCGCCGAATTCCCAGCCATAGGTTTCGGCCAACGCCGTGACGTAATGAAAGCAGTCTGCTCCGGTAAGCCTGGTTTGGTTCGAGATCCACGTGTTCGCCTGCTGCCAGGCCGTTTCCACATCACTTTTCAACTTTAACTTCAGCGGGTCGTCGCTCAGTACGTAAGTCCTTCCCAGATCGGCTTCGAAGCCGTCAAATACAGGGCCGAGATCAAGGAAAAGGATATCATCCTTTTTGATCAGCCTGTCAGCCGGGTCCCCGTTATAAGGATGCAATGTGTTGGGACCGGACCTGACAATTTTTTTGTGCCAGTGTTTTTCTACGCCGAACCGGCTATGGGCCATTAAAGCAATTTCGTTCGTCAGTTCACTTTCGAATTTGCCGGCCGCTATCAATCCCAGCTTTTCTACAGCATCGAACAATGCTTTCGCCTGCTGCTCCGCAAGCATCAATTTTGGTACCGTGGTCGGGATCATATTAAAGATTGAGTTTTTGCCATCTCAAGTGTGATCCATTCGCTGGTCACGATCTGCGCAAACTCGTGGCTCAAACTGGCAAGCGCCGTGTCATGGATCAACTCAGCGGAATAACGCTGCCCATCCGCACCTGTTTTATTAAAGGTAGCGGTGGCATCGGCTACTATAAACGTCTCGAAACCCAGGTTGCCGGCCATTCTTGCCGTGGTTGAGATACAGTGATCTGTCGTCAGTCCCGCAATGATCAGTTTCCTGATCCCGGCCCGGTCCAGCCAAGCTTGCAGATCGGTCCCGATAAATGCGCTGTTGACCTGTTTCCTAAAAACAACCTCGCCCGCCCGCGGAGCCACCATATCCTGGAATGCATTTCCGGCATTCGATTCATGGAGCGGGGACACCAGGTTCGTAGAACAATGTTGTACATGACATATCGGTAGACCACGCGCTCGCCAAAGCTCGAGCAATGCACCGGAACGGAGCTCAGCATTGAGATTATTCCGCTGCCCTCCCCAATAGTTAATGTCGCCAAATCCTTTTTGGATGTCTACAAGAAGCAGAGCGGGCGGTCTTGCCATTTCCATGTCGGGCGATCTTTAACCACAAAGGACGGCGGATTATCTAATAAAACAAAATACTTACTTTTGATCGATTGATCACATAATTTGATTACTATGGATATCCGTCAGATCCAAAACTTCCTGGTGTTGAGCCAGACGCTCAACTTCAGGATCGCCTCAGAGCAGATCAATATCGTTCAGCCCGCGCTAAGCAGACAAATACAATTGCTGGAAAGTGAATTGGGAGCATTACTGTTCCACAGAACAAAAAGAGTCGTTACATTGACGCAGGCCGGCGTCTTTTTTCAAAAAGAAGCATCAAGGATCCTGCGCGATCTGAATACCGTTATTGACCGCACTGCCCAATTGCATACCGGCGAAGCAGGTGAGATCAGGATCACGCATGCCAGCTCGGCCATGAACACCGTAGTCCCTTCCTTTCTGGCTAAGGTAAAACGCAAGTGGCCCAACCTGAAAACCATTGTCGATGAAACGTCCAACTCGCAGCAAATTGAAATGTTACTAAGACGCGAAACAGACATCGGCATTGCTCCCAATATGATCGTGCCTCCGGAGATGGAAACAAGGATCCTCTACAGAGAAAATTTTGCCTTGCTCCTGCCCGAGCGCCACCCCCTGGCAAAGAAAAAGCTCACCAATCTATCAATTCTGAAAAGCGAGACATTTATCTTGCCCCGGCTTTCAACGGGCATCGGGTATGTCGAGACCATTCTGCAGATCTGCCAGAGTTACGGCTTTAGACCAAAGGTCGCGCATGAATCGGCTCACTCCATCGGAGTGTTAAGGCTCGTCGAGGCCGGTCTCGGGATTGCTATTGAACCCATGTCTTCCGTTCGCGGAGTGACGATGAATGTCAAGATAATTGAATTAAAGCACATCCCTCAAAAAGTGGAAATGGCCCTTTTTTGGCTTCGAGACCGGGAAAGCGAGCTTAGCCAGTACCTGAACATGTTTTAACTATGGCTTCACCGCCGTCTTACTATAAGGCGGATGCTCAACAGCCGGCGTCGGTTCCTTCTGCAACAACTTCAAACATTCCTCCACCGCCCGCTCCAGCTGCACATCCCGGCCCTTCGACAAAGACACAGCATCGATCTTCTGCTCGATATCCGGCGCAACACCCTTATTCTCGGCTATCCATTCATGCTTGATAGGATCGAACACCGCATTCGTCGGCGCAGTCATCGCCCCGCCATCCACAAACGAATAATGCACGGCCGCAGCGACCAGCCCGCCCCAGGTACGCGTACCTATCAACGGCCCCACCTGCTGGTGCCGGAAGATCCACGGGAAAAAATCCCCGCCGGAACCGGCAAGCTCATTGATGAGCAGCACCTTGGGTCCCAGGTTGCCCGCGGGCAGACTCAGGGCCTTGCCATCGGGCGCTTCATTGGTGACCGCCGCCCGCAGCCGCCTGATCATCAGGTCGACCATATAATCGTCCAGCAGACCACCGCCATTGAATCGCTCGTCAATGACCATCCCCTCCTTGTCCTGCTGGGAAAAGAAATACCTGTTGAAATAGGTGAAACCAGCCCCCCCCGTATTGGGCACCCACACATAACCCAATTTTCCATGTGAGAGATCATCCACCTTCCGCCGGTTATCTTCTATCCAGGCCCTCTGACGCAAACCACCTTCCCGCTCGACAGGCACGACCTTGATCGTCCAGGCGCCCTCCACGGACGGCTTATTGTTTACTGACAACACTGTCTGCATGCCCGCCTTTCCATCGAGCAGCTCATACGGGTCCTGCTCCGCCGTCAGCGGCCGCCCGTCGATCGACAGGATATAATCGCCTTCTTCTACTTTAAGATTCGGCTGTGCCAGCGGCGCCTTCAGCTCGGGATTCCAACTTTCAGCAGTAAAGATCCGCTTGATTTGCCAGCGGCCCTCCCTGGCGACAAGATCGGCTCCCAGCGCGCTTGCCCGCAAAGTATCCACCGCGGGAAAATCCCCGCCAAACACAAAACTATGACCCACACTCAATTCTCCGCCGAGTTGATCCAGCAGGTAGTTGAGGTCCTCACGGTGCCGGATATAGGGGATTTGCGGCGCATAATAGTCCCATACGGCCTTCCAGTCACGACCATGCGTCCCCGGATCATAAAAATAATCCTTCTCATAACGCCAGCCCTCCGTAAAGATCTGCTTCCACTCCGCCAGCCTGTCCAGGTCCATCCGCAGGTTGACCGCAACAGCTCCCTCATTAGGAGCGGGCGGATGCGAGGTGGCGACTACCCGCCAGGCCCCCCCCGATTCGATCATCAGCTTCTCACCGTTAGCCGAGACATCGACGTTCTCTACACGTTCCGAAAAAGTCTCCGTTTTCTTCGTCTCCAGCGTAAACTTCGCGATCGATTCGCCCACCACAAAGACAGACCCCTTAGGCCCCGCAATCAATCCGGAGTACTTGCCCGCAGGAACAGACAATGGCAAGGTCCGACGATCAAGCAAATCCCAGTCGATCCTAACAGCCTTCGCATCGGCCCCGGTATCTTTCTTTGCTGCCTTTGCCTCCCTTGCATCCTTAGCCGTATCCGGCTCTTCATCACTCTTCAACGGGAACGGGCTTGGATCGTCCTTTCGCAGGTTCGTCACATAAACGGCGAAATTCGGATCCGCAAGGATCGTACTCGTATTGGCCCATCCGCTCGCCAGCGAGACATTGGTGCTCGCCAGAAAATAAAGATGCCGCCCATCCCTGTCCCAGGCCGGCGCAGTGGCATCGGCCAGCACATCGCTGAAAGCCTGTGCCTTGCCGGAAGACACCGACCAGATCATGATCCGCCGGAAGTTATTGGAGGCCTGCTTGGAATAAGCCAGCCACTTGGAATCCGGCGACCACGCAAGCCCCATCCTCCCACGCAATATATTGGACCCACCATCATCCACTGTATTGACCTTTCCCGATGCCAACTCGACGATCCGAAGCCTCGCTTTATTGTCGTCAAAAGCAATGTATTTTCCATCCGGCGACCAGCAGCCTTCCCAGGCCAGTTTGGATTCTCCGATCGGGATGACCCGCGGCTCGCCCGTCGCATCCTGGTTGCTAAGATAAAGAGCATATCCCTCACCGCCCTTGTCCGAGAACCACGCGATCTGCTTCCCGTCGGGTGACCATAACGGCGCCCTGTCGGCAGCATCGCTGCTATGCGTAAGATTGCGGGGATCGCCATTTTCCACCGGCACCGTAAAGATCTCTCCCCGCGCTTCAAACAAAATGCGCTTGCCCGTTGGCGAGAGCGCGGCCGAGGAGATGGCCGCGGTCACATTCTGCCAGTGCGGTTCCGCCCAGGGAAAATCCCCATGCACGGTGAACTCGAGCTGCCTGGACGCCCCCGTCGAAGCATCCAGGGAATACAGATATCCACCCCGTTCAAACATCAGCTCCTTGCCGTTGCCAGTAAGCCATTTGATATCGCCTTCTTTATAGTTGGTGACCTGTCGTACATTTCCGCTGCTCACCGAGTAGGCCCATACATTCATAATAAAATCCCTGTCGGAAAGAAAATAAATATCGCTGCCTTGCCATACAGGATGGAGGTCCATACTCTTATCCCAGGGAATAGGCTTCTCTTCCAATGTCTCGAGGTCCAACACCTGCAAAGCCGTGTTTTGACCGCCGCGATAATGCCGCCATTCGACATCCCAGCGCCGCACCCTGTCTATCACGATCTTCTTCCCATCGGGCGACATCGACCCGTCATTGCCCATGGGGGAGGGCAACAAAGTCGAGGGGCCGCCTGTGACCGCTACACTCCAAAGCCGCCCATAACCCACGGGCGCCGTCTCGCGGACACTGCTGTATAGGACACGCTTCCCGTCTGGCGTCCACCCGCGGGCCCAGGCCGCCGCCGGATACCAGGTCAGCCGCTTTGGGTCACCACCTTCCGCCGCGACCACATATACCGCGGGCGTTCCACTGCGGTCCGACGTAAACGTGAGCCACTTGCCATCAGGAGAAAAATGCGGATCGGCTTCCACAGCCGGTGTACTCGTGATCCGCCGCGCTTCACCACCACCCTTGGCGGCGACCCAGATATCGCCACCGTATTCAAAGGCAACCTGCTCGGCGCTCAGGCTTGGCTGCCGAAGCAGCCGCACGCCCTGAGCATCAACCGATGACCGGATACCCGTTAATAACACGACTAATACTATTGGAAAAAGGAGCTTCTCCCGGAAGCTCGTGCCGTAGGTAAAGGAAGTTAGCATGTCAAAAAATACGACAAATCCATTAATCCTCGCCGAACCCCCCTTCAAAATCCCCTTATACCCCGATCGGACCAATTCCCGATTTGGGATTTCTATCCGGCAATTGGACGAACGCCAAAATCCAAATAATTGATTTTTATATGATTACCCCCTAGCACGGCTTTTGGCCATAAAGGTGTAGTAAATAATCCCATACCGATGAAAACTTTGTACCCTTACTTGAACAGATCGCTTACCTATGTTTTCACCCTTGCCTTAATATGTACTTTTCCGGCGGCGCAATCCCAGTCCCAATATTACCCCGGCGGTCTCGGTAACGGCAGCCTCCAGTTGTGGCTCACCGCTGCCGACGCGACCACGCTCATAAACCCAAGTGGCTCACAGGCCGCCAACGGCGACTTCATCGCCCAATGGACGGATAAAAGCGGTAATAACAACCACGCCACCCAGACCACGAGCGGAGCCCAACCAGTCAATCAAACCAACGCATTGAATGGATATGCCGGCGTCATCTTCCAGAACACCAGCCAGGGACTTAGCGGACCCACAGGGGCCTATCAAACGATCGTAGCCGTACGAAGCATGCCAGGGGCCGGTCACTACCAATACCTTTTTTCATCTCCCGCCAATCAGGACTTTAGTATTCGCGGCGGCGGAGCAGGCACCGTTTATGCGGATGGCCCGAATGGCAACGACTGGACATCTGGTACCGGTAGCGCCACAACGCTGACACAATGGATCAATGGCACACAGGGCCTTGCAGGCAGCAGCACAAACCATATCCTCGTATCTTCCGCAGCCAGCCCCACCAATTCCACCTATTCCTTAAGCAATATCGCCGCCGGCCAGGCCTGGTCCGGCCGGGGAATGAATGGCAACGACCCCGTCTATGAAATTTTGGCTTACAGTTCCACCCTCAGCACCACCCAACG
>Ga0302315_10002718_pt1 | contig 16480 bp, 12 predicted proteins | sample III_Palsa_N3_1_FD_200532 | JGI IMG/M metagenome (GOLD analysis project Ga0302315, IMG submission 200532) | Peat permafrost microbial communities from Stordalen Mire near Abisko, Sweden - III_Palsa_N3_1 | ecosystem: Environmental > Terrestrial > Soil > Palsa > Peat permafrost | place: Sweden... | reverse complement strand
GGGTTAATGATCGTTTTCGTCATTTGCCAAAGCGTATTCCTCGCCAAATACATGGAAGAGCCGAAATGAGTGCGCGCCTGGACGAAATTCGCCGCCGCCTCGATGCAACTTTTTCACCAGTTAGCTGTCAGTTGGAAGATGATTCGGCTGCCCATGCCGGTCATGCCGGTGCAGCTTCCGGTGGCGGGCACTATCGCTTAAAATTGGTTTCTGCTGTTTTCGAAGGTCGAAATCGTGTCACTCGCCATAGGCTGGTGTATGATTGCTTGCTCGATTTAATGCACAAGGATATTCATGCCATTGCAATCATTGCCCTGGCACCCTCAGAGGTAACAAGCTGAGAGTGATTATCCTACGCATATGTAACTGTTTGTAACTGTTTATTAACTAATTCGTAATTTATTCATTCCTTAGGAACAAATAATGACTTTAAAACCTGCCCGTCTGCTGGTGCTGCTTCTTGCGATTGCTGCGTTGCCTGCTATGGCTCAAAATGTTGCCGTGGTGAATGGCAAACCGATCCCGACTTCACGCCTCGACATGTTGGTGAAACAGGCGACGGCAAGCGGTCAACAAAAGGATTCCCCAGAATTTCGCGCAAAGGTCAAAGAGAATTTGATCGACATGGAAATCTTCGCTCAAGAAGCTGAAAAACTGGGCTTGGCCAAATCCGACGAAGTGAAAAACCAGCTGGAATTTATCCGCGAACGCGTTTTGCAGCAGGCCTTGTTCCAGGAACATACCAAGAAATTCCCGGTCAAGGAAGAAGATATCAAGGCTGAATACGACAAATTCAAAGCCCAGGCTCCTGCCAATGAATATGATGCACGTCATATTCTGGTCGACAAAGAGGAAGACGCAAAGGCAATCATCGTCAAGCTCAAAGGCGGCGCCAAATTTGAAGATCTGGCTAAGCAATCCAAGGATACTGGTTCTGCTGCCAACGGTGGTGACCTCGGCTGGTCAAATCCAAATGGCTTCGTGAAGCCATTCTCGGACGCGATGGTTGCCTTGAAGAAGGGTCAATTCACCGAAACGCCAGTAAAAACACAATACGGCTATCACGTGATCAAGCTGGAAGATGTGCGCCCAGCCAAGGTTCCGACTTTGGAAGAACTGCGTCCGCAAATCACCCAATCGCTGCAACAAAAAAACCTGGAAGCTTATTTCGCAGAATTGAAAGCCAAGGCCAAGATTCAGTAAGCATTCAATTTGTGTGAGTGGCTGCAACTTAGCCCCACACAGCTAGAATTGATAAAACGCCGCTCCTTCACAGGGCGGCGTTTTTTATATGCACTTTGCCTCTACTATGTCGCCAAGTGCGGAATTTGGCCTGCGGTGTTCAGCAAACGTGGGCCACTTGCGAGGAATCAGGTCCGCGCCGGCAATACGACGCCACTGACTTCGCCAAAGCCAACGCGATAACCCTTACCCTGGCACCAACCTGTCATCACAATTTCATCGCCATCCGCTATGAAACTTCTTTCGATGTCGTCGGCCAGTTTGAGCGGCTTTTGTCCGTTCCAAGTCAATTCCAGCAGGCTGCCGAAAGAATCGGGAGTGGTGCCGCTGACGGTTCCCGACCCCATCAAATCGCCGACCTGAGTATTGCACCCGGATACCGTGTGGTGCGCCAATTGCTGCGCCATAGTCCAGTACATGCTCTTGAAATTGGTGCGCGAAATAGTGCTCGCCTGCGTTGCTCCATGTGGCCGAAAACTGACTTCAAGCGCGATATCGACGCCATTCTTTGCACTTTGCCGCAAATAGGGCAAGGGTTCCGGCTCTTGCTTCGGGCTGTCGACGCAAAATGGCTGCAGCGCCTCCATAGTGACTATCCACGGAGAAATCGATGTTGCAAACGTCTTGCTGTTGAACGGCCCGAGCGGCACATACTCCCATTGCTGCAAATCGCGGGCGCTCCAGTCATTGAGCAAGACCATCCCGAAAATATGCGTCGGCGCGGCGTCAATCGAGATCGGCTCTCCCAAGGCATTGCCGTGGCCGACGATGAACGCCGTTTCCAGCTCAAAATCGAGCTTGCGGCAAGGGCCAAAAATCGGCGCATCGACATCCGGCAATTTGATTTGCCCTAGCGGACGGCGCACCGGCGTGCCGCTGACCACCACCGAACTAGCGCGACCGTTGTAACCGATCGGTATGTGCAACCAGTTCGGCAACAAGGCATTTTTCGGATCGCGAAACATCGTACCGACATTAGTTGCATGTTCCTTCGACGAATAAAAATCCGTGTAGCCGGGAATACTGACCGGCAACAACAAGCGAGCCTCACTCTGCGCACAAAATGCCCTGCTGCGCAACGTAGCGTCATCACGTAGCAGAGGATTGTCGTGGCGCAGCAAGCTGCTGATTGTGGCGCGCGTTGCGCTCCATGCCGTTTGCCCCAACGCGATGAATGTATTCAGGCTGGCGCGATTAAATACGCGAGTGCCGGCTGCGGGCGTCAACAGGCCTGCTTCTTCCAGTACTGCGAGATCCAATACCTGATCGCCGATGGCGACGCCGACGCGTGGCGCTTGATCGGCATAGGTGCTGAACACGCCAAACGGCAAATTCTGAATCGGGAAATGCGAGTCCGCTTGAACTTCGATGAAGGACTTCAATTCCGGGTTATTGGCATGCATGGGTGATCCTTTACATTTACAATTGGGGCTAGGTATTGACAACTCATCGACTTTGTCGATGACGCCTATCAGGTCAACGTTGGCCGGTAAAATTTTTCTTCAGGCCGTGCCAGCATTCAAGGTAATTCTTTTGCAGTTCCGGTGCGCTCAGCGCAAAAGACGTGGGACGAATCACGTAGCGGCTTTCGAACATGAAGGCCAACGTATTTTCGATGTGGTGCGGAATCAGCTCGGCCTGGCTGGCGCGCTCGAAAGTGGCCGCATCCGGCCCGTGACCCGACATGGAATTGTGCAGGCTGCCGCCACCGGGCACAAATCCTTCGGCCTTGGCATCATATGCACCATGAATCAGACCCATATATTCGCTCATCACGTTGCGATGGAACCAAGGCGGACGGAAAGTATCTTCCGCGACCATCCAGCGTGGCGGGAAGATGACGAAGTCGACATTAGCGGTACCTGCAGTGTCTGACGGTGCAGTCAGCACGGTAAAAATCGATGGATCGGGATGATCGAAACTGACGGTATTGATGGTATTGAACAAGGCAAGATCGTATTTGTACGGTGCATAGTTGCCGTGCCATGCCACCACATCCAAGGGCGAATGGCCGATTTCAGCGCTCCACAGTTGGCCGCCGAATTTTGCTACCAGCTCGAAGCGCCCTTCCCGCTCTTCAAATGCCGCGACAGGCGTCAGGAAATCACGCGGATTGGCAAGACCGTTGGAACCGATCGGCCCTAGGTCAGGCAAACGCAGACAGGCGCCATAGTTTTCGCAAATATAGCCGCGTGCCACGCCGTCGAGCAACTCAACGCTAAAGCGCACGCCGCGTGGCAACACCACCAATTCACCGGGACTGACATCGAGATGACCCATCTCAGTCTTCACATGCAAACGCCCTTGCTGCGGCAAGATCAGCATCTCGCCGTCGGCATTATAGAAAAAACGGTCTTGCATTGATCGATTGGCGGCATAAATATGTATGCCTAGGCCGACCTGCGACCCAACGTCGCCGTTGCCAGCGATCGTTACCAGGCCGTCGATAAAATCGGCCGGCGTCTGTGGAATTGGAAAGGGATTCCAGCGCAACTGATTCGGCGACACGTTGGCCGCATCGAACGGGCCGGAGCGCAACAAGCCACTGTTCAGGGGCCGGAACTCGCGGTGCATGGAGCCAGGACGGATGCGGTACAGCCAGGAACGACGATTAAGGTGACGTGGCGCAGTGAACGCGGTGCCCGATAATTGCTCCGCATACAAGCCATAAGGCACTTTTTGCGGCGAATTTCGTCCGTGCGGCAAGGCGCCTGGCAGGGCTTCGGTCGCCAGTTCAGCGCCAAAACCGGTCAGATAGCGGATTGTTCCATCCTTGTTTTTATTACTTGGGTGGGCTTCTGAATTCATTGAATCACTCCTTACAGGGGGTTCTTCTGGCTTAGCTAGTGTGCAACATGGTGCTCTGCTAAGCAATCACAGTGCGAGCATGTCGTTGAAGTTATTGCTTCTTGCGACATTATGATAATTTGTGTAAATAAGATAAATAGGGGAAAATTAAAATAATTATTTAGAATAGCTAAAATATATGGATAGACTTGAATCACTGCGAATTTTTTGTCGCGTAGTCGAATTGAACAGTTTCAGCCGGGCAGCCGATCAATTGCAACTGTCGAATGCATCCGTCACCAATCACGTTGCCGGCCTGGAGAGTCATTTCGGGGTCCGACTGTTGAATCGCACCACGCGCAAGCTGTCAATGACCGACGATGGCAGGAGCTGCTACGAGCGGGCGCAACGACTAATCGGTGAGATGACTGAGCTGGAAGATGTGCTGCAAGGCGCGCGCTTGACGCCAAAGGGCATATTGCGGGTCGATATTCCAACCGCTATCGGCCGTATCTACATTGCCCCGGCATTGGCACGCTTTGTTGCCCGATATCCGGAAGTATCGTTGCGAGTGCATGTGACGGATCGTGCAGTCGATATCATCGAAGAGCGTGCCGATGTGGCGATCTGGATGGGGGAATTGAAGGATTCCAACATGGTGGCGCGCTTGATTTATCAATCGCGCTCGCTCTGCTGCGCATCGCCTGAATTCCTGGCGCAACACGGACGACCGAGTAGGCCGGAAGATTTGCTGCAATACCCTTGCCTTGGCTTTATTCAACCGAATTCGGGTCAAATTGTTCCGTGGCAATTTGCCAGGGGAGAAGAAAATTTTGCCTTTACACCGCAAGCCAGCATCGCCATCAACCACGCGGAATCGCTGATTCACGCGGCAACCACCGGGGCCGGCGTCGTTCAACTGCTATCATCTTCGCTTACCCCGCCGATCAATGCGGGTTTGCTGGTGCCGATCCTGGAAGACTGGACGACCGCCGGTCCGCCGGTATCGGTCGTTTATCCGCAAAATCGCCACCTGTCGCCCAAGGTGCGTGCATTTGTGGATTTTGTCAGCGAGATTTTTGCTGAACTGTCCAGCGACTAGAAACTACTTGGCGTCTTTCGACTCTTCGTCGTCGTCTTCGTTCAGACTCTTGTTACGCGCAGTTACCTGGGCAATTTGGTCATTGTATTCAACGATGGCGGCTTCGGCAGCATCATGCGCTTCCGCTGCTGCTGCGGTATCGGTTGAGTGTTCAGCAAAGGCGCGACGTTCGGCAACAAAGTCGCTGATACACGTCTTGTAGGTTGCCATATGCTTATTAAACAATTTCATGACCGAGTCCGATGCCTGTCTGTTCGGCACGGTTGGCCTGCTGCATGGATTCTTGGGCACATCCGCTGCCGCTGCACTACCTGTAACGAGAGCAGCGATCAAAGTCAATACTGCAAATTTCATATCTATCTCCGTTTTATAGTTTGAAAAGCAGTGATTATATTCCGAGGGGCGCGGCGATCCCCCTCTTGCCATCGGTCATCAAGTCACGCTATCCGACCCATACCCGCGCATTCCTGAACATGCGCATCCAGGGCGAATCTTCGCCCCATGCATCAGGGTGCCAGGACTGCAATACGCTACGGAACACGCGCTCGGCGTGCGGCATCAATACCGTGAAGCGTCCATCCTGCGTCGTGACCGAGGTAATGCCTTGGGGCGAGCCATTTGGATTGTACGGATATCCTTCGGTGGCCTGTCCGCGGTTATCGACAAAGCGCATGGCGACCAACGCTTGCGCGATATCCCCGGTTTGAGAAAAGTCGGCATAACCTTCGCCGTGCGCAATCGCGATGGCAGTTTGCGTACCCGCCATGTCGCGGAAGAAAATCGATGGTGAATCATTCACTTCGACCATCGCAAAACGCGCTTCCAGCCGTTCCGATTTATTGCGGGTAAATTTCGGCCACGCGCTGGCACCGGGGATGATGGACTTGAGGTTGCTCATCATCTGGCAACCGTTGCAAACGCCGAGTGCAAAGGTATCGGGGCGATCAAAGAAGATCGAAAATTGTTCAGCAAGCTTGGCGTTGAACAAGATCGTTTTAGCCCAACCCTCACCCGCTCCTAACACATCGCCGTAGGAGAAACCGCCGACCGCAATCAAGCCCTTGAAATCGTCCAGGCGCGCGCGACCGGCAATCAAGTCGCTCATGTGCACGTCGACGGCGGTGAAACCGGACTTGTGCATGACATAGGCGGTTTCCACGTGCGAGTTGACGCCTTGTTCGCGCAAGATCGCCACGCGCGGCCGTGCCCCCGTCGCGATGAACGGTGCGGCAATATCCAGTTGCGGATCGAAGCTCAACTTCGGCGTAATGCCTGGGTCCTTGGCATCGAGGATATTGTTATATTCCGCATCGGCGCACGCGGGGTTGTCACGCAAGCGGGCAATGCGCCAACTGGTGTCGCTCCACAAGCGATGCAGATCGACGCGGCTTTGCGAGTAAATGGTTTTGACATCGCGGGCGATTTCAATCACATCGCGATCGTTGAGCTTGCCGATGATGTGGCTGCAGGCGCCCAGATTATGCGCACGCAAGACATTCATCACATCGGATTTTTCATCAGCACGAACCTGGATCACGGCGCCCAGCTCCTCGCTGAACAATGCACGCAAGGTCATCTCGTTGCGTCGCTCTGCTACCTGGGCGGTCCAATTCTTGGAATCGCCCCAGTCGGCAGCGTGCTCGCTTTCCATCGTCAGGATATCGATGTTGATCGATAAACCGGCGTGTCCGGCAAAGGCCATTTCGCACAGTGTGGCAAACAAGCCGCCGTCGGAGCGGTCATGGTAAGCCAGCAGTTTCTTTGCGCTCGCCAGTTGTTGGATCGCGGCGAAAAATCCTTTCAAATCTTCCGCGCTATCGACGTCCGGCACTTCGTTGCCGATTTGCTGCATGACTTGTGCCAGCGCCGAAGCGCCCAGGCGGTTCTTACCACGTCCCAAATCGATCAGGATCAATACGGTATCACCGAGATCGGTACGGATTTGCGGCGTCAGCGCCAGGCGCACATCATGCACCGGCGCGAATGACGACACGATCAACGAGACCGGCGAAGTCACCGATTTGCTGGCGTCACCGTCCTTCCAGGTGGTGCGCATCGACAAGGAATCCTTGCCGACCGGGATGCTGATGCCCAATGCCGGGCATAACTCCATGCCGACGGCTTTGACCGTGTCGAACAAGGCGGCATCCTGGCCCGGTTGCCCGCAAGCCGCCATCCAGTTGGCCGACAACTTGATGTCGGAAATGTCGGCAATCGGCGCTGCGGCGATATTTGTGATCGCCTCGCCCACTGCCATGCGGCCCGATGCCGCTGCGTTGATCACTGCCAGCGGAGTGCGCTCCCCCATCGCCATGGCCTCGCCGAGATAGCCTTCGAAGCTCATCGCAGTCACTGCACAATCGGCCACAGGGACCTGCCATGGACCGACCATTTGATCGCGCACGCTCATGCCGCCGACTGTACGGTCGCCGATAGTGATCAGGAACGATTTATCGGCCACAGTGGGCAGGCGCAATACGCGTTGCGACACGTCGAGCAAATCCATGCCGGTCAAATCGATAGCTGGCAACGCGCGTTCAACATGCGTGACATCGCGATGCATTTTTGGCGGCTTCCCGAGCAGCACATCCATCGGCATGTCGACCGGGTTGTTGCCGTGTTCCGGATCGATCACCTTCAATTGCCGTTCTTCGGTGGCAGTGCCGACGACCGCAAATGGGCAGCGCTCGCGCTCGCATAGATATTGGAATAGCGGCAAACTGTCCGGCGCGATGCCGAGCACATAACGCTCTTGCGATTCGTTGCTCCAAATTTCCTTGGGCGCCATGCCGCTTTCTTCCAGCGGTACCTTGCGCAAATCGAAAATCGCGCCGCGCTTGGCATCGTTGGTGATTTCAGGGAATGCATTCGACAAGCCGCCGGCACCGACATCGTGGATCGACAAAATCGGATTCTGTTCAGCCATCGCCCAACACGCGTTAATCACTTCCTGGGCGCGCCGTTCAATTTCCGGATTGCCGCGTTGGACGGAGTCGAAATCGAGATCAGCGGTGTTGGTGCCGGTTGCCATCGACGAGGCAGCGCTGCCGCCCATACCGATACGCATCCCGGGGCCACCTAGTTGCACCAGCAGGCTACCGGCAGGCAAATCGTTTTTCTTGGTATGCAGTGCAGAGATGCTGCCGATCCCGCCGGCAATCATGATCGGCTTGTGGTACCCATGCACCGTGTTGCCGACATTTTGTTCGTAGGTGCGGAAATAACCGCCCAGATTGGGCCTTCCGAATTCGTTATTGAAGGCTGCACCGCCGATGGGGCCGTCAATCATGATTTGCAGCGGCGAGGCAATGCGGTCCGGTTTGCCGTAGGCGGCACTGTCGCCGCGCGCCGCAGACGATACAGCGACGTCACTATCATTTTCCCAAGGCTGAACTGCGCCCGGCAACAACAGATTGGAGACCGAGAACCCGGTCAAACCGGCTTTCGGCTTGGCGCCGCGCCCCGTTGCACCCTCATCGCGAATTTCGCCGCCGGCGCCGGTAGATGCACCTGGGAACGGAGAAATAGCAGTCGGGTGATTGTGGGTCTCGACCTTCATCAAGATGTGGGTCAACTCATCGGACCCGGCATAGACGTTGCCGTTGGCACCGCCACGCGCATAGAAGCGCGACACCGTAGCACCTTCGATGATCGAAGAATTGTCGCTATAGGCGACGATGGTGCCCTTCGGTTGCAATTGATGGGTATTCTTGATCATCGCAAACAGCGATTTATCCTGCGCGACACCATCGATGGTCCAGTCGGCATTGAAAATCTTGTGGCGGCAATGCTCGCTGTTTGCCTGCGCAAACATCATCAATTCGACATCGGTTGGATTTCGTTTTGCCTGGGTAAATGCGTAGACCAGGTAATCGATCTCATCGTCGGACAAGGCCAGGCCGAGTTCGCTATTGGCTTGTACCAATGCAGCCTTGCCGTTTGCCATCACATCGACGAACGCCAAGGGCTTGGCTTCCAGTTCGCGGAACAAGCCCGCTGCGTCATTCGCCGAACTCAACACCGACTCGGTCATGCGATCATGCAGGCGGACTGCAACTTGCTGCGCCAGCTCCAGTGACAGGTGCTTGGTCCCGCCCAGCAAGCCGCTTTTCAGGCGCACATGGTAGGAAATGCCGCGCTCGATGCGCTTGATCTGCGCCATGCCGCAATTGCGCGCAATATCGGTCGCCTTGCTGGCCCACGGTGAAATCGTGCCAAAGCGCGGAATGACGACAAACTCATCGCCTTCGGCGTCGCCGGAAAATGGCTCGCCGTAAGTCAGCAGCCCATTCAGACGATTTAAATCGTCTTGCGTCAGTGTGACGGACGAATCGACAAAATGCACAAAGCGACCAGTTACCCCGACAATGGCGGCATCCAGCTCTTGCAATTGCGACAATAGACCTTGGGTACGAAAAGCAGACAGAGCATTAGAGCCCGGCAGAATCAACATGGCGTGAAGGAAGTTGATGCAATGCGCCAACCTTTTGGGTGGAGACACTGCGGATTAAGTCAGAAAGCGTGATTATACCGTGCTGCAGGATAGCAAGGCTAGAACGTATCCCTTGAACAGTGAACAAGTAGTTATCAACCTGACCACGAGGCTATGTTTTTCGAGGAAGTATTTCGCCCGACAGCACATCAGGCAGCGTCGACCACCACACAATCGCCAGAAGTGCAACTTGCAAGATCAAACGCAAACCCAGGAGAATTTCAGGAATTTGCGGAAATAACTGCGGATTACGCCACATATAAATATTTGCCGGCGTAACGATGATGATCAGCAAAAACAAGCCGATTCCCGCTGCCCGTCGAAATTGAATGTGCAGCAAACCCGCTGCGCCAAGCAATTCGAAAAATCCGCTGATGTACACCGCCTGAATCCGCAAAGGCAAGTCAGGCGGGATAATCTTGAGGAAAAAATCGGGCGTCAGGAAATGCGCTGCCCCGCCGATCAAAAACCAGAGGAACACGAACCCCAACGCAAATTTTTTCAGCGACATGGAGCCTGCTGGTTATTTGAACATATCGATAAACTTCATGCGGTCGGTCGTCGCCTTGCGTGCATCGTCCATGCCTACCTTCTTGGCCTTGATCAACGCAAACAGGTCGTCATTCATCGTGTGGCAGCCGGAATCAGGGATCGTGTTCAGCTTGTCCAATAACGGACGGATTGCCCCGGTGTCGCCATTTTCAATCAATGCCGCCACCTCTGGATTGACTGTCAGGCATTCGGTTGCTAGGTAATAGCTGTCGCCTTTTGTCGACGGCAGCAATGCTTGGCAAATCACGCCGCGCAAGGCGCTGGACAATGCCTGCGCCTGGGTTTCGTTGTTACCTAACAAACGCAGTAGTTTTTGCAGGCCCAGCTCAGTCGAGCGCGCGTGCAGGGTGGCGAACACCAAAGGCCCCGATTCGGACAAGGCCAGCGCCTCCTGCGCCGTTTGGGCATCGCGGATTTCGCCGATCAAGATCACGTCCGGCCGCTCGCGCAAGGCATCGAGCGCACCGAGGTAATAACTGCCGACGTCGCCATCGGCCCCTACTTCGCGTTGTGTAATGATGCATTTGCGCTGTGGTATCAGCGTTTCGACCGGGTCTTCAATCGTGATGATGTGTCCCGAACGGTTCTTGTTGATTTGATCGAGCAAGGAGGCGATGGTGGTCGATTTCCCCTGACAGGTATCGCCAATGATCAACACCAAACCATTATCGAACTTGGCAAATGCTTGCGAATTGGGGCGCAAGCCTACGCGATCAAGCGACATCGGTTCTGTCGGAAAGCGGCGAATCACGCAACCGAGGCGTTTCTTGCCCTGAAAGGTGAAGCAGTTTGCGCGTATGCGCGCGCTATACAAATCCTTGGAGCGGTCAAATGCGCGATCCCTGATCTTTTCTTCCCAATCCGGCTCGATCACTTCGAAAAATTCTTCCAATTCTTCCAGCGTAATCGGCGTATCCGACACGGCAACCAGCCGCTTCGGCTGACGCAACATGATCGGACTATTCTGATGAATGATGATATCGGTGAAAATCGTGTTGGAACTCAGCAGGTGGACGATTTGCTCAACCAGTGTACCCAACACCGGGAGACCGGCGGCTTCGAGCGGGGTAAGGGTCTCGATCAAAGAATATTGTTGATTTTCCACTAACTTTCCTTCTTGATTTACGTTGGAGGATTATTGGGTTTCGCCTGAACTTGCATTTTCATTGCCCCGCGATAATTTACTGTATAACTGTACAGTTATCAATCAAATTCTGTCGCCAATTTAACAAATTTATTTCTTTTCGTTATGAAAAACCATGGGGAATGCATTCGATCAGTTAAAAAATACCGTTACCGCCCCGACCTTTCGCTGGCCTTTCACTTTCATTAACGCAAATAAGCTGCCCGCCTCAAAATCCTTCAACTGCCTTTCCATCACTACCACCGCAACCGGGTGGCTCGGAAGCCCTTGTTCAAATTGCGCGCTTGTGATCAGCAAATCGTTTGGCTGCAGCTTATTACCCCAAAATAAATCATTGCTGCGGCTATCAATCACGGACACCGGCCTCTGCAAATAAAACGGCAGCGATGACTGCTCCTCGAAATTCCGATAAAGATAGACTGATCTGCCCGCCAATTCGGTTTGCAAGTAATGTGCCAATGGTCGCGTCGAGACCTGCGGCTCCATTGCATCCAAGGTAATCATCAAGGCGACTGCGCATCCTGCCGGAAGCACCAAATAAGCCAAGATGCCGACTCGCGCCCACCGCCAGGCGACTACGGCAGAAAGCAATGCCACAGCGATCATGCTGGCTAATATTACTGAAACAAACTGAGCAGGTGATGCGCCGAGAATGATCGGTTGCGTGGCGAGATGATCGCCACGCGCCATCAATGCCGCATACAACAACCCTGCCAGCACCGCGACCAACAGGCCGGGCAAGGCGCGTAGCGGTGCACGCAGGAAATCACGCTTTTCAATCGCAAGCGCCAATTGAAATGCCGCGAACGGCATGACGACGACCAAGTAATAATTTGCTTTTGCACTCGATACCGAGAAAAACACTAAAGGCAGCAGCCACGCCAGAAAAAGAAAGCGCGACAAACTCTTCGGTTCATTCGATTGTGGCGATTGTTGTGCTCGTTGCAGCAGGCTCGGCAACAGGAACGACCAGGGAAACAAATATAGCGCCATGCGCGGCAGGTAATACCACCACGGCCCGGCGTAATAGTCATGCGGTTCGCGCTTGCCCAGAAAACGCAGTACATGTTCGTTGATGAAATAGAACCAAGGGAAAATCGGTTCGACCAGGCTGGCGGCGATATGCCAGGGCGCTGCAATCGCCAGGAAGATCAGGATTGCGCGCGGTTCCAGCCATGCACGGCAGGTCTGGATCAACCCATCGCTCCACAGCGTCGGCAGCAGCAAAAAGAATAGCACTGCGCCGAACAGCAAGAGCGCAACCACGCCTTTGGCCATCAATGCCAAGGCCAGCCATGCATAGGCCAGGCGCAGCTTGGCGGCCTTGCGATGCACGCTATACAGGTAGGCATTCATCAGAGCCGCAGTAAGGCAGGCGGTAAGCAGCATGTCGAACATCAAGGTGCGCGACATCACCATGACGCCGATGCCGCTGACAAACATGAGCGCAGCCAAGCGACCGGCCTGCGGTCGTTGCAAGGCGTCGCCGAAGCGCACCAACAATGCCACGCAGCCCAGCGAGGAAATGGCGGGAACCAGACGGGCCGACCATTCGGCAACACCAAACAAGGAGAACGAAAGCGCAGTCAACCAATACAGCAATGGCGGCTTTTCCATGTAGGGCAAGCCATTCAAGTGCGGAATAATCCACAGCCGCCAGTCGTGCGATGCCAGCATTTCACGCGGAATCTCCGCGTACAAGCCTTCGTTATTATCGAGAATGCCGTAGCCGCCCAATGCCGATAGCACGAAAGCGAGCGCTGCCGCCCAAACCAGCCACAGCGGAATATGCAGTGTCGGTTTCCCCTGTAATATCTTGATTTGCGATTGTTCCACGCGATGGTCGATGTTCAAAATTTGATTGGATGCATTTTCTCATGAACCACCCTATTTCTAAACCGATTGCCGCTTTGGCCGATAGTTTGCGCCGCGATTTGCTGGAATCTAGCCTGGATGCCGCCGCAAACTCCCGTTCGGTATTTACCCGCTTATACCCGGAAGCGGCACTGGCCGCAGCCGCCCATGCCGATGCAATGCGTACGGCCGGCGTAGAACTGCCCTCCCCGTTGGCGGGTTTGCCGGTGTCGATCAAGGATCTGGTCGACGTTGCAGGAGAAGCGACCATGGCCGGCTCCACCCTATTGAAAAATGCGGCCCCGGCAATTCACGATGCGCCAGTGGTGCGTCGATTGCGCCTGGCAGGTGCTGCGATTGTCGGCAAAACCAACATGACGGAGTTTGCCTTTTCCGGACTCGGTCTTAATCCGCACTACGGCACGCCGGCCAATCCGGCCGACCGGCAGGTCACCCGCATACCCGGCGGCTCCTCTTCCGGGGCTGCGGTATCGGTTGCATCGGGCATCTGTGTTGCCGCGCTCGGCTCGGATACCGGCGGCTCGATTCGTATTCCGGCAGCCATGTGCGGGTTGGTCGGCTTCAAATCGACTGCGCGCCGAGTACCTACAGCGGGCGCGATACCGTTATCGACGACGCTCGATACCCTGTGCGCGATGACGCGCTCGGTTGACGATTGCATCCTGGTGGATCGGCTGATAGCGGACGACTTGTTAAGCATCCCGCAATTGCCGCTGAAAGGATTGCGTCTTGCCGTGCCGCGCACGCAGATGCTCGATGATCTCGACCAACAGGTGGCCGCATCATTTTCTGCGGCGCTGACGCGACTATCTGCCGCCGGCGCACTCATCCTCGATATGCCGTTTCTGCCGTTGGCGGAATTAATTCACCTGAACAAATTCTCCGGCGCCGAAGCCTATGCCTGGCATCGGGAGCTATTGACCAAGCATGAAGCGGAATACGATCCTCGCGTATCCAAACGCATCAAACTCGGGGCGACACTCAGCGCCGCCGACTATATCGATCTGCATGCCGGAAGGCGAGACTGGATTGCCCGCATGGAACAGTTGATGATGCCTTTCGATGCCTTGATCATGCCGACTGTAGCAATCGTGGCACCCCCGCTTGCCGATCTGGAAGCGTCCGACGATGCCTATTTCGCAGCTAATTCCCTGGTATTGCGAAATCCCTCGACCATCAACTTTCTTGACGGCTGTGCCGTGTCGTTGCCCTGCCACGCGCCGGGAAGCTTGCCGGTAGGCTTGACGGTGGCCGGAGCGGCAATGCAGGACGCGAAAATATTGGCTGTATCGCGCGCCGTCGAGCAATGCCTGATTTAACGATTAATCACACTTATTGCCTGCCAACGCGCTAAAATTGGGGTCCGTCTGAAATTCATTGCTCATGCGTGAGCGAAATTTCGACGCGCTCAATCAATAAAACCGGAAATTTTGTGTATCTCTTCATCTGATAGCAAAATTATCCAGTTGGGCATCTCTAAAAATCGTGGTGAGCGGTTCAATATTTGTCCGCACAATAGATTGTTAGAGTTGCCCCAAGTCATCAGGGATGAAAATCAATGCAAGTAGTTGTAATCGGTGGCGGTGTCATAGGCGTCTGCACTGCGTATTTCCTCGCCGATGCCGGCCACGAAGTGGTGCTCTTGGAGCGCCACAACAATGTCGCCGAACAATCCAGTTTCGGCAACGCGGGGATTGTGGCACCAGCCTATGCCACGCCCTGGGCCACGCCCGGCATGCCGCGCAAGTTTCTTTCCTATTTATTCAAGACTGAAGCACCGGTACAACTCAAGCCCAGATTGGAACCGGCGCTTTGGCGCTGGATCAGCCAATGGGTCTCGGAATGCGACTTGCAGCGTTTTCGCGTCAATCAACAACGCATGCAACGCCTCGCCTTGTACAGCCGCGATGTGCTCCATCAATTACGCGAGCGGGAAAAACTGGATTACGAGCAGACTCGCGGCTTTCTGCAATTATTTCGCACCGAGCGCGATATCGCGCTCGCCCAACCGTTGCTGCAAATCGCGGCCGAAAACGGTAGCCCTCACAATCTGCTTGACGCTGCCGCAGCACGCGCAATAGAGCCCGCCTTGTGCGGAGACACGCCACTTGCAGGCGGGTTATATTTTCCCGATGATGAAACGGGGAACTGCTCGCTATTCACCAAGCAGTTGAAACAGATAGCGCATGCAAACGGCGTGACGTTTCATTTCGGCGCTGAAGTAAAAGCCATATCGGCGCGTGATCGGCGTGTGGGGCTATTGGTCGAAGACAAGGAATTCATGGCCGATGCGGTCGTCGTTGCAGCTGGCGTTGATAGCGCCCAGTTATTGGCGCCGCTCGGAATTCAGGTTCCGATATACCCAGTAAAAGGTTATTCCGCCACGGCAAGCATTAAGGACTATGAGCACGCACCGCAATCCGCAATCGTCGACGAAGCCTACAAAGTAGCGATTGCGCGCATGGGAAATCGCATCCGTGTTGCCGGATTGGCGGAGTTCGGTTCACGCACAATGGACTTGCGCGAAGCGGCGTTGCGCACCTTGATCAAGGTTGGCGAGGACTGGTTCCCGAACGCAGCCAACTATAGCAATGCGCAGTTCTGGTGTGGACATCGTCCCATGTTGCCGGACGGCCCGCCCCTGATTGGTACAACGCCGGCCAGAAACGTCTATATGAACATCGGTCACGGCCCGACCGGCTGGGCGATGGCTGCGGGATCGGCCAAACTTCTTGCGGATATAGTTTCCGGTGCGACACCGGAAATCGATACCGATGGCCTTGGTTTGGCGCGTTACCACCACTGATCGTCATCAAGTGATATTGTTAAAAGTGTTATTGTTAACTCTGATGTAAAAATTGCACCAGAGGGAAACTGTAATGTCCGCGCTCTATTCACTGACTGAAATTCGCGCAATTGAACACGCTGCAGCACGAATGCTGCCGCCCGGAACGCTGATGCAGCGCGCCGGCCAGGCGGCCGCCAAGCTCGCCCTGAACTTGATATCGCACTCCCCTACCCAGCGCAAAATCCTCGTGATGGCGGGGCCTGGCAACAACGGTGGCGATGCATTGGAAGCCGCTGCCCGGCTTGCCAATGCCGGTGAAAATGTGTCGATTCTGCTATTTGCCGATCCGACGCATCAATCGCCGGATGCACAACAGGCATTCGCGCAAGCACGGCAAAGCCGCGCAAACTTCGTCGATCCGGCACGTGCCGGTGAATTGCTGGCGCTATCGTGGTCGCTGATCATCGATGGCTTGTTCGGCATAGGCCTTACCCGGCC
>Ga0302315_10002717_pt1 | contig 16482 bp, 17 predicted proteins | sample III_Palsa_N3_1_FD_200532 | JGI IMG/M metagenome (GOLD analysis project Ga0302315, IMG submission 200532) | Peat permafrost microbial communities from Stordalen Mire near Abisko, Sweden - III_Palsa_N3_1 | ecosystem: Environmental > Terrestrial > Soil > Palsa > Peat permafrost | place: Sweden... | reverse complement strand
GCAGGAGATCGCCAAGGGTCTTCCCGTCACCGTGCACGTCGTAAAGGCGTTCAACACCGTCTTTGGCCACGTACTTGCCAAGAACGGACGCCTCGACGCGTTCATCGCAGCCGACGATCCGGAGGCCAAGGCGCGCGTCTCGACCTTCATCGAGAGTCTCGGACTGCGTCCGTTGGATGTCGGTGGCCTGCACATGGCCTCGACGCTCGAGGCGCTCGGTCTGATGATGATCGGCCTGGCCAAAAACGGCGGCGGCACCTGGGATATCGCCTTGAACGTCGAGATCGGCTGAATCACCAACGCCGCGTCTTCATCGACAGGTCCACAACACCGCTGGGAACAACATGTCTCTCACGTCGTTCTCTGCGGTTCTTGCGTATCCGGCAAAAGCAAGCGGTCGCGCTCGGCGAGCATGTTCACCATTTCTGCCATGTTCTCGGTTCCCCAGGTGCACAGCGGGACAATCCTGTCGGCGAGACTGCGGCCGAGCGGGGTCAGCGCGTAGTCCACGCGCGGTGGCACCTCCTTGTAGTCGGTCCTCACCAGCACGCGATCGGCCTCCAGTTCTTTCAGTTGCTGGATAAGCACCTTGGCGCTGACGCCATGGACGTTGCGCTTGAGCTCGCCGTAGCGCTTCGGGCCGTCGAGCAGGAAGTACAGGATCAGCGGCTTCCACTTGCCCGCGATGATGCTGAGCGTGGCGGCGAGCCCGTAAGAGTAACGGCCACCGCAATGTTGAGAACAGTCGGTCATTTTAATGGTTACCAAAAGGTGCATACTTGTGCTTAGGTTATCATAAGTGCATGCTTGTCTCAAGTAGGCAGTCCCCTGCTTCCGTACAACTCCAAGGAAGGATGCACCACATGACCAGACTGAATGGAAAGACCGCTGTGATCACCGGTGGCGCTACCGGCATCGGCCGCGCCGCAGCAAAGCGCTTCATCGAGGAAGGCGCTTTCGTCTTCATCTTCGGCCGCCGGCAGGAAGCGCTCGACGCCGCTGTGGATGAATTCGGGCCCAATGCCCGCGCGGTGAAGGGCTCGGTTTCAGATGAGGCCGACCTCGACCGACTCTACGCAGCGGTGAAGGCCGAGCGCGGAACCCTCGACATCGTCTTCGCCAATGCCGGGGTGGGAAGCCAGCTTAAGCTCGGCGAGATCACCGCCAAGCACATCGACGAAACGTTCGACGTCAATGTGAAGGGTACGATCTTCACGGTCCAGAAGGCGCTGCCGCTGATGGGCGCGGGCGGTTCGATCATCCTGACCGGGTCGAGCGCCGGCACCACAGGCGCCCCGGCGTTCACCGCCTACAGCGCGAGCAAAGCGGCAGTGCGCAACCTCGCGCGGACCTGGGCAGAGGACCTGAAGGGCACCGGCATCCGGGTGAACGTGCTGACGCCCGGGGCGGTCGCGACCGAACTCGCGAAGGCAGCGCTCGGCGAGGAAGGCCTGAAGGCCTACGGCTCGATGACTGCGCTCCAGCGCATGGGAGATCCGATGGAGCTCGGGGCGGTGGCTGCCTTTCTTGCGTCGTCGGACAGCAGCTTCATGACCGGCAGCGAGGTCGCCGTCGACGGCGGCCTGGCGCAAATCTAACGTACCACGCCCCTGCGGCGCTCCGCATTCGATTATTTGGAGCGCCGTAGGGTTCGGTGAACTAAAGGAGAATATATGAGCTACGCAATTATCGGCTTCGGCAAGATCGGCCAGGCCCTGGCCAAGGCGTTTGCCCGCAAGGGCATCGAAGTATCCGTTGCAACCACGCGCGACCCGGAAAACTTTGCATCCGCTGCGGCCACGATCGGACCCACGATTATCCCCAAAAAACTAGCGGATGCCGTCAGGGCTGACATCGTCTTTTTGGCTGTCCGTTACGAGTCGCACCGGGATGTCGCGAAGGCGCTGTCCACTTGGACGGGCAAGATCATCATCGATGTGACCAATGCCTACGGCGTGTCCCCTGAGGAACTGGGAGGACAGCCTTCTTCCAAGGTCGTCGCACAGGCCTTCACTGGTGGAAGACTGGTTAAGGGCTTCAATCATTTGGGCGCAGCCGTCCTTGCCCAGGATCCGGCCATACAGGGTGGCAGAAGAGTCGTGTTCTTGGCGAGCGACGATGACGGCGCCGCAGCGGAGATTGGTGCGCATGCGGAAAATCTCGGTTTCTCGCCGATCAAACTTGGCGGCCTTTCGGAAGGTGGACTGCTTGTGCAGGCGCGCGGAAATAGCTGGGGTCAACTGATCTTTAAGGACTTGGTCAAGTTCGACTGAAGAATCGTAATCACAAATTTCGATGCGATCCTGCAATGGAGAGATGTCGATGAGCACGCAAAAGAATGTCCAGATTGTGAAGGATTTTTTTGCAGCAATGGGCCGCGGCGATGAGCAAGGTCTGTTGGCGATTTCTGCCGAAGACATTGAGTGGATCATTCCGGGCGAGTGGCCGCTGGCCGGCACGCACCACGGACACGCAGGGTTGGCGGGCTTGCTTCAGAAGGCTTCGGAAATGGTGGAAACGTCATACCCAGAGCCTCCCGAATTCGTAGCGCAAGGCGACCGGGTTCTGGTCGTTGGCTTCGCCACGGGCAGAGTCAAAGCCACGAACAGGACGTTCGACGACCATTGGGTCTTCGCCATTACCGTTCGAAATGGCAAAGTGACGAACATCCGGGAGTACATCGACACGCTTGCACTGGCGCGGGCCTTCGAAACTTAAGGCTGAAGCTGGCGATGAATCTAACAACAATAGTCAATCCGTTGGGTCGAACTGAGTATGTGGAAGTCGCAGGCAGGCATGTTAGTGCGGGTACTTACCTCATTGAGACGCGAACCCATCGAGCTTTACGCGCTGTATCCGACCCACCGCAGCATGTCATGAAAGGTCCGCGCTTTCATTGATGCCCTTATTGGCCACCTTGATACGGTCAAGCTAACGTCCTCGCGCGACTAGCAACTGTCGTCCGCCAGGCGAGCGCCAAGGGATCGATAGCAGCAATTGACCTGACGAACAAAATCATGGACTCAACGTCGCTTAGCTGCGTGCAGCGGACCGTCGAATGTCCGACTCCTTCGCCGGTCGACTGACCGGAACTGGCCGCCTGCTGTTTCATGCAAACTGCATCAGTGGAGTCGATCGATGGTTGGCGACCGGTTGCGGACGTTCACGGCAGGTCGCCGCGAGTGTTGCATCAACGTCCGGACAACGACGATTCGCTCCAGCGGTCATGCAGTGCTGCGATAACGGATGATATGCTAAGGCGCGGTGCGCGGTCGCATTGCAACGGCAAGGTCACGCCGACCGCTGTTACACGACTAATCAAAAAAATTCATATTGCTCGAAACCGCAATCGATAATATATGGGCGACGTACTGAAGCTTCTTGAGTGGCTTAAAAGCAATCCCAAAGCGGGATGGCTACCCATGGTCATCGCATTGATTGTGATCGTGTTGATCTATGAGACTGTAAAGCAGTTACTTCCGAGAGTATTGGAAGGGGTTTTTAAGCTGTTTAAAGGTGGAGTTCTGAGGCGAAGTTCACTGGCTAAAATGGAGGCCGATATACGGCGTTTCTGTAAAAAAAGCCGAAATGTGAACTGGGCAACATCTATCCCTACGATCGCTCGATACAGCTTAGATATTCCAATCCAAGACGTCTTTGTGCTTCCTAAGCTCGCTTTTCATAGTGGTACAGGGACTGTGACCGTGCAAGAGATAGGAGAGATTCTGGCGAGAAATAGGATTCTTTGTATCACTGGAACGCCAGGCTCCGGTAAATCTACTCTTCTGAATTTTGTTGCAGTTACTTTTGCTAATGAGACAGCCCCGGAAGAGCTTCAGCTATTGGAATCGAGAATCCCAATATGTCTAGATTTCAGAGAATTTGTTGAATTGCCATCGGCTGAATCATTCCCAGATACCTTGAGTCTTCTGTTTAAGCGCCACGGACTTTCTATTGGTGGCGATTTTTTTGAAAACGTGCTTCAACAAGGGCGCTGCAGTTTGTTCCTCGATGGACTGGACGAAACTGGCGACGATTCAACCCGGACGCAGATCTTTCGATGGGTTATCGGATGTATGTCAACATACTCCGAAAAAAATCGAGTTCTCGCGACGTGCCGCGATTTCGAATGGGAAATGGCGAGATTGCCCGGGGTAGCGCGCGCGGTAATACAGCCTTTTTCGGAGGAAGACGCGCGATCTTATGTTGAGAAATTCAGCGTTAGCCTAGCTGCGCGCACCGACGGCATCAATAGGCAGAAATTTTTGCAACGCTTTGCCGAGTTAGCCGATGGTCTCTCGGACGCTTACTATTTTCTCACGTCCAGTCCATTGCTCCTAACACTTGCTGTGTCGCTTCTAACCTTGGAGATAAACGTTCCTAAGCATCAGGCCGATGTTTTAGCAATATTAGTGCGAACTATGCTCAGGGATTGGCAGACCTTGAAAGGCATGCCAGACTCAGTGTTGTCAACACCAAACGCGCAGGACCTTCTGGAGGCGATCGCGTATCTCTCTTTTGCGCATGTGAAAGAGTCTGGCGTACTGAGCCTGAACGATCGTGAGATCGTGGATACAATCAGTGCGGATCCGGCTTCAGCCTGCGTGTGGCTTGACCACATTGCGGCGCGTTCTGGAATTATTAGCAAGACGGGTGACGCACAATGGGTATTCTCGAACCGCCGAATCTTAGAGTACCTTGTTGCCAAGGATTTGAGTCGCCATCCAACCCGTTGGCAGAAATATTGGGTCTTGCCTGATTGGAAAGATGTCTACTACTTTATGCCTGAGGTTGTGCAGGACCCAAACGTCTACCTCGAATGGTTCGAACGCCAAGGTGTGCCGAAGACAGAGTTGCATGTTTTGCTGACACTAAGGACCGTCACGGCGTTGCAGGGCTCCGTCCCTGGCATACGGGAGCGATTAATGGTTGGAGTAAGGGAGTATTTGCATGACACTTCTGACGAAAGAAAAATCGTCGATGCGGAATTGCTCCGACTTTACATTCGAGAAGACTTGTCAGTCTTCTTTTCTTTGCTCCGGGAGCAGATTAAAAATATCAAAATCGAAAAACACCGGATTAATTATTTGGATTGGTCGATTCGGGCAGGAAATCTCGACGCGAATAAATTCATAGCAAACGAATTTATAAATTTTCCGCCTTCAGTCGCACTAGAAGTTTTGGAAAATATAGCGAAAGCACCAGTCCCTGCCCGACTACCTATCGTTCGTGCAGCTTTTTATAGCAATTTTGCGGTGAATGATATTTCGAAGTCGTTGATCAATTGTGGCCGTGATGCACTCGATTGTTTAATTTCGATCGCAAAAACAGAAATCCGAACTGAACTTGCGGCAAGGGCTTTTCACCTCATTGCGGAGTTTCCGGACGCGAACGCCACCATCTTCCTATTCACACTAAATAATCACAAATCATCCGATGAAATCAAAAATGTGATTGAACGACATCTTAGTGTGATTTCAAAAAAATCCGGCGCAGATCTCGTTAAAATACTTTTTCAAGCGAAGTCGACTTTCTACACCAGAATTGGAAAGAGATTATTTGACTTTGTATTTTCCCTTTCTGTTCTTTTCGCTTTGGCCCCCCTTTTCTGTTTATTTTCTGTAGTAATAAAATCCACGTCAGTCGGACCAGTATTTTCGACCGCTAGGCGATTAGGGCGAGATGGCCGCCCATATAATCGGATCGTTTTTCGGACCATGCGTACACAGGCGTTCGAGGACCACGTGTTAACGCAAAGTTCACAGCGTGATCCACGAATCACAAGGTTCGGTGCATTTCTAAGACGAACGTCTTTGGATGATCTACCTGTCTTTTTTAGCGTGCTTAAAGGTGAAATGTCAATAGTAGGGCCAAGGCCTTTACCAGGATCCATCGAAATCGATCCCGTCACAAAGGCGGTTCTCGGGCGGTTTCGTCCAGGGCTGCTGGGAAAGACGCAGACTGACTTCCGCCAATCAGGAAGCTCGCTCCTTACGGCTCAACATTTTACCGATTTGTCATACATGGCCAACTGTACCTTCGCTGGTGATCTAAAAATTATTTTGAGAGCGATTTTTATCGGGTTTTCATGGAGTTCTGCGTACTGACGGAGCGCGTTCCTCGAGATGCTGTAGTCAGCAGCGGTCTTGCCGCACAAGTTCTGAGAGTAGCGCACCCCGATTTCTTAGCTAGGAAGCGGGTGATTGATACGTCACGAAGTTCTCGTCTTTTGTCACGACGGAGAACCCCAACTGCTGATAGAAACGCATCGCCCCTTCATTGCACAAAAAACATGAAAGCGTTAATGGGCGGCTGGATTCGGACGCACGTGACATCAACAATTGCATCACCTCGCGACCGATCCCTTGACCGCGGTATTCCGGTTGCAGAAGCAAGAGCGACAAGTGAACCTCATCGGTCTCATCCTTTAGCGCAACGTACCCCACCGTTACCGCCCCTACGGTGACGGAAATGAATTCATGATCACGATAGGACGAGCTGAAACGCTCTTGTTGGAAATTCTCATCCCAACCGAATGTTTGATCAATGTGCTCGTGAAGCGATAATTTGTAGAGCGCGAATAGCGACTGCCGATCAACAACACCTTCAGTCATCGAGCGCAATCGAATTGCACTGGCGTCAAAGGTATCCGGTCGTAGTGTGATACTCATCGTGCGGCATCAACTGAGTTCGTGGTGAGAAGGCAATTGTTAACGATTTGCGCCGATTGGTCGACCGTCCGAAGCTGGCCGAACTGAGCCCGACGGCGATCGGCCCAGATGGACCCGAAGCCCCTACAGGCATGCAGACAATCGGACATACGGAAAATCTTGGTAGACGGACCTGTTGGTGTCGGGAGGCGAGTGAGCTGGATGACACGCGAAGACTTCGTCGAGAAATCTTTAAACGCTAATTGCCCTGCACTTACGGGCGCGCACTCACAGCGCCAGCGGGCACATCACGAGCGCTACTGGCGGCGTGGCAGGCGCACAGCAAACACCGTTTCTGTTTCGTCGGACCATGCCTCGATCTCGCCCCCATGAGCCCTGGCAATCTCGCGTGCGATGTACAGCCCGAGCCCCAGACTGCCGTCCGCCTCATATGAGTCTTTATGATTCAGTCCACGTTGAAGCGGGTCGAAGATCCGATGCAGGGTCATTCGATCGATGGCGGGTCCCTGGTTCCTGACCTCGAAACGAACGTTCCGCTCTTCGCCGGTGATGACCACTCGCACAGGTGCATCCGGCGCTCCGTATTTGATCGCATTCAACACCAGATTGCCGAGCAACTGCTGCAGGCGGCGGCCGTCCCAAACTCCCCGGCAGTCACCTTGCGCATCCAGATCGACCCGACGGTCTGGGTGCGCTGCCCGCAACTGGTCAAGTTCATCGGCAAACAGTTTCTCCAGGTCGGTATCAGTCGGCGAGATACTGATCCCCAAACCCAGTCTGGTCCGATTGAAATCAAGCATATCGTTCAGAAGGGCCTGCATGCGAGCGCCGCTTCGTATCAAACGGGATGCGGCTACCGATACCTGGTCCCCAGCGTTCAGCGCCGTCAGATATTGGGCCGTCATCAGGATGGTCTGCAGTGGGCTGCGCATATCGTGGCCGAGCATGCCAAGCAAGAGATTGCGAGCCTGGTCTACTTGCTGGCTGAAATACTCGACCGATTCGGCAAGCGCCTGGTCGATGGCCTCGTTGAACCGGATGACGTCATCCGGATTTGGGGTGTCGGGCTGGCATTCGTCCATCCACAGGCGCAGGATGCCGGCGCGCAGGGCGCGGTACTCGGCAGCCAGCTGGTTGATGTCAAACCCGCCTCGCGCCCGTAGGAGGGCATGCGTCTGCGCAGCTGTCTCTGGAGCTCCGATCAGTACGGGGGCTCGTCCCATCGACTTTTCGGCTTGCGCTTCCCTGGTCTGGGCAGTCGACAGATCCTTCGCCACCGCTTGCAGAATCTGTTGCGCATGGTCTCGCAAAGCAAGCGATTTCATGTCCACCGATGCCGGCAACAGGGTAGCGGCGAACGTCTCCCATTGCACCAGAATCGTTTCCATGTCGCGCAGGATGAAGTCAGCCAATCGCATGTTTACCCTCAAGGAAGCGGGAAAAGGGTCAGTATGGGGCATTTGCTGAATTTACATTGCGTAAAACCGCTGCTTTGATTTTATCGGGTCCCTAAATTGCGTGACATAGGGGGCCAACCTATAAGGACCGAATGTCCAACACAAAAGCGGAGCGCTTACTCATCGCAGACGACGACCCGAATCTGGTCGAGGCCTACGTGCTTTTCTTCGAGGCTTACGGTTACACCATCCAGACGGCCACAGACGGTCCAGGTGCGCTCGCTGCGTATCGCGCCTGGCGTCCTGATGTGGTGATGCTGGATATCCAGATGCCCCATATGGACGGTCACACGGTGGCGAGAGAAATCCGGCGCATGAATGCCGTCTCCTGGCCATTGCTGCTGGCGGTGACTGCACTGTGCACGCCCTCTGAACGGACCGAATCGCTCAGGGCCGGCTTCGATCATCATTTTGGAAAACCAGCTCAACTGCCGGTCATTCTGGCTGCGATAACGTCCCGCCCAACCCATTGAGATAGGACGATCATACGCGCTGCCATTGCCTACGAACCGCTCGCGAACATCGGTTAAGGGTGCGGAGACCCCTGAAAGCCTCATGAGAAAGACGGTCAGCGACTTTTTCAACAACATCGGCCGGTCTTTGCCTGTCATTCCCACATGCACGTCATCACTTGTAGCGACGCCACATAAGATCGCTATGCGCGACGAATCGGATTCGTCGGCTACCCATGACGAGGCGTTGCGCATCGCCTCCATGCACCCGGCGGCCACGCTGGGCGAAGAAGGCGGATGGGTCGTCGAGCTTATCCCCTTGGATTTCTACTTGGGTAGATGAGGTGTTGGGCGCGTGTCTCAAATATGCGTTGGCGCCCCTTTCTCCACAAACACATTCACGGCTTCGTGCGTCATCGTGGCTGTGCTACTTCTGGGCCGAGCGGCGACGCCTGTGATCGACCCGCTACCGCCGTTCATGCCCATCCAGTCGCAATGTCTGCTACTGAGGGGCGACGGCCGTTCAACTGTACGATCTCCAGACGGCGGGACTGCCTAAGCAGCCCCGAATCGCCAACGTCTATTTCGGCAGCGAGCCATCGACGCCATCGACGTACCAGTTGATGCGCTGAAGGTCTGCATCACCGAGCGTCTTGCCCGCCGGCACCTTCACTTCGCCCGCCTGATCCTTGACCGGACCGGTGAACACATCCCACTTGCCGCTTGCGATCTGGTCCTGCTTTGTCGCCACATCCTTCAGCGCATTGGCCGGAAGCGCTGACGTGTTCACGTCATCCAGGCTGACCCCTTTCTGCGGAATGCCCCACCACACCGGATCGTTTTTCCACTTGCCGTCCAGCACCTGCTGGACCGCCGCGGTGTAGTACACGCCCCAATGCGCGACTACCGAACCGAGGTGCGCGTCGGGGCCGAATTTCTTCATGTCCGAATCCCAGCCGAACGCATGCACGTGCTTTTCCGAAGCGGTTGCGAGCGTGGCGCTCGAATCAGTGTTCTGCATCAGCACGTCGGCACCCTGGCCGATCAGCGTTTCCGCCGCCTGCTTTTCCTTCCCGGGATCGAACCAGCTATTGATCCAGATGACCTTGGTATGGATCTTTGGATTCACCGAGCGCGCGCCGAGCGTGTACGCGTTGATGTTGCGGACCACCTCCGGAATCGGCACCGACGCAACAAAGCCGAGCGTATTGGTCTTCGTCACATAGCCTGCGGCGACGCCCGCGAGGTACGCTCCCTGATACATCCGCACGGCATAGGTGCCGAAGTTCGGCGCTTTCTTGTAGCCGGTTGCGTGCAGGAACACGGTGTCCGGGAAATCCTTCGCAACCTTCAGTTCGAAATCCTGGTAGCCGAAAGTCGAACCGATGATGATCTTGTTGCCCTTGTTGGCCAGATCGCGGAACACGCGCTCCGAGTCGGCCGATTCCGGCACGTTCTCTACGCGAGTGATATTGATCTTGTTGCCGAACTTCGCTTCGACTTCCTTCGAACCCTGATCATGCCCGTAGGTCCAGCCGGCGTCTCCCGGGTTGCCAAGGTAGACAAATGCGACGCCGGGGACGTCGGCTCCCCAAGCGCCTGATGCACCAATCGCTGCTGACAGCACAAGTGCTAAACGGGCGACTCGTGGCGCATTCAACCATGTTTTCTTCATCGTGATTCTCCTGTCCTGTACGGTGTTTCTATGTTGTCGTGAAATATCTTGAGGGAAATGGGTCGACCACAAGAATCGGAGTAGTCCTCTGCCCGGCGTGGTGCTGCACATCACAGTGATTGACAGCTGCTCGAGGCGAGGGCGCTGGATATGCCCGATCCACCATCCATGTTTGCAAATTAGATTCATCCGGTCCCTGGATCGAAGATGGCCTCCCGTTGTCAGTCGGCGCGGATACCTGAACGCACGGACTCGAGAAGCCGAATGCAGAAGTCGTTCTGTGAGATTCAGAACTTCGTGCGGATACCCACGCCGTACGTCTGGCCCGAAGTCTGGCTGGTGAAGTGATCGTACATATACGCCGCGTAGACGTCGGTGCGCTTGGACATCGGATAGTCGTAGCCGATTGCAGCCGTCTGACGCGTCTGGTCCAGACCGTTGCCATCGCGCGAGTACGCGAACGACGCCATGATCGAACCCGGGCCCGCCGGAACCGTCACGCCGCCCTGGGCGGTGTTCACGTGCCAGCTGCCGATGTCCTGCGCGTTGTACGTGTACATGTACTGGCCGAAGAACTTGACGTACTTCAGGTCGTAAGACACGCCCAACTGAGCGACGCTCTGGCTCTTCATGCTCGCGAGCCCCACGCTTTGCGCGAGGCTGGTGAGGTCGCCCGGGGCATCGTTGAAGTTTACGTACTGATAGACGCCGGTTGCCGCGAACGCGCCGTGGAAGTACAGGAACTGGGCGCTCCACTTCTTCGCGCCGTTCTCACCCGCCGTGTTGCCGAGGGCGTACATCACGTTGGCGCTAAAGCCGTTGAAGTTAGGTGACGAATATTCCACCGCGTTGGCCCAGTCCGAACCGCCGACCACGCCCATGTCGGTGTTGTAGGTCGGGAAGGTGCCGAGGCCCAGGTAGGTATGCCACATCATCGGCGAGAACTCGTACGAATCGGCGAACGGGTTGAACAGGATCGACGAGACGAATAGCGACGTCGTCAGATATCCGGCCGTGACCGTGCCGTACGGCGATTCGATACCGACATACGCGTTACGCGAAAAGAACGTGTCGCCCTTGAAGGCGCCGTACTCGCCGTTCTGTGCCATAAAGAAGCCTTCCAAAGTGAAGATCGCCTTGTAGCCATTACCCAGATCCTCCGCCCCCTTCAAGCCCCAGTAAGAGGCGGACATACCACCGCCCGACACCTCAGCTGCACCCTTGCCGTCCGGGAATTTCTGATCGCCGACCCATTCGTCGACCTGACCATACAGTTGCACGCTTGATTGCGCATGCGCTGAATTTGTGACCAACAACCCAAATATGCTAGCGAGGGCTGTGAATTTGACTGCGGCTTTTAGCGTACGGTGGACGAGAGGCTTCATGGATTTTCCAGTAATTTTGTTAAAAAAATATAACTGTGGCCGGCGAGGGACGTCACCTCGTCGCGCCGTTCTTTGAGTAGCTTCTGGGGGTGGGCCACAGAAGGAGCGCCCATCATCAAGGTCCAATTTCATCGCCGAAAATAAACCCGTTTATTCCCGGTATAGCAATTTCCATATAGTTAGCAGTACTGATGCAAAACCTGACGTCCGCCACAAAGACGCCCGACGTACCGCTCTATGCAAATTTCAAAGTCATTCGGTAAACAAAACATCCCGAGCGCGCTGAGCTCCGCGGATGATCGAAGCGTAGCCGGTGCAGCGACAGATATTGCCCTCCAGCGCGGCCTTGATCGATTCGTCGTCAGGCCGTTGACGGCTCATGAACAGAGCGGTCAACGCGATTGCAAAACCCGGGGCGGAATAGCCGCACTGGAATGACACTTCGTCGACGAGTGCCTTTCGGACCATACTGTGATCGCTGAGTCCCTCAGACCTTCAGGGGACACGACATGCCTACCTTCGAGTTGCCACGCCATCATTAGACATCCATTCAATGCCTAGCCATCCACCAACACCAAACAACTGCCGCAGCGACCGACGCTACCCCCGAATTTGCTGCCTGTGAGAGCACACGTGCTTCGCAAGATTTCGGTGAGGCGCATATCCAGCTGGGCCACGATCAGCGATCTCTCCGTTGAGTACGAACCGAACAGTTTTAATCATCGGGGCCTTTAAATCATGTCCACAAAGCTGGATGCGCGTGGTTCCGGGGCAGGTTCAGACCGAGCCAGCGTGGCCAGCACGTGCTCGGGGCGTATCGGAAGCTCGGTCGGCAACCAGCCGATTGCATTGGCGACGGCAGTTGTGATCGCCGGCGTCACGGCACCCATACCAAGTTCGCCTACACCACGAGGTCCGCAGGAGTCGCCTTCGTGAAGGTCCTCACGCGCAAACATACGTGAAGTTAGCGGTGCGTCGGCGATACTGGGCAACAGGTAGCTGTCGAGGTTCCGTGTGATGACCTCACGGGCCTCTATCAACGCCGTTTTCGGTCAGCGTGAGCCGTGTTATCCGCCAGCAATCATCGTCAGCGTACCGTCCACATGCGGCACCGCAAGTTCACCTTCGGTCTTCACGAACGCATGGATTTATCGCGACATCGCATACTCGTCTTCTACGATAGGGATGCAGGCCGTTGCAACACGCTCAATGTCGGCGCGCTCAAAGCGCACGTCGTGCCGAAGGTTGCCGCCATCGTGGACCTTGGCTGAATCGGCTTGGAGTGCGCTCTCGGGATCGTCGACGATCGCAGCGCAATGTATTCGACTCTGATCAACGCCAGTGCGCGATCTGCCGTCTCCGTGTCGATCGCAGCGACTGCGGCGACTGCGTCTCCGATGTGTCGGACCTTATCACTGCACATGGCCGCCTGATCCTGAAGCAGAATGCCAAATGCGTTCAGACCACGAATGTCTTTAGACGTGACGACGGCTACCACGCGCGGCAACTGCTCCGCATCGAATGTATCGATCGAGACGATCCGCGCATGCGGCACCCCTGCCCGCAATATTCGACCGACGAGCATGTCGCCATGAGCGGTGTCGGTCACGTATTGAAGCGTGCCAGCCACCTTCTCCGCAATGTCAGGACGGCTATGCCGGCGCTCTTTAAACGTATCGTACGATGCGCGCTGCAAAATGGATCGAGCGGCTCGATCCTGCTTGATCGTTTTACCTTCCGCGCCGGCATACCGGTCGGCAACGCCAGCGACTGTGTCAGACGCATATGCGTTACGCCGCTCCGGACATAGGCGATTGACATTGAGCTTAGAAACCGACGTCGTATGGGTTGTGAAAGTCACCCGTGGCGGGGTTGCCAAAGCCCTGAGCGAGGCTTCCAATTCCGCAACGAGTGCACCAGCACCAGCCGCTTTTCGATAGGCGGTGGTGCGAAATCCATCCGTTGGCGCATCGGTTTCATTCTCTAACTGCGTCCTAACCGCATACATATCAAGACCTTCGAGCGGTATTCCCGGTAAACTCGCCGAAGCTGACACCAACAAACAAGGTCGCACAATGCCACCACCCACCGCACATCTCGCTTCGGTGATCACACCGGTGCCGTCAACACTGAGCAGCGCCGCGACGCCGATCTCGCTGGGCGTAACCGCAGCTCGCAATCCAATCTTGCGATGCACGAAAAAGGTACCGCTCGCACTCGGCATCAGGCTCACGCTGATCAGGATTCCACGTGCACGAATGTCTTTTGCCAACCAGCCTTCGAGTTCCGAATCGCGCGATTCGCCGTCCACGAAACAACATACCGACGCGCCCATTGCCAGCAAACAGCCCGTTAACGATCCGATGTTTCCACCCAGCGTGCCGAGCCGCCGAACAGCGAGCGCGGCGATTCTGCGGATCGTTCCAGCGATCGCCGGGCACTCGCGACACACGTCGCCCCGCTGTTCGACGTCGCTTAATGCAAACGCGGCGCCGAGCCGTATGGCGTTTTCGTGATCCCGGACGCATACTTTCAGCGCATCGATCCGTGCCATGGATACGAGGGCGGCAGGCACTGGGACGCCACGGCGCCACAGGAATTGCACTGAGGTACAACCGCCCACGCATACCGTGCCGTCGACCGTGCGAAGCATGTCTTCGGCTTCGGCAAGCGACTCAGGACGGTAAACGTTCATGGGAACAAGCCCCTTCACAGTGAACAACGGGTCGATTGACGAATCTTAGATACGATACGAAGCGTAGTCAAAATGTCAAAAATCTTTTTAGAGACGAGCAACGCATGACGGTAAAGACCGAAGAAGCCTTGGATACGATGAGACGCCCGGGCCGGCCTCGAAGCCAGGACATCAGTACGGCGGTTCTGCGTGTTGCGTTGAATCTGGCCTACGAACACGGGATCGAAGCGGCAACCATCGAGCGAATCGCGCAGCAGAGCGGCGTCGCTAAAACCACCATCTATCGTCGCTGGCCTAGTGCAGGCGCGGTCGTGATGGATGCCTTCATGAGCGATATCGCACCGGAAATTCCGTATCGTGAGGAGAAAACGATTGCCCTCACGTTCCAGCGGGCGGTCCAACAACTCATCAAGGCATTGGATGGGCAACGAGGCACACTGCTGCGGCAGCTCCTGGCCGCGGCCCAGGTCGACGGTGCGCTACGGCAGGTATTCCTGGAGAAATGGGTCCTGCCTCGCCGAGCGCAGGCGCGCGAGGTCATCGCGCGTGCGCAAGAACGTGGCGAATTTAAGAAACCCGTAGACGTGGACGTGTTGATCGACGTGATCTTCGGAGCCGTCTATTACAGGTTATTGATGCCGTATGCGGGCCTCAATAGAGAGTTTGCCGGCAGGCTCGCGCGACAGGTCTTTGCGGGTGTGTCGCTTGATGACGAGCCAGCCCCAGCGTTCGCGCGCGCGCGGAAATGAGCACAGAACGCCCGGTCGTCGACCTGGGCGTGATCGATCAGCGAGGGGGAATACAAGCAACCACTGCTCAGGCAGCGGTCGTATCATCCTGTCCCGCTTACGCAAGACACAGGATGTAAACAAATATCAACAGATGAAAATAGATCCTGATTGAGTTTGGAACCTAGGCGGCACCGTGGACAGCGCGCTAAAGCTTTTCGATGATCGCCGGTTCGCCCTTGGCCGAAACTCTGGCGAGAACAGCCGCATCCAGAATTGCTGGAACAACATCCTTCACCTGTTCAGCAACAATTGGTTGAAGCAATTTGGCGCTATGGATGAATCCGGCATCGCGCAGGTGATTGAGAAGTGCAATTAGGGGATTCCAGAAACCATTTATGTTGACGAGAACAATCGGCTTGCGATGGCGGCCAAGTTGACTCCAAGTCATGATTTCTACGATCTCCTCGACCGTTCCGATACCGCCTGGGAGTGCAACAAAAGCATCCGAGCGATCAAACATTTGACGCTTCCGCTCGTGCATCGTGTCTGTGATCGTCAAGTCTTCAAACATAGTTAGTGATGCCTGGTTTGCCTCGCGATTTATCAGGAAGCTTGGGATAATCGCACCAACCTCACCTCCTGCATCGAGCGTCCCATGCGCTACCGCGCCCATCAGGCCGGTCGTTCCGCCGCCATAGATCAGTTTAAGGTTCGCCCCCGCCAGCGCCCGCCCCAACTCGCGACTTGCTTCCATGAAGGTGGAATCAGCACCGGGCGAAGACCCACAGTAAACACAGACCGCTCGAATGACGCTGCTGTCATCCATCTGCGAATTAAGTTCATTGTCTGCCATGTTCTTTTCCGATCGCGATTCCACCGATTGGAGTGGCGGCTGCCAGAGGATCGGGCATTGCTGGCACCCCCACGTCAAACCCGCCACTCGACAACAGCGGCAAGGCCCGGATGAACCGGGCCATGCACCGTCCTTACGGTTTAAATGAGAGCAGAACTGTGCCTGCCAACTCGACACTCCGTACAATTTCACACCAAACTACAATACGATACGTTGCGTTGTCAATGAGGTGAAATCTAGATGTGAAGATCGAAGGTCGCTACTCCTCTGAGGATGAAGATTCGATTGAATGACGACGGGTAAGGGACGCGCGGGGCAGATCAGAAGCAACGTGACGACGGCTTCAGTTCAAGCTGCGGCACTGGACCTTGTTCGGGAGCTTGGCCCAAGCCGCGTCACAATTGACGGCATCCCAACTACATCTGGTGTCGTCAAGACGACCATATACAGCCGCTGGCCGAATGCTGCGGCTGTAATTATGGACGCGTTCCTTGCGGGCATTTCAGCCCCATATCGTCTATCCACGGGGATCAACGCTACGCGAAACCTTCCGGAACGTTCTT
>Ga0302315_10002714_pt1 | contig 16494 bp, 15 predicted proteins | sample III_Palsa_N3_1_FD_200532 | JGI IMG/M metagenome (GOLD analysis project Ga0302315, IMG submission 200532) | Peat permafrost microbial communities from Stordalen Mire near Abisko, Sweden - III_Palsa_N3_1 | ecosystem: Environmental > Terrestrial > Soil > Palsa > Peat permafrost | place: Sweden... | reverse complement strand
GCCGGGCGATCTCCATCTGCTCGGCGCTCACCGGCTTGCTATCGGCGCCCTTGAGTTGACCTTGCCGGCTCGCCTTGACCCAGTTGAACAGCGTTTGCTCGACCAGCCCGAGAGTCTTGGCCACGGTAGCCTGGCTCTGGCCACCCTCGACCAGTCGCACCGCCTCTTGCTTGAATTCCAACGTGTAACGTGCCCGTGTTGTCTTCATCATGTCGTTCTCCTTGCGTGGATTGAATCACACGGCAAGGGATACGTTTTTCGGGGGCAAGGTCAGATAGTGGGATGCCCTTTGGCTTCATCGTCGTTTTTCTGGACTTCGTGGCATGGCGCTTTCTCCACTTCAAGAGTGAGGTGGCACGACTTGGTGTTCGAACTTTTCTATTTTTTTCCCTTGGCTATGTGCTTTGGAAATACGACTTAAGCCCACTACACGTCGCGCCATGGAAGGGCGACCCAGTAAGACACCTATTTGCCCAAGGGTTGGAGCTTTTGTGGTGGTTGCAACTCGCGCAGGTTAGCTCGTCCGTATTAGCGCAAGTGATCTTGTCGCCAGAGTTACATGGAGAACGCCTATTTCAGGACATCCTTCGCGCGATTGTCTTCCTGATTTCAGCGGTAGCTGCAGTCGCCTATGTTCTCGAGTTACCCGTTGGCGGACTGCTGGCGACATCCGGAGCCTTGGCGATCATCTTGGGTCTGGCATTACAAAGCACGCTAAGCGATGTGTTTTCTGGCGTGGTGCTGAACGCGACGCAGCCGTTTCATCTGGGTGATATGGTCACCATAGGAGACATCCAAGGTGAGGTCATCGAACGGAACTGGAGAGCCACTACTTTGTTGAATGGTCAGGGCAACTTTGTCATTGTCCCGAATAGCGTGGCATCAAAGGCAAGCATTGTTAATGAAAGTCGTCCTCCTCAGATGCATGGCGTAACGGTCACCGTTCGCGTATCACCACGTGTCCGGCCGGCCAGAATTATCTCAGCTCTCACCGACGCAGTTGACAGTATTCCTGGCGTACTGGCGACTCCGAAGTCCGCGGTAAGTGCGCACCTCATGCACCCAAAATTCGTTGAGTACAAAATTCTTGCCTATGTAGCGTCTGCTGGGAGTCGTGCGGCGACGCAGAACGAAATCCTTGACCAGGCATATCGGCATCTCATTGCGCATGGAGTAGATCTTGGATATCCACCGTCCGAAGATCGCCCGTCAAGCAGCCTTGAGAGGCTATTGCGAGGTATCGAGATGTTGCGCGCTCTCAATGATGCACAATTTGTCGAGCTGACAGAGGCGCTTGTCCGTGAAGAGTTTCTTCCAGGACAAATCATCTACCAAGCAGGACCAGACTGTCCTGACGAGCATCGAGCTTTGTATATCGTTGCCACCGGGGTAGCAGCGTTATTGACGCCTTACGAAGGGCGTGATGTGGAGCTTCGTCGGCTCTCGCCAGGCGATGCGGTGGGGCGTGCAGGGATACTAACTGGCGTGAGCCAAAGCATAAAGTTGCGCGCGATTAGCAAGGTTGGAACGGTTAGGCTTGATAAGGATGCAATCACCCCGATTCTCCATCAGCATCCTGAAATCGCCAATGCGATGCTGGACTCACTTATCGCCTGTCAGCAGAAGGGGGAGGAAGTTCTCCGCGAGCTTCCGATGCCGGTGGTCGAGGCGAGTGGGGTCTTTAGCCGCTTGCTGGCTGGCATGAGGCGTCTCCATGGCATTGCGAACAAGTAGCTCGGCAGAGGATCCGCCAGAGGTACTTAGGTTCAGTGAGCGGGTGGCGCTGTAAGGCATCAATCGGAGCTCTCCGGTTCGAAGAGAAATCGGGCGCGGCGCTCAGCCTCGTCAATCCAATTTTAAAGAACGCTAGCCAGCGCGACCTATGTAAGGTCGCCCCCTGCTGGTAACCAGGGCAGCTTTACGCCCGAAAGCCTCGCATTCAGGAAGTACCAAGCCCCAATTTCCTGGCGGGTGCGCTTGGCGGAGGACATACAAGCCCCATAAGCAATTTAGGATTGGAGTTATGTGGCAGGCCCTACATCGTCTTTAGGCTCGACTGAATAACACCACCTGGTCATGGTTGGCGCGATCTTGCCGACGCAGCAGCTGACTGGCCGGTCGCTAGTGCCAGCGCTGCTGCCGCCGTGAAGGCGTTGGCTCGCGCATCTTCCTCGTCGGACTGCGCGGTCGTTAGGGCATTGGCCTCACCGGCCAGGTCGTCAAACGTTGCCAAGCCATTGCGAAACGCAGCGAGCGCAGAATCATGGGCAATGACGGCGGTCCGTGTGACTTCCCTGGCGGCTGCGGCAGAGGCAAGGGCAGTCTTCAATGCACTGAAGGCTTCGGCCACTTGCCGACCGGCGACATCCCGCGCCTGATGGTAGGCATCCGTGGCTGCATCACGTTCGGCATTAGCCAGGGCCAGTTTGGAGCGTCTGGCGCCGCCGTCGAATAGGTTCCATGAGAACTGCAGGAACACGGCGGCTCCCGGTTCATGCACGGACGACCAGGCTCCGCCGTCCGAGCGTAACTGCCCCTCATTGAAGAACGTCTGCCCCATAGCAGAAATGGTCGGGCGGAAGTCAGCCGATGCTTCGCGTGTTGCTGCCTCTGCAGCATCGATCTTGCCCTTGGCGGCGATGAGGTCGGGCCGGTTAGACAATGCGTCGTCGACGTACCTGGCCACAGTGGCGGCCGGGGGTAAGGGCAGCGCCTCATCTTCGCTGCTAGTCAATTCCAGGGCCGTTCCGGGCGGCAGGCCGACGTCAGCGACGAGCGTGGCGCGCCCTAAATCCACTACGCCTTCGGCGCGCACGGCGGCAAAGTGTGCCTGCGCGAGTTCGCGATCGGACCGCGCCAGTTCGACTGAGGTGGCCACGCCACGGCGGCGGCGTTCACTCACCGCGTCGTTGTCGATCTGAGCCGTTTCCTCGCCCTTCCTCGTTGCTAGAAATTTTCCTAGAGAAGCGCCCAAGGCGTAGTAGTCATGGCTGACCGTGTATACCAGTTTTTGGTGCGCACCGGTGAATGCCACATTGGCCACGAAGGTCATGGCATTGGCGTGATCCAGGCTAGCGTCGCGTCGTCCGAAGTCGAAGAGCAGCCACTTCACTGTCAGGGTCGGGATCACTTCGCGCGTATCGGAAATGAAATAACCCTTCGGCACAAGGTTCGATGGTGCCGCTAGCGGGGTTCGCTGTACTCCGCCTAGCGCGTCGATAGCCAGTTGCGGTAGATACGCGCTACGAGCGATCCCTGCGGAGGCTGCCGCTGCACGCGCTTCGTTCCAGGCCTCGCGTGTTTCGGGGCTGAGTTGCTCGGCCATGTCAATCAGCGAGGCGAGGTCGTAACGCTGGCCGGGAACGGCGTGAACAGTTGCCGGTGTTGCATCGTCGGGCATCTCGGTATGCGGCAGCGACCATGGCTCGCTTGGGGAGGGCGGTGCATCGAGTACCGGTGGCGCGGCGAACAGTGTCAGCGGTACCCATGTCAGGGCGAGCCAGGCCAGGCGGCTATCAATGTGCATGCATCGTCTCCTGTTCCAGTACATCGATGGCCAGGTTTAAGGGCATGGGCGCATCAGTGTCCGCCACCCTTGACTGCAGGATATTGTCGGTGCGGCCTTCCAGGTACTGAGCTATTGCCTCCACACGGCCTGCAGCGCCAGGCGCAGGTGCGGCCAAGGGTTGGCATTGCAGCCAGCCGTTCGACCAGGCCACCATCCGCGACAGCGGCATGATGAGGGAAAGGGAGGGGGTACGGCGATCCTGTACGAGCCCAAGATCGAAGGACGCCAATGCCGTGAGTCGGGACGCCTCCTCAAGGTCCGCGGCAGTCGCAACGATATCCGCCGCCGCCACGGGCCGGCCAACCTGAAGCAAGCGCGCCTGTCGGTGAGCAACGCGTGCCAGCACGGCGTTGACGGATGCCAAGGTACTGACAGGCCAGAGTGTGGAAAATGCCAGCGACATGGCGACGTTACCCAGAACAATGCCGACCAATCGGTCGCGCAGAACGGTTAGGTCATCCGTTGGGCCTGTGTCCTGCAGTACGCCAAGGTAGAAAGCGAACGTCATCTGTAAGCCCGCGTAAGCAATAAGCGGACTAGCCGTGGCGACCCATACGCAGAGCAAAGTGACCGAGGCAAACAAAACGACGAACCCGCCGATGTCGTCCATCACGGGGAACAGGAATACAATCGAGAGCCCAGCCAATACGCCGCCAATTAATGCCCCGGTCAGCCGGAGGCTCAGTTTATGGACCGTCTCTCCGGTACTGCTAAGGGCGACAAAAAAGCAGGTGATGATCGAGGTGCGAATGCCACCCCAGTCGAGCGCGGAGTAAATGATGTAACAGAGCATCGCAGCGGCGGTCGCCTTGAAGGCAAAGCGCAAGGACTGGACGTGAGAAGATTGATTCGGTAACGGTGGCAACGGCGCGCCTACATCAGCGCCGGGATTTTCAAGTTGGTCGGCCGCTTCAAGTGCAGCTCGGTACAGCAATGCATCATTATTTTCGGTGACCGTGTTGCCCGCATCAGCAGCCCCGCCTGTCGCCGCGCCGGCGGACGTTAAGCGCGAGGCGAGGAACTGCCATGACAAATCCGTCTGCCGGCCGGATCTGAGTGATGCGATCTGTTCGAGCTGCAAGATGGCAGCTAAGCGTCGAAGTGCCGCCGGACCGAGTCGCGCCGACTGCGTAAACAGTTCACGAACCGAAATGGCTGGCGCATACGCCGCTTTCGCCGAAAAACGGGCCGCTACGTACTCCCTTCGTTCCTTTAAACCGTCAGCGAACAGAGCCGACGGCGTGCGTCCGGCAATCAATTCGACCAGGGCTACCGTAATGCAGGCGAAGAAGATCACCAGTGCTAGCCACAGCAAGAGGTGGGTCAATGTTTCGACATCCGGGATCTGATCGACCAGTGTCTGTGTGACGACGAGAACGAAGCCGGTAAGAAAAAGCAGAGGGCCCACGCGCGGTGTACGCGATAGGTACATCGCGCCGAACATGACCACTGCCATAGCCGGCAGGCGCAGTGCGGGCTCGTCGATATCGACCAGATACAACAGGATGCTGAAAGCGATGGCCACCATGGCTGCGACTATTGCGCCAATAGACATGGTGATCGACGTGGCCGCATCACGCTGGGAGGCCATGACGGCGACATAGGCGCCGTAGGCGGGCAAAGGCACGCGAAAGACCAGGAATACCGTGGTGAGGAGCGTAGCGCAAACGGTCATACTGGCCATACGGACCCAGCGCGCGCGATCCACCTTCAATTCGGCATATAGAAAACCGGTCCAGCTGGGCAGCGCCTCAGCGGTCATGGCTGCCCCGCAACACGACAGTGACTGTCGCACCGATGCGCATAAGCGACGGCGGCGGTTGGTCGAGTAGGATGCGCACAGGAAAGCGCTGGGCAATAACGACCCACTTCAGCGAACGCTCCACGTTGGGAAGCCCAGGACCGCCACCAACGTCCCCCTGCACACCAGGGCTCAGGCTTTCGACATGGCCCGACACTCCCTGTGCTGTATTGCCGAGCAGCCAAACGGTTGCCCGATTGCCCACGCCGATGTCAGGCAGATCGGTCTCGCGGAAGTCCGCCACGGCGTACCAATGACGCGTATCGACGAGGGTGAACAATGGATGCCCCACGGCCGCGTAGGTCCCATTGGCAATCTGCAAGCCGGACACTGATCCGTCGAAAGGCGCCAAGAGCTTGGTCATACGCAAGTCGCGTTCGGCCAGCAGCAAGCCCGCACGTGCTCCGTCGAGCTGCGCTTCCAGGGTGTGTGTGTCGCCGATCCCTTGACGTGCCTCATCAGCTTGACTCATGGCTGAGTTCAGAGCCGTTGCCGCCGAACGCTGGTCGGCGACGGCTTCGTCGAGTTTTTGCTGGGTGACATAGCCCGGACCGGCCATTGGCTTGAGCCGCGCGAGGGTTTCGTCGGCCAGTCTTAGCTGCGTCTGCGCTCGCGCGACGTTGGTCTGTGCGGCCTGCGCACCTGAGCCTTGCGAGGTAACCTGGCGCCCGGCCAAGCTCAGCTGCGCTTCGAGCGCGGCAACCTGCGCGCGCGCTTGGCGCAGTCGCAATGCATACGGTTCAGGGTCAATTTCAACCAGCAGCTCCCCGGCGTGAACGGCCTGATTGTCATGTACATGGATGGCGACAATGCGTCCGCGAACGTCGGGTGCCAGCGCCGTGGTATCCGCATACAGGTAAGCAACATGGGTGCGCGGGTGGGCATTCAGACGCCCCACGACCAATGCGAAAAGAAGTAGAGCGAGAACAACCGCTATCACGGTTGCCACCAGGCCGGATCGATTCAACGCGGCGGTCATGCTAGCCATACCAAGTAGCTGCCAAGCGTAAACGCCGTGGCGCAGGCGAGATAAAAGATGACGGGCGCGGGCAATGTCGCGTCCCAGTGACGCGCCACGCAGACCGCGCGCACAAGGAAGGCAAACAGCACGCCTAGCACAGCCAGGAGCAACCAAGTGGGGAAAAACGATCCAAAAACCGAGATCGTCGGCGAATGCGTGCAGCCCGCGCAACAACCGGCAACGATCAGTAGCGGAAAGACCGCCGCGCGGCGTTGCAGATTCATCACCACGTTATCGGGACTCATCGCGTTCTCCCATGCGTATCGCGCGAAGCAGCTCAAGCACCCGATGGCCTTTGCCTTGATCGACGAGCTCCTTGGCGGTAAAGCCACCAAGTTCAGTAATGGCGTCCCCGCGATACCAACGAAAAACTGATTGGCAATCGTCCTCGAGGCGCTGTGCTGCGCGCAGCACAGCAGCTTCGACCCGGATACGGCGCGTACGAAAACCGTCCAGTGTGGCGATGTTTTTGGCCAGATCGAACTCGGCTCGTAGGGCAGACATACAGGCACCTCGCTCAGAAGCGGGAAAGTTGGCTGATAAGGGGCATTGACGATTCCACCGGCTTGCTGAAGCTGCGGAACCGGATCGCCTAAAGGTAGGCATGGCGGCGTGAAACTCGGCCCGCCGAAGGCGGACCGAGCTCAGGCTCAAAAGAAGTTCTCTCTCATCATTTCCCACACGTCGCCACCTCGCCCGTGCAGAATCGCCCGCGTCGAGTACAGCCCCATTCCGATGACGGGCTTGAGTTCCGTAAAGGGTGGCTTGACTAATTCCATCGGATTGACGATGACATTGAGTAACGCGGGACCCGGCTGGGCCAGCCAATCCTGGATCGCGGATTCAAGGTCTGCCGCCTTGGTCACCGTATGCCCCCATAGCCCCATCGCTTTGGCGACGTCACCGAAGTTTGGATTTTTGAGGTGCGTAAAGGTGTCCAGGATACCCTCGGCTTTCTGTTCGATCTCAACGAAGCCCAGCTTGCTGTTATTAAAGACGACGATCTTGACTGGCAGATTCTCCTGCAGCGTGGTCATCAGTTCGCCAAACAGCATGGCGATGCCGCCATCGCCTGACATCGAGATGACTTGGCGTCCCGGATGCGATTTCTGCAAACCAAGTGCCGCGGGGAGCGCCGTGGCCATGGTGCCGTGTAGAAGACTTCCGTAAGTGCGCCGTTTGCCGTTCGCATGCAAATAGCGCATGGCCCAGACGACCGGTGTGCCGTCATCGGCAGATATCAATGCGTCATCGGCCGCGAGACGGTCGATGACCGACGTCAGATAAGATCCAGGAATCGAATCGTTATGGCCAGGTTTTGCGTGGTCGCGCATCTGGGTCATCGCCTTAGCGTAACGATGCACATACTCGTCGCGAAAGCCGGTGTCTTCGCGCTTGTTCAGGTAGGGAAGTAGCGCCTCCATACTCGACTTGATATCGCCTATCACCCCAAGTTCGACTGGATGGCGCCGTCCGAGGTGCATCGAATCGATATCGATTTGCACGATCTTCGCGTGATCGGGATAGAACTGTCGCCACGCAAAATCAGCGCCAAGCAGTAACAAGGTGTCGCAATCAAGTACCGCATGGTAGCCGGCGTCATTGCCTAAAATACCGGTCATGCCGATATTCCACGGGTTGTTAGCTTCCAAAAAATCCTTGGCCCGCGATGTATGCGCGATGGGTGCCTTGAGCTGATCGGCGACAGCGAGGATCTCCTTCAATGCGCCCTCACAACCTGAGCCACCATAGATCGCGATCTTGCTGCCTGCATTGAGGATATGGGCGATCGCAGTCAACTCCTGATCGTTGGGTCGAATGACAGGATGGCTCACATGCAAGCTGTAAGGCACATCTTCGCCGAAATCTGAGTTCGAAATGTCGACCGGCACGATCAGTACGGCAACCCCGCGCTTCGATAGTGCAGCCTGGCAGGCGAGCACCGTCTTTTTTCTCGCTTGTTCGGGAGTGAGGATCATTTCGCAGTAAACCGAGCACTCTTTGAAGACCGACATGAAGTCGACCTCCTGAATCGAGCTGAAGCCCAGATCGCTTCGTTGAATCTGGCTCGCGATGAGTACTACGGGAGCGCGGTTGCGATTGGCCTCATACAGTCCGTTGATGAAATGCAGGCTGCCCGGCCCACAGCTGCCGCCGCACGCAGCCAGTTGACCGGTGATCATGGCTTCGGCACCAGCCGCAAACGCACCTGCCTCTTCGTGCCTCATCTGTACCCATTCGATGCTGCTCTTTTCGATGTTCTCGGCAAGCAGGTTCATGGTGTCGCCGACAATGCCGTAACAGTGTTTCACCCCGGCCGCTTCCAGCGTTTCGACAATAACTTCAGCGATTTTCTTACTCATGGAGCTGTTCTCCTGCCACTCGTGCAAACGCGTCGGTCAATAACGTGTATGAGATCAATTGCTACCGCTATGCCGGACGTGGAACGTACGGCATAGCGGCCGACCCGCCGCGAAGAGCTAACCCTTGAAGAAGGCAAGCAGGTCCGCGTTGATAACATCCGCGTGCGTTGAATGCATGCCGTGCGGAAAGCCCGGGTAGATCTTAAGCGTCGAGTGTTTGAGTAACTTCGCGGAAAGTACGCTCGCGTCCTTATAAGGAACGATCTGGTCGTCGTCGCCCTGCATGACCAGCGTCGGCTGGTTGATCTGCTTGAGGTCTTCGGTGAAGTCCGTCTCGGAGAAGGCCTTGATGCAGTCATATTGCGCCTTCGCGCCACCCATCATGCCCTGGCGCCACCAATTACGAATGATGCCCTCCGACACTTTTGCGCCGGGCCGGTTGAATCCATAAAAGGGACCCGTGGGAACGTCCAGGTAGAACTGCGCGCGATTCGCAGCGAGAGCGGTGCGAAAACCATCGAACACTTCGATGGGCAAGCCACCAGGATTCTGGGCAGTCTTCACCATAATGGGCGGCACCGAACTGATGAGAACGGCCTTTGCAACGCGCCCCTGACCATGTTTGGCGACATAGCGTGCCACTTCACCTCCACCCGTGGAATGTCCCACATGGATCGCGTCACGCAGATCCAGCGTCTCGGTAAGCTGCGCCAAGTCTGAGGCGTAATGATCCATATCGTTGCCATCAGAGGTCTGACTGGAACGCCCGTGTCCACGGCGATCAAGCGCAATAACACGGTAGCCCTGGCCCAGGAAAAATAGCATCTGAGCATCCCAGTCGTCAGCCGAGAGGGGCCAACCGTGACTGAAGACGACTGGCTGGCCCTTTCCCCAGTCCTTATAGAAGATAGTGGTGCCATCCTTTGTGGTAATGGTGCTCATATTCGAAGTTCCTTTGGCGGTGGACGAGTGGTGATTGACGTTCGAGGTCGATGCAAATAGCTGACCAGACATCAGGGAGGGGCCTAGCGCTACGGCGCCTGCCACGCCTGCGCCTTGCACAATGAAACGCCTACGGGATGCGTCGTGTGAGCTGCTTGTAGCCATAACGTGTACCTCCTCTTTGGAATGCCGGCGAATAGACGGCTGTCACTTCGAACGCGAGGATTCGCGAGCTGCCGGTAGCGCACCAGCAGCTGTTGAAATACATAACAATCCGCTCGACGAAGACTCAATGAGCGCGCGGGTTAACCGCGGGCGCTCCAAAATGTTCTGCCATACGCTTCCTGAAACAGCGCAACCTTCCATGTCAACTATCTCCATAGCCTCCCCGGATAGGGCCCTTGAAGATTCGATAGACAACGCCGGTGTAGACGAGCGTCAGCGGAAAGACGAAGACCCCAATACCCCAGAATAAGAATTTAAGGCTGGAGGGTGGCGCGGCAGCCGAATTAATCGTAACGGTGAACGGAATCATGTAAGGCCAAAACGACGCCGCAAGCGTCGCAAAGGCGGCGACAAAGATCAGGGACGCCGCTGGAAACAGCACACGGCATGCGCGGCTGTGTACGCCGCGTAGCAAGAAAACCAACCCGATCAGGGCGACCAAGGGAAATGTCGCCAGGTAAGGGCGCTCATGCCACCGATCCATCACTTGGAGATGGGTGTACACAGAGATGGCGAACGCGGCGACAATGAACAAGCTCATGGCTGCCATAAGCCAGGGAATGCAGCGAAATGCTGTGACGTCGACTTTCGCGCTTACCTTACCCGCAAGCCAGCACGCACCAAGCAACGTATAGCCGATGCAGAGCCCTATGCCACAGAGCACTGAGAACCCGGATAGCCAGAAAAACATTGGGCCGGTAAAATGCCCCGCGGTCATCGGGACGCCACGGATTACTGCACCGATGACGACACCCTGGAAGAAGGTGGCTACGAGCGACCCCAAGGATAAGCCTCGGTCCCAGAAGGGTCGCGACCACGTCGACTTTTCACGAAATTCGAAGGCCACTCCGCGAAAAATCAACGCAATGATCATGCCGATAATGGGTAGATAGAATGCCGAGAGCAGGGTCGAGTAGACCAAAGGGAATGCGCCGAAGAGAATCGTTCCCGTTACCACCAGCCAAGTTTCGTTACCATCCCAGACCGGTGAGATGGCCGTCATCATGTCACGGCGAACATCGTCCTTAGCCGCGAATGCGGATAGCATGCCCACGCCAAGGTCGAACCCGTCCAGAAGGACATAAAGGCAGGTCGAAAGGGCGACGGCACATGCCCACAGTGTGTTCATGGCCTCGCTCCTTCGCCTGAGCCATCCAAGTCGCGGTTGCCTAACGTCATCGGGCGCAACGGCGTTTCGACTGCCGATGGTGGGATAGCGCCTGGACCATGGCGGAGCACCCGATAGATGCAAAGCGTCCCGAAGCTAAAAATCCCCATGTAAGTGACGCCGTAGACAATCAGCGTGGTCAGGGTGGCACTGACAGTTAAATTGGGCGAGACGGAGTCAGCTGTGCGCAGGACCCCGTAAACCGTCCATGGTTGACGACCGACTTCCGCTGTAAACCAACCGGCGAGGGTGGCAATGAAGGGGAGGGGAAAGCTGAAAAAAATTGCTTGCAGCAGGCGTCGGCTTCCGTCCAGACTTTCTCGTAGTGCACGCCAGCTTCCGAGCCATGCCAGGGCAAGCATGGCTAGCCCGCAAGCAACCATTACGCGGAACGAAAAAAATGGTATGGCCACTGGAGGCCTGTCGGCGCGCGAAAAATCGGTTAACCCAACTTCTCGGGAATTCAATCGCGTAGTTGCTACAAGGCTGCCTAGGTAGGGGATCTTAAACTCGGCATGATTGGTCTCCCGCAAATCATCGGGCCATGCGAATAACACCTCCGCCGCGGGTTGTTCATCGTGCCAACGCGCCTCGATCGCGGCGAACTTGGCTGGCTGCAACTGGTGAACGTAGTCGCCATTGAGGTGTCCAAAAAGAATCTGTAGCGGCACCAGCACCGCGGCAAGAAAGAGCCCCATTCGTAGCATGACGCGCGATTCGGCGCCGTATCGGGTCTGCAGCCGGTACCAGGCGCCTGTGGCCGCTACGCAAAATGCGCCGGTGAGGTACGCCGCCAATACCGTGTGCGGGAACCTGACCCAGACCACTGGGTTAAAGATGATCTGCATCCAACTCGTGGGCACAAATTGACCATTTTTGATGTCAAAGCCGACGGGAGCTTGCATCCAGCTGTTGTTCACCATGATCCAAAAGGAGCTGAGCGTGGTACCTAAGGCGACCATGAATACTGAGGCGAGATAGGAAAGCGGCTTGACGCGTGCTCGACCAAACATCAGTACGCCGAAAAAGGCCGCCTCGAGCGCGAATGCCGTAAAGCTTTCATACGAAAGTAACGGCCCTTGTATCGGCCCTGATACTTCCGAAAGGCGACTCCAGTTCGTCCCGAACTCGAAGGCCATAACGATGCCGGAAACCACGCCAAGCCCAAATGCAATACCGAAGATCTTTAGCCAAAAATCGAATAGACGGCGATAAACATGCCGGTTTGTGATGACATGCAGAGTTTCCAGAAGCGTGAGCCACGCGGCAAGGCCGATGGTGAACGACGGAAAGATGATGTGGAACGACACTGTGAATGCGAACTGCAGCCGCGACAGCATCAGTGCAGTCATGTCCATGATTCAGCCCTCCTGCGCCGCGATGGCGATTAACGGACGAGATTGTCCCGCGCCAGATCGATCAGCTCGTTCGCGCGCCCGCTGAGTACGGCCCTGAGCATGAACATGCTGAAGTGTGCTGCCTCATCCAGGGTGGTCTTTGGCGGCATAGATAGCTCCTGGCGAACCGTGACCACGTCTACCAAGGCGGGGCCGTCATGGGCAAAAGCCTGACGCAACCCCGCTTCGAGCTGCTGAGGGTGCTCCACGCGAATACCCTTCACGCCGATGGCGTTCGCCATGTCCGCGAAATTTGGGTTGGTGAGATCGCAGCCGACGTCAACGAATCCGTTGGCTACCATTTCCATTTGCACGAAGCCGAGCGTTCCGTTGTTCAATACCACGATTTTTACCGGCAGCTTGTGCTGCACGAGCGTGAGGAAGTCACCCATCATCATGCTGAAGCCGCCATCGCCCGACAGCGAGATGACCTGGCGTTTGGGATAGGCAACCTGCGCGCCAATCGCATGCAGCATCGCGTTAGCCATAGATCCGTGATTGAACGATCCGACCAGCCGACGGCGCCCGTTGAGCTTCAGATAGCGCGCGGTCCAAATGACCGGCGTGCCGACGTCACAGGTAAATACGGCATCATCTGAAGCCAACTCACTCACCAGTCGGGTGACCAGCTGCGGATGAATGCGATTGCTTGTGTCATCGAACTGCGCCAATTTGTCGAGTCCCAAGCGGGCTCTTGCATAGTCATCCAGCGCATCGTCGAGATGAGCTCGGTCCGACACGGGTTGGAGCAAAGGCATTAACGCCCGAAGGGTCTCCCCGATGTCACCTAATACCCCGACCTCCAGGGCGCAGCGATTACCCAATGCTTCCGGTCGCAGGTCGATCTGCGCCACCTTCGCATGCGCGGGATAGAACTGGCGGTACGGAAAATCGGCACCGACCAAAAGCAGTACGTCGCAGTTCATCATCGCGTTGTAGCCACTGGCAAATCCGACAAATCCGGTCATGCCAACGTCGAACGGATTCGCGTGCTCAATGTATTCTTTGCCTCGGAGGGTGTGGACGACCGGAGCTTTTAGTAGATCAGCCAGCTTCACGACTTCGTCGTGGGCATTGGCACAGCCTGCGCCGCACATCATTGTGATCCGCTTACCCGCGTTTAGCAGATCGGCAAGTTGCTTGAGTGCTGCGGCCTGAGGTCGAGTCGCCGGAAGCGCGGGGGTTATGAAATGCGGTATGGCGACGTCCAACGCGCCCAGCGCGATGTCCCCTGGAATAACCACCACCGCAACGCCCTTTCGGGCGACTGCCGCACGCATGGCGCGGCCGAGAATTTGCGGAAGCTGGCCTGGGTGGGAGACCAGTTCGACATAATGGCTGCAGTCTTTAAACAACCATTCGGGGTGCGTGGCTTGAAAGTAGTCGATTCCGATCTCAGTGCTTGGGATATGCGCCGCAATTGCAAGAACAGGTACACCACTGCGTTGGCAGTCAAAAAGGCCATTGATAAGATGCAGATTGCCTGGACCACAACTTCCGGCGCACACCGCCAGCTCCCCAGTCAGGTGTGCCTCGGCGCCCGCGGCGAAAGCGGCAGCTTCCTCGTGGCGCATGTGAACCCAGTCGATGGTCTTGCGACGGCGCAAGGCATCAGTGAATGCATTCAGCGAATCACCAACTACGCCATAAATGCGCTTGACCCCCGCAGCTTCGAGTGTTCCAGCAAGGTAATCGGCGGCATTGTGACCCATGATCGTTCTCCGAAAGCGTGTGAGATGAAGCGAAGGAGGGGCGAAGCGAGCAACTTGCAGGAACGTGGGGGTCGACCTTTCGCACTCCGCATCCATTGAGCTGACCTACATGTACGCGACGGCTATTAACCTGTGGTGCGTTCGAACGAGCGGGCATGACCGATGCGACGGAATTACACCGATTGCATACCTCTCGGATCTACACAACCACCGCGCCGCCCCACGGGTTATGTACAGCGACAAGCCACGAACCATCTGCCTGTTTTCGGAGAATATCGGCGGTGCAGCCGATGAGCTGTTGTGACGTCCCGCCACGTGCAGCCATCTCAAGCCTCCACTTGCCTACGTGTAAGGCGACATCGCGGCCATCCACGATGCGTCGGGCCAAAACGGTTATGGGTAGAGCAAACGATGATTGAGTGAAGCTTCTGACAGCGGCGGCTCCCCGCTCAATGTGATCGGGTTCAATGACCATGGTCGCATCCACTTCGTAGCAAGCAACAGCCGCCTCGATATCCCCTCGGCTGCGAGCGTCCAATAGCGTCGTTATGAGTTCTAGCGGTGTCTTGTTGTTCATCCGTAGCCTCTCTACATTCGCTTCCGTAGGTCTATGCCGTCTGGGTGCCGCATGTGGATCTATGCCCTTTATTGCTTGAGTGCGGACAGTTTTTACGATCCTGTTTTGAAGTTTGTGGAGCTCCTTGTCCCGTCATGTCGTTTCGCTCGCGTACCAGCAAATGGGTAGGGTGCTACCACAGCAGATGTCTATTTGCCGTAAACTCTGCGTACATGTAGATAGTTCAGAACCGACCTGATAGGGATATTTCAGCAGCCGAGTGGGATGCTCCCAAGTTGCATACGCGACATCTATCCTCTGCCGCCATCACGAGCCGACTGCAGAAAAGCGATCACTTCCTTGGATCGCCCTAGAGTCAGCAGCCTCTGTGCCGTTAGCCAACCGAGCTCCGCTATCTTCGTATGCCTGTACCAAAGTAGTACTTCTCGTTGATCCCTCTCTATTGCTGCGGCACTACGTAGTACGGCGAGAATGTCAGGAATAATTCCAAAAATCGTCGAATATTCGTCATCACCGACCTGTGCTACGACGGCGTCTTGAACGTCTGCCGTACAGGCTGCTGTGACGAGAGATTCAAGAGATTTCGATATCGGACGCAGTCGGATGGTTTTCATGATCCTCATAACCCTTGCCGGCATTGAGCTGCGCAAAAATGAGCGGTATGAAACTTCGAAGCAATACCGCGGTTAGCCCATTTCGGCTGAGTGACTGGAATCGACATCTTCTATCCAGCCGGCCTGATCCCAAACCGCGTCGACTTCTCCATCAGCTAACAGGTGATAAGCTGACCTACCATCAAATATGCGCCGTCGCATGCTCAGCCAACGCATGACTTTTGCTTGGGTGCCAAGCCTCTCTATGAGAGTCCACGCGAGTGTCGAATAGGCCATTTCGAAAGCTTGGTAAGCCGCAGCGGTTAGGGCTTCCTTTGCCTCCTCGGCCTCGGCAACTTGCGCAAGAGCGTTTTTAAGAAAAATGCTTTTATCGCCCATCATTTCTCTCCCGCGACTTATGCCACTGGTTAGAAAATATCCAAAATTTCGAGTCCTTTCCTACATCGCTTACAAGCAAGATGTCCTCATACATGGTGTTGCTGTCAGGGCTTTATGCGGGAAGTGGTATGTCAAGAAATGCGATTCACCGGTACGAAGCGGCTCTCGCTATTTGATAACCAGTAGATAAGCGGCCTTGTGATGAGTGCTTGTCCGATTATTTATACGAGCAAATGATTCGTAATCAATGCCACAGAACGAACTGCTTTAAGAGCGAAGGCTTGCGCTGAGTCTATGTCTAGCACGTCGAAATGGAAGCACCCGACGGAGTGCGTATTTTTCACTCGTATTGGTCAATTTTAGAAATTTGATTTGTTCCGCAGGCATCGTAGCGAACTCGCCCACCCTCGATCTCCTAGTGCCCAAGGCGCCGATGGAGCGGTCTGAGGCCGAGGTACCTCAAGGTCTTAGGGAGCTTCGCCTTGGGAGATTCACTAGCGTGCGCGGTACGGGTGGCCTACGCACACATCTGGCTTTGTTTATCTTCCCTATCCTGAAGCGCGAGTGAGCGGCGGCCTTCGCGTCTTCCTTAGCTCTCGGACCCTGAGGTATCCCCACGAATTCATGCTGGCACCTGCATATGAGTGAGTGTCGTCGAAGGAAGCGATCTCAGTCGATCAATCCATCGCAATAGATGTTCCGTCGGCCATGATCTGACCAAGGCTTCG
>Ga0302315_10002711_pt1 | contig 16514 bp, 23 predicted proteins | sample III_Palsa_N3_1_FD_200532 | JGI IMG/M metagenome (GOLD analysis project Ga0302315, IMG submission 200532) | Peat permafrost microbial communities from Stordalen Mire near Abisko, Sweden - III_Palsa_N3_1 | ecosystem: Environmental > Terrestrial > Soil > Palsa > Peat permafrost | place: Sweden... | reverse complement strand
AAATTATTTTTATCTAAATCTCTTTCTTTTTGCTTTTCAAATTTTTCTTCAGTCTTATGAAAAAATTTACTGAATTTTGAATGTCCAATCCCATCAACTTCTATCGCTAGTTTTAAATTAATATTATAACAATCTAATTCTAATCCCTTTTTATATTTGTTTGATTTTAAAAAATCTGGATGACATTTAGGAAATTCTAAATCTGTTATTTTTTCAATCATATCTCTTACCATTGGTTCTGTTTTATATATAGAACAATTTGAACATCCACATTTATTTAAAATATGATGATTTGGGGTTTGCCAGAAATATTTTCTACATGTTAAACATAAAATTTTAACTTCAGTTTTAGAATTTACATATATAGATTCCTTATAATCATATAATAAATTTCCATCTTTATCTATATGTATTATTTTTGCTTCTTCTATAAACTGATCTGTTGTTTTCTTTTTGGTTCCACTACACCATGAACAACCATGTCCATCAAGATGATCATTAGGTAATTGAGAAAATTGTTTATTACAAGTAAGACAAATTATTATTACTTGAGTTTGACAATTAATATAAATTACTAAACTATAATCATAATTATCACCATGAATTTCAATTGATTTTTCTTCAAATTCTTCTCTTGTGGATCTAAGAGCATTCCCAGTTTTAATATGTCCACATTTAATACATCCACTTCCTTTTAAATGCATATTTGGAGTTTGCCAAAAATAAAATTTATGAAAATAACAATAAATTTCTACGTTATCCATACATCTTACATAAACAGTTCTATCATATCCATATTTTGATCCATGAACGACCGTGGCTTTTTCTATAAATTCTTTTGTATTTGATCGTTTAGGCATTCATTATTTATTATTATATATTTATTTAAATCATAATAAATTTAAACTTTTAATTTTGTTAAATCAATTATACCCATTTCACTTGCTCTATTCATTAAGTTATTATAATTTGTCAAAAATTCATTAGATTTATGCCCAGGATCAATAGTCTTCGACAAAACATGGCTCATCTCATGTAATGCCACCTGTAATAACTTGTTATAACTATAGTATTTACCGTTTTTATCTTTTACGCAAATATACACCTTCTTCTTATCTTCTGTGGCACTATCCTCTAAAGTGCAACATTCTAGAGGATGAAAAGATAAATGATATTCACCAATAGGATGGACTTTATTAATATCATCAGTTAAAGATTTAAGAATTTTTTCGGCGTATTCTTTAGAATAAGGAGTTCGTTCACATTTATCGAGGTTTTTAAACTTTTTGAGATTTTTATTTATTTTTTTTGATTTTTTTGATTTTTTTGATTCGTAAATAAAATAGAAAATTCCTACAACGATAACAAAAATACCAATAAAAACGAGAAACGATTTCATTTAATTATAATTAAATCAGAATAAATTAAAAATGATTTTAATAATTAATTAATTAAAATGAATAAACAAGAAATATAATAAATGATAATACTTACTACGTAAGAGATAAACAATAAAAAAAATAAATGATAAAAATTATAAATATGAAGATGATCATATAAGATGTTATAATATTAGTGTAATTTATGTAAAAAACATTTGACGCAAATATCATTAAAATTAGACGTAATTTAGGATTTCCAGATTTAAATAAAATAATTATTTAAAAAACTGAAATTTATAATTATTTTTAAATGAATAAAAATAATTAAAAATCTTTAATAAATTATTTGGAAATGATTAATGTTGTATTTGCGGGATATACACTTACAATTGTTGGATATTCAGTAAAAAAAATGATTGAAAAACTTAATGGAAATTCATTAATGTTAATTCCATATGGAATTCTGAGCACATTAGTTGTGGTTGATTTAATTAAAAAATGAAATAATTGAAATAAAAAAATGAAATAATTGAAATAAAAATGGAAATAATTGAAAATTATTAAAAATCTTTATTTTTAATAATAATATATAATTAGAAATGTTAAGTAAACCTGTTAAAATTATTCTTTACATTGTGGTTGCGGTCGTTGTGATCGCGGTTATATGTAAATTAATGAAAAAGAAAGAAGGTTATGCTGAAGTTATGATCGCTCCAACATACGATAAATTCATGGTATCTAGACCGGGATTTAGAGCCGATCTTCCTCCGAGATTTGATCCTTTTCGAATGAGCGGTGGGAATATTAAGGCATCATTCCCTGGATTTTCTAAACAGGGGGCTGGAATTACACCATTAAGTGATAATGAAGGGGCTTGCACAAAAGAATCGTGTCAAGGATCAAAAGAGGGATTTGATGATATTGATACGGCGGATTGTAATACAGGACCTAGTAAATCGGATAAAGGGGGAGATTTTTCATCTTTAGGATTAATGTCAGAATCTATTGCTAAATATAAAAAAGGATGTGATGCTGTTAAAGAGGATGCTCAAATGAAATTCAGGAGCGCACAAGGATATGCTGATCCAGATCAATTACTTCCACAGCCAGATGTAAGACAGTGTTTGATGGATCCGAGTGATCCGGAAAACTATATGTATGATCGGACTATCTTCGCTCCGCTTAAAAGGAGAAATGGATCGATAGGTGTGGACTTCGTGAGAGGAGACTTATATATCCCACCTATCAACACTGGGTGGTTTTACGCTCCAACTATTCCTTCTGTCGATCTTCAACGAGCAGCAGTTAATATCCTAAATTCTTCAATCGATAATGAAGATATTATTTATTCAAATTCTAAACCAATTGTAGTTCCAACTGAACAGCAACAAGAATCAATATGGGAAAATGATCCAAATAATAAGATGAAATCACCATGGGGAATTCAATCATTACATCGAGAATAAAAAATTAAAATTTACAAAGTCAAAAATTAAAAATTAAAATTAATAATTAAAAATGATTTTTAAAATTTATATTTGATTAAAATATAAATTTCTCATAAATTAAAATGTCTTGTCATTGTGATATTTGTAATAAAGATTATTCATCTCCAACTAATTTAATTGTTCATAAAAAATCAATTTTTCATATTAAAAAAGAAATTGAGAAATCTCTTAATAGAACAGTTGAATTGACAGATGAAATTAAATTACAAATTAAGAAAATAAAACAATCTCGTGTAAATATGAAATATCATTGTAATCCATGCGATAAAACTTTTACTAATGATCAGGGTTAAAAAAAACATAATAATACACAAACTCATTATAATGTATGTAAAAAACAAAATATTAAAGTAAAAACACCTGTGAAACAAAAACGATCTTATTGTGATCCATGTAAAACATCTTTTAGTAATCCAAGTGGATTAACTCGTCATTTAAAAACAATAACTCATATAAATGTTTGTAAAAAATTAGAAATTAAAGTAGTAGAAACAAAAAAGAAATATATATGCAATCCTTGTAATTTTTCGACCGATAGAAAAGATAAATACGATTTACATATAACATCGTTTGATCATATAATCAAAATTTTTAATAGTTTAATTAATATTAATTTGCTTTGTATTATAAATGGCTATTTGGCAAAATATAGTTGTATTCCTTGTAAATATTTTTCACCAATTTTATCATTATATAATGAACATTGTTTGACTGATAAACATTTCAAAATTATTAAACAACCAATTCCACAAAAGAAATTTAAATGTCCAACTGAAAATTGTAATTCATCATTTAATAAACAGTCAGATCTTGATATTCATATGAATGGTGTAACTCATGGAATGACAGTTGAAGAAAAGAAAGAATTTAATATAAAAAGAGGTCATGAAAGTAATAAAAAAGGATTTATAAATGAAAAATATGTATTTAAGTTAATGAAAAAATTTGATAATATTGAAAAAGTAAAATCTTTAGGAAATACTGGGAATATATATGATATTAAATATAAAATAAATAATGAAGAAATATCTAGATATTTACAAGTAAAAACAATAGGTAAAACAAAACTTCTCAATAGTTATAAATATAGTATGGAAACTCCAAATAAATATGATAATAATACATTACTAGTAGGAGTGGATGTTGAAAAAAAATTGTTTGCTTTAGTTTTTATGAAAGATATTATTGATATTCCATGTATTACTTATTATCCCAATTCAGTAAAATCTAGTCAAAATAAATTTTTTTATACAGATAAAAAGAAATTCTTAAAAGAATTAAAAGAAAAAATTATATTATCAGTAATTATGTCACATGAATCAGATGGTTTAAGTAAAACACAGAAATTAGAATTTTTTAGTTTAAAACGATTGAAAAAACAATGTTTAGCTAGATTTTTCTTATATGAACGAAGTTTAGATAATTTTACGGAAATTGATTGTTACATTAATGAATATAAAATCCAACATAAAAGTTCAACAACTAATGAATTTAATTTAAGTAAATGCAATGGAAGTTTAAATTCAAAACAAATATCTAGACCATATTGTGATCAAGATGATGTTGATTTTTTTATATTTGAATCAATTAATGATGAAAATATTAATAATTTTTTTATTATCCCAATGGATAAAATGATTAAATATGGTTATATTAAAACTGATTTACAAAAAGGAATGCAAACAATAACATTACCTATAATTAGAGATGATGAATGGACTAAATCAAATCATTGGTCAATGAAATATTTAAATAATTTCGATCAATTATCAGTTGATTTTGATTAAACTTAAAAATTTATAATTAATTTAATTATAAATTAATCTTTTTAAAACCACCATTCGGTAGCATCTTCTTCTTTTAAATTGGTAAAATATGTAATTGTAATATTTTTATTTAATATTAAAAATCGTTAATAAATTTGATCTTTGTATTTTTATTTGTTCTACATTCAATCAAATGACATTAATTGTTTGTAATCAAAATTCATTTTGTTTTGTATTATATATTAAGATTTTAAATTAAATTAAAATTGATTTTTTAATTTAAAATCTTAACATTATATACATAATGTCAACTTGTGCGTTGTCAAGTTTTTCAAAATCTGAATTAATTATTAGACTTAATGATCTTGAAAGAGAATTGAATAATTGTAAAGAACAATATAATAAAGAAATTGGAGAATTAACATAAAAAAGAAATAGATAGTTTAAAACAAAAAATTTATACTTTAGAAAATCAATTAAAAAATGAACATAAGCAAGAAATAATTAAATTAAATCAGAAAATAGAAAATCAAGATTATAAATTAGGAAATTTCGAACAAAGAATAGAAAATCAAGATCATAAAATAGATGATTTGAAACATCAATTAGATAAAGAAAAATTAGATCGTAAAGAAAAGAATATATTAAAAACACAATCTAATAACATTTTATTAGCATTAAGTGAATTATTTAATAAAGAAAATATAAGAATTGAAAAGAAAATATTATATGAAATTAATGTTGGGACATTTACAAAAGAAAATGTAAAATATGTTAATAATTTAAAAAAAATTATGAAAGTATATATAGATAATAGTAATTATGATGAAAAAGAATTATTACCAGATAAAATTATCCAATTAAGAACTATAATATTACCAAATATTGACAAATTAAGAATTAATTTTGAGTTATATGACTTTTTATATAATATTTGTAATAAAAGAAATAAATTATGTCACAAATCTTCTAAAGAAATGGGAAAAATTATACTAGAAACATATACTTTACCAGATACTAAGAGAAATAAATTAGGAATTGAAAATATAGATAAATATAAAAATGATATAATTAATTTGATTTTAAAGAAAAATTAATTATATCATTTAAAATATTAATATTATAATATTATTCTATTTTTTGAAAATGTCTTATTTTGATCAAATTAAATCAAAAATTATTAAATCGTTAACTGATATTTTTAATAAGAATTCCAATGGATTTATCTCTATTATAATGGAATATTGTCAACATTCTATTATAAATGAAAAATTAATAAAATATGAAAGTATATATAATTTTAAACACGGATATGAAACTGAATATTGGGTTAAATCAAATGATATAAATAGAATAAAATTAAAAAGATTTTATTTAAAAGGAAAATTAGAGGGAGAATCTATAAAATTTTATGAAGATGGAAAAATAGAACATTTAATTTATTATAAAAATGGATTAAGACATGGAATTTGTCAATATTATGATCATACAGGAGAAGATTATACACTTGTTAAATATGAAAATGGAAATTTTATTTGTGTAGTTGATAAAAACTAATTTTTTTTATTTTTTAAAAAATAAAATAAGATTAAAAATGGAAAAAACTGCTAGATTAATTTTAGATTTTGATGGAACATTAACTTCATCTGTAGGAAAATTTACAGTATGGTCAGATTTCTATAAAAAGTTTCTTAAAAATCCAGATAATGTTAAAAATTATTCAACAGAAGAATATAAAGATGAAAAAACGATATTACAAATAATGAAGGAGTATGATCAACATACTAAAAATAGATATTCTGAAATGTATGGTATTACGAATGAATCATTATGGTTTATTAGGGAAAATTTGAAAAATGAAAAAATAAAAATAACGATTATATCTAAAAATAGAAAAGAATATATTGTTGCTTCTTTAAAATATAAAGGATTAACAAATGAAGAGATTAATAAAATTACAATTTTTGATGCGAGTTATAATAAATATAAAAAAGAATTGGTTTTATTATCAGAAGAAAAATGTGAAAAAGCAACAGTTATAATGATTTGTGATGATGATCATGCTGAATTACTTGCTCAAAAACAAGGGTTATCAAAATTTGAAAATGTTGAAGTATATTGTCATCCTGTGGGAAAATTCGAATGGAAAACGATCAAAAATAAATTGGATGAATATTTAAGGTAAATAATGAGGAAAGGAGTTTCTAAAAAATGAGAAAAAATTTAATTATAAAATATAATTAAATAACAAATGGGTAAATCAATATCAAAAATTAAAAATTGCACAACAATACAAATCGATGAAAACTCTAATGAAATTCAAAATAATGAAAAAAAAGTTAATACAAAAATAGATAAAAGTGTGGATACTAAAGATTTAGTATCTTTAGTAGATTTTAAAAAAATAATTAATTTAATAATTATTTATAATAAAGAAATTAATAAAGAAAACAAAATAGAAAACAAAATAGAAATTAAAGATTAAAATAAAATAGAAATTAAAGATGAAAATAAAATAGAAATTAATGAAGATGAATATAAAGAGGAAAATGAAGAAAAAATAGAATATAATGAAGATGATAGTAATGTTAAAAAATATAAACAATATGAAAATATTATACAAATGATTCAATCACCTTTTAGTAAGGATAACGAATTACCTTAATTTATTGTTCACTTTTTAAAGACAGAAAACTGATAAATTTATTTGAATCTTTAAGATATATTATGATTTTATACTAAATGTTGAATAAAAATTTGATTGGAATAATTAGTAATTATGTTGGATTTTATAAAGGAATAAATTTCAATATTCCTTTTTATGAGAAACATTTGGATAAAGTAAATTGGTCTTATTTATCAGGAAATACAAATATACCTTTTACATTTTTTGAGAAACATATTTCTTCTTGTGAACAACGTGGTGTTCCAGATAAAGTAATTTGGTCTGAGTTATCAGGAAATAAAAATATACCATATCAATTCTTTGAGAAACATATAAATAAAGTGAATTGGTATTGTTTATCGAGAAATACAAATATACCATATCAATTCTTTGAGAAACATATTTCTTCTTGTGAACAATTTGGTGTTCCAGATAAAGTAAATTGGATTAATTTAGCATTAAATATAAATATACCATATCAATTCTTTGAGAAACATTTGGATAAAGTAAATTGGTTTGATTTATCATATAATACAAATATACCAGTTACATTTTTTGAGAAACATTTAGATAAAGTAAATTGGTCTATGTTATCATATAATACAAATATACCGGTTACATTCTTTGAGAAACATATTTCTTATTGTGAACAACGTGGTGTTCAGGATAAAATAAATTGGTCTAATTTATCAGGAAATACAAATATACCATATCAATTCTTTGAGAAACATATTTCTTCTTGTGAACAACGTGGTGTTCCGGATAAAGTAAATTGGTCTTATTTATCAGGAAATACAAATATACCTTTTACATTTTTTGAGAAACATATTTCTTCTTGTGAACAACGTGGTATTCCCGATAAAGTAATTTGGTCTGAGTTATCAGGAAATAAAAATATACCGGTTACATTTTTTGAGAAATATTTAAGTAAAGATATAAATCTGAAAGTAAATTGGTCTTATTTATCAGGAAATATAAATATTCCAATTTATTATAATAAATTAAAATTAGTTGAAATTATTTATGAGTTTAAATTATAAATTATTATTAGTTAATAATAATTTAATTTCTATTTTTTGAGATAAACCAAGTGAAAATAATATTTTGTAAAATATAGAATATGACTGTGGGTTTTAATAGTGGATTATTTTTACATTCTGGTAAATCATTCCATTCTGTTGATTGTTGAAAATATAATCCGGCACCTGCCCATACAAAATTAAAAAATAATAATAGACATTCGAATATTTTGTTCACATTTCTACATTTGATATAATAAAGTGTTAAGATCATACAAAAGAAAATATTTGTGTAAACACCACAAAACCATAAATTTATATAAGTTCCACAAATATTAAAAATAAATGATAATTGAACCCATAATAAAAATACAAACTCTTGATATAAAAAAGTTAATGATAATCCTAAATTAAATTTCTTAAAAGAAAATACATTTTGTTTTTCTTCATAGACTTGATTTTCTAAATCTCGTTGATCAATATAATTCATTTGTTGTGGTATTAATTTTATTGTGATAAAAATTAATAAAATTAGTTTTTATTAATTAAAACAATTTATTTTTATATTGATAACAAAATCAAATCTATTAATTTATTTAATTGAATCTTCTTTTCTTCTATATAGAAACCATTAATTGATTGAACAGTTGAACAATCCATTAATTCCTCAATTATTTCTTTAATTTCGTTTTTTTGTTCTTAATATTATATTATTATATTAAATCAATTTATTGTGATAAAAATTAATTAAAATTTTAACAGTTTACAATTTTTTCATCATTTGATCCACAAATTGAAGGTTGATCGTCATATTTCAAAATACCACAAGGTAATTTAGGGGAATCAATTTCATTATGAAGATCAAAATTGATATTATCGATATCTCTAATTCCTTGATCGATTTGATTTTGAATATCAAGTAAAGTTAGGGTTGTTCTATGTTGAAATCCTTTACAATTTAAATTTTTACATTCGATACGAGTTCTGGCAATATCTTTTAAATTTGAATTAACAACATTTCTAAAACAAGTTAATCTAAGTTTATAAATAGATTGTAAAAAAGTAAAAGCCATTATGAAAGTTTATTAACAGAGTCGTTTCGGAAAGGATAAAGTTCAGGTGAACTTTTATTATTGTATAAAATATTGTGTAAAATATTAATAAAATATTAATATTTCAGTTTTTTTTTATGATTCAAATTTTGATTGTTCTTTGGTATAATATATAGTTCTATTACCACTTTTAATTCTTGTTAATACTTTTTCGCCTTTTTTAGTTTTAGTTTGTCTATATACTTCTAAATGTTGTTTATAAGTTCCTTGTATATTATTAAGATCAACATAATCTGAAAAAGATAAACCATTACAGTCATATGATTTTTTAATTATTTTCATAGCAGAATCATATATTCTTGATATTTCTTCTGTTGTTATTTCTGAAGTCGCTTTCCAAGGATTAATTTTTGCTGAATATAAAATCTCAGATACTAAGTAATTTCCGATACCGGAACAAAGTATTTTTTGATTTGTTAAAATTTCACATATTTCTTTATCAGTTTTTCTTCTTTTATTTTCTTTATATTTTTTTAGATTAGTAATGAATTGTTTTTTTGTTATTACATATTCCCCCAGAAATCCCTTTTCAATTTTTTTCATTTTTTTAAGATAATCGTCATAACCCATTATAAATTCCAAATTACTAAAACGTCTAGGATCAGTATAATATAGATTTTTTATATTGTCGGGATAGTATTCTTTATTTTCAACTTTAAATTGAAATTGTAAATGTGTATTGTCTTTATTTTTTATTTTAAATCCATAACTTCCAGTCATACCAAGTCCACAGAATAAATAATAATATTTATGTTCTTTATATTCACTATCCCATGATTTTTGTTTTGGTTTTCTATAAAAAACAAATATAATCATTTTACCCTTACATTTAACTTCTTTTAATTTTAGAGGTAAAATATCGATAAGATCATCATATTGTTTAAATTTCTTATTAAATGTTGTTGTTAAAAAATTGATATTTTCTAGTATTCTATTGGAATAAAAAAAATTCAATTGATCTGTTATATGTGTCGTCTCACTTTGCTCAGGCATCTAATATCAGAAAAAGAAGAGTAGTGAAATATTGATAATATTTATTTTAAAATAAAATAAATATTTCAGTTTTTATTTAAATAAAACCCTGTGTAATATACAACTTCTCCTTTCTTAAAACTTATTTAAATTTCATTTAGTATAAATTGGTCTTGAGTGAAACATTTTACTGCTGTATATTTTAAAACGATTGATAAACAATTTTTTGATATAAGTTGTTTATATTTATTTATAACAGAGTCGTTTCTGAAGGATAAAAGTTCACTTGAACTTTTATGTGTAATAATTTTAATAATTTTCTCTTTTCTATTTTCATTAAAACGTGTAATTATATTTATATAGTTTTTATAGTAAATTATTTTTTTTCGATTTTTTTCCCATTCTATATCAGCAACATTATGTTTTATTATATAAGATAAAAAAGTATGTTTATCACGTTGTGTTCTATTACTATTTGATATACAATCTAATATTCCTTTATCATCTTTTGTAAAATCAATTTCGATATATCTCCAATCACATGACATCCCTTGTTTTAATTCGATCCAATGATCATAATGTTTATGTTTATTTTTTATAATATCGGTAATGGTTATAATAGCATAGTCTGAAAATGAAAATGAATTTTTTAGAATCATATTTAAAGGATATAAATTATTATTTTTTATATCAATAGTTGTTATAATTATATTAGATTTATTTTTTATTTTAATAGTGTGAAAATAATTATATAAATCTATAGAAGAGTAAGGAAAGATTTCAATATCAAGTTCAACTGAAAAAATGGTAAATACCATTTTTGAAATAAAAATGAGAAGAGTGATTTATTAATCAAATTTATTAATAAATCAGTTTTTTTCTAACAACAAATACATTTAAATCTGAATATAATTTTAAAGAAATTTTTTGATATGATTTGTAATTTCGGTTATATGATTACGTTTCTTATAATTGGTAAAATTTATGTATTTATGATTATCAATAAAATTTAAAATTTCATTTTCTACTGTATTTTCATCTTTATTAGAAAGTTTAATAAAATTTTCTTTCATTTTTGTATCATTTAACTGATCACAAATTGATTGAAAAAGTTTATCAAGAACTTTATATCTTTCGTCTTCAATTCTATTTTTAATATTTTCAATAATTGCTTCTCTAATACAAGTATCAGTTAAATTCCCATAATCCTCACATCCACTAGATAAATCTAATACTTCAAATATAGCGTGTAAATAAGTAAATGAATCTGCTTTTATACCGTTTATACTTCCGACTTCTTGAAACCATCGAAGATAATGATTAATTTTTTCATTATTATTATATTCATCGATTAATTTCCGAATCATTTCTTTATTTTCTTCATCATTTTCTTTTTTATTCTCATTAAATTGTTCTTTATTCTCATTAATTTCTTTATTTTCATTAAATTGTTCTTTATTTTCTTTTTTATTCTCATTAAATAAGGAACAAATATGGTTAGGAGTAAAAGAACCACAAAATGAACAAGATTGTAAAATTGACATTTTCGGTTGAAAGTATTAATTATTAAATATAATAATTTAATAATAAAAGTTCACCTGAACTTTTATCCGACTCTGTTAATAATAAATCAGTTTTTTCTTTTATAAAATTAACGACAAATCATACATTTATCTTTTCTTTTTGTATGTAAACAAGAATTATAATTATTGTTAAAATTTGATTCGTTTACAAATAAACATTTTGAACAATCATTACATTGTTTACATTCTTTCCATTTATGAATATTTTGGGTTTCATTATTACAATAATAATCATCTTTAGAATTATATTGTTCTTGTTTACAAAAAATACAAATTAAAACTTTTACATTTTTTAAATCAATTTTTTTTTGAATTATATCAACTTTTATTTCAACAAGTTCTTCTATATTTATTTGTTCATCAAATAAATTAAGAGAATCAAATTGATCATAAAAATCTAAATTCATAATTTATTATTTAAAGTAAAAATTAATTTGATAATAATGAAATTATCAGTTTTTTGGAGTATTTAAGAAACAAAAAATAATAAATAAACAATAAAATTAAAAATGCAATTTTTAGTTGGATGAATAATTACTGGCTTAACAATATTAATTAGATTTACATTTATTAAAAATACCAAAGGGAAAGAAAATATAATAAATAATAAAAATAAAACGAACCGTGGTAAAGTAATATTGAAAAATTATTACGGAAACATAAATTACAACGAGTTTTAAAAAATAAATCTTTTTGGGAATATTCTAATCAAACAATTAGTAGTTATCAAGCAAAAAGATTATTACTAATTTATACTAAATTAAATAATAATTTGATTAATATTATAATTAGGACTGTTGATAATGATCATAAAAATAAAATAAAATAACACATAAACTGTATAATTTACTTTTAACAAATCCAAATGAAAGATATGAAATGATATTAAAAGTATCAAAAAATAATGTTGATAATGTAATATTTATTTTGAGAAAAAATAACATAAGAGATCAAAATGTATTTTTAATTAATCCAATTATAATAACAGCAAAAGGTTATGCGAAAAATTTTATATAAGGACTAAAATATAGTCCAATATTATATATGGAAAGTAAATATAATTAAAAAGATGATTTAAATTTCTTATATATAAGAATAATCGATATACCAAAAATTATTATAACGTATTTTAGTCCATTTATTTGATTTATTATAAAATAAAAAACCATAAATATTTGTAGTTTCATATAATAATTCTGATTCAAATGGTCGTTTTATAAGAGTTGCATATTTATATATAATTTTACATAATAGAGAGTTTAATGTTGTAAATTTATATAATTGTAAATATGTCATTCAAAAACAGAATCGTTTCAGAACGGATAAAGTTCACTTGAACTTTTATTATTAATAATAATTATTATTTACTTTAAAATAATAATTTTAGTTTTTTAATCTAAAATATTGAATAAATTAGGAATATCACTATACAAATTCATTTCTTCTGTTTTTCTTTGTAATTCAATGTTTTCATCTTCTTGTTTTTTCAATTCTCTTTCTATTTTATCTTTTCTAATACTTTCTTCTTTACTTTCTTTAATTTCTTGATTATTTAGTTGTTTTTCTAATTCACTTACACGATTTTGTAAATCTTTAATATATAATTTCATATCAATTAATTGTAATTCGATATTCATTTTAATTATTATTTATTAAAACATTAAATAATAATTTATTTTTAATTTAATAGAGGAGGTGGAATACTATTAATAGTATTTTCAATCATAATTTTCAATTGTTCTTTTGTTTGTGGATTTTCTAGATATTTATAACTTAAAATTTTTTGTATTCATAATAATAATTGCTGTGGATTTATTTATATACGTTCAATATCTGACATTATATCATAATTGTTATAATATTTATTTTAAAATATTATAAATTAGTTTTATTTTATCTCTTCTAATATTTTTTTTACTTTCTCTAATTTTTAATTATTTAGTAATTCACTTACCCAATTTTGTAAATCTTTAATAAATAATTTAAGAATCTCTAATTTTCATTAACAATTTTCCCATCATATTTTTTCCTTTTCCATCTCTTCCACATCCATAATAATTGTCAAATGGAGAATTTTCTATTAGTAATGATCCTTTTGTTAATTGTAATAATTCATATAATTCCAAATTTAAATTTTTATCAAATTTAGATCTTAAACCATTTTCAAGAATTGAAAGTCTAATATTATCCCAATCTTTTACTATTTTTATTGATCTAATACTTCCTAATTTTTTTGCATCAAATGGAGATAAACAGTTAATAATTTTTTTAGAATAGGTTGGATTATCTTTAAATTTTTGAGATTGAAAATAATGTTCAACTGATTTATATTTTATTCCATCAATTATAAGATTTTTAACTATAAACATATTCGAAAATTCTTTATATTTTTCTGAATTACTGTAGAACTTGATTTCTTTTAAAACTTTAGATTCAGTCATTTTAATTTTAAAATTAAAAAAATATTAAAATTAGTTTTATTTTATTAGAGAATAACACAATTACATTTACTATCAGAATCTTCTAAATAATCAATTTGTGGTTTAATTGAACTAATTTGAAATAAACTATCGATATAAGAATTAATTGATGAATGAATATTAGTTCCATTTTTAGCACTTACTTCAAAATATGTAAAATTTTTATCAGAAATAAAATAATCAATTTCATCTTTACTTATTTCTCTGTTTAAAAATTCGCATTTATTACCCAAAAGTAAACATTTATCAAATAATAAATTATTATAATAACGAAATTTATTATTATAATAATTTACTACTTCTTGGAATGATTTTCTATCAGTTAGATCAAAAATAAATATAATACCATTTTGATCGCTACAAAATGTTTTTGATATACTTGAAAATCGTTCAAATCTATCTACATGTGAATCATAAAATTTGACTTTATAATTAATTTGTTGATCTTTTTCATTTATTTGATTATTAATGATTTTTTGATCTTTTTCATTTCTTAAATTGAATTTATATTCTTTAATTACATATTCAGGAAAAAATAATTCATTATAATTATCATCATATTTATCGTCAATATATCTTCTTAAAATACTTGATTTCCCAACTTTAAAATCTCCTATTAATTTGTATTAATTTATTCATATACTTATTGTTTTTTTACTTAATTATTATTATTTTAAAAATCAGTTTTTATTCATAATTACTTCAATAACATCTAAATCCCCCATATAAACATTCCAATCATACTCGTTATGTTCTATAAATTGATAATGTATACATTCATTGTTATCATATCGTTTCCAATTAAATTTTATATCAAAATAATTATGTAATAATAATCGATCAAATAATTCAACTATTCGGCATTCATCCTTATAAACATGAAATCCATTTCCACCACGCCGTGCAACTAATACAAATACATCTATTATAGTTAAATTATTTATGTTTATCTCTTTGCTCAGCAAAGTAAACGATATATCAAATCATTATAATTATAATTATAATTGTTTTTAATTTTAATCAAATTATCTAATGAGTAATCTATATATGAATAAATAATTTTTTACTGTTTATCTCTTTGCTCAGCAAAGTAAATTATAATTTATTGATGTATATTTTAATACTAATTTATTCATTAGTTTTTGATTAATTTATTATTTAAAATAATAAATTAGTTTTATTTAAAATGTTTTGGAATGTTTTGGTTATGTAATTTATAAATTGATATTTTATTCATTTCTATACTATCTATAATTTTACCATTATCATAGAAATTGACCATGTCTACATAAATTAGTATAAATACACATTTTATCAATTTCAAAACAATTATATAAAATTAATTTAAAATATCGATTTTGAACAAAATGATCCTATTATAATTTTATATAATTTAACATATAAAATTAATTTAAAATATCGATTTTAAAGAATTTGTCATGATATTTAAATGTTTGTCACATATTAAAAACACAGATATATGTTTAGATTTTACATCATTGACTAAATGTTTTTTAATGGAATTACATTGACAAAAATGTAAATTGTTTGCTATATTCATTTCATTTTCACGTTTATTTAATATTTTTTCTCTTTTATTTAACATTTTCTCTCTTTTCGTTATTAATTTTTCTATTTTATCATTTTTATTGTTCATTAATTTTTCATCTGCTGTCATTCTATCACCTCGATCATGAATTAATTTTTCATCAACAATCATCTTATCATTCATATCTGTTATTTTATCATTATGAATTTTTTCATCAATTATCATTTTATCATTATGATTTTTCTCATCTATTGTCATTTTATCAGTTCTATCTGTTATTGATTTCTCATCGATTGTCATTTTATCAGTTCTAATTTTTTCATCAACTGTTATTTTATCAGTTCTATCTGTTATCGATTTCTCATCTATTGTCATTTTATCAGTTCTATCTGTTATTGATTTCTCATCGATTGTCATTTTATCAGTTCTAATTTTTTCATCAATTGTCATTTTATCAGTCCTATCTGTTATTGATTTT
>Ga0302315_10002710_pt1 | contig 16515 bp, 19 predicted proteins | sample III_Palsa_N3_1_FD_200532 | JGI IMG/M metagenome (GOLD analysis project Ga0302315, IMG submission 200532) | Peat permafrost microbial communities from Stordalen Mire near Abisko, Sweden - III_Palsa_N3_1 | ecosystem: Environmental > Terrestrial > Soil > Palsa > Peat permafrost | place: Sweden... | reverse complement strand
CTTGCGGCTGGCCCGTTGATAAGGCCGGTACTGTCGCTGCCTGCATAAGTACTTACCATGCCGTTGGTGCCTATTTTGCGCACCATATTGTTGTTGTCATCAGCCACGTAAATATTGCCCGCAGCATCAAGCGCCAGTGCGGTAGGGCCGTTAAAGCTTGATGCGGTATCCAACCCATTAAGCGAGCCCTGGTTGCCGTTGCCGGCAATGGTGCTTACTATACCTGTAGCGCTAATTTTTCGGATGAGGTTATCGCCATAATCTGAAACGTAAATATTGCCTGCCCCGTCTACAGCTATGCCGGTAGGCTGGTTAAAGCTGGCAATGGTATCGCCTGCAACGGTATCCTTGCCCGAACCCGTACCACCATAACTGGTGCTGGTTTTTGGTTTGATAAAGCCTTTATTGGTGCACGCGTTAAAACAAAAAATCACCATCAATACCATTGCTGATATAAATAATGACGATTTTAATAAGCGCGTATGCATTTATGAGGGCGAAACTTTGGTGGGAGTAAATATAATTAAAAAAGCATCATTGTGCTGAATTAACAAGAATGCATGAAAAGGGTGGGCCTGTCATACTGAGCGACAGTCGAAGTATGTGCGTAAAGGCCTGCCCGCATGCTTTGACTGTCGCTCAGCATGACACCCATGTTATTACTTCTCCGTTAGAACCGTAAACTTAAAATCCAACGGTTCAAAATGGCGTATTAACTCGTCAATTAATGTTTGGCCCCATTTTACGTAGAACAGCCCGAAGTTTTCGTTGCGCTCCTGTAAACTATCTTTCGGGAAAAGCTCAGCTTTTACATTGTCAATCTGCTCCAGGCGGGTTTGATAGTTGCGCTTTTCGGCCTTAATCAGTTTGTCTTCCAGGTTGTCAAGGGCGCTTTTAAGGCGGGCCTGTACCGCTTCGGCAGATGGCGCAAGCGTTTGGTCGATTTTAAAGGCGCGCAGTTTTACTTTTTCAAAAGCTGATGATATATCGCGCCACTCTTCGGCAAGGGACAGGTTATGCTGACTGTGTTTTATCACCCAATCGTTTTTAATGGCATCAATACCTTTAAAAATATCGGCATTGCCAAGTTCCATCTTAGCTATGGTTGTGGCAAATTCCTTACGGATAAGCAAGCCTGAATTACGGAGTATCAGTATGGGGAAATCAATTTTATAGTGGTCGAAATTTGATTTAAGCTCCAGCCAATACACTACTTCGGCGCCACCGCCAACATAGGCTACGTTTGGTAAAATACACTCTTGATACAGCGGGCGCATCACCACGTTAGGGCTAAAACGCTCCGGGCTTTTGGCAATCGCCAACTTTAATTCCTCTTCAGTAAAACTGATATCTGTATTTAAAACCTGGTAATGGTTGTCCTCAAAAACAATACGCTCACGCAGCTTGTCGGCCAGGTAAAAGAAATTAATTTCACGGGGATTAACCTGTATATGTACACCCAGTTTTTCTAATTTTTCGTTAGTGGCTACAATATTATTGTAGCTGTTTTGCTCGATAATATCACGCTCCATAATAGGCGCAAATTGCTTTTTAAGGCGATGATCGTCGGCATCAATAATCACCAGGCCGTATTGGCCAAACAGGCTATCCACCATGTAACGGGTAGCATCGGCCAGTTTATCAAATTTGGTATAGGCAGTTTCAACAATATCGGCCAGTTCTGGCGCATGCTGCTCCATTCCTAAAACGCCTTTGTACTGGTTAAGCGCCTGGCGAATGGTATCGGGATTAATACGGCCGGTTGCCCCTGAAGCCTCGTACCACCAATGCACTTTTTTACCACCAATGTTGGTATAGTTTATCTCGGCAAAATCATGATCTTCCGATGCCATCCAGTAAACCGGCACAAAGTTTTTATCCGGAAATTGTTGTTTTAACTGGCGCGATAATTTAATAGCCGTAACTATTTTGTAAATGAAATACAGCGGCCCGGCAAATATATTCAGCTGGTGGCCGGTAGTAATGGTGTAGGTATTTTCCTGCTTTAATAATTCAATGTTGGATGTAACGAACTCCGGGATGTGGAAACCGGCATCCGAAATGCGTTTGTACTGACCGCTTAAAACTTCGGCCAAAACCTGGCGGTTGGCAACAACTTTTTTGTTTTTAAGCAATTCGGCAAAGCCGTTAAAATCGGGGCGTTGACTGTAAAAAGGCCTTAGTTGGGCGTTATCGTCAATGTAATCAATAACCGTTTGTGAAAAGTAACCGGTTTCTTTATAACTTATACAGGAGGCTTCCATTTTTTATTTCGAATGTCGGATGTTCAATTTCGGATTTAAATAATCGCGGGAAATCGAACACGCTAAACAATAATAAGTTCGAAATTAGATTTTAAAATCTTAAAACAAACAAGGCGCAGCCAAAAAACGGTTATTTTACAATTTGTCCATAAAGATCGAAGTCTTCGGCGCTGTCAATCTTTACGTTAACAAAGCTGCCAACGGTTGCGTAATGTTGGCTTGCATCAATTAAAACTTCGTTATCCACCTCGGGCGAGTCATATTCCGTACGGCCTACAAAATAACCGCCGTCTTTTTTATCAATCAGCACTTTATAGGTATTGCCAATTTTTTCCTGGTTCTTTTCAAACGATATGCCCTGCTGTATTTCCATAATGGCATCAACACGGGCTTGTTTTACTTCTTCGGACACATCATCAATTAACGAATGGGCATGTGTTTTTTCTTCGTGCGAGTAAGTGAAGCAACCCAAACGGTCGAAACGGGTTTCTTTTACCCATTGCTGCATTTCTTCAAAATCCTGCTCGGTTTCGCCAGGGTAACCGGTTATCAGGGTAGTACGCATGGCAATGTTGGGTACTTTGGCGCGTATATCGTTTACCAGATCAATGGTTTTTTGCTTGGTGATGCCACGGCGCATAGATTTCAGCATATTATCGCTGATATGCTGTAGCGGCATATCCAGGTACTTGCAAATATTGTCCCGCTCGTTCATTACATCCAAAATCTCCATCGGGAAGCCCGAAGGATAGGCATACTGTAGGCGTATCCACTCAATACCGTTAACATCCGATATGCGGCGCAACAGTTCATCCAAATTGCGTTTGCCGTATAAATCGAGCCCGTAATAAGTTAAATCCTGGGCAATTAATATTAGCTCTTTGGTGCCGTTTTTTGCAAGGTGTTCTGCATTTTTAACCAGCTGATCCATTGGTGTGCTTAAATGCTTGCCCCGCATCAGCGGTATGGCGCAAAACGAGCAGGGGCGATTACAGCCCTCGGCAATTTTAAAGTAGGCGAAATGTGATGGTGTGGTCAATAAACGTTCACCAATCAGCTCATGTTTATAATCGGCACCAACCGATGCCAACAAGTTTTGCAGGTCATTTGTGCCGAAGTACGCATCGATATTGGTAATTTCAGCCTCAAGTTCAGGTTTATAACGTTCGCTCAGGCAGCCGGTTACAATTACCTTGCCCACCTTGCCTTGTTCTTTTAGTTCAGAATATTGAAGGATCGTATCGATAGATTCCTGCTTAGCATTATCAATAAATCCGCAGGTGTTGATAACGATGATATCATCCCTGCCAACCTTATCAGCCTCATGTACCACGTCAAAAGCATTGCCTTTAAGCTGGCCCATCAAAACCTCGGAATCATATATATTTTTGGAACAACCCAAAGTAACCACGTTTACACGTGGTTTGGCTTTTACTGCTGTTGGTTGTATTGATTTTGTCCTCATTGAGCCCCCTCTAAATCTCCCCCTGCAGGGGAGACTTTAACTGCGCGCTTGTTTATTAAACGCGATTGAAATTTCCTTTTAAAGCCCTCCCTACTGGGGAGGGTTGGGTGGGGCTTATTGTTTAAATAAGCTATCCACAAACGCCTTGCGGTCAAACAACTGCAAATGTTCCACTCCTTCGCCCACGCCTATATATTTTACCGGTATTTTAAACTGATCGGATATGCCAATTACTACGCCGCCTTTTGCAGTGCCATCCAGCTTGGTTAGCGCCAGGGCGTTAACAGCGGTTGCTTCGGTAAATTGCTTGCATTGCTCAATAGCATTTTGCCCGGTTGATGCATCCAGTACCAACAATATTTCATGCGGTGCGCCGGGTACTACCTTTTGCATTACATTTTTAATTTTGGTAAGCTCGTTCATCAGGCCCACTTTATTGTGTAAACGACCGGCGGTATCAATAATTGCCACATCATCGCCATTGGCCACTGCCGAACGCAGGGTATCATAAGCAACAGATGCCGGGTCGGAACCCATTGGTTGGGCTACTACCTTTACGTCCACACGTTTACCCCAAAGCTGCAGTTGTTCTACCGCTGCCGCCCTGAAGGTATCGGCCGCGCCTAAAACCACTTTGTTGCCTGCCTGCTTTAATTTGTGCGCCAGTTTGCCAATGGTGGTTGTTTTACCCACGCCATTTACGCCGACCACCATAATTACGTAAGGCTTGTGATCGCCATACTCAAAGGTTTCAAAATCGTTGCTGTTATTTTCGGCAAGCAGTTTTTGTATCTCATCGCGCAGCAAACCGTTAAGCTCGCTGGTGCTTACGTATTTATCAACGGTTACACGTTGCTGTATGCGCTCAATAATTTTAAGCGTGGTGCTAACGCCAACATCCGATGTTACCAGTACTTCTTCCAGCTCATCCAGTACATCATCATCAACGGTAGATTTACCGGCTATTACCTTGGTAATTTTCGACAGGAAGTTATCCTTGGTTTTTTCCAAACCGGTATCCAGCGCCTCCTGTTCCTGAGGCGTGCTTTCCTTTTTCTTGAAAAAATCAAATAATCCCATAGCGTTATATGTGCAGATGTGCAAATATGCAGATGTGCAAATTAATAAGTATCACTTTAAAGCTATTTTATTGATTGCGCAAATTGCATATCAATAAAAAAAGCCTTCTCGTTAAAAACAAGATGGCTTTTCTATAAGTTCAGAACCGTAACCGGTTATAATTTTCCGGAAATTGCATCCTTAACGTTATCGTTAGGTACAATTTGCTCTTTAAATGAATAAGCACCAGTTTTTGGCGACTTAACCATTGTTATCACTTTCGAATAATCTTTGCCTTTACCAGCTACTTTCAGCGTTGCAACTACTTTCTTTGCCATGTCTTTATTTAATTATTGATTTAGCGAATTATTGATTTAGTGAATATACCAACTAAATCAGCAAATTACTTAATTTCTTTATGTACTGTTACTTTACGTAAAACCGGGTTAAATTTCTTCATTTCCAGTCTTTCGGTGGTGTTTTTCTTGTTCTTGGTGGTAATGTAACGAGACATGCCCGGCATACCGCTAGTTTTGTGTTCGGTACACTCTAATATTACCTGAACCCTGTTGCCTTTTTTAGCCATTTTTTTAATTATTGAGTTAGTGATTTATTGAATTGGTGATTGATGTTGTTATGCGATAAACCACTTAACTTAATCAACCATTCAAATAATCAACCACTATATGTATCCTTTTTTAACAAACTTGTTGATACAGGCGCTTATACCATTCTTGCTGATGGTTTTAATTGCCGAAGTAGATACTTTTAAAGTAATCCACTTATCTTCTTCAGGGATATAAAACCTTTTGAGCTTTAAATTTGGGTGAAACCTGCGTTTGGTTTTAACGTTTGAGTTAGAAACGTTGTTGCCAACCAGTGAACCTTTACCTGTTAAATCACATATTCTTGACATGACAAAATCTTTTTAATGATTGCTCCCTTTTAAAAGAGTTTGCAAATATCAGGTTTTTAAGTCAAATTTTCAATAGTGTTTTTAAAATATTTCAAATTCTTTTTTCATTAGCTGGATTATGCAGAAAATTGTAATTTACGCCGCCTATTAAATCAATACCATTATGAGAATAAAATCATTTCCTGAATACCAGGAAGCCTATAAAAAGAGCGTTGAACAACCCGAACAATTTTGGAGCGATATTGCTGATAACTTTTATTGGCGTAAAAAGTGGGATAAAGTTTTAGAATGGAACTTTACAGAACCCAAAATAGAATGGTTTAAAGGCGCTAAGCTTAATATTACCGAAAACTGCCTGGACCGTAACCTGGAAACCCTGGGCAACAAACCTGCCATTATATGGGAACCTAACGACCCGCAGGAAGACCACCGTGTATTAACCTATAAACAACTGTATGATAAGGTTTGCCAGTTTGCCAATGTTTTAAAAAACAACGGCGCAAAAAAAGGCGACCGTATATGCATATATATGCCTATGGTGCCCGAACTGGCAATAGCCGTTTTAGCTTGCGCGAGGATTGGGGCTATCCACTCGGTCGTTTTTGGCGGATTTTCGGCACAATCCATAGCCGACAGGATATTGGATGCCGAGTGCAATATTGTAATAACTACCGATGGCGGTGTTAGGGGAAACAAAGAAATACCGATGAAAAGCGTTATTGATGATGCATTGGTGCGCTGCCCTTCGGTTAAAAAAGTAATTGTGCTTACACGCACACGGACGCCGGTATCCATGATAAAAGGCCGCGATGTATGGTGGGAAGATGAAATTAAAAAGGTAGAAACCCAGGGCAACACGCAATGCGACGCCGAAGAAATGGATGCCGAGGATATGCTGTTCATCCTGTACACTTCCGGCTCAACCGGCAAGCCAAAAGGCGTGGTGCATACCTGCGGCGGCTATATGGTTTATACGGGTTATACTTTTGCCAATGTGTTTCAATACCAGCCGGGCGAAGTATATTTTTGTACGGCAGATATCGGCTGGATAACCGGGCACTCATATATAGTTTATGGCCCACTGTCGCAGGGCGCTACCTCTTTAATGTTTGAGGGTATACCAACCTGGCCAAATGCAGGCCGTTTTTGGGATATAGTTGAAAAATATAAAGTAAATATATTATACACCGCGCCAACGGCTATCCGCTCTTTAATGAGCTTTGGGCTTGATGTTGTAAAAGGCAAAGATTTAAGTTCGATAAAAAAATTAGGCTCTGTTGGCGAACCGATAAATGAGGAAGCGTGGCATTGGTTTGATGAAAACATAGGGCATAAAAAAGCTCCTATTGTTGATACCTGGTGGCAAACAGAAACCGGTGGCATCATGATATCGCCGCTTGCCGGCATCACCAAAACCAAACCCAGTTATGCAACTTTGCCTTTACCGGGTGTGCAACCCGTATTGGTTGATGAGCAGGGCAATGTAATAGAAGGAAACGATGTAAGCGGGAACCTATGTATCAAATTCCCGTGGCCGGGTATGCTGCGTACCACTTATGGCGATCATGAGCGTTGCCGCTTAACCTATTTTGCCACGTATAAAGACATGTACTTTACAGGTGATGGGTGCCTGCGCGATGAAAATGGCTATTACCGCATAACCGGTCGTGTTGATGATGTGCTGAACGTATCCGGCCACCGCATTGGGACTGCCGAGGTAGAGAACGCCATTAACATGCACAGCAGCGTGGTAGAATCGGCAGTTGTGGGTTACCCGCACGATATTAAAGGCCAGGGTGTTTATGCCTTTGTAGTGTGCCCCAACCAGCATGGCGACACTGAACTTGCCCGTAAGGATATTATGATGACAGTATCGCGCATTATAGGCGCAATTGCCAAACCCGATAAAATACAGTTTGTAACAGGCCTGCCAAAAACACGCTCGGGCAAAATTATGCGCCGTATTTTAAGAAAGATTGCCGAGGGAGATACCTCGAATTTGGGCGATACCAGTACACTGCTTGATCCGGCTGTAGTGGATGAGATAAAAGCAGGGGCGTTGTAAAAAGTCCATAGTCGATAGTAGTAAGGCAAATTATAGATGAGTACAGAAACACTTATATTATACCGGCCAGTTGGACCACAGGAATTAGCGCTGATAGAAGGATCAGGTTGGAAAAAGTTTCCACCACGGTTGCCGGAACAACCAATATTTTACCCGGTAATGAACGAGGAGTATGCAATTCAGATTGCAAGGGATTGGAATGTCCCTGCATCGGGTTCGGGATTTGTTACCAAATTCGCTGTTTTAAAAAGTTACCTGGAAAAATTTAATATAGAGAATGTTGGCGGTCCTATTCATAACGAATTATGGGTACCTGCAGAAGAAGTGGAAGAATTTAATAACAATATAGTTGGACTGATTGAGGTAACCAAGAGTTTTTACCCATCATCATAAAACCAAAGGTATTTTACGATGTTGTTCTGATATAAAAACAACATTATGGACACATTAGAAATAAAAGGCGGCTGGAACGAATTGAAAGGTAAAGTAAAACAAGCTTATGGCGACCTTACCGATGATGATTTGGTACGCGAAGAAGGAAAAGACGATGAACTGTTAGGTAAATTACAGCTAAAGACGGGCAAAAGCCGCGATGAGCTGGTAAAATGGTTGAATAGTTTATAATCGATATTTGAAAGGGAGCCGCAAGCTCCCTTTTTAAGTATTACCTGCATAAACACTTTTTTAGTTTATATAGTCCATCAAATTTGAAAATTGTAATTTCGCAGCATGACAAAAAATGCTAAACCCACCATACTGGTGGTAAACGATGATGGCATTACCGCCCCCGGCATTAAAGCTTTAATTGATGTGATGAAGGATTTGGGTAGGGTAGTGGTAGTAGCGCCCGACAGCCCGCAATCGGGTATGGGGCATGCCATAACCATCGGCAAACCGCTGCGTTTTGATAAGGTTGATATTTACGAAGGCGTAGAAATGTACCGCTGCTCGGGCACCCCGGTAGATTGTGTGAAACTGGCAGTTAACTCGGTTTTTAAAGGCGTAAAGCCCGATCTTTGTGTTTCGGGCATTAACCATGGTTTAAACAATTCTATTAACGTTTTATATTCCGGCACCATGTCGGCAGCGGTTGAGGGGGCTATTGAGAGTATTCCATCAATAGGTTTTTCGCTGGATGATTTTACTCTGCAGGCTGATTTCGGGCCCTGCTTAAAATATGTGCACGAACTGGCCTTGCAGGTTTTGCAAAATGGCTTACCGCCAGCAACATTATTAAATGTGAATTTCCCGGCCACCAAAAATATCAAGGGCATAAAAATTTGCCGCCAGGCCAACGCAAAATGGGCGGAGGAATTTGACGAGCGCATCGACCCGCATAAACGCCCTTATTACTGGTTAACAGGGGTGTTCCAGCTAAACGATGCAGGCGAGGATACAGATGTTTGGGCTTTGGATCATGATTATGTATCGGTAGTACCGGTGCAGTTTGATATGACGGCCCACCACGCCATACCGATTTTAAATAACTGGAACTTTAATATTTAAGCTTATTCGGTAACGCTAACCAGTTTAAAATCAATAGCCGTAGTTACCCTGTGGGCGCGGCAAATTAAAGGAAAACCGGGATAATTTAATATCCATACCTGGTGGTCGCCTTTAGTGCTTACCGCGTAAAAAACATCGGCAGGCTTATCGTTTATAATAAAAGCGGCAGTATCAGTTTGCACATTAAAAGTATAGCCATTCAGTTTAAAGGTTTTATTATTTACCAGGCTGCTGAACGAATCTTTAGATAATACCACGAGTGTTTTATCATCAGGTATTTTAGTAACCTCATCAACTGTAGGTTCTTCGGCAATGGTTTTTATCGCGCTTTGCATTGATTTTGCACTCATCTCAAACGTGCCTGTACCAACATAAGGTATGTCCCATTTAATTTTTACCGGGTCATCAAAGCTTAGCATGGTTAAGGTAATATTGGCGGTAGCGCCAGAGTTGCGCGACTCTACATTATAACTAATAACCGAACCCTTTTTTATCACAGGCACATATTTTTGGGCTAATGCGCCGTAAGAAGAAAGTAACAGAACAAGGCTTAGCGTATACAATATTTTCATTTGTGTGTACTTTAATACATAGTAGCATGTGGCAATAAAAATAGAAAATAATCCTGATAAAATAAAAGCGCTCAAATACCTATTAACTTGTATTTTTGAACAAAATGCTCAAACGGAATAATTTTATTATAGGTTTATTGGCAGGACTGGTTTTGCCGGCATTAGCATGGTTCTTTTTCGGCTGTTTGTTCCCGGCTTGGGTGTTTATGGATAAGCCCCTAATACCCTATTTTGTGGCTATCGGGTTAAATTTGTTGTTCATCAGGCTTTGTTATACCAAAGATGCAGGCAATACGGCAACAGGTGTAATGATTGCTACCTTTATAATTATGCTGGTATTATTCGCCTATAAAATTAAAGCAGGTATATGAAATATTATTTGGTAGCCGGCGAGGCCTCGGGCGATTTACATGGGGCTAATTTAATGAAGGCTTTAAAAGCGCGCGACCCGCAGGCGGAGTTCCGTTTCTATGGCGGCGATTTAATGCTGGCCGAAGGCGGTACTTTGGTTAAGCACTACGCAGATATGGCCTACATGGGCTTTTTTGAGGTAGCGGCAAACCTGCGCACCATTTTAAAAAACCTGGCCGCCTGTAAAAAGGACATTCTGAACTATCAGCCTGATGTTTTGATACTGATAGATTTCCCGGGCTTCAACCTAAAAATTGCAGAATACGCGCACGAAAATAAGCTGCCGGTATACTATTACATATCGCCTAAGGTATGGGCATGGAACCAAAAGCGGGTATTGAAGATAAAAAAGGTAGTCGACCACCTGTTTTGCATTTTGCCTTTCGAGGTTGATTTCTTTAAATCGTGGGGAATGGAGGTTGATTATGTAGGCAACCCGTTGCTGGATGCCATTGCCGCGTTTGAGCCTGATCCGGAGTTTTTGGAACGAAATAAGCTTAATCCCGGGAAGAGAATCATCGCCCTTTTACCCGGCAGCCGCAAGCAGGAGATTAACTATTTATTGCCCGATATGATTGAAGTAGCGGATAAATATCCCGATTATCAATTTGTAATTGCCGGCGCGCCATCTTTCAATAGCCAATTTTACCAGGAATACCTAAATGATAAAAATATACCCGTAGTGTTTGATGCTACTTACGATTTATTGACCCATGCCGCCGCTGCAATTGTAGCATCAGGTACCGCTACTTTGGAGGCTGCTTTGTTTAACGTACCGCAGGTGGTAGTTTATAAGGGTAACCCTATTTCTATAGGTATTGCCCGCATGGTGGTAAAAATTAAACACATATCGCTGGTAAACCTGATTATGGATGCGCCGGTAGTAAAAGAACTGATACAACAGGATTGTACCGCCCAAACCATCGGCGCCGAACTCGAACTAATCCTCAACAATAAAAACTACCGCGAAACGATGCTTAATAATTACGATAAACTGGATGAGCGAATGGGCCTGCCCGGCGCTTCGGATAAAACAGCAGATTTGATTATAAAATACGCCGCAAAAAAATAAAGCCCTGCAAAATGCAAAGCTTTACCGTTTTCATAGGTGATGTTAAAATTCGATAGGTAGATGTATATATAGATCAGGCAGCTAACCTGCCGTTGTTTACAAATTGATTTTTTGCTTTAACAGCTTTTAAATCGTTCATTAAAATGTTTTTTAGTTCCTTGTCAAAACGCGCTACTAATTTACTTACTGATGGTTTGTTAGTTTTCATGGTGATATCTTTTAATGTTGATTTATATTTTAGTTTCCTTATCGTTGTCTGTTAAATTATCTCTTCTTCTCCTGGCTTCTTTAATTTGCCTTGCCAACTGCTCCCTGTCACGGTTATCTTCCGGTTTTTCAGGGTTCGCCGGGTCTTCCCATTTCTTTTCTTCTACTTGCTGATGATGTTTTTTCTTAATTTCCATATCAGTGTTATTTGATATATACTATTCCAATTCAGTGCCAAAAAACCGGGTGGATGAAAATTGGGTCATAATTGGGTGTGATTTTTTTTACAATAGCATGTAAAATGCTCAAAACAAAGCCGTTCCGCTCCAACCTATAAATAGGCCGGACTGATTTTCTGTACAAAAAAATATAATTGTGTGTGCTATTCAGTAGTCGGCACTATACACTTGCAGAGTTTTGCATACTCTTATGGTTAAGCAAATGCGCAATAATAGCAATTGAGGAGATCACCATGCCGGTAACGCATACCCCATTCCAATGATAACTGTCCCAAAGCTGGCTCACCAGGAAAGTCCCGGCAGCGCCGCCAATAAAGTACGATACCATATATATAGTGTTAATGCGGTTACGTGCCGAAGCGCTAAGCGCGAATATGATTGCCTGGTTAGAAATATGGGTAGCCTGTACACCCATATCCAATATAATAACGCCGATAACCAGGCCTATAATGCTATGCCCCGAGAAAATGAATATGATAAAAGATAGCAGCACCAGCAATAAGGTAAAGAATGAAAGTTTAAAGGCGTCCATTTTATCGCTCAGCCTGCCCATAAGGCCTGCTGCTACCGCGCCAAAGGCACCTACCAAACCAAACAGGCCGGCAACATCGCTGCCCTTATCGAAGTTTTGCTTCAATAAAAATACTATCGTAGTCCAAAACGCGCTGAAACAGGCAAAACACAACGCGCCCCTTAATGCGGCAAATCTAAGCCTGGGTTCGGCCTTAAACAGGTGTATCAATGATTTCATGAGGCTGGCATAGCTGCCATTGTAGTCGGGCTCAACCTCGGGCAAAAACAAAAATATCATCAGCATCATGGCAACCATTAAGCCGGCGGCTATAAAAAACATGGTGCGCCATCCAAAATGCGCGCCCACAAAGCCGCTTAATGTACGCGATAGTAATATGCCTATTAACAGTCCACTCATAACCACACCTATTTTTTTGCCGCGTTCTTCGGGTTTTGCCAGGTGAGCTGCCATGGGTATAAGTAATTGTGGTATTAATGATGATGCCCCTACTAAAAAGCTGGCCAGCATAAGCAAATTGATATTTGGCGCAATAGCGGCAGCCAGTAACGAAATAATTACAACACAAAAGGTATATAACATCAGTTTTTTGCGTTTTAGCATATCCGCGAGGGGTACAATAAAAAACATACCGGCTGCATAACCTATTTGCGTTATCATGGATATATGGCCTGCGGTGCCGTTGCTTACATGAAAAGCGTGGGCAATATCGCCGAGCAAAGGTTGGTTGTAATAAATATTTGCTACTACCAAACCTGTGGCAATTGTCATAATCCACAGGGTTAAATTGGTAAGATGTGGTTTTTTAGCGGTTGAAGAAACAGTGCTCATTAATGTAAATATAATTTGCACAAAGGTGCTAAAGTGTTTTTATTATGATGTTTACTCAGCGTAATTTTTTATTTTGAGGCTTGAAAGAGTTAAAATCTGTTAAAAAATTAAATTTTTTATAATTTTTAAATAAAAATTGAGTTTTTAAAACATAAATGAGTAAAAATTAACAAAAACTGCTCGTTTAAAATTAATATTTAAGTGTTTTTTGCAACTTGTATTAAAATTGATGTGTTTTTTGAAATTGCATTATATAATTGATGCTTATTTAACACTGATTTTACACAAAAATGCTAAAAAGGTTTAGCGTTAAATTTATTGCAATGTTGATAAAATTTGGTTTTAAAATTTACCATTTGAACATATAAGCTTAACATATGTTGAAAAAAATTGAAAAAAAGTTTTGAAAGTATTAAACTTAGTGTTACCTTTACACCGTTGCAAAACATATAAAAAAGTCTTCTCATAATTTAGGTTTATAATTGGTTAGTAAAGGCCCCTGCCCATCAGGGGCTTTACTTGTTTTATAGGGTTTCGTTTTCATTAAAATAATCAAATTACTAATCAATTAAATAGCTTTAGCAAATACACATTAATGGAATGTTATATATTCGAAATTCAGTATTCGATATTTTATAAATTTTATTACTTTTGCCACCTCACCAAACAAACGGGGGATTAGCTCAGCTGGCTAGAGCGCTTGCATGGCATGCAAGAGGTCATCGGTTCGACTCCGATATTCTCCACGCTGATAATCAGGGCTTTACGATACTTCGTAAAGCCCTTTTTCTTTCAGGTAACACACGGGTAACACAAAAAATAGTTTAAAGTGGTATAAAGTTTCTTTCTTTTTATTTCCAACCTTGGGAGAATGGCTTTTAGCTTTACTCTTTTTTCACGATCATCAGTTAGTAATTTGCTATTCAACTCATTTTCCATCATCGTTTTTAAATAATCTATCTAACGTCATTGTGTCCAACACATATTAAAACTTGTATTCATAGTATATCTTAGGTAAATTACACTCTTAATGGTATCTGATATCTAAGACCTAATGCCATCACAGCACCAAAGCGTTGATAATTTTGATCTCCTACACGAAATTGGTAAAGAGGGGACTTATCATTTATTGTATCCACCCCCGCAAGCGGGTCTGGCCATACTTGCACTTTATCAGAAAGTCAAATCCGGTGCATTTCCTCAAGGAAGATTCAAAGAAGCGGAGATTTATACAGCATTGGAGAATTCAAAATATCTGATCAATGCTGACGAGTACAATCGTTTGCCGCAATTAAAGTTCAATAGTATCATTAGCGATCTCCAGGTTTATTTTCTGCGTTACGATTCCGATGAACAATTATATACGCTTAAAGATTATGCAGATTCTTTTTGTAAACATGCTGAAGAAACCCTGCTTGCTAATTTTAACCCCACCCAGATAGAGGTGATTTGCAATGATTTGCGAATAAAACTGGAGGGTTGCGCGGATCAAGACCAGGTAAGTCAATGGATACATACCTTTTTTCACGCGTTCAAACCAATAATGAAAAGCCAGGTTTATAAATTGGAACGGCAAATCGATCAGTCGGTACAGGAGATTAGGGCGACCACGCAGTTGGAGGATACCTCTATTATTGACATTCTAAAATCAATTGATAAAAAACTAGATACTTTACGCAGTCAGAACGATGAACTACGCTCTGCGTTTAGGGAAATGAAAACGATCAATAACGTTTTGGAAGATCGATTAGCGATTGTCAGTGATGTCAAAATCGCCGATGATATCAGCGATGTACGCCGCTTTTTCCCTGAGATAAAATATACGCTGAACTTAATCGACAAAAGGCTTGATCGTATTCAGCCGAAACTCCGTCAATTCTTTGGGATGCTAAACAAACCTTCGTTTAACGTAAAGGTGGAAAAGTTTTTGAAGTTCATCCTTGCCCACTCTACTTTACAAAACAATAAAAAAATCATTTTGCCCTCGGGCGTTCCGATTTTCCGTTTCCGACGGGAAGCGTCCAACTTTACCATATTTGAACGACGGGAGGACTTATTTCCACCGACTCCGAGATTAAGAATAAAGCCTACAGAAAATATAGCTGAAAAGGAAAAAGGAATTGCCAGCGCCAGGCGTCACCTGTCGATGTATAAACAAGTGGAGGACTATATAGGGCTGATCATCGCCGAAGCCACACTCACCGAAGTATGTTTTTCCAATTGGTTTTTTAAGATCATAGATGCGGAGTCCGGCGATATTGAACTGGCAGCGAATGTAGCCTATGCATTAATTCGTAAAGCGCAACAAGACAAAATATTGCAACTGGAGATTACCAGAGAAAAAATCACCCACGTAAACAATATCAATTTATCATTATGGGAGATGAAAATAAATTATCCGGCGTAGAGACCTTCGCCTTTTTTGAGGATCCTGATGCGATTGACCTTTTTGCCAAGATCGATTTTCAGCTAAAAGATGGCCTGCACTTTCAGGACCGGGAACATCAGCATCAGTTTTTTCTGTTCATCAAGAAACACGAACAAAGCCTTAACCTGTTTTATCAAAAATATTATGGGGTAAACCTCAACTACGGCGGAGAAGGCTCGGATAGGTATTATTTCCTTGATTTTAATCCATCGGACCGGGGTGAGATCGATGGCGATCACCGTTATTTTCTAAAGCCGGAATATGTAATCATCGGATTTATGATTTACAAGATCATCTATATCGACAGGAACTTTGATCTGACGTCGATCAAGAAATTGCAATCAACGATTTTGACAGATTACGAGGAGCTTAGGGATGATATCTATAGATTACTGGCAAAGCTGCGCCGGTCCAACGCGACATCTTTAGCTACGACAAAAGTCGGAGACATCGTTTTAGACGCACTCAAAGAATTCAAAAAACTGGGATGGGTGATCATGGATGAAGATTTTTTTGATGTCATGCCCTCATTTACCCGGCTCAATAAAGTCTACAGCGACTATATTAACAACTTTGAGGAACTAGTAAAATCACAGGCATGAAGGACTTTCCCAGACTATACAGCCTTTCTACATTAGGTATCAGGCAGCACCAGGAGTTCGACTACAAATTTCACGGATTCCGTACTGATTTTGTAGGGGATAGTGGTTGCGGCAAGAGTATGATCGCTGATCTTGTCCAGCTCGTTTTTGTCGGTTCCGAAGTCTTCCATTCCGCTACGGAGTCGATGGATAAGCGGCCCGTTGACGGCATGGTGTTGAAGTCGAGCCAGGGTCGCGGTTCGGATATGGCCTATATCCTGATTAATGTAGAAATCACCCAAGATCGGTTTTTGGTCCTTGGCGCTTACCTGGAATCGACCTCAAGGCATAGCAGGTCGTTCATTAT
>Ga0302315_10002707_pt1 | contig 16521 bp, 13 predicted proteins | sample III_Palsa_N3_1_FD_200532 | JGI IMG/M metagenome (GOLD analysis project Ga0302315, IMG submission 200532) | Peat permafrost microbial communities from Stordalen Mire near Abisko, Sweden - III_Palsa_N3_1 | ecosystem: Environmental > Terrestrial > Soil > Palsa > Peat permafrost | place: Sweden... | reverse complement strand
TTTTCTTATACTATAATCTGATGAAAATTTCAACTTGGTGGAATCAGTAGCTCTTATACCAAACTTTTTTTCATCGTAATACATGGCAGAACTTATAACCTTTCCCGAGTCATTTTTTATTACGTTCTTATCCATGTTATAAGCAGCAGTTGCAGTAATAGCTTTTAGTATCGGATAGGAAACGCTAGCGCTAAATTTTTTCCACCTGGACTCATCAACGGTTTGGTTGTTTTTCATTAGAAAGCCAGTTGAAAGAATCCTTAATTTTTTGATCTTCTGGTTAAATGTGGCCTGCTGCTGGTACCCATCTACATTGCTTCCTTTTATTCTTCTTGTGTATGAATAATCTAGTAGGTTGTTGGCGTCTTTGTGAAAACCGAGAGAGCCATTTATCATGTGATTATCGGCAAGTAGATTAACATTTTCGCTCCAGTTCCGTTCAAACTCTGGATCTCTGAAACGGTCTATTGCAACAAAATTTTTCTGATTGTATTCATAACTTAAATTGCTTGTAAATTTATACCTGCTAAATGATATCTTTTTTCCTTTGTTTATATACCCCGTTTTAAATGATGTCCCTATGTCGCTACTTTTACCCTGGGTAGAATATAAATTTACATTATTATTAGAGAGCGCTCCTTCTGCATAAATATTGTCTGTCTTCGAAATATCAACTCCGCCTCCTGCTGCCATCATACTCAACAATTTAGGGGTAGGTATAATAGTAACAGGCTCATAAATTCTTAAACTCAATGTGGTATCGGGCGCATATTGATAAACCCTTCCATTAGCCGTTGAGGTTGAATTAATAACATAAGTTCCCTGTCCCTCTGCCACTTGTGTAAAACTAACCTGATATATCGCTACCGTAGAATCTGTTGAATAGGCTACTACAGGATAACCAAAGCTATCAGTAGAGTCAGCCGTCTTTTTTTTATTAAGAATTTTTTTATACAAAACCTGTGTGGAATTAAACCCTGTAGAATCCACTCCACTTGTATAGGCATGATTGATAGAATCGCCTATGGAACTTAGAAAGGCTTTATCCTGGCTTGTAAGCGTAATGCCAAGGGGGTTGTTGGGATTATCTTTCTCCTGGTAGTAAGCCACATGAAAATTAGCTTTTTTATATTGCTCATAGTAACTGCCATTAATAATAGTTCTGCTATATATTTTATCTGTATATTCAAAATCAACTCTTACTCTTGAAAAACGGGTAATTAATGTATTATTAGTAAAGGTTACTTCCGACTGATTGTAATCAATAGTATAATCGTTATCGAAGCCTCTCTTCAATAATCTTCCATCCAGGTAAATTTTTTCTGAGTTAGATAAAACAGTAATATAAGTTTCACCGCCTGGGCCTTTAAGGCGATATGGGCCTTGCACCCCTTCTATAAGCGAGTCGGGCTGGCCAGGAGCAAAAAACATAGTATTAAATTTTCCTTTAGCTATAGCTATCCCAACAGAAGTAGTAGAGTAAATAGTGGAGTCTGACGAATGGGTATTGTATTCAAATTGCGCTCCCTGTACATTTCTGGAATAGCACAGGTAGTTAGATGGGCTGTTTTTCATTACAATGTCTCCTACTGTTAAGCGAGCTCTTTTGCTTTGCAACTGCACATAAACTTTATCAAATTGCTGCAATTGCTGGGTATTACCTTCTGGCTGAAATGGAATATTTTGGTCAGAAATAACAGCTGTTAGCCTTATGTCCGGCGTAAGACTTCCTTCCATTTGCAGGTTAAGTGTAGAATTAACAAATACATTCTGATTATTGCCAAAAGAAATTCCCCGGGATATATTTCCTGTTTTAGTTATGCCAGGCGATGAAAAAATTTCCTCTCTGGTTTCTAACGGGACTTTCCTGTTAAGTCCCACACTTTCACGATAGTATGCGTTAGAATCATAAGAAGCAAGATTTCTCTGGTAGTGTGATTTTGACAAATGGTATGGGAGAACGGTATAGCATACTAATACAGAATCCGGCGGGTTTGATCCTATTATTCTTGCTGTATTATTATTAATATCGTATTCTATAGAAATGGAAGGATCGTCGGGTGAAACTATTTTTACTGAGGAAGGAAAAGCCGTTAACGTATCTAATATAAATTCTGAGCGACTGTATTTTATCCATTTACACCTCTTATTGCTAATCTGTGAAAACGAAAATAAAGGCAGTAGTAGTAAAAAAACAAAAAGGATCTTATTTTTTAAACCCATCAGCTAATAAAGGTAATTCTATAAAGAACGACGTACCTTGCTGCATTATGGTCTCAAACCATATCTTACCACCGGCATGCTCAACGCCGCGTTTTGCAACTGCAAGTCCTATTCCCGAACCACCTATTTTAGTGCTGAAATTGAGGTTAAACACTTTATCTCTTATGCCTTCAGGAATTCCTTCTCCATTATCCCTTACTTCAATAGTTATTTTGTTCCCTTCTACTAATAAAAGTCTTATCTGGATAACTGGCTTTCTCCCAACCGGAACAGCCTGAATGGCATTAATAATAAGGTTTGTAAAAATACCCCCCATAAGTTGTTCATCTCCCCTTACATAGAACTTTCCCTTTTCAATTTCTACTTCAACGTCAGCGCTATGGGTATTGTTGTGCAAGGCTACGCTCTTTATAAGCAAAGATGTTATTTCAAAATCCTGCACTTTAGGCACAGGCATTTTAGCGAATGATGAGAATGAAGAAGCTATCTCATTAAGAGTATTTACCTGATGCAATAGTACGTCCATTGACTTTTCTACTTGGTTCTTATCCTCTTTATTCTCTTTCAGCGTTCTTTGTAAGTGCTGAATTGTAAGTTTCATGGGTGTAAGAGGATTTTTTATTTCATGGGCCACTTGCTTTGCCATTTCTCTCCATGCCGCTTCCTTCTCGCTCCGGCTTAATGCGTCCCTGCTTTCGTCCAATTTTACAATCATCTCATTGTATCCCTCAATCAGCATTCCTATTTCATCTTTCGAATTGTTCCACGATAAAGGTTCGTTTTTACCTGTAAGCGAGGTTTTGCGGAGCTTAGCAGTTATAAGACTTAAAGGAGCTGTAAGTAGCTGACTGGCGAAATAGGAAAGCAGAAGTAATAGGATGAATATACTTACAAAAATGTTAAGGGTAGTAGTCAACACATTTATAAGTTGCTTATTAATATCTTGTTTAGAATGGAAAAATGGAATGCTAAGAATGGCGTCTGTTTGCCCGGTACCAGATTTTATATCTATATAAACAGCGCTATATCTAAATCTGCCTGCATATTCAGATACTATCACCGCGTTGTTTCTTCCATTTACATTTACATAAGCCTGAGGGTTTATGAACCTGGATAAAATGCCTATCCCATATATTAGAGGTTGATTAGAATATAATAGTTTGCCTTGTTTGTTATATAGATTAATATCTGATTGTGTATAACGCGCCAATTGAGATAGAAACCCATAAAATTGCTCTTTGCTAATTTGGTCGTGCAATGCCCTTTCGAAAGGACCCTCTATGTTGTTTCTTATAGTTTCTGCTTTTTTAATAAATGATTCTTCGAGACTATTTCTATAAGAGAAACTTATAACGCTAAGTATAGTAATGCAAACTATAAGTAAAGGAAGGAAAAAAGCAATATTTAAATAAATCTGAATTTTTGTAGAAAAACCAAAGGAAAACCCTTGTGCCTGTGTGGTAAGGGAGTAGAGCACAATGAATAAAAGAATAAAAATAATTAGTATAAAGAATAGAAATGAAAAATTTGAGAACATGCTAAAAAAACTATAAGCGGGCGATGTAATTACTACCACCCGATTATTATCCTGCTTTATACCAAGATGATCGTACCCTTTTCTTTCTGTTCCGGTACTATATAATTCATTAAACTTCAGCCAGTTTTTATCAAATTTTCCATAATCAAAATCACCGGAACTATAAGTAAGTTTACTATCAGAAAAAATACCATAACTGTAATTCTTGTTTTCAGATTCTACTATAAACTTTCTGTCAACAAGAAGTTCAGGATAAACACTATAGGGGACATATCTTCTTGGCTTAAGTTCAATAATAATGGTACCCAAAAAACTTGTGTCGTTATAAAAAAGGGGTACAGAAGCTATATATTTTCTAAAGTTATCTTTTCTGGTAGTATCATTTATAAAATAAATACCTGGGTATTGAGTTTTATACTTTTTATCCGAAATCTGCTGCTCAATACTACTCAGGTTTATTTTGGAGTTTTCAGGATAAAAAGCCATGCCATCTTTACCAAAAATATCAATAGAGATATCGTATTTATCAAAGTAATCCGATAAGATTGCTCTTCTTATCTTATGATCAATTAAATCTTTGGAGGAGAATGGATCTAAATATCTTGTTGTTACAAAAGGGTCCCGTTCTATTTTCTGAGACGCTTCATACAGAAGATATTCTCCAAGCTCATCTTTTGCTGCAAAAACAGTTTCAAAAAAACGCTCTTTATCTATGCGCGTTTTCCTCTCGTTAACATCCATAATTGCATAGGCTCCTTGCATAGAAAATAAAATGCCCGACACCAGAAAGTAGATATATGTAAAATAGCTTATATTAGAAAGGGACCGAGGAAGATCGGAATAGTAAACAATAAAGAAATAAACTACAGTAGTAACAAGTAAAAACCAGTGAAAAGTATTTGTAGCTATTGCTATTGCAGAGAAAGCCAATGCCGAACCCAAAAAAAGATATATGGCTTTACCATTATCTTCAGCTGGGCTTACCATAAAAATAATACGGTATAGAAGGTGAGTGATAATGAAAAAGATAACATATAGTAATACAAAACCAACTAGCGATGAAAATCTTAATATACCAAAACTAATATTTTCCATTATATCTGCCGACCATTGCGAATGCAAAAATATTTCTCTGGAAAAATAGAAGAAGTAGTAGGAAACATAATATTGTATAATGATGATAAGGCAATAAATAATGTATTTAGTAGTAGCATTATACGTATACATCTTTTTTACAATTTCAAGCCTTGGGAAATTAATCAGAATGTACACAAGCAAAAATGCTATAATAAAAGTATTTATCAGAAAGTCTCCCAACGAAGGGACAAAGAAAGAGGAAGCAAAATATTTTGAGTTAAATACATCAAAACCTGTTAAATTAAAAGGGTAATTAAAATAAAAAATAATGGCCCTTATACCCAGCAGAGATAGTAACAAATACCAAAATCCTGTTTTATAATTTCCATCTAATTGTTCTCTATTTATAATTTTTAACAAGTAAACAACAGCAAATACAATCCCAGCAAATGAAAATAAAAAGGATATAAGATTATTTCTTTCTGTTGAATGAGGAAGCAGTTCCATAGAAAATAGGTATTCCTGGCTGTTGCTGTATATTTTCATCCCGTCTTTAAAAGGAAATGAATGTATGCCTACATCTGCATTTTTAAATATATCTCTGTTTAAACCTGAGCTTATATAATTATTCTCAATAGAATAATGATATGATAATGGGATAAAGAAAAAAACTTCAAAAATATCTCCTCTTTTCCTCAGCCAGGAACGTGTTACTAAAAACTTGCCGTTTTTAAGATGAACGTATTTAGCTTTATAATTTCCTTTTAAAGATTCGTAGGAGGCTGAAAAATGGTAGTCTGACCAAAAGAAAAGCCCTTTATTGCGGAAGACAAAATAGGAGTATTTCTTTTCTTTTAGGAGAGAGGCAAATGTTGGCTTATCGCTTTTTGAAATAAGCTCTACTATACTTTGCGATTCTCTGTCTGCTTCTTTTAGTTCTTTACTTATTTTCTTGTTAATCCGTACAAGGCTGGAATTGTACTTCTGATTATCCAGAAAAAAGAAGAAAATAGAAATAACAAAATAAAAGAAGGCAAGTAAAAGGAATAAATGTTTTCTGAGAAAAGAGTATTTCAAGTGATTATCCTTTTAAAATACTCCGTAACTTCTCTTATATTATTTTATTTACGGAGTTTATTCCTTATAAAAGTAAAAAACTGTTCTTTTTTTGCCGTTTCACTTTTACTGTGCTTATACCAGAAGAAAGCAAGAATGTATGGAACGCTCATTAGGTATAATATACCAGTGTTTAATCCCCCTGCCTTTCCCCCATCCTGTGCGCCTTTTTGACACATGGAACATTGTCCAAAGCTAATATCAACAATTAGCAATAGTATAAAAACTAACCACCAGTATTTTGCTGCTTTCATAGCGTTAATGTTTATAATAAGGGCTTATCATCAAATATACTAAAACTCCTGTTACCGCCACATACAACCATATAGGAAAAGTATATTTAACAATATTCTTATGTTTTTTATACTGTTTTGAAATGCCAAAGTAAATAGCTAACAACACAAAAGGCACTACAATTGCAGCTAATACTATATGCGAAATAAGGATGAAAAAGTATAAATACCTTATAAAACCTGTGTTAGGATATGGTGTATGCGTACCCTGGTAATGGTAGATAACATAAGAAACCAAGAATAAAGATGAAAGTGAAAAAGCAGTAATCATAGCTGTAATGTGATACCTTTGCTGTTTTCTTTTAATAAATATGAAGCCAAGAATAAGGCTAATTGCTGTTGCTGAATTTAAAGCGGCATTGAGATGTGGTAGAAATGAAACATCAAAATTTCCTAGCTTACCGGCTTGTGGCAGATAAAATAATGCCGCTACTACTACTGGTATAGCAACAGATAATACTCCTATCAGGAATAGATAAAGGTTATCTTTCTTGGGGTTCGTTGTTGTTAGCGTATTCATGAATTAAAACATTTATTTCAGTTATCAAACGATCTACCTCCTCTTGCAAAGTTCCGTTATAATAACCTCTTACTCTGCCTTCCTTATCAACCAATACAAGCTTATCGCTATGCACAAAGGCTTCAGCGCTTCCTTTTTCCTCTCCAGCGGAAAGATAAAATCCTTGCTGAGCTAGGGTATAAATACTATCCTTATTGCCCGTCAGAAAGTACCATTGATCACTATTAGCGCCATTCAATTTGGCATACTTTGTTAACTCCTCAGGGGTATCATGTGTGGGGTCAACGGAAATAGAGACTATTTTTATATCATTATTGCCAGAAAAACTTTCCTGAACCCGTTTTAACTGATTAGTCATTTTAGGACAAATTCCTGGACAGGAGGTAAAAAAGAAATCCGTCACGTAAATTTTTCCTTTTAACTGTTCGGATGACAGCGTATCTCCTTTCTCATTTACCAGCCTGAATTCAGGGATTGTATGATAGTGTACATCATACTTTCCGGTGGCTACTACCAAAACAGAATCTATTGGGTAATAAACAGGAAGGTTAAAGTGGTTTGTTCCGAAGTTTTTAAGAAATAAATAAACTAAAACCGGTAATACCAGCAGTAATGCCAGCATTCCGGTTTTGAGTGAAAATTTCATCTAGTAGTTTTTAAGTACTGACTCTCTCATGAATAATATAGCATCGCCTTCCACAATTAACGCCACAATAAACCACATTATAAACATAGTAGGTAAAATTATAGACCAGATAAGCGTTTTTACCTCATATTTAAGGTGCATAAATTCTCCTACTATATAAAAAGCTTTAACTAAGGTTAAGCTTACAAATATGGTAATAAGAAGTGTTCCACGAGGCACGGTAAACGCAAGAATAAACTCCATAGTTGTTATAATTGCAAGAATTAACGCTGTTTTCCAGATTAGGTTAATTTTAGCCTTATCTGGAGGAAGAACTTGTGTATGAGAAGAATGATGATGATCGTGTCCGTGAGCCATAGTTTTAAACAAGATAAAAGAAGGTGAATACAAATACCCAAACCAAATCTACAAAGTGCCAGTACAATCCAACTTTTTCAACCATTTCGTAATGGCCTCGTTGTTGATAAGTACCTATAGCTACATTGTAAAAAATTATAATATTAATTAATACCCCGCTAAACACGTGAGTTCCGTGAAAACCAGTAATAAAAAAGAAGAGGTCAGCAAATAAAGGCGGCCCATACTCATTCATAGTAAGGTTAGCGCCATGTATTATTGTGCCATCCGCCAATTTTAATCCTTCTTCCGTACCTTTAATAAATATTGTCCATTCCCAAGCCTGGCAACCAAGAAAAGTTAAACCTCCTAGTATTGTCCATAACATCCATTTTTGTACTGCTATTTTATCCATTCTATGGCCAGCTTCCACAGCAAGTACCATAGTAACGCTACTCATAATTAATATAAAAGTCATTAATCCCACAAATGCTAGAGGGGCTGGTATATGCGTAAAAGGAATGTGTGTATATACTTTTTCCGGAATTGGCCACCAAGTCTGTGAAGGGAAAAAGTCTTTTATATCGCCTGCAAAAGTTGGAGAGGCAAACCTGCTTAAGGCATAAGTAATTAAAAGCGCTGCAAAAGTAAGGGTATCCGATAGTAGGAAAAACCACATCATCAGCTTACCATAACTGGCTTTTAAAGGTTCTACTCCTCCATTCCAGATGTTGCTGTTTTTGTTAATGACTGTAGATGTTGACATAATTCTAATTTGTACGAAAATTAATGGTTAATCAATAAAAAAACAAACAAAGATATCCATAAAACATCTAAAAAATGCCAATACGTAGCGCACATCTCTATGCTTACCATATTTTTAGAATGTATCTTATATTTAAAGCTATATACCAACATAACAAAGAGAAAAATAACGCCGGAAATAAGGTGAGCGGCATGCAACCCAGTAAACACATACAAATAAGAACCAGATGGATGACTACTACTTCCTCCAAAATAAATTCCCTCTTTGTACAATTCCCCCCAAGCCATGTATTGCCCTGCAAGGAAAGCAACTCCTAATACAAATGTTATAAACAAAGCAATCTTCAATTTTTCTAATTCATCTTTTTTAGCGGCAAAATAAGCCCATTGCATAGTAATGCTGCTTAAAAAAATAATTCCTGTTGTTACCCATAAAATATTCGGCATAGGAAACTCTACCCAATTGCCATCGCCTTTTTTAACTATAAAGGCGCTAATAAACGCAGCAAAAAGCATACATACACTTACCAAAAATAACCAAAGCGCAAACTTTTGAGGATGCATGGCCATTGGCCTTTTAGTGTCTTCTTCCAAGTATATTTTTTTAGTGGTTATCATACTATTACCTTACAATTTTATCTAACACAAACGCAATCTGTACTATTGGCAGGTAAAAAAATGAACCGAACATAATCTGCAGGGCTGCCTTTCTAGAACACTCTTTCATCAAATAAAAAGTCTGCATCAAAAAAAGCGAGCCGCATACAGTAGCTATTATAGCAGAGTTAATCCCTGTATATCCCAATTTAGCAGGAATTAAGCCAAGAGGAATAAGCATCAATGTATAAATCATTATCTGAAAAGCAGTATTAAGATTTTTCTCTCCCTCGGCAGGAAGCAACCTAAAACCCGCTTTTTTATAATCTTCATCTAGTACCCAAGCTATTGCCCAGAAGTGCGGAAATTGCCATATAAACTGTATGCCAAATAGTAAAAGGCCTTCTATATTAATACCATTAGTTGCCGCAGCCCAACCGATAAGCGGAGGTAAAGCCCCCGGGAAAGCCCCAACAAGCACCGCTATAGAACTTACTCTTTTTAAAGGAGTATAAACAAAACCATAGAGTATTAGCGATAGTAAGGATAATGAAGCCGCCAGTATATTTATATAAAACGCCATTAGCAAAAATCCTGCAACGCCCATTAATGTAGCATACCATATTGCCTCGTTTACGCTTAGTCTGCCTGTAGGCAAAGGCCTTTTACAGGTTCTATTCATCAGTTTGTCAAGATCTTTCTCAATAATTTGGTTAATAGTATTGGACGCTCCTGTTATTAGCAGGCCGCAAATAAGAAAAAGAACAAAGCGGTTCCAGTCCATTGCTCCATTATGCCCAAGCATATAACCCATACCTGCCGAGAATACTACCAGAAGAGACAGGCGTAGCTTTAATAAATCCATATATGCTTTCATTTTATGAAATACATATTGAATTGTAAAGGAGCCGTTTATTCTTTCGGTTATCATCTTGTGGTTACTGTTTTTAAAGAATTATTTTTTATAATATACAACGCTATTAATATAAAAAATTCTAATCCAAAAATTATAGAAGCAAGTAGTAAATGTAAAGGTTGTATAAAAGCCGGAATACTAAAATAAGACATTGATACGCCTAATACGATCTCCATACCTAAGAACAACAAAAGCAGCCAACTAATTTTTATAATTAAAGGGTTATCTTTTACCACCGATTTTAATTTAAGAGCAAAATAAACACTCGTTACAAATAGTACTATAGAAATCATTCTATGCAAATCAAATTTAAAATCAAGCTTACTGATCCAAAGCTCCCTGCAGGAATAATTAAGTCTGGCGGAAATTTCATCAATTTGTTCTCTCACTTGTGTTCCAATACCTATCTGAACAAACATCATCAATAGTAATACGGTTAACAGAGCTATTGGCAGTATTAAATTATTTTCTTCTTTTCTAAAATCACTTCTTCGTATATAAGAAATCAGAAAAATAAGAATAGATACAATAATTAAAGAACCTGACATGTGTACTGTAATCATCCAAGGCGATAAATTGGAGGATACAACAAGTTTACCTAGCCATGCCTCAAAACCTGTTAAAAACACCAACAATAAAGAGCAGATGAATACTATTTTATCTGTTTTAAGAAATGGTATAGAGAATATCAATAAAATAACAACTAATATACCAGTTATAGCCCCTAATAATCTATTTAAATACTCGATCCAGGTTTTAGTTACGTTAAATTCCGCTTCGTAACCATGCACCTTGTACCTCTCTTTATAATTTTCCGGAAGCTGCGATTCATCTGTGGGAGGAATCAATCTTCCAAAACACCTTGGCCAATCTGGGCAGCCCATTCCTGAACCTGTACTTCTCACAATCCCTCCTGCAAATATCAAAGAATAAACGGTGATAAGAGTGATTAAACTAAACCTTCTAAATCTTACCTCCCCACCCGACTTCATTATCAATTAATGATGATGCTTTGCCTCTTCTGCCAATTCTTCTGTCTCAAATGGAAGGTTAGAACTTAATGTTTCTGATAAAGGAACAGTTTGCGGAATAAAATCTTCTGCTGCTCCAGGCTTGCTATAGTCATAAGCCCATCTGTAAACATGAGGTATAGGCCCCACCCAGTTACCATGTTCAGGATGAATTGGTGTTGTCCACTCAAGGGTATTAGACCTCCATGGATTTTGTACTGCTCTGCGTCCTTTAAATATGCTGTATACAAAGTTAAATACAAATATAAACTGGGCAGAGAACGTAATAATTGCCGCTGTACTTACAAACATATTAAGATCAGTAAAGCTTTGGAAAGCATCGAAGTTAGTAAAAGAATAATACCTTCTTGGGAAACCTGCTATACCAATATAATGCAGAGGGAAAAACACTAGGTAAACACCTATAAAAGTCATCCAAAAGTGTATATATCCCAATCTTGTATCCATCATTCTTCCAAACATTTTAGGAAACCAATGATAAACTCCTGCTATCATACCAAAGAAAGATGCGCTACCCATTACTATATGGAAGTGAGCTACTACAAAGTAAGTATCGTGTAATTGAATATCTGCCGCAGAGTTACCCAAGATGATACCTGTTAACCCTCCTGATATAAAGAATGATACAAGACCTATAGAAAACAACATAGCGGGTGTAAATATAATGTTACCCCTCCACAACGTAGCTATATAATTAAACGCCTTAACTGCAGAAGGTACTGCAATAATGAGTGTCAGGAACATGAATATTGAGCCAAGGAACGGATTCATTCCTGTAATAAACATGTGATGCGCCCAAACAATAAATGAAAGAAAGGCAATAGCTAATAAAGACCCAATCATAGCTTTGTATCCAAAAATAGGTTTACGGGAATTAGTAGCTATAATTTCTGAAGTAATTCCTAAAGCAGGCAATATAACAATGTATACTTCAGGATGCCCCAAAAACCAGAATAAGTGCTGGAAAAGAATTGGGCTACCTCCCTCGTGAGCAAGCGCATGGCCATTGATGTATATACTATCCAAATAAAAACTTGTTCCAAAGCTTCTGTCGAATATTAAAAGCAATGCCGCAGAAAAAAGTACAGGAAAAGATAGCAAACCTAAAATTGCAGTTAAAAAGAACGCCCAGATAGTAAGTGGCAGCCTAAAAAAAGACATACCTGTAGTTCTTAAATTAATGACTGTAGTAATATAGTTAATACCACCAAGCAGAGTTGAAATGATAAATAAAGCCATGCTAACCAACCATAATGTCATACCTGTACCGGAACCAGGCAAAGCTTCAGGAAGTGCGCTCAATGGTGGGTATACTGTCCAGCCACCGCCCGCAGGGCCTGTTTCCAGAAATAGAGAAAAAAACATTACTGCGCTGGAAAGAAAGAAAAACCAGTAGGAAAGCATGTTAAGAAAGCCAGAAGCCATATCTCTTGCCCCTACCTGCAAAGGGATAAGGAAGTTACTAAAGGTACCGCTTAAACCTGCCGTTAATACAAAGAACACCATTATGGTGCCGTGCATAGTTACTAATGATAGATAAAACTCTGGGGCCAGTTTGCCATTCTCTATCCATTTGCCCAATAGGGGTTGTAACCAAGTAAGGTCAAGGTTTGGAAATCCCAGTTGAAGTCGGAAAATTATTGAAAATCCCCCTCCAATAATAGCCCATAAAATACCTGATATAAGATATTGTTTAGCTATTACCTTATGGTCTTCGCTGAATATATATTTTCTAATCCAAGGCAACTCAGCATGATCGTGTTCATGGTCATGGTCTTCATGAGCGTGATCGATATGTTGATGTAAGTGAGTATCGGCAGTAGACATATTATTAATATTGAATTTATTACTTAGTTAATAAAGCATGCATTTTAGGTTCCGGCTCCTTGGCGGCGCTATCGGCTGGGGCAGGGGCAGCAACAGGCGCCTGCGGTACAGCAGTAGAGTCTTTTTGAACTGAAGCAGGCAGTAAGTTTTTAAGATTAGCAGGCGTAAGAGGAGTTACATAATCCAGGTTATTAGCCACCCATGTTTTCTGTCCTTTTTTCCATTTTTCGTAATCTTCAGGTTCATCAACAACTACTATCATTCTCATTGCAAAATGACCTTTTCCACATATTTCCGTGCAAGCAAGTTCATAGTTAAAATTAGGATTGCCCAACTGATCTCTCATTTCTTCAGTAGTTTTTGTAGGCACAAACCAGAATTTTGTTGGCATACCTGGAACAGCATCCATCTTTACGCGGAAGTGAGGTAAAAATACGCTATGTATAACATCTCTGGCTCTTATTCTTAATACTACCGGCTTTCCTTTAGGCATGTGAAGTTCACTAGGCACGAAATCGTCGTAATTAGAAGCATCGTTAAAGTCCATCCCAAACTCATTGGTGGCGTCCATAAGTTTAAAGTTATAAACACCAAGTTTCCCATCATTACCTGGATATCGTACTTGCCAGGCAAATTGTTTGCCCATTACTTCTATCACCTCACTCCCCGCAGGTTCATCCTGTGTAATGGAAGACCATTCTTTCCAACCATAAAACACTAATGAAGCCATTACAATAGCTGGAATTACTGTCCATATTATTTCCAACTTGTGATTTTCCGGGTAAAATAAAGCTTTATTCCCTTCCTTATACTGATATAAGTATGAAAAAACGAAAAGAAAAATGTTAGTTACAATAAAGGCAAAGGTAAGAATAGCCATAGTAATCCAGAACATCCTGTCCGTCCTTACTCCATGTTCAGATGAAGGATGTGGAAGATAATTAACAGATACTATACTGGAATACCAGAAAAAAGCAACAATGAATATCAGGAAAAATATTAGCAGCATCAAAGCGTTTATTTTGTTACTAAGTCCGCCTTTCTTCTCGTCCCCTTCGCCTTTCATAACCGTTACAAGGGTCTGAATACGGAAAATAAGTAACAGAATTGCTATTACAAGTACTACAGCAATACCCAAAACTAACTTTATCATTTTTTTATTTTTTTAAAACTGTTATTAAATATGATGATGAAGACTTTCTTGTAACATAGGATGATTTTTAGCTATCAGATTTGCTTTCGATAATCCGAAGAATACAAGGAAAGCAAACACACCGGCATATATCATTGTTAAACCTAGCTCAACAAAGAAGAACAAACTGTCAAAACCTCCATATTGCCTCAACAACGGAGGCGTCATCATAATATAAAAATCGAACCAGTGGCCCAATATAATCGCCACACAAACTACCTTCAAAATAATTCCTTGTCTCTTAGATTCCCTGGTCATTAGCGCAAGGAATGGGAATATGAAGTTAATGAATAAATTGAAGAAAAAGATGGGAGAATACACATCATTCTTTAGCCTTTGTATGAAGTAAATAGATTCTTCAGGAATATTAGCATAATAGATCAACATAAACTGTGAGAACCAGATGTATGTCCAGAAAATACTAAAAGCAAAACAGAATTTCCCCAGGTCATGTAAATGGCTAGAATTAACCTGAGGAAGATAGCCTTTCTCTTTAAGATATACTACAAATAATGTTATTGTAGCCATACCACTAACAAACCAGCTTGCAAATACATACCAGCCAAACATAGTGCTATAAAAATGCGGATCAATAGACATTACCCAATCCCAGGCAGACATAGAAGATGAAATTCCAAATACTATTAGGAAAAAACCTGAAATTACTACGTTCTTATTATAGTTTACCAGGTCTCCGGCAGGGGCTAAATCCTCATTTAGCGAGTTTCTTCTTAATAAACTCCAGATAAATATCCATAAGCCTATAAAAATAATCATTCTTGTTAAGAAAAATGGAATGTTAAGAAAACCTTTTTTAGCCTCTATTACTTCATCTACATGTTCATGTGTCCAAGGAAATAACTGATGATGAAAAAGAATAAACATGATTAACATAATAACTCCGCCTATTGGAAGAAAATAGCCAAATGCTTCTGGAATTCTTTTTATCACCGCAGACCAACCAGCCCAGGCAATATAGTTAAAGGCAACAAAGAAAACTCCTATAAGAGCTATGCCAGTGAAGAATACATTATTATGCCATATTCCTTTAATTATTCTTAAAGACCAATGTGGGGCAGTATGATGATCGCCTTCATGAGCCTCTTCACCGCCATGTTCTTCCCCATGATGCTCTTCCACTGCTATAGCCTCATGTCCACCTTCATGATGTTCCACCCCAGCAGCTACAGTCGCTTCTTCATCTCCATGATGTGCATGCGGGTCTTGTAATCCGTTTTTAGATAATATGAAAATACCTATCAAAAGAAGAACGAACCCTACGCCAATAGTGATAAAAATATTCTTCTTCGCCTGGCCTGTAAATTCAAATTTTTGTTCAACTACATTCATAATTTTGTATATGGTATGTCCTTATTATTTTTGTAATACTTCTTTAACATAACGAGCTATTTTCCAACGCTCACCTTGGTTAAGCTGAGAACCGTGAGCGCCCATTCTCCCTTTACCCCAGGTAATAACATGGAATATATGGCCTTCTGTAAAAGTTTTAGACTGAGGAGAAGTAAGATTAGCTACCCCGTGCAATGCCTCGTTTACAGGCCCATCTCCTTGCCCAGTTTCGCCATGGCAATGAGAGCAAAATTTAATAAACAATTGTTTGCCATCTTCGAGAACAGCAGGCGAATCCTCCAATGGATTAACCAAAACTTTAGCTGCATAGTCCAAACTGTCTTTAGGTATTCTATAAGGCAAAAAACCATGTTTATTTCTTGGAATAGAAGTAGCTGGTGGAACCCTCATAGTCATTTCATTAGGATTATAAGGATTTGAGTTGTAGTACTCTCCAATATTGTCTCCATCAGAGTTTACCCAAAGTCCTGCTTCCTTGTCAGTAATCTGGCTTAAAGGCTCATACGAAACCGCATGATACATATTCGGCGCATATTCTACTCTTGGCTGGTCATGCTTATGTATCCAGCCAAAATCATGATTGCAGGAAGAAAGCAAGCTTGCCGAAAAAATAAGAACAACTATATTTCTAAAAGAAGTCATAGTAAAAAGATCAAGATTCTAATGTTTTTGAATTTACTTCTGAAGCTCCGCTTTCTTTAAGCGCCTGGGTAATAGAACCGCTTCCTTCAGTGTTTTTTGATAAATCGATAGCCATTATAAATTTATCATTGGTACTCCTCTTATCAAATATTGTAGGAGTAGTCCAAGGCGTTAGATTGCTAATAATAAAGAATGTACCCGTCATACCCAGAGCTGATATAAGCACTGTAAGTTCAAAGGTAACCGGAATAAACGCCGGTAGTGGGATATAAGGCTTACCGCCAATATTCATTGGCCAGTCAATACCAAGCATCCATATCTGCATGGTCAAAGCCAATATTGTTCCAGTCATGCCAAATATAAAAGCGGCAATAGGAAGATTAGAAGGCTTATGCCCCATTACATCATCAATTCCATGTATAGGAAATGGTG
>Ga0302315_10002706_pt1 | contig 16522 bp, 18 predicted proteins | sample III_Palsa_N3_1_FD_200532 | JGI IMG/M metagenome (GOLD analysis project Ga0302315, IMG submission 200532) | Peat permafrost microbial communities from Stordalen Mire near Abisko, Sweden - III_Palsa_N3_1 | ecosystem: Environmental > Terrestrial > Soil > Palsa > Peat permafrost | place: Sweden... | reverse complement strand
TTTATCACCGGTAAAACTCGCCTCGCCAAAAATAAGATCAAGATTTTTCGTTTTCTCCAGCCCCTTTTGTCCACCAAGCCTTGACCGCATCACAATCTCGTCTTTACGTTTTTTAACCTGGCGCATATCAACCTTGTAACTTTTAACCTTTACGCCAAGCTCTGCACTATGCGCCGCCATATAAGCTGCCTTTGCCGATGCTACCCATGTTTTTGTTGGCGTACAGCCATCATTTACACAAGTGCCACCCACAAATCTTTTTTCGATGATGGCTGTTTTTTTACCGGCTTGCGCCAATTTTTTAGCCAATGGCACACCCGCCTGCCCAGCGCCTATTATTATAGCGTCGTATTGCTTCATATATTAATTAGTTATTTCAACGCCTTTCCAGAATGCCACATAGTCTTTTATATTTTCGGCGGCAGGCTTAGGATCGGGATAATACCAGGCGGCATCATTATTTTGTTTACCATCAACATCAAGTGTATAATAGGATGCCAGGCCTTTCCAGGGGCAGGTACTATGGGTATTCGTTTCTTTCAAAAATTCCTTTTTTACACTTTCTTTGGGGAAATAATGGTTGTTTTCAACCACAATGGTATCATTGCTTTCGGCAATTACCTGGTTATTCCATAATGCTTTCATGGTATAGGGTTTATTGTATAAATATAAGAGTATCAGCAATACAACCATAATAAAGCAAACTGGTTTTTGTTTGGCGATTGTAAATTTGAAGATGGCTGAAAACCAAGATCAAAAAAAAATAAAAGTTTTATTTTAAAATTATCATTAAACGTATATCTTTGCATTCCCAAAATAAGGGAAGCACTTGGCTGAAAGGCCGGGAGCTTAATAACAATAAAAGGCCCGTTCGTCTAGGGGTTAGGACGTTAGATTTTCATTCTAGAAACAGGGGTTCGATTCCCCTACGGGCTACTAAAAACAATACCAAAAGGTGCTAAAACCCTGCAAATCAAAAGTTTGCAGGGTTTTTTATTAGCATCAAAACACCATATTATGCACCAAAACGCAACAAAAATGAGCGTAATTCGGTGCGTAACTAAACGGGAAATAACTACGCACCGAATTGCTTATAATCAATTGATTGTCAACCTGTTCAGCGAGTGAACATCTTGATAAAAGCAGGCTACAAACTTACTTTTGTTTAACTTTTAAGCTTGTAATTATGAGTAATTTCCATCTTCTTTTCTATATTAGAAAGCAAAAAAACTACAAAGGGGGCGCAATGCCCATCTACATGCGAATCACAGTTAGTGGCAAACGCGCGGATATATCCGTAGGACGCGATTGTGATCCAACCAAATGGAACAACCATGCAGGACGTGCAATTGGAACCAAAGAAGAAATTAAGGCACTTAACAACTATCTCGACAGCCTGCAGACCAAACTTCGGAATGCACACCAGGTTTTAATTGATTCAAACCAGCAAGTAACAACCGAAAGCTTGCAGAACCAATTCACAGGGAAGAACCAAAAAAGCCGTTTCCTGATGGAATTATTCAAAGAGCATAATGCTAAAGTTAAAGCATTAATCGGAAACGGTTTTGAGCCTAATACATTGAAAGGGTATAACACCTCTGAAAAACACCTTACTGGTTTCCTGCAAGAAAAATATGGTAAAACAGATATAGAGATCAGCCAATTGAACCATGCTTTTATTACTGACTTTGAGTTTTACCTGAAAGTTAATTGTAAAATTACTGGTGTATCTGCTGCCAAATACATTAAGCATCTTAAAAAGATAGTTAACCATTGTATCGCTAATGGCTGGCTAAAGCAGAACCCTTTTATCAATTTCAAATCATCTGCAAAGGCAAAAGAACGTATTTATTTAACACAACAAGAACTGGACGCTATCGCCAATAAGAAATTTATTGTTGAACGTTTATTACAGGTGCGGGACGTTTTTGTCTTTTGTTGTTATACCGGATTATCTTACGCCGATGTTAAAAAATTAAGGAGAAACGAGATAGGTATTGGCATGGACGGTGATAAATGGATATTCACAAACAGGCAAAAAACAGATACAACTTCAAGAATACCGCTTTTGCCCGTAGCCTTAGAAATATTGAACCGTTATAAAGATCACCCGCAATGCGAAAATATGGGCTTATTATTACCTGTTTTAAGCAATCAAAAGATGAATGCTTACTTAAAGGAGATAGCAGACCTATCAGATGTGTTTAAGCACATAACATTCCATTTAGCAAGACACACTTTCGCGACTACCGTCACATTGTCAAATAATGTCCCTATAGAAACGGTTAGCAAAATGCTCGGCCATACAAATATTAAAACCACGCAGCATTATGCTAAAATATTGGATTTAAAAGTTAGCCAGGATATGGCTAAACTTAAACAGAAGTACGTTGCAATTTAAATTATTATTAAGACTATAAGGTGCCTAATTGCACCTTATAGTCAATCGAAATTTGTAAAATTAGAAAAATGGATAATCAATTAATACCTGATGAAATCATCATGTATAAAATTTACTAAGCCACCAGAAGAAAGCTATCAAATAACACTTTTTTCATTGGGAAACTTGCTCTCCAAAGATAGGTTTGATTTTGTGATAGATCTACTTGAAGCGTCAACGCCGATTCGCGCACAAGTACAGTACATAGCTCAGTTTCTCAGGCCGATCGTAAATGTATACTAGCCACCGGTTACAGCTGAAGGTCCTAACATCGGTTTCCAATCCGCTACTCTTCAGGGATACCGCAATTTTTAACATGTAGGTAACGTTAGGCATTGATCAATTACTATGTTTATGCCAAATAATTTTATTTCTATTTTTTATTTTAATTAAAAAGACTTTACAAAGTATTTTTAATTTGTATATTACTGATTTACAACTTACTAATTATTTAAAAGTTAAAATTTTTAATTATCTAAAGGCTTGAATCTTTTGGTCATTTATTTTATAAGTAATTGATTTTTAGCTGATTGATATATTTAAATTTAGAGTTATTTTTTTGTTTATCTTTACAAAAAAAATTCATTATGGATTTAATCAATCATTCAGATTCGCATGGAGAAATTAATGTAATTTCTGTACAACCAACACAGGTTATAATCGAAGCAAGTCAGATGCCTGATACGGTTTTAAAAAGGTTAGTGGAAGAAGTGAAAAACGACAGTGTAAACCAAATGTTTGCATATGATCGTGCCCATAACCGTCACAACCGTGGTAGATAACACCACCTATATTGATGGTTTAGACACAGTACTCGTAAAGGTAGCTAGTAGATGCAATATTAATTGCACTTACTGCTATGTCTATAATATGGGTGATGATAATTGGAAAAATCTCTCTAAATTTATTTCAGAAGAAACAATCGAAGCACTATGCGACTCTCTTAACGACTTTGTGAAATATCAAAGGAAAAGGTTTAGCGTTGTTCTTCATGGTGGTGAACCCTTTTTATTGGGTGAAAAAAAACTTACACATTTACTTCAACAACTCCGTAACGTCCTCCCTGAAGATTATCCGATAAGTATTCAAACTAATGGAATTCTAACAACCAATGAGCTTTTAAAAATTTGCTCTCGTTTTCGTGCTAGTGTCGCAGTTAGCATTGATGGACCCGAAGAAATTCACAATAAGTATCGAGTTAATCATCAAAGCGTCGGAACTTTTAAACAGGTTTTAAAAGGGCTAGAGATTTTAGTAGCTCATCCAGACTCAAAGTTTTTAAACGCTGGGCTATTAGCTGTTATTGATCCCCTTTCAGATGCAAAAGAAGTATATAACTTTTTCAAAACCCTTTCGGCACCTAGTGTAGACTTTCTTTATAAGGATGGTAACCATAGCAAACTACCTTTAAATAAGACATCATTTAATTCTACAGAATATGGAGAATGGATGGTTGATTTATTAAAAGTATATTTAAGTGATTCTGAGCCTCTCCAGATAAGGGTTTTAGATGATATGCTTAAGGTTTTATTAGGAGGATCTGTGTCAAAAGAGGGTTTAGGCTTAACTAATTTCGCAATAGTAATTATTGATACGGATGGCTCAATAATGAAAAATGATACGTTAAAGAGTACCTATAATGGTGCAGATAAATTTACTCAAAGCTTTAATATTAAAGACGTGAAACTCATGGATTTTCTAAAATCCGAAGAGTTTATGGAGTATTGCGATATGCAGCGGCCAAAAAATTCAAAATGCCTAAATTGTTCCGAGCTACACGTATGTGGAGGCGGGATGATTCTTAATCGATGGAGTGATAAGAATGGTTTTAATAATCCTTCAGTATATTGCTCTGACCAGCTTTTTCTAATTAAAAACCTGCGTAATGTTGTTGCGCAATTTACTAAACAATATGCCTGAGCAAGAAGTTCTTAATCTTTCCTCCGCTGTAGTTTACAATACCCCATATCCCCACTTTAGTTGTACTTCTGTGCTAAGTAATGGTTTTGAACATACAATTTATGATTGGTTTCAAAAGACACAGGAATGGCATTTAGTAGAAACGGATTTCTATGAGCAATATGAATTTAGCCTTTTTAGCATCAGTTTACCAAATAATGTAAAGTGTTTGGTTGAGCCTCAATTCCTAGATTCAATTAAGGCTAAATTTACAGAAGCCTTTCATGTTTCTGGATTTGAATTGGTAGATGTTGTTGCCCATAAATTGGTTAACTCACAACATATCGGTGTTCATAATGACTATATCAATGGTGATGAAACGCATAGACTAGTTTTGCATTTTAACCCGGATTGGAAAGACGATAATGGTGGCTATCTCCTTTTATTTAATTCCTCCAATTCCGACGATATTTCAAAAGTAGTGAGCCCTTTAAACAATTCAGCTTTCAGTTTTGAAATATCTAAACAATCCCATCACGCTGTTTCAAAAATTTACAACTTTATCCGTTATACTATCGTTTATACCTTTAAAAACCTATAGAGGTGGAAATAAGCAAACGCATATTAAAATTTATACATAATCCATTTCCATTATGGGACAGTGATATTGCTGACTTAGTTATAGATCATAAATGGGATACATCTTTAAAGAATATTTTTCAAAATCATGATAAGTATAGTATAACTGGTTGTATTCTTAAAGATGAAACTATAAAAGAAAAAGCACTTCAATTAATTAATACTGCCGGTAAAATTCAGATAGCATTTCCATCGGATAGCCTTGATGGTTTTTATAATAACCACGGCATAATAACAGAAGATATTAGTGCTTCATTTGCTGAAAAAGTCGAGAAAATAAATGATGCGCTAAATATTCTTGGAGAAGTTAAGCCTTTGCAGTCACTTATTTTCCAATTGGTAAAGTCGGTACAAATAATTGAATCAGAAAATCCGGAAACTGACATAAGTTATAGTCACCCTGACATACCATTTTCTATTTTTTTTTCTTTGTGTCAGGATAATTTTGTGATTTCAAACTTGCGAGTTGCTGAGTCTATTTTGCATGAAAGTATGCACCTCTATCTAACCCTCATTGAAAATGTTATCCCCATGATTAAGAAAAATGATAGACATCTTTTTTATTCTCCATGGCGAAATGAAGAACGACCTTTGCGTGGAGTATTGCATGGTCTGTTTGTTTTCAGAGCCATATTAGACTTTTACACAGCAATACCAAAATCTTTTGGTGCAGAAAATAGAGATTACATATTAATCCGCGTATCAGAAATTAAAAGAGAATTTAGCCGAATTACTGCTTTTCCTCAATCTGAAGGCTTAACATTAGCGGGACAAAAATTATCTTCTATGTTATTAATATAGGTGATTCATTATTAATATAATCTATTGACATTGCAGAAAATTGAGCTTCTTTTTTTATGGAATTTTTCAAGTAAGTAATAGCTCGTTTAACAGCTGGCAACTCCAAATTATTCATATTTTCAATAATTGTTAATATGCGCTCAGCCAATTCATCAAGGTGGGCTTGCCTTGAGATATCAAGGCCATCTCTATCCAATTTGCAAGCCTCAACAGTTGCTCTGCCTTCATCCGTAGTTCCAATCACGTATTGATTTACAAACTGAATATGTTTTCTTGGGTCATTTTGTCCAGTCCCTATTGGATTTAAGATTAATGGCTTTTCATTTGTGATCAAATTGCCATGATTTTTCGCTCTTTTAGTTTCATCGAATAAAGGAAAAATATTACCTTTCTTAACATTACACGGTTTGCAAATAAAAAATAAGTTTTCCCAGGTATAACCGAGCCAATAGTATCCTGGTTTTTTAATTTTATCGGTACGTTTTGTCTTGTAACCTAACTTCGGACGATAATGCTCGACTTCTGCGTATTCGTCAATTTGAAATTTTTCGCAGAAACAACATTTATTGTATTGAGCCTTTCTAAGAATTTTTTTTATTGAAGGGTCATTATATATTGCTGAGTAAATCGAAAATTTCAACTTAATTCTATTAGCTGCAAGTGGTGTCCCATCAAATAGATCGCAATTTTTCTTATTTTCAACAACACCTCTCCCTAATAAAACTGTAGGAACAGATGTTGGCCTAACAACAGTAATCATATTTTGATGACTTTACCTGATTTTTTAAAATCAGAAATTATCTGCCTAATGATTTTTTTATCTTCAACTTCTTCCGCAGTGTCACCTGATGGATATTGTGATAATTTTTCGGTTATAGTTTTAAGCTCTTTTTTTTCTTTAGCAGTCAATGTTTTATTGATTAAAAAAGTTCTTCTCGTCAAAAGTTCTTCATACTCAATTCCACGTGTAGATTTTAAACCGAAAAATTCGCTTGTTAATATTTGATCAATCCTCCATCCATCAACGCCAATAGTTTCATTTATCACTTTAACACTTTCATCGTCTATATTAAACTGTAGAACAGCAAAATTTGCCTTTGCATCTGCCTGCACCATTAATGGGCTATGAGAAGTTACTATAAATTGTACATTTGGAAAGTGCTTAGATAAATTTTCAATGATTTCAGTCTGCCACTTGGGATGTAAGTGCAAATCGATTTCATCGATTAGAACTATTGCAGGCTCTCTTAGTGCATTTTTACTTTCTGAATAATGATTAAACAGCCTCCAAGATAAATCCATTGACCAATAAACTGCGTTCTTATAACCTAAACTAAAATCATTCAGGGGTATTTTTTTACCGTGTTTAGTAGTTATTAGCACTTCGCTTTCTCTCATTCTTTTATTTACCAGTCTAGGAGCAATTACAAGAATGTCATCTACGTGCTTAACATCAGGAAGAAGGGAGACTAACATCTCTTTTACTTTATTGTTGTATTCTATATATCGTTTTTTCTCATTCCCCTTAGCGCCTAATAATCCATGATTAATATTGATTAGAATTTGCTCAGCGTCATATAAGATAGTTTTTTCGTTTATAAAATCAGGAATCATATTTTCCATTTCCGGTTCAAAAATATTTAATTTTCCTAATGTACGAGACGCACTATACGCGTATATAACAACTTCATTGTTATAAAAATTATTTCCTTTAGTAGTTTTTAAATCAAATTTAACGTCTAATAATTCTTCGTATTCATTAATTTTAAAATCGACAGATGTTGTGCAAATATCATCTTTTGCGGTTATTGTCTTCGATTTTAAAAATTTGTTTGATTGAAAATTTGCTGTAATGCTTGAGCCAGCTTTGTATGCGTCATGACTTTTACTAACTAATCCAATAAATCTATCATTTTGTTCATCAGTAATAAATGGCGAAGGAATATAATTAGAAATTTTATTGTCCTTTTCGTACAAAAACAATGGTTTCATCCAGGCTACACATTGCAGTAAAGTAGATTTTCCTATTCCATTATCTCCTAAAATAAGAGTCCATTGGGGGAGCGTTTCTTCTTCGTTTTCGAAATTTAACTCAACTTCTCCAAATGTTCTAATATTTGTCAATTTTAAATCCTTGATATATATTGGAGTTGTTTTCATAATTTTAAATTTAATGCAAAGATATTAGAACATAGCTAATGTGAGTTGCTAAGCTAACTAAACAAATTAGTAGATGTATATATTTAGGCTATTAATGATAAAAACGATGTTAGTGGATATAAATAAAATGAAAGATGGGAATAATAAATAGTGTATTCAGGTATTGGCTTCAATTATTAAAACCTCAACATGATAGAATTAAATTATGCACTTTATGATCAATAATTGATAAATGAACATTATCAATTATTTCATTACATATTTTTTCACAATGGTTTAGAAAAATTGTCGAAAGCAAATACCCCCAAGTTAAGTATTAGTAGAAATAGCATCGGTTTAGGGATAGTCTAAATTTTATCATCTTTGTTCATATTGGTCAATAGTTATCCCTATGAAAGAATACTTCAAACCACTTGCCCGATTCAAAAAACGCGAACATCCGTTCGATATTGGCATGCCCTTTTCCTGGTGGCGGGGCCATTATGACCGTCATTTTTTGAATAATTTATATGAACGTAAGGAAAATGAATTTGAACCATTTTATAAATATCATTTAAAGTACTTTTTAGAAGTAAATGCAGGCTCGCAAGAGGTTGAATTTTATAAGCACTTACGGGATCTTATACACGACGGCATTGCAGGTTTGATCAAAGAAGATAATCCTGGCTCCAAAACTAAACATGAGCGAACAAATATTCAAAAGGCCCAGTTGCGGGCATTTGCCGATTACTTGAATTCTATCGACCAGTGGGCCGTTCGCCCCAGGTTGGAGGTCTACACAGAGAAAGACGCGACTATCGCCAGGCTGCAAAACCAAATAGTAGCATTAGAGAAGCAGATCAGCGAAATGAAAGAGTATGATGTTGTGCAGAAGATCAGGATAGAAGAAGGTCACCTGCCGACAGTAATTGACTTGATTCAGCAGCTACGCGGTCTGCAATTACCTTCAGAACGGAAACTACTCCGCTGTGATCATAAGACACCCTATTACAAGATGATAAGTAAGTATTTTTCAATCGACGCCAAGGACATCCCCATAGATACTGCTAAGAATTATTTCTCCGATAAACAAAATGACATAGGCGTTAAGGGTACTTTGGTGCCGCCTGAAAATAAGCTGTTTAAGATAGTTCCTGAAACTCCCAAAATAGCAGTTAAGAAAATCAGTAAATCCTAAAATGGCTTTCTCTTATGTTATTTGGCTATTTTCACCACGCCTTTCTGTTGACGCTATAAGCAACACCTTATCAATTAGTTAGCCTCAATAGCACTTATCTTGTTCGGCTCTTATACATGACCATCGGAAACCGATGGTCATGAGATCAGCTATTTCGCCATTTACATTCGTCCCGTTAACCAAAAAACGGAGTACAGATGCAAGTAGAGATTTTAACTAAAGAAGACCTGAAACAGTTCAAGACAGAACTGGTACAGGAACTGAAAGACGTATTCAGCGGCAATGCAAAACCACAAAACAAAGAATGGCTGAAAAGCAACGAGGTTAGAAAGCTGTTGGGTATATCACCCGGCACCCTGCAAAACCTGCGTATCAACGGCACGATTACCTATTCAAAAATTGGTGGCATGATGTATTATCGCTACCGGGACATCATGAAGCTGTTGGAAAAAGGAGGTGCCAAATGAAAAAGACACCTCCCGAACTGGCCTTGCTAAAGGCAATCCAAAAACACAAAGGGCTTGGCCCTTTTCATATCTGCTTATATACGGCTATGCTATCCTTATGGCAGGAACAGAAGTACAGCACTCCTTTCCGTGTAACAAGAAGCACGCTAATGGCAACATCAGGTATCCGTTCACCGGCGACTTATCATAAGTGCCTAAAGGAATTGATAGGCTGCGAGTACATCATTTATGAGCCTTCTTTTGATAAGCACATCGCAAGCAGAGTCACTTTAATTACGGACAAAGCAGGTATGTAAAATGAACACCTTAAAACCATTTACGATACAGCGTATCGCGATAAACTATATCGGGATATTCTATCCGACAGTAAGGAGCAAGTTTGTGTTTTTGTTGCCACAGAAACCTCCCCGACACGTCGGGGGCAAACTTGCCTTTTGCGCCCGATGGTTGCAAAAGGAAAAATGGAAGAATATCTGAGGAATTAATCGATGGAAGCAACGGTAAAGACAACGAATAAACAGCAGGTAAGCCAGCCTAAAAATAAGGGAGGCGCACCGAAGAAAAGGGTCCGGCGGGAGGTAATTCTACGAATAAGAATGACAGCGACCGACCGCTTTTATATCAACAGTAAAGCGAAAGATGCCGGAATGAAAGCAAGCAGTTGGATAAGAGCAGCAGCAAGGAACGCTAAAATAGTTCCCCGTTTGACCGCCGATGAGCGGCGCATCTTATGGATGCTTGCCGAACTGTCCAACAACTTTAACCAGTTGATCAAACTGGCGCACCAGCTTGGACTTTTGAGAGTGGTACGGCAATGCGAGCAGGTTATAAAGGAAATTGATGAAACTTTTAAAAAGTTGAATAGGGATGATCGGGAAAGTGATAACGGGTAAAAGCTTTGGGGGATGTATCCGCTATGTCGTGCAAAAGCATGATGCGGTCATATTGGATGCGGCGGGCGTGAGAATGCATCAGGTGAATCAAATTATTAACGACTTTGATTTGCAAAGAAAGTATAATCCAAACTTAGGGCAGGCAGTTGGCCACATTGCATTAAGCTGGAGCATCAATGACCTTGCTAAACTCAATGATGAAGTCATGGTGAGTATGGCTAAGGAGTATTTGCAAAAAATGAAGATTAGTGATACACAGTATTTAATTGTAAAGCACCGGGACAAAGACCATCCCCATATCCACATTGTTTACAACCGGGTAGATAATGACGGTAAAACTATCCCGGATAACTTTCAGAAGCAACGGAATGTCGTCGTATGTAAGGATATGACTATGAAGAACGGCTTTTATATTTCGCCGGGTAAAGAACAGGTAAACCGGAAGCAGCTTAAAGGCGAGGATAAAACTAAATATGAACTCTTTGATGCCATCAGGTCATCCAGCAAAAAAGTAAAAAACATTAACGAATTAAAACAGCTACTGGCTAAGCAGGGGATCGTTACCCACCTAAAATTGAAAAGCGGTAGCAACGAGATCCAGGGTATTAGTTTCAGCAAAGGCGACTATAAGTTTAAAGGTTCAGATATCGACCGTAGTTTAAGTTATGGAAAGCTTAGCCAGTTCATAGAAGCGCAACAGGCTAAGCCGGAAAAAAGCCTGGCCGATAAAATTAGGGAAGCCGTCAGGAACGCAGAATTGGAAAGAAACAACTCTGCCGAACTACAGGAACCGGACTTTTCTGAGACGGAGGATCAAACGTATCCTTTACAAATAATACCTGAAACGGATTTCCAGACACTGGATTTCGGGTTTAATATCGAAATCGCAGACGATGTTGATGACGAAGCCATTCACGGACGTAACAGGCACAGGCAGAAGCAGGCGCGAACCAACACCCGCTAATCGCAATGATATAAAACGCTAACACATGAAAGAAATAGATGAACTAAATGAAAGAATGGGCAGCAATGAGGAGATCGTGGACAGCCTTATAAAAAAAATCGATGAACTGGAAAAACGGGAGGTTAGAGGCACCGATTACTCACTTCATTTTGAAGCATTGAAAAAGATATTTGAAGTGTTTATGGTTCGCTACAATAACGAAAGCATGTCCTTATTTGAAGCGGTTAGTAAATTAAACATTGAGTATCCCGCTGAACAAATTCAGAAAACCTTAACCGAGCTGAAAACGATTTTAGATGCAATTAAAAAGGAACTGCCTATAAAAGTAAAGCACCAGTTGGACATCAAAACCAGAGTTTGGGTAATTTCGCTAATTGTAATTGCTGTAAGTTTTGTTTTAAACGGCTATCTGTGGACAGAGAATACCCGCTTACAGACGGTAGATATTAAGTACCGTTTATTAAACCTACTAGGTTCTAACGATATAAAATTGGCTGATAGCGTTTATTCAAGCAATCCAGATGAAACCGCAAAAATGGTCGAGAAAAGTGAAGCCCATCAAGTTAAGCTAAGCAAAAAAAGCAAAAGGCGAAGGAAAGAACAAGAATGACCTAAAAAAGGCCCAAATAACTGCAAAAAATAAAGTCCCCTTACACTCGCTGTTTGGGGACTTAACCTAAACCTTATCACAATAGGACAAAAGAATTTGTCTTTTAGATGATGGCAATTTTAATATTTTTTTAAGCTACTTTTTGTTATTTACCTTTTAGCAGTTCATTCTTTTCTTTTTCAGCCTGTAACAAGCGTTCATATAATTCAACTATTTTTTCAACGGTATTGAATGTTGGTTGATAATTTAGCGAACTGGCGATTAAAGTCGAATTGTCGCTACTGGTATTATGAAAGGTATTTGAAATAATATTAAAGACGGCTTCTTCTGTAAAGGCTTTAATCGCTTCAGAAGACAATCCCAAAATCTTTGCAATTTTTTCTAATGCTTCGCCATCAACATCCGCACTTTGTTCGATTTTAGAAACAGCTTGTTGGCTTATACCTAACTCAGAGGCAAGTGTTTCCTGTTTCATTCCTTTCAATTCACGAATCTTACTGATTTTTCTGCCGATATGTAAGGTTGGTTCTGCCATAAGTCAAATGTATTTAATAATTGTAAATGTACAAAACAACGGCTTTATTGTAAAGTACAATCGCTTGTGGTTCGGAACGTGATAAGCACCCCTTTAATTTGATTCATTGCCAATACAGGCAGATCAATTTTCACGGACATGGAAGCAACTTTTAACCAATGGGAATCTTTCCCTATCAATCTTAATACAAATGAAATAGCAAATCCCCTGAATGTCATATCAGATTTCTTTTCAGATGATTCCCTTAATGGTCATTTGGAAAGATTGACACAATGGCGTGACTATGTTTTGAAGGATGATTATTTCCGGGACCACAAAGAAAGCCCGGCTGGACTATTATATTTTTATAAATTAAACTTACACCTGGTCGAAGCGGCTAACCTGATATTTAGGGCCTTGCCGCTTGAATTAAACGCTGAGCTCATTCGCGAAAATACTTTCAATGAATTAGCCGAGGTTTTAGTTGGTCTAAGCGAAGCCGAAAGGCTTGACCTGTATGCGGTTCTTTCAGGTTTTTTTGCGACTTACAGCCTTCAGCAATACCGTGAGCAACTTTATGAGTGGCTGGAACATGGACTATCGAGAAAAGGGGCAAACGAATTCATTACCTCGATTGACCTGATAACCGTTTACGAAAACCTGCAAAGACTGTATTCAGCCGCATGGCTGATCTGCCAACAATTACCAGAGAAATTGTTTTTACATGATAAGGATGAAACAGTGAATTCGGCAGCGCAGAAATTTTCAGATGCAACTCTTTATCAACTGAGTACGGTCATACTTGAATCTCTCGCCAAACCTATCGGCCAAATAGTTTCGGTCATAAAACATAAAGTTCCATCTGTACAAGCTATCTATTATCTGGGAGCTTCAACTATGACCCCTGACAAACTTTATTTTCTGGTATTTACATCCGATGACGAACAGCAGCATGCGCATAACTTAGCCAGCACTATTGATGAAAGTTGCATGGAAATTATAGCAGTAAATACCCTAGTGCTTCAAGTATCCAAATTGTTTATTGGTATTGCTAATGGGAACCGATTTTTCCAACAGGCACTTAGCGCACCATTGGTTTATCTTTCAGGTGACCGGATTTTGCCAGGGCTTAAAAAACCTGAACCTTTTATAATGAGTGAAAAAACTGCATTTAACTGGAATCGTTGGTTTGAACAGGGCAAAGATTTTCTTTCCGGCGCAGAGTTTTATATCAGTAGGAAATCATTTGGTTCGGCTTTGTTCTCTCTACATCAATGCGCAGAATGCCTGTTAACTGCAATTGTGAAGGCGGTGCTTGATTATAATGTTGGCGGCCATAATCTCACTAAGCTTCTAGATATGACCGAAATGTTTACTCAGGATATCGCAGCCATATTTCATTTGGAAAATGAAGAAAAGGCAAAACAATTTGATGTGCTAAAGCATGCTTACGTAAATGTACGCTATAAAGACAATTACGAGCCGGATGAAAGTAATATTATCAACCTATATCCAACGATAAAAAAAATGGTTACAGTTGTAGAAACGGTTTATCAAAAGCATTTACTAATTAATAACCTGTAAGGCGTTGACCCGCAGCTTGCGGCAGGCGGTTCATTACATCACGCGTTATACCGCTAAATTCATTCGCCGCCAGCCTCGCTGCTAAGTGCAGGAGTGAAACATTCGTAACACACCTGCCGATCTAAAAGCGTTATGTGATAAAATAATCATCACAATGGAAAAAATAACATTCGAGCAGCTTCCTGAAGCGGTTGCTTTGTTATTGGAAAAGGTCAATAGGATTGAACAGCTACTTTCAGGAGGCAAAGCCGCCGAAACGCCCTTAAAGACCATGTTAACCATTAATGAATCGGCTGAATACCTGGGCGTGTCTTTATCTTCCATGTATAAGCTAACCCACCGGCGGGAACTACCAATTTACAAGCCATCCGGCGGAAAGGTGTATATCAAGCGTGATGATCTTGTTACGTACATGACTAAAAATCGGTTGATGTCACGAGATGAAATCGAAAAGGAAGCGATCAATTACCTTATTAAAATCCTTTAAAAAAATTCCGATAAAGGAACTTTCGTAAACTTTCATGATGTGTAAAGTGGCATTTCCTATAAGTATTGCTTATAAATTATAATCGTGTGTTGTAAATTAGAAACCTGAAGGCTACGGCAGGCGGCTTCATTGCACCTCGCGCTATCGCGCCGGGTTTCATTGCGCCGTCCGCCTCGCTTCCGCTGGCAGGAGTGAAATTCGTTCCTCATAACACACCTGCCTTTCCCCTCTCCCAATATTGTAATCCCATTTCACAGCGTCCGGCAAAGTTACCGACCGGCGGGTGAAACGTAAAGGCTATACAAGCGAAGCTTTTTAATTTGTTTTTTAGCGGTGCTTCGGCCTTGACATTCCACCCACCTTGCGTTTTTGGTGCCTAAGCGGTGAAAATGGGATGGTGTGTGTAATAACTATTTGTAAAACTACCAGCAAAAATCGCATACTTATATATAGTCCTCGCAAGCGAACTGAAGTCAACCATATTTTGTTAATTGTATTAATTCAATTGAAAAGATTTTGTTAAATCCTGGTCAAAGTATATCGTACACGTGAGTCATCAATAAAAAGACTGTCAATAATGATTGTATCGGCGCCTTATTTAACTATCGCGCAGACAGGCGATAAAAAATACAGTTAGATACTATTGTTTACTTTCATCGCTTGTATCAATGAAGATGTTATGCCCTACATTGCCATTTATAGATTCAAGAGCTTTAAGACTTGCTAATTTAGATAATAGCGAGTTCTTTCCTCCGGTAAGGTAGCCAATCAAATCTTCTGCTGTAAAATTACGTCCATATAGGGTTCCAAACCTTCTAAGCTATTGGGTTTCTGTATATAAATGCATATAATATATTCGATAGTAATGTTTGAAATGGCCTTAGCACCGAAAAATAAAAAGGTGCATTGTAAAAATTAGGGGTAACTTAGAAAAAATCCTTTGTCAAAGCCGATCAACATGAACCCAATATCTCCCCAGTCCCTGGATATCGCAGCGCTTCGCGCAGTTTTTATCGAGCAGCTGAGTATCTTGTATAACGCCAAGCTCCATTTGACCGCCCGGCTCCCGCAACTGACCCGGCAGGCCACTTTCAGGAACCTAAAACTAGCATTAGAAGAAGACCTAGAAGACACCAACCGGCAGATGATCGCACTTAAAAAGATATTCCAGCTCATGCAGGAATCCTGGTTGACCGATAGTTGTTTAGGGATGAATGCTGTGATAGATGAAGCCCATAAGCAGGTGGTGTTCGACAATGTTAAACACTTTGAAAGCGATTTGTCCATCCTGTTTTATATGGCCGTGATCGAAAATCTCCAGGTGGGTGCCAGTAAAATGTTGAACCTGATGGCCCTCAAGCTGGCCTACCAGCCGTATGCACAATTAGTGGGTGAATGCCTGGATATAGTAAAGGATAATTCCAGCCTTTTTTATTATGTGGCGGAAGAATATTTACAGTACAACTAAGTGCTGGAATTTTCTAAAAGTTGCGTCCGCTGCGCCAATAATGCGATCGGCATCGGATTCGTTAGCAGCCTGCCGGTTCAAGACCAATTTGAATGTGGCCCACATTGTTCCCAGGTTATCTCCGTAACTATGGAAATAAGCCAAACCTTTATCTTGGATACCTAATTGTTTAGCGATCATCTTACTGATGATCTGCCCGCCTAGTGTTGATCCTTCCATTACATATAAAGCGCCAAATGCCTGTAAATGATCTTCGATAACCGGAATTTCAGCTAAGGGTACTTTTTCCGGCAAAGCCCCGCCGAACTCAAGGATATCTTTTGCCAGGCTTTCCGATTTACGGCGCTGCAAATAATCCGGCAGTTCCGCAGGGCCGATAAATAACCCGATCCGTTCTTCTATCGCACTAAAGTACCGGT
>Ga0302315_10002704_pt1 | contig 16530 bp, 20 predicted proteins | sample III_Palsa_N3_1_FD_200532 | JGI IMG/M metagenome (GOLD analysis project Ga0302315, IMG submission 200532) | Peat permafrost microbial communities from Stordalen Mire near Abisko, Sweden - III_Palsa_N3_1 | ecosystem: Environmental > Terrestrial > Soil > Palsa > Peat permafrost | place: Sweden... | reverse complement strand
TCTATGATGCGCATGCGCCTCTTCAAAGGCCCTTGCAATATGTGGAAACGGTGTGTCCTGAAACTTAGTCTTTAGCATGCTAATTTCATGATCGTTAGGTGCGGCCTGTTCCTCTATGACAAATCCAAATGTATAGGTTGTGGCGGTCATAAGTATGAGTCTAGCTTTTTGTGTTTCGATACCTGCATCTACAAGCGACGTTAAGGTATATTCGAATATTTTACCCAGAGTTACGGCCGGACTTAAGTGCGCACCTGCTACTACTCTTCCGCCATCAGGATAAGCCAGCATGGCTGTTCGAAGCTTGTGCATTTGATCGCTTAGCCAGCCCTGCCACTGCTCATCTTCTGCCTTAACTTTCATGTTACTAAATTGTTTTTCCAGGATTGCTTCAGCCATGTAATCAACTAACGCCCCTTTATTAGGGAAGTGCCAATAAAGAGCAGGAGCTTGCATGTCTACCATACTGGCTAGTTTTCGAAGTGATAAGTTATTGAGCCCATCCTGTGTTAGCAAATCCAAGGCAGCATTAATAATGCGTTTCTGATTATCGCTTGGCTCACCATATTTATGGTCCAAACGCTCACGCATTCTTTCAAATCTTTTATTGACGCGTTCTTGTTGGGCTTCCATTCTTTCATGAGCTCTTTTTTGAGCCTGTTCAAGCCGAGCTAGTTCACGCTTTCGTCTCTCTTCTGGCGACATATTTATAGACTAGCACTTGACGGCAAAAATTAACAGTGTTAAATTGATAGTTACATATAATTAACAGTGTTAAGGAAAAACATGACAGAACACTCAAACAAAGAATTTGCCGTTGACGCCAAAGGGCTAGTAAAGATTTTTGGGGACAATCGAGCTGTCGATGGCGTTGATCTAAAGGTAAAAACGGGCAGCATTTACGGCGTGCTCGGTCCAAACGGTGCTGGTAAGTCTACGGTTATCAACATGCTTTCGACACTTATGACACCGGATGGCGGTTCAGCCAAGGTTTTTGGACATGATGTCGTCAAAGAGGCTCAAATTGTCCGTCAGCTTATTGGGCTTACCGGTCAGTCTGCTTCAGTTGATGAAGGCCTTTCAGCAACCGAGAATCTCGTTATTTTTTCACGCCTTTTGGGACTAAACAAGAAACAAGCTAAACAGAAGGCAGCTGAATTGCTTGAAGAGTTTCATCTCGCTGAAACCGCTAAGCGCCCGCTTTCTAAATTTTCAGGCGGTATGCGACGTAGACTTGACCTGGCGGCCAGCCTGATTGCACAACCACCACTCATTTTCTTGGATGAACCAACCACAGGGCTTGATCCGCGTACCAGAAACCAGATGTGGGAGACTATCCGTGGCCTTGTTGCTAAAGGCTCGACCATTCTGCTAACAACTCAATACCTTGACGAGGCTGACCAGTTGGCCGATCGTATTGCTGTTATAGACCGAGGCAAAGTTATCGCTGAAGGAACCGGTGCCGAACTGAAAGCTTCTATTGGTACAGCTACGTTACAACTAGTACTGGCTACCAAGCAGGACACCGATAAAGCTATCCAAGTTACCGAAAAAGTACTTGGAGTGAAAGTAAATCACCCGAGCGAGGGGTGTATTGCCGCACCTATGGCTAACCCTGATTTGGTAACAGACTTATTGGTCGCGCTGCGCTCAAGCAATATTCATCTAAGTCAGGTAAGTGTGCAAGAGCCAACACTAGACGAGGTCTTCTTAACCCTTACGGGCAAGACTACACGGGCAAAAAAAGGAGAAACCAAATGACCGGCACACAAATTATTCCAGGCGATGAGCGCCAACTAAAGAATCGTATAAGTTTACGACAGGTTATCCATGACTCCTTGGTCATGGCTTACCGTGCTTTACATAAAATGCGCCGTAACCCAGAACAGTTCTCCGATGTTACTATCCAGCCCATCATTTTTACGTTGATGTTTACCTATATTTTTGGCGGCGCAATTGCCGGTAATGTGCACAATTACCTGCCGACTATTATCCCCGGTATTCTGGCCATGACAGTTCTTACCACATCACTTGCTACAGGAGTTCAAATTCGGGAAGATATGGATAAGGGCGTGTTTAATAGGTTTCGCAGTATGCCAATGTCACGTATAGCACCGCTGGCGGGTGCACTATTAGCTGATACCATTCGCTATACCATTGCAACGGTACTTACATTAGTGATGGGCTATATCTTAGGGTGGCGGCCCGGTGGTGGTTTTGGTTACTTAGTGGTTGGTGCTTTACTGACCATAGTCGTCGCCTGGTGTATCAGTTGGATCTTCGCTTTCATTGGCATGATTGCCCGCACTGCGTCCAGTGTCCAGGGCATTGCGTTTTTGTTTCTATTTCCGCTGACTTTCTTGAGCAACGCGTTCATACCAGTTAATACCTTGCCCGGCTGGCTACAGGCATTTGTTAAGTTAAACCCCATCTCCCACTTGGTATCTGCAGTGCGTGAGCTGGCCAATCACGGTGTTGTCGGCCACGATTTCTGGTACTGTTTGCTTGGTGCGGGAGTAGTTTTAGCTATATTTGCGCCGCTTACCGTGCGAGCTTACATGCGTAAAGCTTAAGAGCTACAATATACCTATGAATATATCCGACGCAAAATTAAAGGCTCAGCTTGATGATGCTAGTACTAAAGTCAAGGTTGGTGGTCTCTACCATCACTATAAGAAGCCTGATTTAAGTTATAAGGTTCTAAACGTAGCATATATGGAAGCCGACATGTCGCTTTGTGTTATCTATGAAGCTCAATATGGCGAGAAGTTAATATTTGTCCGCCCTCTGGCTGTTTGGTTAGAGAAAGTGGAATGGCAAGGAAAGTCAATTGATAGGTTTACGTCAATAACTTAAGCGCTCAACTGCTCTTGATTTGTTTATTAAGTTCCTTTTGAGCTCTTTTTTGTGCGTATCGCTTCGGCCCATCGCTTAGGTTGTAGAAGATTGCTCCGAGAGCACCAAATAATATGATTACTTCATCAGTGGGACCTTGTTGCTTTTCGACTTGCCTGGCTACGTGACTTATTGGCGTATTAAGCTTACTCATTTCGCGATTACTATAATGTACTGCTTCTGCGCTGCTGCCAGCTACAAGTCCGCTTAATATTATCGCCAGCAATTTTCTAGGTCTAGCGAATCTTTTTCTCTTTTCTATAACAGACTCAGCTAAATAATTATTCTGAAAAATTTCCCCAACTTCTTCAATTGTTGTGTTGGTAAGATTAGACAATTGCTCTCCATTAGCATATTGCTCTGCTTGTTCAGCTGTCATTTTGCCATACTTTTTCAACATATCCTCCACTGAATCAGTGTCATGGTGACTTGACTGGATTGCTCGATCCAACCTCTCCATTTCAGTAGTAGCAAGATAATAAGTAGCTGGATCAATCCCACTTTTCAAATCCATAGGATTGACTATCTTTAATAGTGTTTCTTTTGGTTGAATATTTCCCTGATTTTCAAAACTTGCTGAATTGCCTAAAGACATAAACATATTATATAAACATTATCGATATATAGCAAACTGTATAATCGACCGGTATTCATCCGTTAAGTGTAACTGCATCTCTTAGTGCGACGTTAAGCTGTTTTGATAATGTGCTATTTGATTCCCAGTCATAACAGTCTATACCTGAAATGGTTTTGTTTTGATAGATTAAATCTTCCTCAGACAAATCTTCTCCGTTATCTGTATTGATATTACGAGTGCAGCCATAGACACTATTCAGTTTTGTATTTTTTAAGCTGCTTGCTAAAGCCTTACTGTTAAAGTAGTCCTTTTTATACGTCTGGTTGCATGAATTTTTTTGAGCAGATGCGCTGCTACTTATAACAACCTCTCGACATCCATCTGGTTTAGTGTAATCAAGATGGCCACTCCCATTTTTATTTATAGTTAGAGCCCAACCTTCCTCAGTGTCGACAACTTTAAGCAAATCAGTTGTTTTTGTTTTGTTGTAAACCAATATACCTACAGTACCGATTATGATTACAAGTATGATTATTAGTATTTCTATACCTGTAAAGCCAGATTCGTTAGTCTTTATGTGCATAAGTTAATTATACATTATGCTTATGCTTGGTACCCCGGGTCGACTTTCTTTCGAACACCTTTTAGCCTGGCTAGATTAAATTAATCAAATATTTGAAGCTTAATCTTGCTAACTTTATAAAGTTTTGATATACTTATAAAGTTATGAATTATTCCAAACAACTGAAAGCTATACTTAAGGCTAGCAATTGGTCTCAGGAAGAACTAGCTAGACAGTTGAATGTGTCTTTTGCAACGGTTAATGCTTGGATTAACGAACGGGCTAAGCCTCGTAAAAAAGCAGCTGAGGCAATTAGGCTACTTTATTTTGAAATTTTGGGTTCAGACAGTTTAGACATTGGCGCACTTGAAGAATTAAAGGAAAAAATTAAGAATCTAAAAGCTACTGTATCTGAACTAGTGAATAACGAGGAAGTTTTAAATAATTTAATTCTAAACCTCACTTATAATACAAATACCATTGAAGGCAGCACTATGACTCTGGATGACACAAGAGAAGTATTGTTTAATAACAAAATTTTAACAAACCGTACTCAAGTTGAGCAGGCCGAAGCACGCAACCATAGAGCTGCACTTTTGTGGCTTCTTGATGAACTTGGACAGAAAGACTTTGTCGTTAATGAAGCTACTATAAAAGGTTTACACCTTCGCTTGATGAACGGCATTATTACTGATGCCGGTCAGTACCGTAATCATACTGTTCGTATAGTAGGAGCTCATGTTGCGATTGCTAACTTTATGAAAGTTCCTGAGCTTATGCTAGAACTTATAACTAGTCTAGGAGTAACTGCAGAAGATTTAATAAGTCTTATATCGAGTACACACGCAACGTTTGAAAAGATCCACCCATTCAGTGACGGTAATGGCAGAGTGGGTCGTTTGCTAATTCTTGCTCAGGCTCTTAAGCTTGGTTTCGTGCCACCTATAGTGCTCAAGGAAAGAAAATATGCGTATTACAAGTACCTTGAGCTTGCTCAGACAACTAATGATTCGATAGCGCTACAAATATTTATGGCCGAATCAATGATTACTGCAAATGAGTTGCTGTTCTCTGCATAATGTGTTAAAAATGGCACAAAGTTTGCGACACGGTTAGAAAGATTCTAGCTAGTAATTATTACTTGTTTGGGGTTTCTTGGGCTTCAGCTTGAGGCTGTTGATATCTTTCCGGGAAAGCGCTGCGAACTTCTAGCTCAAATGCTAGGCCGATTATAGCAGCTGATGCTGCCTCTTGTAGCTCATTACCTGGCTGTACAGATTCTGCAGCCTTCAATGCGGCGTGCATATGAGGAAAATCTTCTTTAAAGGTTGTCATAAAATAATTTATACTACGTATTATTTATTTCGTCAATACCTGGTACGTGGATTCCACCTCCAAATGCAACTATTGCCACTTTGCCTCAAAGACTTCTGCTGGTGTCCGGTAGCCTAGCCGTTTACGAGGTCTAGTATTTAGCAGCTTGACCGCATGGTCAAGCTGTTTCTGTGTAACTTTGCCTAGATTACTTCCTTTAGGAAAGTACTGTCTAAGTAGTCCATTGGTATTCTCGTTAGTTCCTCTTTCCCATGAATGGTAGGGATAGGCGAAGAAAACCGAGAGCGGTGTTAGCCGCTCCAATAGCTCGTAGCTCTGCATTTCGCTACCATTGTCCAGTGTCATGGTTTTGAGGTACTGCTTCGGGATGCTTGCTAAAGCGTCAGCTACACCACGAGCAAAACCATCACTGCTACCATTGGGTAGTAGAAAAGCTCTAAGGTAACCACTCTTACGCTCAACTAATGTACCAATCCTGCCAGAGTAGCTAGGACCACTGACTATGGTGTCACCTTCCCAATGGCCATAGAACCGTCTGCTCTCTACAGATTTAGGTCTGTGGTCAATACGCCTAGCTTCGAGTAGTGCCTGACGTTTCTTGCGCCTTAGAGTATTAGCTCTAGTCCGACGGTAGCGTTGTTTCTGAGAGCGTAAGTACTTGAGTAAATCTACTCTAAACTGGTACAACCAGTCATAGATAGTTTGAGTACAGACACGTACTCCGTGTCTATTGTTCTTTAGCCAGTAAGCTATCTGCTGAGGTGACCATTGTTCAGTAATTAGTTTCTCTTCAATGAGCCTAGCTAGATTTTGGTTAGTAGAAAGCTTTCTCTTGAACTGGTTAACAACCAGTCTTCGAGCTTTAGACTGTAGCCTAGCCTGTGTAGCATGGTATTGACCTGATGACTTAGAGTTACGTTTTAGTTCACGGCAGATAGTACTTGGGCTAACGCCCAAGACTAAGGCTATGTTTCTTTGAGTGTGTCCGAGTCTAAGCAGTAAACTTAGCTCAATACGTTGGTGTTGTGTAAGATGAGTATGCATCTCTGTTCTCCTTTGTAGTTAGTTGCTTAGTAACTACTAGTCTACAAGGACCAGAGATGCTTTTTAGTTGTTAGTGTTTATGTTGCGTTTTGGATTGGAGTCTAAGGCAGAGTGATGAACGAAATAAGAATGTTGTTAACAGTTTATTCGAAACGCAAATATTATCTAGATAGTAATCTATAGTCTAAAAACATATATTGTTGTTGAATTCGCACGTGTATTAGCTATAATTATAATCATAATAAGAAGGAGGGTTAAAAATGCCTACTATTTTACCAATATCAGATTTAAGAAATTACACTGACGTTTTGAATAAGGTTGACGTCGATAAGCCAGTGTACCTTACTCGTAATGGTCGAGGTAGCTATGTAATTTCGAAGATTGATGATTACGACCGCGAAGAGACAGCCGAGAAATTACTAGAGTTAGTTAGGGAAGGCGAAAAGTCTATCGCTGACGACGGGGGAATTACATTAGAGGAGCTAGCAAAACAATTTAAAATTACTCTATGACAATAATTTTTACCAAACTTGCACGTTCCGACATTGATCAAATTGTTCAATATATTGGCAGTGAACTTTATAATCCCACAGCAGCCAACAACCTTCTACAGAAAATAATCAAGAGAGTAAAAGTTTTAGGTCAATTTCCCGAGATTGGTCCACCCATTAAAATAAATAATGAGTTGACACGAAGTAGATATTTAGTTGTTGATAACTATTTACTAGTTTACGTTATAAGGCATGAAACTTTATATATTACACATGTTGTTTATGGGCGGTCAGACTACTTGAAATTCTTGGCTGGATAGTAAAATAAGACATTCGTTATAATCCGTGGTGCATCGTTCTTAACAAAGTCAGAACCTTATTATGTCATTAATATTTCTAATAATGCAGGGAATTCTTCACTTATCATATTATGCCCGATTCTAAAATGTCCTAGGCCATTAAGCTCAATAACCTCTGCCTCAGGAATGGCTCCTGCAAGTTGGCGAGTTCGTTTAAGTATAGGCTCGTCATCATCCAGTGAGGTAATTATAGTTAAGCTACCGATTCTTTTTGGGATTTGTGTATCGAGTGTGTAACGTGAGAAATTCTCGTACTTACCTTCATAATCATGATACGGGGCAACTAGCACTGCTCGCTCGACTGAAACATCCACATTTTCGGATAACCAACGTAGTATAAACTCAGCCCCAGCGCTGTGACCAACCAGGCCTGTATCTTTGTTGACCTTGTTTGTTTCGAAAACTTCCTTCCAGTCTTTATATACAGGGAAAAATGGTCGCGGGAATACTGGAATGGATGTCACAACACCACGAGCGCCCAATTGCGTTCCGAGCCAAGGTAGCCAATTTGCTACGTGAGGCTTTGGTTCTTCAGGATTTTCATATCGCTCTCGAGTTGGCTTGCCATGTAATATTATTGCGTTCTTCATAGTGGTTATGGTTTGGTGCAGCGTTGTGTACGAAGTCAGAACGCTACTAGTATCAGTCTAGCACTTTATCGGTCTTCAGGACTTCAGAATAATCCTCTGACGAAGGAATACGTTTTATCACCAAAAAGCGGACTACTTTGTCAGTATCGTTTGAAAATGTATGTGGAGTACGTTCCGTCTCAATCAAATCACCAGGTTTAACAATTTGCGATTTTTCCTCAGCTCCGTCACGCCATTGAGCTTTTAGCTCGCCTTCAATAATGTAAAGCGTTTCCCAAATCTTTTCGTGATGATGCCAAGTCTGCGTCGTATGAGGAGCCTGGTCGTTATAGTGGATTTCATAATCCCTAAATAAATAATAATGAACGTCGGTACCCTCTGGCTTAGTAACGCGTGGAACATCTTCTGCGTTTATTATTCTCATAACTGTATTGTACCAATTTTGGTTCTAACGTACACAACGCTCTAAGGTGTGGTGCAGCGTTATCGATGAAGTCGGAACGCTAATTATATCCTAACTCCACATTTTCAGGCACTGTGCCTTCATAGCGAACTTCGTGCAAACTAACATTATGTCCCAATGACTGGAGTAAAAGCCATTTAGCCACAGTCTCGTCCGTTGGGGTAAACTTACCGTTCTCAAAATCACCGGACATGTAGGTTATAATACCTAAACTAGATTTATAAGTTTCAATAGCCATTTATAACTCCTTAAAATACTTGGTGCAGCATTCTGTGCAAAGTCAGAACTTTGCTTATATCTCAGGTTTAGGTGTGTTGAGATCTGAAGACCTACGTGCCATAGCCTCTTGTACTTCGAGGCCAATGGCTAGATTTAGAACTGCCACTGCTGCAGCCTCTTGCAATTCATTTCCTCGCTCTATTGTTTTAGTAGCTTCAATAGCAGCATCCATGTGTCTTAGCTGTGTAGTATCAGTTAATTGTTCTGTCATTTTACAATGGTATAACTTTATACATATTTGTCAATATTTGGTGCAGGGAGGAGGATTCGAACCTCCGAAGGCTATAGCCAATAGATTTACAGTCTATCGTGTTTGACCGCTTCACTATCCCTGCATTTAATGTACTGGAGCCGCGACCGGGATTTGAACCCGAGACCTCTTGCTTACCATGCAAACGCTCTACCAACTGAGCTATCGCGGCTTGCATGAAAATGCTAGACAATAGTAGCAAATTATACCTGTTTTTGCTACACTCTATATCTGTAACAATATATAAGCACGTTTCACATACAAAAACCTAAATATTCGCCACCTTAGCTCAGCTGGTTAGAGCATCAGTTTTGTAAACTGAGGGTCGTCGGTTCGAATCCGACAGGTGGCTCCACATTGCATATGTGAAATTTATTATTGATACGACATACAATAATAAAATATATTGAGCATTAGTGCTGACATGCAAATGCTTCAAAACCATATGCGAGCACCAAAACCACCCCTACACAGGGGTGTTTTTAAGTCAAATTTACAAAGTGTCTCTAATCTGTTAATATATAATCAACTAATTATTGAAAAGGTAATAGAAGAATGGCTAAAAAAGGTGACAAGCGAAAGATTATTGGTCTAGTAAGTGAAGAAACTGGCGAGCGTATTTACTATACATCTAAAAATACGATGAATACTCCTGAAAAGCTAAGCCTTAGGAAATATAGTCCAAAGCTAAGAAAACACGTTATCTTTTCTGAAACAAAGAAGAACTTAGGCCGCAACGAAGCTCCTAAGCGCTAATATACCTATTTAAATCAAGAATCGTATTAACCATCTCGGCATGGCTCCAAACTAATGGAGTTACACCTAATGGTGTGCCATCTTCCGGATCGAACTGTTCGCTCAATATGCCGCTCGGTAGCATTTTACTGAGAGACCAGTCCAACATAGCCTTAGCTTTATCTATCTGATTAACAGTCGCATAATACTGGGATAGCCACAAAGTGCTAACTATCCATGGATTGCCGCTATATTGATTCTTTTGTAAGAAGTAGTTATCATTTTCATATCTAAGAACTCCGCCGCTCGGTGTGACGTTTAGTAGTCGCTTTTCTATTTCAGTGACTGTTGAAGTAAGCCTTTCGTCGTCAAGCGCCAGCCCAGCGTACATATACGGGCCGTAGAGATTAGATATATCTAGTGTATTGTCATACTCTAGCGTTCCATCTTCTTTTAATAAGAAACCCTTAACAAAGTAATTCTGCGGGCTATATAGCCTGTCTAGGTTGGATTTAATAAATTCAGCGGTTTTCTTCCACTTAACTCCATCGGCAGGCTGCTCGGCTACTGTAGCTAGCTTAGCCGCTGATTCAAGCCCGGCTATAACGGTACATACCGTATAAGTAGAAGTTAGGAACTTTTCTTCCCATAGATCATAGCTCGCGTGGGGCAGTCCCGTTTGTTCGTCAATAAAGTCGCACATAAAGTTGGCACCAGGCGCGATTAATATGTGGTAAAGATTTTCGACAAAGTTTTTATCCTTGCTTGCTTCATAGTATTCGCCAATCATGAAGATAGTTGATGCAGTCTCGTCTTCCTGAATAGCTAATTCGCGGCTATTACCGTGAACTAGTGGATGCCAGGTGCTGCCAATGGCTCTATCTGGCTGATACTTATGCATTAGATAACCATCTTTGTGCATAGTGTCTCTAGCAAACTCAAAGAAGTGCTTAGCCTCGCTATAATGACCTAGTCTAATTAATGGCCAGACAGCGTAAGCTGCATCTCTTGGCCAGCAATAGCAATAATAATCCCGGCCATAGTTAAAGATACTTGAATCTCCGCTTGCCAGAACCGAACCACGCTCATCACAGTGAGCCTTTATAACAAGTAGACTCTTTGTTAGTTCATCTCTTTGAAGTTTGGGCATCTCAACTTTGCCATCACTAATCCAATTGTTCCAGTGCTGCTGGACATGGTGCATTTTCTTTTCCATATCAGTGTTTGTAAAGTCGATATGGGTGGTTTGAGCATCGCTTTGACTACTTGCGGCAATAATCCAGTAATCTAAAGTGGCGCTACTGTTTGCATCTATCTGACGATTGAACCTAATAACACTGTCGACGCCACCATGTTCAACGGCATTGCCTGAAAGCTCGCCGTCTTCAGCGTCCAAATAAGTACCGGCTTTGCCTTCGATACCGTAGTTACCAACGGCGTACTGATCAAAAGCCTCGCCATCGCTGTATTTGCCGGCAATCAAGAGACAGTATCTGCCTTTATAATCTAAGAGATAGTTATTATCGGGAACATAAATAGCAGTGTCGGCTCGTCCGGCTCTGGATATCTGAAAGATCTGGTGCATAAATAAGCGGATATTGCGGGAGGTATCAGCTTCGTTACTAATAGTAATGTGGCGAACAAGGGAATTTGTATCAACGTCAATGTAGTCTTGCAGGTTAAGCGAAAGGGCTAGTTCATTAGAATGCATAGAGATTTGGCTAATCAAAGCATCGGCCTCGAAATTAACGTGTATTTCCCAGCTGCCATCATCGGTCCACTTAAATTGGCCATCAACCCAGACACCGATCTTGTGTTGACTACTACGGGCATTGGTCAGGTTCTCTAGGCCGACATAAGGATAGTAAAAGTCATGAACTAGACCATTTTCATCCAAACCGACAAATAACTGCCCATTACTGAGTACAACCGGTCTGCCCATGATTAAAGCCCACCCCCAAAGTGTGTCATACAGGCACGCCTTTTTCGGCTAGGCGATATTTCAAATCTCTAAATGAATTCATAAAGTTTATATATGCCTCATACGGTGTTTTATAAGGACTAAAGTAAGCGTGAATATCACCATCATTAAACCACTTGGTACACATATAGTAGAAATGATCTGATGTTTGAAGCCGACGCCAATCATCAATAAGAGCATAGTCACCGGTACCGATTATCTGATCTTCCATATCGTATAGCAGCTGTATAGCTGAGCCTTGCATAGCGTTACCTAGCCAAGCCGACAAATCTCTTTCTGTATCTGCCCAGGTTACAGTTTGCGGACAATCTATTTCATCTACCGGTTCAAAAGTTGTCACGGCTTCACTAACGGTCATGAACGTGTGGCCTTCAGTCTTAAGCCATTCATTTGGAAGGTGCTCTAAGAAATTAAAGATACCTGATTCACTCCATTGGTGCTCGCCAAAGGTCTCGTAGTCCATAAACAGGTTAAAGTTCGTCGCGTTTACGTCTTCGCTTAACCAGTGTGAGAACTTATCGGCGGTAAGAGGGTACTCAGCCCAATCATGGTCGCCAAAACGAAAAGCGATATCATCGCTAAGCTTATAGTTCTTCATAAGCAGGCGAATATTGTTGGTATGCTTTGGTTTGTAGACAAAGTTAGAACTGCGCCAGCCAAGCATCGTATCCCAGCCTTCAGCTAGTATGCCTTGATAGCCTGCCTGATCGGCCCATGCAGCTAGGTCGTTGTTATAAGCAAGTTCCGTGTCTCTGAATACCTTAGGAGTCTGGCCAAACAGTTCTTCTATTTTGCGACGGTGCATATCGACTTGCATCTCAAATTCAGACCTGGAGTAAAAGAAAGCTAAGCTGTGATGATATGTCTCAGCTACAATTTCTACCCGTCCAGTTTTAGTAAGTTCCTGGAATGAGGCAAGCGCCTCAGGCGACCACTTCTCAAGCTGTTCAATCACAGTTCCAGTTATAGATAGGCTTAACTTGAAGTCAGGATTCTTGTTAAGAAGTTCCATAAGCTTCTTGTTTGTAGGCAAGTAAGACTTCTCAGCTACTTTCTTTAAAATTCGTTCATTAGACGCGTCATCTTCATAATCAGCATCAAAGTAGTTGTGACTAGATCCGGTGTCAAAAACGGTGTAGTGGCGAATCCTATAAGGCTGGTGAACGTGCAGGTAAAGGACTATAGCCTTGCTCATACTGCTGCCCCCGCTTTGTGTGATCTATACAAATCTATTATCTTCTCGCTGGCTTTATCCCAGGAGAAATGCCTAAATTCGTTATATGAATTCTGCCACAGCTCATTCCTTAACTGATCACTCAGCATAACGGCGGCTATTTGATTAGCCATTTCATCTATATCCCAGAAGTCTACTTTCAAACAGTTATTTAAAACTTCGCTAATGCCGGACTGTTTTGATACTAGAGCTGGTGTGCCATAACCAATTGCTTCAAGTGGAGTCAAGCCAAATGGCTCGGATACTGATGGCATAACAAAAAGATCACCAATGGCATAAGAATCTCGCCAGTTTTTACCTCTTTGGAAGTCGGCAAACAAAACCTTATCTCCTATACCCAGCTCAGCAGCCTGACTAACTAATTCATAATACTGCTCACCACTGCCAACTATTAGGAATATAGTCTTTGGTGCTTTGTCGATAACTTTCTTAGCGGCTTCGAGCAGGTTAGGCAGGCCTTTTTGTATGGTCAAACGGCCAATATTGACTACTACTCGGTAGCCAAGACTCTTCATAAGAGATAGGTACTTGTGAACATTATCATCATCAAGCGGTGTAATTCCGCTGACATCCATGCTGTTGTGTACTACCTCGATCTTATCGGCTGGTACGCCGTAGTCTCGAATGATTGCGTTTTTAGTATGCTGACTAACGGCTATAACTCTATCTGCCATATGAAGCGCGATGTCTTCGATATCACTAACCATAGGGTTGCCTGGGAATGAGCCAGCTCTGTCTGATTCAATAGAGTGAACATGTAATATTATTGGCCAATTTTTTAGAGCCTTAACTCTAAGGGCTGCTCTAAATGTTAACCAGTCATGTGCATGAACAACATCGTATTCATTAGTTTCGACTAACTTAGCTGTAGCGTGTTCATAAAGCCTTTGTTGATCTTGTATGTCTAGCGTATCGATTTCATCTTTTTCAATAGCAAATTTATGACTCTCATAAGCCGTGCCGGAAGCTAGGAATGTTTTTACGTCTTGAGGATAAGCGGCAGTAACTTTCATAAAGTCGACGTTGTGGTCAGCCTGGTAGGGAAGGATGAATTCTATATCTATATCCTTTTTCGAGAGGGCTTTACACAGCTGGTAACATGCGATTCCCAGTCCACCACTGTTGTAAGGAGGCAGCTCCCACCCAAGCATTAGTACTTTCATAAGTCTCTTTTTTTAAATATTCTTATTTATTTTCCTTGAGCTCTAGTATAATTTTACATTTCCTCTAGCACAAGCACTATAACTACTTTATTCTAGCATGAGCATTTATTTATTTTCAAGTGTTTTGTGATAAAACTTGACTTACCGAAAGAGATAGTTAAGCAAAAGCACTTTATTTAAACGCTAAAGCTAATACTTGACAGATAATCTAACGAATTGCAATCTGGCCAATGTTTGGTTCATAATATCTTTCCTAAACTCATTTAAGGAATAATGTAATGAATAGCACTAAGAACTGGTTCGGTAGACACATATCTCTAGTTATTTTTTTGGTAGTTGTAATAGTTCTTGTTGTAGTAATAGTCTCGAGAGACAAAAAATCCAATACCTCAGGCTCAAGTACGGCTACCGCGGCTTCGCAAACAACACCTGTCTCCGTTCCAGCCTCTAGACAAGTAGAAGGCAAGGCAGTCACTCTTGGTACCGGTAGTTTTCTTGGAGGCAAAGCCGTACAGCCTGGTCTATATGAAGTAAGCGCCGGTGGTGGAGAAAGTGGCAACTTTTTGGTTACCGGGCGAGATAACTACAATATTATCCTAGGTAAAGAAGGTGCTGCAGGTGGCGTGTTGCAGCTCAGGGCACAAATATCCTCTGGCGATCTTATTCAAATATCCGGGTTAGCCCACGTTAGCTTTACACCAGTGACTACACCTTTCGTAACTGCCTATACAACTACGACACTTTATTCAGGTACTTTTATAGTTGGTGAAGATATAGGCCCAGGTAAATATCTCGTAACACCTGGAGGTGGTGAAAACGGCAACTTCAGCGTCACCGGTCATGATCAATATAATGCAATCTTAGGTGGGGCTAAAGCAATTGGCGGCGTGCCTAATATAACAGTGGGCTTAAGCACTGGAGACGTTATTAATATCTCCAGTCTTAACCAGGTAATCTTAACGCCGGTTCAATAATTCTTCTTCGGACATTTCAAATTTAAGGTCATCTACTTTTACTGAGTAATCCGACTTATCTAATTCACTCTGAGGAATAATAGTCGCTAAGGGCTCTTTTTTGCTTCCATAGGTGATTACAACTTTATTTTTATTGCCTTTTTTTAACTCATCCACAACGGATGAAAAGCTTGCTTTAAAGTCTGCCGTAGTCATTGTTTTCATATAAATTATGTTAACAAATTAAATTAAAGTGGTTAAGTTGTCACTTTAATGGCAGGGGAGACAGGAATTGAACCTGCGACCTTTGGTTTTGGAGACCAACGCTCTACCAATTGAGCTACTCCCCTATATATGCTAGCACTAATCTGCTTAATAATAAGCTATAGTTTCGCTTTTGTCATCGGTTTATATCTTTTCAACTGAGCTGAAATCTGCTATACCTATATGACCATGGCAAAGATTCAACCGCTGAAGCCGTTTTTATTAATTATGTATGGTTACCCTGGATCGGGTAAGACATATTTTGCACGCCAATTTTCAGATAATATCCAATCGGCGCATCTTCAGTCCGACCGTATTCGCAATGAACTTTTTGAACAACCCCGCTTCGATAAACAGGAAAATTTAGTAGTTAACCAGATAATGAACTACATGTGCGAAGAGTTTCTAAACGCGGGCGTAAGTGTTGTTTACGATATGAATGCCATGCGTGAAGGTCAACGTCGCGTGCTGAATAATCTTGCTCTTAAATATCATGTACAGCCCCTAGTCGTTTGGTTTCAAACGGATATGGAAACTGCATTTAGCAGAAACATCAAGAGAGACAAGCGCAAATCAGACGATCGCTTTGCCGCTCAATGGGACAGAACCAGCTTTGATGCTGTTGTTAACAGCATGCAGAACCCCAAGACATCTGACGGTTATGTTGTAGTGAGCGGTAAACATCTCTTTGGCACGCAGCAGAGCGCAGTTGTAGCCAAGTTAAGATCATTAGGCAGTCTTAGTGACGATGATGCTAATAACAAAGTAATTAAGCCAGGTATGGTCAACCTTATCCCAAACACTCCGCAAGGTCGCGTTGACATGTCTCGCCGCAACATTTCGGTTCGTTAGTTAAGTAAATAAAAGGTTAAACATAAATGGCATACAAAGTTTTTTTGCTGGATGATAGCAAGGAAGTAAAGATATATAAAAGAAAAAAGGCTAAGAACCTTAGGCTGTCAATTGATCCTAAGGGTGTGATTAAGGTGAGCATACCGATCTGGGTTCCGTACAAAACTGGTTTAGACTTTGCCAGAAGCCGAAGAGCATGGATATCTGCCAATCATAAGCTAAAAGCTGTTTTGGACGACAATCAAGCCATAGGTAAAGCCCATCACTTGAGTTTCGTTGCGTCAGCCGCTAAGTCAAGCGTTACTAGCCGCGTATCCGGCACTAGCATCATTGTTAGCCATCCCGTGAGCATGAACCCTAACCAAGATGAGGTTCAATCTGTCGCCGAAAAGGCCTGTATAAGAGCCTTAAGGCAAGAGGCTGAAACCTTACTTCCGCAGAGGCTTGAAAGCCTGGCCAATAAATACGGCTTCGTATATAAAAGCTGCAGTATCAAGAATTTA